>Ga0190360_1000040_pt1 | contig 62655 bp, 52 predicted proteins | sample 48721834_MG_FD_161271 | JGI IMG/M metagenome (GOLD analysis project Ga0190360, IMG submission 161271) | Hydrothermal vent microbial mat bacterial communities from Southern Trench, Guaymas Basin, Mexico - 4872-18-3-4_MG | ecosystem: Environmental > Aquatic > Marine > Hydrothermal vents >...
GCTCAGATAACAATTAAAACATTTGATATTAATACACTAGAAAGGGAGGTTCTTAGAAAAAGAGATTTTGAAGCCCTGTTGTTTGGAGAAGTATTAGGGGCTATACCAGATCCATTTCCCTTTTGGCATTCCTCTCAAAAAGGAGAATTAGGGCTGAATCTGGCTAATTATGAAAATAAGGAATCTGACAAACTTTTAGAAGACAACAGGAAGTCATTAGATCCCGAAGAAAGAAGAGAAGATCTTGAAGAATTTCAAGAAATTTTAATAAAAGATTGTCCTGTTGTGTTTTTATATAATCCAGATTATCGCTATTTTGTGTCTAAAGAAATTAAAGGAATAAAGGAAGGGACAATTGTTGACCCGTCAAAAAGATTTATTGATATAGAAGAATGGTATATCAAAACAAAAAGAGTGTGGGACTAAAATAATGAATAAAACAAAGAAAATTGAAAAAATAAAAGGAATAAAACCTGACATTAGATATCTGAATGACATGAGAAAAGTTCTTTATGATAAAGAATGGCAAAAGACTGCTCCTAATCTTGAGCTTTACTATATGTACAGAGGGATAAAAGAAAAAAACGGGCTTAGATACGACATCACAATAATTCCTCCAAAAATGCTTGGGAAAGAGTTTGTAAAAACAAAAGGACATTATCATAAAGGAAGTTATGGAGAATTATATATCGTTTTAGAAGGAAAAGCCATTTATTTAATGCAGAAAGAAAAAAATGGAAAGATTGAAGATGTCTATTATGTCAAAGCAAAAAAGGGGGATTTTGTTCCAATCCCGCCCTATTACGGTCATATCACTATAAATCCATCTTATGAAAAATTAAAAATGGCAAATTGGGTATCAAAAGAATGCAAATCAGATTATACTCCAATAGGAAAGAAAGGAGGGGCATGTTATTTTTATACTAAATCTGGTTGGATAAAGAATAAAAATTACAAAAATGTTCCTAAGCTCCATTTTAAAAGGCCGAAGAAATCATTTCCTAAAAATTTAACATTTCTTTACGGCGTATCATAAAAATATGACAAATAAAATTAAAAAAGCTGTTATCCCAATAGCTGGATTGGGAACAAGATTCTTGCCTCTATCAAAAATTATTCCAAAAGAATTCTTTCCTTTAGGGACGAAACCTGTAGTGCAATATGTGGTCGAAGAAGCTCTAAAGGCAGGAATAGAAGAAATTATATTTGTCGTATCTCCTAAAAAAAAGAATATCTTTAGAAAATATATATTAAAATACTTTCAAGAGGAAAAAGAACTTTTAAGAATTTTAAAAAGAAGGAAAAAAGAAAAAGCATTAAAAGCTCTTAATGAAATTCCAAAGATAAAATATAGATATACAATCCAGAAAAAACCTCTTGGAGATGGTGACGCAATACTAAGGGCTGAAAAACTCGTGGGGAAAGAACCTTTCTTGGTTCTCTTTGGCGATGATGTATCATGGGGAGAAAAAGGAATGCCTACACAACTTGTGGAAGCCTTCAATAAAATAAAAAAGCCTCTCTTGTGTCTCTATAAAATGCCAAAGAATAAACTCTCTGCATATGGAGTTCCTAAGGTTGAAAAAGTAAAAGATAGAATATATAGAATTAAAGACCTGATAGAGAAGCCTAAAAAGAATCCTCCTTCGGATTTTGCGCTTGTTGGCAACTATGTGCTAACACCTGATGTCTTTGATTATCTCAAAAAAACCCAACCAAAAAATGAAGAAATAATTTTAGCTAATGCTCTAAGAAAAATGATTGAAGAAGGGAAAGATATATTTGGCCTCTGGGTTAAAGGAAGATGGTTAGAGTGCGGAGATAAAGAAAAATGGATAAAGAGCTTTATATTTCTAACCAAATCAAAGAAAAAATGAAGGGATTCATTTTAGCAGCAGGAGAAGGCACAAGGCTCTATCCTCTCACGCTGGAAATACCAAAACCCTTACTGCCGGTAGGGAAAATTCCAGTAATCACATATCTGGTAGATTTATATTTAAAATATGGAGTGAATGATATCAAAATAAATATCCAGCAAAAACATCTTGAAGATTTTTATAAATGGAAGGCTACATATTTCCCAAGAGAAAAAATTGAATTTATTGTAGAACCAAAACCTTCAGGCACATTCACTCCAATCGCTAAAAAATTAGACCCTAAATGGTTTTCGAGAGCAATAGTAGTATCAAACGGAGATGAATTAAAAGAACTCAATCTTAAAAAAATGATAGACTTTCACAAGAAAAAGAAAGCTTTGGTTACAATCGGACTAGTAAAAGTAAAAGATCCAGGAGCCTATGGCTCTGTAAAAGTAAAGAATGACAAAATTATAGAGTTTAGTGAAAAAACAGAAAAACCTCTCTCATCGTATATCAACTCCGGGCTTTATATAATGAATCCCGGAATTAGAAAATACTTCAAAAAGGGAGCTACTTTTTCAATGCTGGAAACAGATCTGTTTCCAAAATTAGCAAAAGAAAGAAAATTGTTTGGATATAAATGGAAAGGAAAATGGCAAGATGTAGGCACCTGGAAACGATGGGAAGAAGCAATAAAGCATTGGAACAAAAAATAATACTCCTGCCCAGGTGGTGGAACTGGCAGACACGTTAGCTTCAGGAGCTAATGCTCGCAAGAGCTTGGGAGTTCGAATCTCCCCCTGGGCACAGTTTACATAAACTAAGATCCTAAATCTCTAAATAATAGTATAAAATCCAATCTTCGATGGATTTGGAATACTTTATTTAGAATTTAGATTTAAAACTCTTATGGCAAAACAATCAAAACACCAAAGCCTCCGCATTATCCCACTGGGAGGACTGGGAGAAGTGGGGCGCAATATGACCCTGTTAGAACACGAAAAAAAGATTTTAATTATTGATATGGGATTAAGAATGCCAGAAGAAAACATGCCCGGAATTGATTTTATCATCCCAAATATAGAATATCTCAAGAAAAGAAAGAAAGATATCTTAGGGGTTGTGTTTACCCATGGTCATTATGACCATATCGGAGCCATTCCTTATTTAATTGAAAAGATATACAAAAAGAATCTGAAGTTTTTTGCCAGCCCTCTTACGAAAGGAATAATTTTGAAAAGACAAGAAGATTTCCCGGGGCAGCCCAGATTAAAGATTAACGAAGTAAAAGAGGGGTCAAAGATACAATTGGGGGTATTTAAGATTGAATTCTTTAAACAAAATCACAACATTCCAGATAATTTGGGATTGTTTATCGAAACCCCTGTGGGGAATATCCTGCATACATCAGACTTTAAGTTTGACCGAAATCCAGTCAATGATACTCCAACTAATTTTAGAAAGTTAAGAAGTATCGGAAAAAGGAATATCCTTTTAATGATGTCTGATTCCACTGACGCAGAAGAAGAAGGCCATTCTTTGTCTGAAAAAGAAATCTCAAAAAATCTAGAAGAAATCTTCAAAAAAGCTCGCGGCAGAGTTATTGCGGCCACTTTTGCTTCTCTTATAAACAGAATCCAACAGATTATCACTATTTCAGAAAAATATAAAAGAAAGGTATGTATTGAAGGCTATTCAATGAAGACTAATGTGGAAATATCCAAAGCTTTAGGGTATATCAAGGCAAAAAGAGAAACATTTATAAAGGCAAAAGATATAAAAAATTACCCGGAATCCCAAATAACAATTTTGTGTACAGGAGCCCAAGGGGAAGCAGAAGCCGCTCTAATGAGAATTACCAATAAAGAACACAAGTTCATAAGAATAGCAAAAAAAGATACCGTTATCTTTTCCTCTTCAGTTATTCCAGGAAACGAAAGAACTGTCCAAATTATGAAAGATGAAATTTTGCGACAAGGGGCTAAGGTATATCACTACAAAATGATGGATATCCATGCCGGGGGTCATGCGAAACAAGAAGAACTAAAGAAAATGATAGAAATAATGAGACCGAGGTTTTTGTTTCCAAACCACGGGCAACACTCAATGCTGTTCGCGCATGCTGAGTTAGCAAAAGAAATGGGCATGCCTGAAAAAAATATCATTATTGCTGAAAACGGAGAGGTTATCACCTTAACGCCAAAGAGATTTTTTATTGAAAAAAACAAGGTTCCTTCAAATTATGTTATGGTAGACGGTTTAGGCGTGGGAGATGTGGGCGAAGTAGTCTTAAGAGACAGACAGATGCTGGCAAAGGACGGAATGTTTGTAATCATTGTCGTGGTTGATAAACAAACAGGCAGGGTTATTGGTTCTCCTGATATTATATCAAGGGGGTTTGTCTATTTAAGAGAATCAAAGGAATTATTGAAAGATACAAGAAAAAAGACAATTGCTATTGTACATAAAGCCACTGGAAGCGGCGGAGCTGTGAACTGGGTTTATGTAAAAGACGAGATCAAGAACAAAATAGGTAAATTCCTATTTTCAAAAACCCAGCGCCGACCTATGATTCTTCCTGTGGTAATAGAAGTATAAAGCAAAACCTTAAGCTTTAAATTTCAAACTCTTTATCTTGACATATATTTTTAACTAATATATTCTTAAAAACGGTATGACAGATATGTATTGTTTGAATAATAAGAAAAAAACTAAACCAGAAAATCAGAACTGGTGGGTTTTGCATTCTTATTCCTGCAAAGCCCGGTTTTGGGTTGTTTATGAATAAATAAATAAAACTAATAGATAAACAAGAAATCCTCTCCTGGCTTTGCAGGAGAGGATTTTTGTTTTATTACAAAGGTCGAAAAAGGTCGAAATAAAATCAGATAAATATTTAACAAATATGAAAAACACAAAAATCATTCTTGAAGAAAATAAAATCCCAAAACAGTGGTATAACATCCTGGCTGACCTGCCCTTTAAGATGCCTCCTGTTATCAATCCTGCTACCAAAAAGCCAGTTAAGCCTGAAGATTTGCTGCCTATTTTCCCAGAAGCCTTAGTGCAACAAGAAATGACAACAGAAAGATATATAGATATCCCAGAAGAGGTATTAGAGGTATATAAAATATGGAGACCTACCCCATTATATCGGGCTTACCGGTTAGAAAAAGCTCTGAATACGCCAGCTAAAATCTATTATAAGTGGGAGGGTGTAAGTCCACCGGGCAGTCATAAACCAAATACTGCTGTAGCCCAAGCCTATTACAACAAAAAAGAAGGTATCAAAAGGCTCACTACTGAAACAGGGGCAGGGCAATGGGGAAGCGCGCTTGCCTTTGGTTGTCAAACCTTTGGTCTTGAATGCAAGGTTTATATGGTAAAAATCAGTTATGAGCAAAAGCCGTACCGAAAGATATTAATGAAGACATGGGGGGCTGAGGTTGTTCCAAGTCCCAGCACGGAGACAAAGGCTGGAAGAGAAGTTCTTGCAAAGAATCCTGATTCTCCGGGTTCTTTAGGAATAGCAATAAGCGAAGCAATTGAAGATGCAGTCACCCACAAAGATACAAAATACTCCTTAGGAAGCGTATTGAACCATGTGCTTTTGCATCAAACCATTGTCGGGCAAGAAACCAAAAAACAATTAGAAATCGTTAATGAATACCCAGACATCTTGATAGGGTGCGTTGGAGGAGGAAGCAATTTTGCAGGACTCTTCTTGCCTTTTGTAAAAGATAAGCTTCAAGGCAAGAAACCCAATCTAAGAATAGTATGTGCTGAATCTACTGCCTGTCCAAGTCTCACAAAAGGGCTTTACAGATATGACTTTGGAGATACTGCCTGCACTACTCCCCTATTGAAAATGTACACATTGGGACATGGGTTTATTCCAGCCCCTATACACGCTGGAGGACTTCGTTATCACGGAATGGCTCCAATTGTGTGTGCTCTTTATGATAGAAAAATTATTGAAGCTGTAGCATACCACCAAAATGAAGTGTTTAAAGCGGCTATTCAGTTTGCTAAAGCAGAGGGTTTTATTCCTGCACCAGAATCAGCACATGCAATAAAAGCTGTAATAGATGAAGCAGAAAAGTGTAAAAAGACAGGGGAACCAAAAGTAATTGTATTCAGCTTTAGCGGACATGGACATTTCGACCTTAAGGCTTATGAGAGTTATCTTGAAGGTCGCCTCAAAGACTACGAATATCCAGAAGAAAAAGTAAGAGAAGCTTTAAAATATCTTCCTGTAATAAACAACCAATAGGCAAATAGGAGAATGGGTGGCTAGAGAAAATCTAGCCATCCTTCTTCTGGATATAGACTTATAAAGGTCTAAATGATATTATTAAAAAATAATTTCTCTAAAAAACTATGAGAATCTTTAGCGGCATAAGACCCACAGGAGAACTTCATATTGGAAATTATTTGGGCGCTATTAAACAATGGATTGAACTGCAGGAAAAGAATGAATGTATTTTTTGTATTGTTGACCTACATGCTATCACTACTCCTTATGAAAAAGAAAATCTACAAAAAAATATTTTAGAGATAGCTGTAGAATATCTATCTGCTGGTTTAAATCCTGAAAAAACCATTATCTTTGTCCAATCACAAGTAAAAGAACATGCTGAACTTGCTTGGCTTTTAGGCAGTATCACCCCTCTCGGAGAATTGAAAAGAATGACTCAATTCAAAGAAAAAGCAAAAAAGCATCCAGAATACATTAATGCCGGGCTATTAAACTATCCTGTATTAATGGCGGCTGACATATTGCTGTATCAAACAGAAGCAGTACCTGTAGGAAAGGACCAACAACAGCATGTGGAGTTAACCAGAACTATTGCAAAGAGATTTAATCAAAAGTTTGGAAAAACATTTAAGATTCCCAAAACCCTTCTGCCAAAAACAGGTGCTAAGATTATGTGTCTGCAAAATCCAAAGAAAAAAATGTCAAAAACCGGCAATCCAAAAGGATGTATCAATCTCTCCGATGAACCAGAGATAATCAGGAAAAAAGTGATGTCTGCTGTTACAGATACTGGAAAAGAAATCCGCTATAATCCTCAAAAGAAACCAGGAATTTCAAACCTCCTAACTATTTATTCCTTATTTTCGGGAAAACCAATAAAACTGCTGGAAAAAGAATTCAAAAATAAAGGTTATGCAAACTTCAAAAAATCCTTAGCAGAGTTATTGATAGAATCTTTAAAGCCTTTAAGAGAGAAAAGAAAAGAACTTCTCATGAGAGAAGTATATGTTGAAGAAATCTTAAAACAAGGAAAAAGAAAAGCTCAACTTATTGCCCAATCCACCATGCAGAAAGTCAAAAAAAGGATGGGGCTTTGATTTGATTATTATTTATCACTCTTTTCTATTAAAGAAAGCAGTCTCTTTTTATGTTTTTCTAATAGGTTTTTGGTTTTTGCTTCTAGGACCAATCTAACAAGGGGTTCTGTATTCGATGGACGCAGATTAAACCACCAATCTTTAAAACTAATCTTTATCCCATCAATCTTAGAAATTTCCCCCTTTCTACCAAACTCTTTCTCTAAAACCGCTAAGACTTTCTTTTTGTCTTTTACTTTAAAGTTTATTTCTCCTGAATGAAAATATTTTTGGAACGACTTTATTAGTTGAGAAAGAGGTTTATGAGCTTTTGACATCTCTTTAAGAATTAAAAACAAAACATAAAAAGGACACTCACAAAAATAATGTTCTCTTGAATAATAGTGGCCTGAAAACTCTCCGGCAAAGAGAATATTCTCTCTTCTCATTCTTTCTTTTATAAAAGAATGGCCTATTCTGTTTGCTAAGGGGATACCTCTATTTTTCTCTATGGTCTCTTTTACTATATTGCTTGAACGAACATCGTATATTACCTTCTCTTTAGGTCTTCCTCTCAAAAGTATATCTGAAACCAATGCTGTTATAATATCTCCTGATACAATCTTTGCTTTTTCAGTAAGAAAAACAATTCTATCTCCATCTCCATCAAAAGCCACACCTAGGTCTCCTTTTCGTCTTATAAGTTCTTTTTTTAAAAATCTCAGGTTTTCCTTTTTTAAAGGGTCTGGATTATGGTTTGGGAAAGTGCCATCGAGTTCTTTAAATAGATGAAATATTTTAAATGGGAATTTTTTAAAAATAGATGGGATTATTATCCCAGAAACACTATTTGCTGTATCTATTACTATCCTAAGCGAAGAAAATGCTCTGGTATCAATTCCCTTTAAATTAAATCTGACATAGTCTTGCAGTACCTTCTTTTTTATTATTCTGCCTTTTTTAGACGCTCTAAGTTCTTTCTCAAAGACAAATTTTTCTATCTTTTTCAGTCCTGTCTTACCGCTGATTGGAATTGCGTTTTCTCTTACCAATTTAAACCCATTATATTCAGGAGGATTATGAGAACTAGTAATCATTATTCCTCCGTCAAACCCATAAAAGGCGACTGCAAAATAAAACATTGGTGTGGTTGAGAGCCCAATATTCACTACATCAGATCCAGCTTGAGTGATTCCTTTGCTTAGGTGCTTAAAGAGAGCTGGAGAAGAAATACGATTATCCTGCCCTACCACAATCTTGAATTTTGATTTTTTTTGCTTTTCTTTTAAAAATTTAATGAATCCCTGCCCTACCTTAAAAGCCATTTCTTCATTTACTTCATCTGGATATAAACCTCTAATGTCGTATGCCTTAAAGATGTTTGATTTCTTTTCCATATAGTTTTATTCTACCAAACTATAAAAAACCAGCCAAATTAACAATAATTGACATTAAACCCCTAAAAGGTTATCATATCCTTATGAGTTTTTCAGTAGGTATTGTAGGATTGCCGAATGTAGGCAAATCCACTTTATTTAAAGCACTAACAAAAAAAGAGGTTGCTATAGAACCTCGTCCTTTTACAACCATAAATCCAAACTTTGGAGTGGTTTCTGTTCCAAACGAAAGACTGAATAAGCTGGCTGAAATAATCAAGCCTGAAAAAACAACACCTACTATAATAGAATTTATAGATATTGCAGGCCTGGTAAAAGGAGCTCACAAGGGAGAAGGATTAGGAAATCAATTCTTAGCCCAGATAAGAAACTGCGATGCAATATTAGAGGTAGTGAGAATCTTTAAAAACCCAGGGGTTGAGAATGTATTGGGAGAGATTAATCCTAAAAAAGAAATTGAGGTGGTAAAAACTGAGTTGTTAATGAAAGACCTGGAAACCTTAGAAAAAATAATATCAAAATTAGAAAAAAAGAGAGAGAGAAAAGATATAAAAAAAATTGAAATATTAAAAAGAATTAAAGAAGAGGTCTCTCAAGGCAAACTCATTTCAGAGATAGATTTAACAGAAGAAGAAAAAACAGAGATTAAAGAATATCAAACATTAACAGAAAAACCCATTCTTTATGTCTTAAACACTGATAATGATATAAAACCTCTTGATCTTCAAGCAAGGTACCTGGTTATGAATCTAAAAGAAGAAAATGAAATCTTAGAACTTTCAGAAGCAGATAGAAAAGAATTGGGTTTAGAATCCCATCTTGGCAAATTAATCTTATCCTGCTATGATATTTTAAATCTTATCACTTTCTTTACAGTGGCCGGGGGCAAGGAAGTAAGGGCTTGGACAATTGAAAAGGGCTCTAAAGCGCCTGAGGCAGGCGGAGCTGTGCACACGGATTTTAAAGAAAAATTCATCAGGGCAGAGGTTATCAATTGGCAAGATCTGGTTTCAGCTGGCTCCTGGTCAAAAGCAAGAGAAAAAGGCTGGGTAAAAGTAGCAGGAAAAGACTATATCGTGCAAGATGGAGATGTAATTGAATTTAAGATATAGTTAATTATTACGAATTGAAGTGCTAGTTTATGCTATTAGGTTAGCCTAAATCTGCACCAAATTCGTACTCTATTCCCATGAATTTTTATGAATTTACATATCTAATAGATCCTGAACTCTCAAAAACAGAAATAACTTCTTTGCAAGATAAAATAAAATCTTTGATACAAGAAGAAGGAGGAACAGTCAAAAGCACTGGTCATCCTAGTAAAAGAATTTTGGCATATCCAATCAAAAAAAAGAGAGAGGCTTTCTTGGCTGATTTAAGTTTTGTTCTTGAACCAGAAAAATTGAAAAATATTAAAAAGAAGTTAAAAGCAGAAAAACAAATCCTTAGGTTTTTACTTTTAAAAAAGCAACCTCCAAAAGAACCAAAGGTTGCGAGAAAACCAAGAATAAAAACAAAAACAAAGGTCGAGCTAAAAGAAATTGAAAAAAAGCTTGAAGAAATCTTGGGAGCTGATTAGCTCATTGGCTTATTAGGTTTGATATTAAATGATTAATTTTAATTAATAACCTAATAGGCTAAAAATATGAACCTAAACAAAGTATTTTTAATCGGAAGGTTGACTAGGGACCCGGAAATGAGAATGCTTCCTTCTGGACAGGCGGTAGCTAATTTTGGACTAGCTACAAGCAGATATTTTACTGATAAATCAGGACAGAAACAGCAGGAAACAGAATTTCATAATATTGTGTTGTTTGGAAGACTGGCTGAAATTGCTTCTCAATATCTGAGAAAAGGCTCGTTGGCTTTTGTGGAGGGGAGAATCAGAACCAGAAATTGGGAAGATTCCTCGGGAACAAAAAAATACAGAACAGAAATTATTGTTGAAAGATTGCAATTAGGTCCTAAATTAGCTGAAAAAGTTATACCTCCTATTCCAGAAGAAACTACAACCCAACAGCCAGCCGCTGAAAAAACCCAAGTATCTGAAGAAGAAATACCTATAATTGAAGAGGAAGAAATAAATGTTGAGGATATACCATTTTAACCTCTTTAACCTCGCTTCGTGAGGAAACTCTAAATCCGAAATCCTAAACTCTAAACTTTATGGAAACTATTTATCTGTGGTTCAGAATTTACAAGTTAGGATTTAAGATTTTCCCTGCGAAGTAGTGACATCATGGCTTGTTATTTTTGTCAAAGAAATATCAAGGAGATTGATTTTAAGAATGTAGAACTTCTAAGGAAGTTTATTTCTGGTTTAGCAAAAATCAGACCAAAAAAAAGAACTGGGGTCTGTGCCAGTCATCAAAGAAAATTAGCCAAAGCTATTAAGAGAGCTCGATTTTTAGGATTGCTTCCTTTTACTACAAAATAGGTACAGCAAAAGAATAAAATCAAAAGGCTACATCACTTTATTTTTGATGGCCTTTTTTATTCTTTCCAATACATCTTTATTTTCCTTTAAAAATTGTCTGCTCGCTTCCATGCCTTGCCCTAACTTTATGTCTTCAAAAAGATACCAGCTTCCAGAACGTTTTATTATCTCGTTTTTCAAAGCTGTGTTTAGAATGTCGCCGAAATAAGATATTCCTTCGTTGTAATAAATATCAAACTCGGCTGTCTTAAACGGGGGCGCTACCTTGTTCTTTACTACTTTAGCCATTACCCTATTCCCAATAATTTCATTGCCATGTTTTATTTGCGCTATTCTTTTCAAATGAATTCTCACAGAAGCATAAAATTTTAATGCTAATCCCCCAGGAGTGGTCTCTGGATTGCCAAAACGCTGGCCAATCTTCATCCGCGTTTGATTAATAAAAATAACTATTGTTTTTGTCTTTGCTATAATACCAGAAAGTTTTCTTAAAGCTTGACTCATTAAACGAGCCTGAAGGCCAATTTGAAATTCCCCCATTTCTCCTGCAATTTCAGCCTGAGGCACCAAGGCTGCTACAGAATCCACCACAATCACATCAATCTCTCCTGATTTTACTAATGTTTCTACGATTTGAAGAGCCTGTTCACCAGAATCAGGCTGAGAAATTAATAAATCATCAACATTCACACCGATTCTTTTTGCATAATCCGGATCTAAAGCGTGTTCTGCGTCTACAAAAGCACCTACTCCTTTCCTTTTTTGAGCTTCTGCTAAAATGTGGAGAGCAAGAGTGGTTTTTCCTGACATCTCCGGTCCATAAATTTCAATCACCCTCCCTCTTGGAACTCCTCCTACCCCTAAGGCTAAATCTAAAGAAATAGAACCTGTAGGGATAACCTCTACAGTAGAAGATTTGCTTTCTTTCAATCTCATAATAGATCCTTCACCAAATCGCTGTTTAATTTCAGCTACTGCCTCTTCTAATTGCTTCTTTTCCTTATCGCTTGAAGCTTTTTTGGTTTTTTGTTTTGCCATATATTATATTTTAGACTATTTTTATACTGCCTGCCACTCGTCATTTTCATCTTGATATTCTTGAAAATCTCCTGAGGAATTTTCATCAGCTTCAGAGATATAAATCTCTCTAGGTTTTGCTCCCCTACTAGGGCCTACCACTCCTTTTTCTTCAAGCATATCTATTATCCTAGCAGCTCTAGCATAACCTATTCTCAATTTTCTCTGTAAGAGAGAGGCTGATGCTCTTCTGTATTGCAAAATAACTCTTTTTGCTTCTTCATATAAAGGATCATCTACAGAACCTGTCTCTTCAAACCCATCTTGGTGTGCCTCTAAGTCTCTATCTAAAGCCTCTGCCAGGTCCTGTTTTAAAGATTCATCCTCTGAAGCCTCTTCCCCTAAAGCCTCTTCATAGCTTGATTTTATCCATTCTACCACCTTCTTTACCTCTTTTTCTGAAACATAAGCTCCTTGTATCCTTTTTGGTTTTACAATCTCATTTGAGATAAAAAGCATATCCCCCAACCCCAATAATCTTTCAGCACCTGCCATATCAAGGACTGTCCTGGAATCAACCTGAGAAGCAACCTGAAATGTCACTCTTGAGGTAATGTTTGCTTTTATAAGGCCTGTAATAACCTCTACTGAAGGTCTCTGTGTAGCCACTACTAAATGGATACCAACTGCACGAGCCATCTGAGCCAATCTTACAATTGCAGTCTCTACATCCCTGCCCTTAGCCACCATTAAATCAGCTAATTCGTCAACAATCAAGACAATATAAGGAAGATACTCGCTTTTATTGTCTAATGCTTTTCTGTTATAGCTTAGTATGTTTCTTGATTTTTTTTCAGCTAACAACTTAAATCTTCTTTCCATCTCTCCGATCAACCATTTTAAAGCATTTACTGCTCTAGATGATTCCACAATTGGGGGACATAAAAGATGAGGAAGTTCATGATAAACTGTAAATTCGACTCTTTTCGGGTCAATTAAAAGAAATTTTAAGGAATCTGGAGAGTTTCTATAGATTAAAGATAGAATCAGACTGTTTAAAAAAATTGTTTTTCCTGTACCAGTAGAACCTGCAACCAATAAATGGGGCATTCTTTCTAAATTAGTATAAACAGGGGTCCCTGCAACATCCTTGCCTAAACAGAAAGTTAAATTATATGGAGAATTCTGAAACTGAGGATTTTCTATCAATTCTCTTAAACGAACAAAGGATCTTACTTTGTTTGGAACCTCTACACCTACCAAACTCTTTCCTGGTATTGGAGCTTCAATTCTTATAGGATGGGTAGCTAGAGCCAAAGCTAAATCATTGGCAAGAGAAGTAATTCTTGAAAGTTTTATTCCTTCAGCCGGCTTTAAGGAATATTGAGTGACTGTAGGACCCACACGATAATCTGCCATTTCTACGGGGATATCAAAACTCTCAAGGGTCTTTTTAATAATTGCCATATTCGTCTCAACATCACCTCCAGAAGGCTTTTCTTTTGTCAGACCCAATAAATCAAAAGGAGGAGTCTTATAATATTTTTCAAAAACTGAAACTCTTCGCTTTAAAGGTTTTGCTTTAAACTCTAAAGGAGGCTCTTTTATAATTTTTTTCTCTTTTTTTACAGGCTTAGGTTCAATTGTTTGGGTCTGAAAAGATGGAGCAGAAGAGAATATTTTTTTCATCCAAGAAGACTTCTTTTTTTCTGGTTCAAGAGAGGGCTTTTCTTTAGAACCAGGTTCTATTAAAAGATGTCGGAAAATTAAACCCCCGCTCAGTAATATAAAGCTAAACACGACCCTTGTTACCCATACATCAAAAAATTTCAAAAAGGGCCAAGTAAAAATATATCCAATCCATCCACCCTTCATTTCTCCTTGTTTCCAGCTCTCTAAAACTCCTGAAATACCAACGATACATATCAAAATCGCTAATATTAAAGCTTTCAAGACTTCTTTGTATCTTGATTTTAAAAATGCCAAACCTGAAAGCACAAAGATAAAAGGCAGCATAAAAACTGCCTTGCCTGTAAGAAGAGAAGAAAAATTAAAAAGAAATTTTCCAGCTATTCCTGCTTTTTCAAAAAAACTCAAAGAAAATATGGCTGCAATGGCAAAGAATACTACTCCAAAAATATATCTTTTTGTTTCGTCAGATAGAGAAAAGCTGGCAAATTCTCTTTTTTTAGATACTTGCCTTTTATTTTTTTTTCGCTTATTCTTTTTCCGGGCCATACTCCAAAGCCACTATCTTATTATACATTTTTCCCTCAATTCTTGACAAAACCTGTACCTGCAGGAATAAGTTTTCCTATAATCACATTTTCCTTCAATCCTCTCAACTTGTCTTCTTTCCCTTCTACTGCAGCTTTAATCAAAACCCTTGAAGTCTCTTGGAAAGAAGCAGCTGACAAGAAAGAATCTGTAGTCAATGCCACCTTAGAAATACCTAATAACAGTGAAGTGCCTGTGGCAAATTTTGCATCTTTGCCTTTTTCCCGTTTCAATTTTAGATTTTCTTCTATAAACCTTGCTCTTTCAACAATCTCGCCTGGAGTAAATGGAGTTTCACCAGGATCCTTTATCTTTACTCTAGAGAACATCTGTCTTACAATAATCTCTAAATGTTTATCGTGAATCTGAACTCCTTGAGAAACATATATCTTTTGAATTTCTTTTATTATATATCTCCAGGTCTCTTCCTTATTTGTCAACTTAAACAGCCTTCTTACATCTAAACTTCCTTCACAAAGCTGCTGCCCTTTTCTTACTGTTTGGCCCGGTTTTACCCAAATTGCTAAGTCTGGAGGAATTTGATATTCCAAAATTTCATCTTTTTTCTTTCGTTTTGCACCTTCAACCTTTATCTTTATCACTTTGTCTGGAGTAATCTCTACCACCTTTCCATCAGTTAAAGACATAACAGCCTTTCCTTTAGGAACCCTTACTTCAAATAACTCTTGTACCCTTGGTAAACCAAAGGTAATATCTCCTCCTCCAGCTACTCCTCCAGTATGAAATGTTCTCATTGTCAACTGTGTTCCAGGCTCCCCAATAGCTTGAGCCGCTACAATACCTACTGCTTCCCCTAATTTTATCAATTGATTATTCCCGAGATCCCAACCATAACATTTTTGACATACGCCTCTAATATTCTTGCATCTCAGAGGAGAACGAACCCTTACTTTCTCCACACCACTATCAATTATCTCTTTTCCTTTCTGCCAGTCTATTATCTCATCTTTTTTACAGATTACTTTTGAACCTGTACCTCTGGGGGTTTTTATGTCTTCTAAACATACCCTTCCAACAATCTTTAAAAGAAAATCCTGTCCAATATCATCTGCATCTTCTCTGAATATCTCAATACCAGTTTTATCTTTGCAGTCTTCTTCTGAAATTATCACATCATGAGAAACATCAATCAATCTTCTTGTTAAATATCCTGCACTAGAGGTTCTTAAAGCTTTATCTGCTGTACCTTTTCTTGCACCGTGCGTAGAAATGAAATATTCAAGAGGGGTAAATCCTTCTTTATATGAACTCTTAACTGGAAGCTCTATAATATCACCTATCGGATTAATAACCAAGCCCTTCATTCCACACATCTGTACAGACTGAGTCCAAGATCCTTTTGCACCAGCATTAATCATTTGAAATACAGATCCTCTTTTCGGAAGAGCCTCTGGCACCTCTTTTTCTATTTCCGACTTAGCTCTACTCCATATACTAATTATTTTCACTATTCTTTCTTCATTAGTGAGAAGACCTTTTTCAAAATAACTTTCAACCTTTTCTTCTTCCTTTTCAGCTTGCTCTAAAATTTTCTTTTTTGCCTCAGGTATCACCAAATCATCTATACCCCAGGTGATTCCAGCTAATGTTGAATACTCAAATCCTAAATCTTTTATTTTATCCAAAGTATCCTCTACTACTTCTATTGGATATTTTTCAATAATATCTGCAACAATCTTTTTTAAATCTTTTAGTTTAATCAACTTATTCTGAAAAGGAAAATCTTCAGGAAGAGCTTCATTGAAAAGAATTCTTCCTACAGAAGTCTCCACAAAATCAGTATTTTTAGCTTTTAAATTAGATTTTAAAGTGTTTGCTCTTACTTTAATCTTTGCCTTTATGTTTATTTCACCAAACTCATGCGCTAAAATTGCTTCATTCGGGTTCCCAAAAATCTTCCCCTCTCCTTTCAAACCTTCCCAAATATCAGTAAGCCAATAGCATCCTAAAATAATGTCCTGATAGAGGGTAACAATAGGCATTCCTGTAGCTGGTTTCAGAATATTTAAGCCAGCCAGCATTCTTTCTTTTGCTTCTTTTTGCGCCATATTTGAGAGAGGTACATGCACAGCCATTTGGTCGCCATCAAAATCAGCATTGAATGCCTTACAAATCATTGGATGAATTCTTATTGCTTCACCCTCGATTAATTTAGGATAAAAAGCTTGAATGCCTAATCTGTGCAAAGTAGGAGCCCTATTTAATAGAATTAACTTCTTCTTTACTACTTCTTCCAAACATTCCCAAACCTCATCTGTTTCTTCGTCAATCAACCTTGATGCGCCTCTCACATTATATGCAAGCTCTCTTTCTAAAAGCTTTTTAATTACAAATGGCTTAAAGAGTTCCAAAGCCATTTTCTTTGGCAAACCTACTTCATTGAATTTTAACTCAGGACCAACACATATCACTGACCTACCAGAATAATCAACTCTTTTACCTAACAGATTCTGCCTGAATCTACCTTGTTTTCCTTTAAGCATATCTGCTAAAGATTTCAGCAATCTTCTTCCTCCTGTGGTAGCCCTGGTTGTAGTTCCTCTTCTCATTCCATTATCAATTAAAGAATCAACAGCTTCTTGTAGCATTCTTTTTTCATTTCTCACAATTACCTCTGGTGCTCCTATCTCTAAAAGATATTTTAATCTATTATTTCGATTAATCACTCTTCTATATAAATCGTTTAAATCAGAAGAAGCATATCTGCCTCCATCTAGCTGAACCATTGGTCTTAAAGCAGGGGGTAAAACAGGCAGGACTGTCAAAAACATCCATTCAGGACGAATATTGGCTCTTTTCATTGCCTGAAAGAGTTTTAACCTTCTTAATGTCTTTTTTCTCTTCTGCACAGAGATTTCTTTTAGTTCTTTTTTTAATTCCTTAATTTTTTGGTCTAAATTTATTTTCTTGAAAATAGATCTTAATGTCTCTGCTCCAGTCCCAGCTTCAAATACCTCTCCATATTTCAAAGAAAATTCTCGGTATTCAACTTCGTTCAATATCTTCAAGGGCTTAATCGACATTAACTCTTCTTTTGCTTTGGTTTTCGCCAATTTTAAATCTCTAAGCTGGTTGTTTAGAGCTCTTTGTGCAGTTTTTGTCTTTTCTTTTGCAAGTTCAGATTTTATCTTTTTAACTTTTCTTTTGTACTCTTTCTCAATTCTTTCTAAAATATTCTTTTTTGCTTCCTCATTCACCTCAGTAATAATATAAGAAGAGAAATAAATCACTTTCTCCAATTTCTGCATTGGAATATCAAGAACCATTCCTATCCTTGAAGGAATTCCTTTTAAAAACCAAATATGAGACACAGGAGCTGCTAATTTAATATGCCCCATTCTTTGTCTTCTTACAGAAGACTTTGTCACCTCTACACCGCATCTATCGCAAACTATACCTTTATATCTGATTCTTTTATATTTCCCGCAATAGCATTGATAATCCTTCTCAGGACCGAATATCTTCTGACAGAATAATCCATCCTTTTCTGCTCTCTGTGTCCTATAATTGATGGTTTCAGGTTTTGTGACCTCACCATGACTCCACGAAAGAATCTCTTCGGGTGAGGCAATTTTTATTCTAATTGCTTCTAAATTTTCAACTTTCATAGTTGATATAAATCAATTTTATATTAAATTTTTAAGATTTTTCTTCTTCTCTTTTTTCTTTTTCTTTAACTTCAACGCTTAAACCTAATGCTTTTAATTCATTGACCAAAAGATTAAATGAAGCCGGAATATTGGGTTCTTTGATGTCTTCTCCTTTTAATATAGCTTCATAAGCAGCTGCTCTTCCTGGTACATCATCAGATTTTATAGTCAACATCTCTTGAAGACTATGAGCTGCCCCATAACCCTCCAAAGCCCAAACCTCCATCTCTCCAAACCTCTGTCCCCCAAATTGCGCTTTTCCTCCTAACGGCTGCTGGGTAATTAAAGAATAAGGACCAATAGAACGCATGTGGATTTTATCTTCTACCATATGTATTAATTTCATCATATAGATATAACCTACTGTAATCTTTTCTGGGAATGGAAGTCCTGTTCTTCCATCGAAAAGCTGCATCTTTCCGTCTTCAGAAAATCCTGCTCTTTTCAACTCTGCTTTTACGTCTTCTTCTGTGGCACCGGAAAGAGCAGGGGTTATAGCATGATACCCCAAAGTTTTTGCCGCTAAACCAAGATGTGTTTCTAAAACCTGGCCCAGGTTCATTCTTGAAACCACACTCAAAGGATTAATAATAATATCTACTGGCGTACCATCTTCTAAAAACGGCATTTCTTCTATTGGCAGGACTTTAGATATAACTCCTTTGTTTCCGTGTCTACCTGCCAGCTTATCACCAGCCTGTATCTTTCTTATATGAGCTATCTCTACTTCAATTCTTTTTATAACGCCTGGCTCAAGCTTGTGTCCTAATTCTCTTGAAAATATTTTAACATCTATCACTCTCCCTCTTTTACCGTGCTCCATCCTTAAAGAAGTATCTTTTACCTCTTTTGCTTTCTCACCAAAGATTGCTCTCAGCAATCTCTCTTCCGGAGTTAATTCTGCCTTTCCTTTTGGAGATATTTTTCCAACCAAAATATCATTTGGACCTACCTCAGCTCCTATCCTGATAATTCCCTCTTCGTCTAAATCTTTTAATTTTTCTTCTGAAACATTAGGAATATCACTGGTTGTTATCTCTGGTCCTAGTTTGGTTTCTCTAACATCACAACTAAAATTCTCTATATGAATAGATGTGTATACATCATCCCGTACTAATCTTTCAGAGATTAAAACAGCATCTTCAAAACTCCCTCCTCGCCAGGGAATAAAAGCAACCAAAATATTTCTACCAAGAGCTAAATGGCCCTTTGCTATTGCTCCTCCATCAGTCAATACATCTCCTTTCTTTACAATTTGACCCTTCTTTACTATTGGCTTCTGATGAAAACAAGTGTATTGATTTGTTCTTATAAAACTCCTTAGCTTATATTCTATTATCTTATTAGAATTTTTTGTCTTGATTTTAATATGAGTAGCGTCTACTTCAACAACTTTTCCGTCTTCTTCGCAAATAATCGCTCTCCCAGAATCCTCAGCTACTCTTTTTTCTAATCCTGTCATTACCAATGGTGGGTCACCATTAATCAGCGGCACTGCCTGTCTCTGCATATTCGAACCCATCAATGCTCTTGTTGCATCGTCATTCTGTAAAAATGGAATCAATCCTGTGGCAATAGAAATAGCCTGCTCTGGAGAAATATCAATAAAATCAAGATCTTTTTTATCTACTATGTCTGGTTTTCCTTTTACTCTTGCCTCTACCCTCTTTGGAATAATATTATTGTTTTTGTCTATAGGAATAATACCTGAACCTATAATATGTTTCTCTTCCTCATAAGCATTAAGGTATTGAATCTTGGAAGTAATCTTTCCATTTTCCACTTTAAGATAAGGTGTTTCCAAAAAACCATATGGATTTATTCTAGCAAAACTTGCCAAATGTCCGACCAGTCCAATGTTTGGACCTTCTGGAGTCTGAATTGGACAAATCCTACCGTAATGGGAAGGCTGTACATCTCTCACTTCAAAACCAGCTCTTTCTCTTGTTAATCCTCCGGGACCTGTAGCAGAAACCCTTCTCTTATGTTCAAGTTCAGCCAAAGGATTTTGATTATCCATAAACTGGGACATCTGACTTGAGATGAAGAATTGCTTCACCACCACCATCACAGGCTTTGGATTTATCAGCTGGGTAGGAGTCAATGTATGAATATCCAAGGTAGACATCCTGTCTCTGGCAATTCTTTCCAATCTCATAAATCCTACTCTTAATCTGTTAATCAATAATTCTGTAAATGGCCTTACTCTTCTATTTCCTAAGTGGTCAATCTGGTCAGGTTTTGCTTCGGGATCGTTATTTAACCTTATTATCTCTCTTATAACCGCTACAACATCTTCTAGCTTTAAAACTCTATCTTGAATTGTAATTTCTTTGTCTAAGTTATAAGAATCTTTATTTTTTGGATCTCTTGGTCTTAATTCAGGGAGTCGAGACCACATTCTCCATCTTCCTACTTTTGACAAGTCATATCTTTCGAAATTAAAGAACATGTTTTCTATTAACTCTCTTGCTGTATCAGGTGTAGCCATATCTCCAGGTCTCAATCTTTGATAAATCTCAACCAAAGCTTCTGCTTGATTGTGTGTTAAGTCTTTCTTTAGGGTCTCTTTGATATAATCTATTTCTCCCTTATTTACATCTTGAAATTTCTCTTTAATATCTTGGTCATTATCAATCCCGAATGCCCTCAATAAAGTAGTAGCTGCCACCTTTCTTTTTCTATCTATCTTTACCCCTATTGCTCCTGATAAATCTGTTTGAAATTCCAGCCAGGAACCCCTATTAGGAATAATCTTTGCCCCAAAGCAATTTCTCCCGGCAATTCTCTTCAGAGTAAAGAATGCGCCGGGAGAACGAATTAATTGAGAGATTGCAACCCTTTCTACTCCATTTACAACAAAAGTTCCCCTTTCTGTTTGTAAGGGGAAATCGCATAAAAAAACCTCCTGCTCTTTTACCTCCTTAGTTTTCAGGTTGACCAATCTTGTCTTTACAATAAGAGGAGCTTCATAAGAATCATTGTTCTTCTTTGCCTCTAGGTCTGTCTTATATTTCGGCTCTCCCAACTTATAATCTAAAAACCATAACTCAAACTCTTTTTTTGTATAGTCCCGAATAGGAGAAATTTCTTTAAATAATTCCTTTAAATCTCTCTCCCAAAACTTTTTCCAACTTTCTTTTTGGAGTCCTAATAAATATGGTAACTCTAAGAAAATTTTTGCTTTTCTAAAATCTTTGGTTTTTATTTTTTCCATAATATTTATTATCGGCAGATACCGATTTCAAAATAAAAATAGCTTCTTTTTGTCTTTAATATATTTTGGAATAGACAAAAAGACCCCCTAAGAATATTAGGGCAACCTTAAAACAAATTATTTCTAGTAGAGGATAGAATTAATCAAATATTTGCTAATCAAATAATATTAATAAAGGTTATATGTATAACTTTACTCTTTTTAAAAATTTTGTCAACCCCTCTATAGAATTTTTTGATTTTTGCAATCAAAAAACTATTCACTTCTTTTTATGCTTTGCAGGATACCCAATCCTATAAACATAGTCAAAAGACCTGACCCCCCATAACTGATGAAAGGAAGAGAAATACCAATGATAGGGAGAATTCCTAAATTCATGCCAATATGTATAAATACTTGGGAAAGCAATAAAATAGCAAATCCTAAAGCAAAAAGACGGGAGAAATTCGACCTGCTTTCACCTGCAATTTTTAAAATCCTCCAAATCAATATCAAAAACAAAGAAAGCAGAATGCCAACTCCAATTAAACCGGTAGATTCTGCAATAACAGAAAAACTAAAGTCTGTAACGGGTTCTGGCAGAAATCCATATTTTGTTTGAGAACCTCCCTTTATCCCCTGGCCAAATATCCTGCCTGAGCCAATAGCAATCTTTGCCTGTCTCTGACTCCACCCAACGCTTAAAGGATCGGACAGTTGAGGTCTTATAAAACTTAAAATCCTTTGTTTTTGATAATCTTTTAAAATGCTTGACCAACCGAAAATAAAAACTAAAATTCCGCAAAGAATTAATATTAAAAAATGACGCAACTTAATTCCCGAAACAAGCAACATGCCTATCCATAAACTCACCAAGATTAAAACAGAACCTAAGTCTGGCTGAAAGAAAACCAAAATAGAAGGAATGAACACATACAAACCAGAAATTAAAATATGAATGACACGATACATTTCAATGTGTCTGTTTGAGAAATACTTTGCCAGTAATATAATCATAACAATTTTTGTCAGTTCAATTGGATCAAAAGACATAAATCCTATCTTATACCAGGACTTTACTCCCCTTATCTCCGGGGCAAAAAAGAACAATCCTGCCAGCAAAATTATACAAAAGAAATAAAAAAATAAAATAATATGAGTTTCTTGTTTTAAAAATCTCCAATCAAAAAAACTAATTAAAAACATTAAAAAAAACCCTATAAATAAAAAAATTATCTGTTTTTTAAAAACCACTAGTTCTTCGTCTAACCTAGAAGAATTATAAATAGAAAGAAGTCCGAAACTCACAAGAAATAATACAACAAAAATTAAAATCCAGTCTAATTTTTTAAGATGAAATAAAATTTCTTTCATTATTTTAGAATTACTGCTCCAACATTTCTAAAAATTCTTTTTCGCTGAGTATCTTTATACCTATTTCTTTTGCTTTTTTAAGCTTTGACCCAGGATTCTCGCCCATTACTAAATAATTTGTTTTTTTTGAAACTGACTCAGATACATCTCCTCCTAAAGCACGGATTCTTTCTTTAGCTTCTTTTCTTGTTATTGTTTCTAAAGCTCCTGTCAATACAAATGTTAAGCCTTTTAGCTTTCCGGGTTTTGATTTTGGTCTTGTGGTTTGTATTTTCACCCCCACATCTTTTAATTTTTTTATAAAATCTAGATTCTTCTTATTATGAAAAAAATCATATATCGACTCTGCTACAATTGGTCCTATATCTCTAATCTCTTCCAACTTAGACAAGGAAGCATTTTTTAAATTCTCAAGAGAACCAAATCTATCAGCTAATAGATATGCTGTTTCCTCTCCTACATTCCTTATCCCTAATGCATAAATGAATTTAGGAAGACTTATTTTCTTTTTTGACTGGATAGAATCAATCAGGTTTTGAGCAGCTTTTTCTGCAAAACCTTCCAAGGGTAAAACATCTCCTTTTTTTAATTTAAATAAATCTGCAGGGTCAAAGATTAATCCTTCATCAATCAGTTTATCTATAATTTTGGGACCTAATCCCTCAATATCAAAAGCTCCTTTTGAGATAAAATGATAAAAATACTTTTTTCTCTTGGCAAAACAGTTTGGATTAGGACAGCGCCAAATTACTTCACCTGCTGGTTTTACTAATTTTGTCTTGCACACAGGACAAAACTTTGGCATTTTAAACTCTCTTTCTTTTCCAGTCCTTAAATCAGGTAATGTCTTCAAAACAGCTGGTATCACATCACCTGCCCTGCCCACAATAACTGTATCCCCAATCTTCACTCCTAATCTCTTTATTTCATCTTCATTATGCAGTGTAGCGCGGGAAATAACTACTCCATCAATCTCTACTGGCTTCAAAATAGCTACTGGAGTCAAAGCACCTGTCCTTCCTACCTGTACCTTTATATCTTCTATAATAGTCGTTGCTTGTTTCGGAGGGAACTTAAATGCTCTTATTCCCCTAGGTGACTTTCCAACTACTCCTAATTTCTCAAATAAAGAATTGTTGTTTACACTCACCACTATTCCATCAATCTGAAAAGGGAAGCTTTCTCTTTTTTTCGTTATTTTTTTATAATAATCTACAACCTCTGAAAGAGTTGCACAGACCCTGCCTAAATCAGTTTTAAATCCTAAAGCAAAAAGTATTTTATGCTCTTGAGAATGCTTCTCTTGACCCAAGTCAGTAATAATATCATAAGCGAAAAATTTTAATGGTCTTGAAGCGGCCAATTTAGGATCAAGCTGGCGTATTGAACCCGCAGCTAAATTTCTTGGATTAGCAAATGTTTTTTCTCCTTTTTTTCTCATTTGTTCGTTCAATCTCTCGAAATCTTTCTTTTCCATATAAACCTCTCCTCGAATCTCAACCACTCCTTTTTTAATAAGATTCTTAATGTTACTTTCAATCTTTCTGGAAAGCTGAGGGTCAAAACCTAAAGCAGAATGAAGCTCTAATTTCAAGGGGATGCTTTCAATTGTTCTAAGATTCTGAGTCACATCCTCTCCTATCTTTCCATTACCTCTCGTAGCTCCCTGTATGAAAATACCATTTTTGTAAATCAACGTGATTGCAAAACCATCAACCTTCAATTCAGTAAAATACTCAAATTTCTGTCCAGGTAGCAATCTTTCTAAATAATCTTCCCACTCTTTAAGCTCTTCTGGAGAAAAAATATCTTCAATAGAAAGCATTGGAATTTTATGCTCTACCTTGTTAAATCCTTCTAAGGGCTCGCCTGCTACTCGCTGGGTAGGAGAATCTGGTGTGATTAATTCAGGAAACTGCTGCTCAAGCTTATATAATTCATGCTTTAAAGAGTCTAAAGCAGAATCTGAAATCTCCTGTCGGTTTAACACATGATATAAATAACGGTGATAATTTATCACCTTTTTCAGCTTCTCTATCCGCTGTTTGGCCTGTTGTTTAGTCATAATCCTAGATAGGATTCAAAATCTAAACACCCAAAAACTTGTTTGAAAATTTTGGTTATAATACTTTATTTAGAATTTAGAGTTTAAAACATCAATATACCACTTCAATAGCACGGCTTGTGTTTTTATAAGCTCCGATAGATTTTATGGTGGTAGTACCAGTAGTGCTGGTAGAAAAAGTTACATCATAGCTTGCCTCATTACTTAGAATAGTAGAGGTAGTATATGGGGCAATCAAACCCCTGCAGACAGAAGTACAATATACTGGAGGACTACTTGTTGAACAAGCAGGAGGGTAGCAGCTTTTGTCTTTATACAAAACAGCCTCCACCCCGCTGTCAGCTGCATAAAAAGCAACTACAGAATAACCAAGTTCTCTTAATGTCTTACTTTGTCTAATAAAAATAATGCTTGTTCCCAAGGCAATGCCCAATACAAAACTTAGAATTAAGACAGCAAGCATTATTGATAATCCTTTTTGGTTAATATCCATAATTTTTCAAGTTTTAATACAAAACATCAAGGTTTCTTTGAGACACGGTGGTCTGAAGTTTCACAGCCGGAGAATTGGAAACCCCTCTTTTTTCAATCTCAAAAGAAAGTGTGACTCTTGGCTGATTATCATCATCTTGGTTCTCTCCATAAATCCTAAATTCAAGCTGCTTTACCTCCAAGTCGTCTGAAGTCAAAAACAAAATTTCTGAACCCCTTTCTTCTTTTATCCTTCCATTCTCTAAATAAAAAGAATGACACTGTTCGTTATGGTCTTTAAAGTTTATTCTATGATTAGAATCTTCTAATTCATAATTCACATTGTCTCCAGAAAGACAACTTACTCCATCTAAATCATCTTTCAACGCCATTCTTAAAGACCGACTCATATATTCTGCAACATAGGAAGCATTATCAGTAATTTCTCTAAGAATGAGGGCTCTGTTTTGTCCTTTTAAAGAAGAGACAAAAATGCCGGTTGGAGCAGCAACCAAAATCGCAAATATGGTGACAGCTACTATAAGCTCCACTAAGGTGTATCCTTTTGTTTTATTTAAACCTTCTGTTAACTCTTTGTTATGTTTATTTTTTGTATTATCTCTCATACCAATTTGATAAATCTTCTACTACTTCTATGCTATGACTCCTTTCTCTCTCCTGCCATTCTACTATTACTTTCACTTCCATTTTATCAGACCCTTTTGGGGTAATAATTATTTTTCTTTTGAACTTTGTAGGTGTACCAGAGTCATAGCTGTAGAATCCATTTGTGTCAATATTAAGATATCTAAGATTGGAAGAATTACAATTTGAAACATTTGTCAAAGAAGTATAGATCTTATAGTCTCCCTCACAACAATTTGGAGATTGACAATTAGTAAGACCATCGTCCCAAGATACAGAGCTGGATCTTGACTCAAGCCAGTTGCTATCTCTGATATTTCTTACTATTTCTATTCCTTCTTGAGCTAAATAAGCAGCAGTCACTTTAAGTTCAACCATTGAGGCGCCGGAAAGACTCTGACGGAGCAAAGCAAAAGCGCCTCCTATTCCTACAGTAAGAATAAAAATAGCAGTAATTACTTCCAAAAGAGTAAATCCTAACTTTTCTTTTTTGGGTAAGTATTCATTCATTTTTTGCTCTTTGATTATTATATAAAAAATACAACTTTTAATCGATATCAATTAAGCCTGCTTTATTTATAGTAATAGTTCTGGTCTTTGAGTAATCTGTTTCTAAAGCAAATGTAATCTTTGTCTCTGTACCATTGTCTGACTGAATCCTTTTTATTTTTATCACGGGGTCTGGAGGCCTGAAATTGATAGAAATCTGATTAGAATCTATAGAATCCATCTTTATATCTATAATCACCACCCCCTTTTCTAATTCTATTGTTTCTATCTCCTCTCCTGCGGTATAAATCTCATCTCCGTTCTCATCTGCATACAAAATATAAGATGTATTATTGGGAGATGTATCTCTGAAATAAATCCCATAGCCCGGGGGAACTCCCCCTCCACATTCTTGGCATTCCATACCTGACATAGTTTTCTCTTGAGCAACCCTTATATCTTGAGAAACCTGGTGAACTGCTCTGTTTAATGAAAATTCTCTTTCTCCCATTCTATAGCTTGCCAGTACAAAAGTAGTCAAAATAATAATCATTCCTGAGACAACCAAAAGCTCTACCAAAGTGAATCCTTTATATCTTCTTTTTAAATCATATTTTTTTATTAATTCAAACATTTACTTTTAAAATATATTACGGAGAAATCTCACGCCATTGAGGAAGAGGAACTGTAACATACAACTTGTATGAAACCTGGTCTGATCTTCCATTTTGGTCAACAACTGAGAGGGTAACAAGACCTGAATTAGAGCTTAAAGCTTCAAATGTAGCTGAAGGATTTTGGGCGTTGCTTGTAGATGGAGTACCGTCTGTAAATGTCCAGCTCCAAGAAGTAATAGGCCAGTAGCCGCCTGATGTGTTTTCAGAACCTGTGGAGGTGTCTTTGAAATACACCCTTGCTCCTTCTGATACCTTGAAACCATCACAGCTCTGCCAACCTGAGTCAGGTTTCAAGGAACATTCAAAGTCTGCGATGATGTCTTGGCTAACATAAAAATCATGAGTTGTGGCATCTGTCGAACCTGCTGTATCTTCAACCTCCAGTTCAGCATAATACCACTGACTGGCAGGCATATTGGCAGGTAAGGTTATATCACAAATTGCTTCATTTTGTCCTGAGGTCAACATATTATCTGTGCATACTGTATAATCCTCTTGATATGGGGTCCCTCCCTGATAAAAGATAGACCATGTAGAAGTGACAATATCGTTGTTATCGTCTGGATCAAGATAGGATCTTTCATAACTATATGCTACTCCGCAGTTTGGACATTCAATATCAGAATTATAACTACCAGCTACAACATCAGGATAGCATTCATTTTCATCTTGATATCTCACACATCCTACTGATACATTGCGGAATCCAAACAAAGCACTGCTGTCGCTGCCGGGATACTCAATATATATATCATAGTCCTTATCCATTGAAGAAGAACCAAAATATATATACACTGCTCCACAATCTGAACATTTTGCGTCAGAATAAGGAGCGCCTACCACCACATCATCATAGTTGTCTTTATTAATATCTTCTGCAAAAACTGCACTTCCAAAATCAATAAGATTTAAAAGAGAACCAGGTTCATTTCTTGGATATTCAAGATATACATCATAATCGCTGTCCATTGAACTTCCTCCATAATATACATACACAGCTCCACAATAAGTGCATTTGACATCAGACCAATTGGCGCCAGAAATCACATCATCATAGCCATCATTATTTACATCTCCTGCAGCAACTGAAAAACCCAAATGAGCAATATCACTTCCTGGATATCTTAAATAAACATCATAATTGCCATCCATCGAAGAAGAACCATAATAAACAAATACAGCTCCACCGTCACTACACTCATAATCAGAAAGAGAAGCTCCCACTATTGCATCATCATAACCATCATTATTTACATCTCCTGCAGCAGCAGCTTCTCCCAATCTCGCAGTTGAATCATTCCAAGGATATTGAAGATATACATCAGAGGTAGCTGTGGCTGAAAGAAAAGCAGAGCCGAAATAAATATAAGCTGCACCACAGTCAGTGCACTTTGTATCATCAGTAAACGCTGTAACTATCACATCGTCAAAATTGTCATTATTAAAATCGCCAAAATACACTGATTTACCAAAATTTCCTATTAAAGAATCACTGTCTGTTCTTGAATACTCAAGATACACATCATAATCGCCATCCATTGGATTGCCTCCATAAAAAATATAAGCTGCCCCGCAATCAGTGCATTTTGCGTCAGATTTAGGAGCCCCAACAACTACATCATCATAGCCATCATTATTAATATCTCCACCTGAAAACACTATATAACCAAATTCTGAACCAGCATCATTTTTAGGATATTTAAGATATAGGTCTGGACTAGAAGTAGAGGGCATTGAATTAGAGCCATAAAAAACATATACAGCTCCGCTATCTGTGTAATCTGCATCAGCATAAGGAGCACCTACAATAATATCTTTGTAACCATCATTATTCAGATCTCCCGTAGCAGATACAGCAAGTCCATACTGAGAATTATCTGTCAAGGGATATTTAAGGTAGATATTGTGGACAGAATAAAAATCAGTAGATTGGTTTATTAAATTAAAAATACAGTCTTTATTGTATGTTCCCCATACACCGTTGCAAGCAGCGCCTTGACATAAAGAACCATCACAGGAAAAAGCAGCTGTGGGAGGAGTATTTTCTGGAGCTCCTCCTCCTTCACTTACATCAACTTCTTTAGCACAATTAGCCGGGCAGTTTCCCGGATCACCTGACCAATTTCCATCATTATCCTGTACCCTTAATTTGGCACAAAAAGTCCCTGTAGTAGTATAAGTATGTTTTACAGTATCGCTAGTGGTTGTTATTTTTGGAGAACCATCTCCAAAATCAAATTCATACTGAGTTATTGTGCCATCAGTATCATGACCTGACCCTGTAAATGTAACCTGTAATGGAGGCAAACCGTTAGCAGGAGTTCTTGATAAAGAATCGCAAACAGGAGGAATAGTATATCCTACTGTTACCTTTACATAATCTGTCGCTAAATCATAATCTATTGATATTACGGCTTTGACAGCAAAGCTCTTTAATAGAAAACTACCTATTATTAACAAGAAGATGCTCCATATTAAATTCTTTGATTTCTTAAAAAACATAAAATCTCTATTTACATGTATTGGTATATTGAATAATAGCTCCTAATGCCAGCACAGTGGTATGAGGACTATCAGCCCAACTTCCATTTTCTTTTTGACATTTTAAAATATTTTCAATCCATTCTTGCTTCACAGGAAACCCCGCATATCCAAGAAATAAAGCTCTTTCACAATATACATCTAAAAAAGCTATATTATTGCAAAAAATAGAAAAATCTTCTTGTTTCGTATCTTTATCCTCAGCTGCTATCAATTCTTTGGCTAATTCTTTCATTAATGGATCTAAAGTATTTCCATAGCATCCTTTTTCTTTCATTAAAGACAATGCGTGTAAAAGATGAATTGAATTATATCTTACATCCCTTTCTACTTCATTTATATCCTTTAACACTTCATTATAATCAATATTTTTGCAACACATAGCTTTTATTGTAATTCGTTCAAGTAAAGAAAAGAAGGATATTTCTTTTAGTAGCTCAGAGATATTCTGATTTCTACAAGAAGAATTGTAAAGCTCAAAAAAAAGCTTTTTGTTGCTATTTTCCTCTGCACTCTTTATCTTCCAAAGCTCCTCTAGTCTCTCATCATGGCATATTTTATTAAGTTTTTGAATTAAAAGAATTATTCCTACATCAAACTTTTTTTCTGTAGTTAAAAGAAAAACTATTCCTTTCTCAATTGCGCTGCTGCTTTGTCTCTTAAAGGGTTCCGAATAATTAATTACCAACCAAAACAATATTCCTAATATTAATAATGGGCCTAAAAGTAAAAGTATGTGTTTTATTGTAAACTTCATTTTAATTTATTCTACTAATACTGACATACACAATATCTCCAATAACCTGAGACAGATGCGTTACAACTTTGAGAGTATGAGCTATCTCTAGCCCAACATTCTTTGTTTCCCCATGCATCAGCTTTTACCATAGGCTGAGCTGCATTAACACCATTAGAATGACAAAGAGAACATCCTCCTAGATTACAACAAACTGTACAATTATTATCGTCATTCCAATTAGCTTGTACACATCCACCGTAATTAGAACAAAGTCCTTCACATGTTCCTCCTTGAGCTGACATTCGCCAACAAGCCTTTCCTCCCTGCCCTGCACAGCCGTTACATCCATCATCATAGAAATACACATTCCCTTCACATACCCTACAAACTCCCTGATAACATCTTGCATTACTTCCTGTGCACATATAATAATTACTTCCCCAATTTGAAGTAACATCAACATCGCATCTCCCAGAACCACCACATGTTTTACATACTGCACATCCTATCTCAATGGTAGTTATACAACCATCTCCCACCTTATATGCTGTCTCTGCAATTGCAGTACCAGGAAATGCATACCAATCGCTATAACGAACTCTTCCTGCATCAGTACACTTACTGCTACCCGCCAAACAACCTCTATAATATCTTTGAGCTGAACAAGCATAGGTAACACAATCTATTGTTCTATCACAATAAATGCTTGATGAAGGATTTATTTCGCTCCCAGCACTACACACTTTTCCGGATGTCGAAAGATAGGCAATACTATCTCCTACATCAGGTCCTGCTGCACCTCCTGAACCGTCGCAAGCAAGTTTATCTCTTTTCTTTTGGCAAGCGCCAACACAACCATTGAATGAAGATAAACTAGAATAATAAGTATCTGAACCTGTAGCTTCCTGTCCCGCTCCTATACAAACATATCCTGCGGCAATATTTACAACATCATCCTCTCCTGTATCATATGCACAGTTATGAGAAGCATCACACCTTAATTTGTCTCTTTGCTTCTGACAGGTATAAGGAGAACCCTCACCTGTGCACGCGTTGAAATCAGAATATCCGCATACTGCAATGCCTGTTGTACCACAAGTATCAGTAAGTGTATATCCTTCTTGAGCATAAACTGCACGTGAATAAGCATCAGTATGGTCTGTGGGCGCTCTACAGCTTCCAGAACCGTTACAAGAGATAAACCACTCAGTAGCTGAACAATCCCCATCATCACAATCTTCATCATAATTACAATAAGCAGAAGGAGAAACTGGTGTCTCCTGTCCTGCCCCTGTACATACATAGCCTGACCTCACATAGGTTGTGGCACCTGAGGATTCGCAAGAACCAGCTCCATCACAATTACCAGTAGTCTGTCCAATTGTACATTCATTAATACAACTCATAGTAATGTCGCATTGGTTTCCGGGATCAGTACCGGCTGTCGCATATCCACAAGAACCATTTTGACAAGCGCGACAGATACCTGTACATCCTTCATGCTGTTCATTATTAGGCCAATTTTCACAACTCCCACTTACGCAATGAGTACAATCCCCTGTACAATTGACTCCTTCGTCCCCTGTATAAGGCACTGAGCTAGTGCTCACTCCATCACAATAATAACAAACACTACTCACCTCTATGTTTTGGTTCACTGGCCGCACGGTACAATATCCATCTGAACCAATACCACTACAGGCTTCACAGTCTCCTGTACAAGGACCATCACAACACACCCCATCTACACAATATCCGGAAATACATTCACCCGAAGAACCGCAAGACTCTCCCAATGAAAGACCCGGCCTAGGACTAGAAACCATAATAGTTAAATGTTTGGTAGTAGGATCAATATAATCTGCAATATTGGTTGTAATATTGCCTAATAAAGTATCATCTATCTGCTGAGTAAAATCTTTACTATCCAATTCTTCCCAATTGTTTGTATTCCTGTTCCAAATATAAAAATAAGTAACTGCATTCTGATCAATCCCTCCATATCCCTCCCATTCAAAATCTAACGAAGTAATATTATTTATGTTCTCGTTTATGGTAAATGTAAAGATATGAGTATTCCATTGATTTGGTGGAGGAAGCAAAAGCTCCCATCTTGAATCATCGCTTGAAGAGATAGCATTATACTCTCCAGAGAGAGCTTCTGTATCATAGTCACTTGGATCTGATGGCTGACTTCCTTGTTTTCTATAAGCCCATTTGTCTACTCCAGCATTTGAAGAAAAATCATACATGCTTGTGGCTGCAAAAACCCTAAAAGAAAATCCAAATATGCCTAGAACAAATAAGACAAGAATTAGATAAATAATAACAATGTCAGTTTTGAATCTCAGAAATTTAAACATTCTATTTTTGCTAACAATAAGTTATAATAACTCTAATAATTTAATTATCATTTCTTTTTCGTAATTATATCACAATAACAAAAATCAAAAAACTTAATAAAATGTTTTTGAAAAAGATTGAAAAACTAATATTCAGAATTGAAAATTCAAAAGTTCCTTTTGCTTATTTTTTATCTACATTCTTCTTTTTAATTATTTTTAGATATTTTTTAGAAATGTTCTCTACTGACTTTTTATTCTCTCCATCTGATTTTTATCATATTTTTCTTTTTTTTCTCTCATGTCTCTTAACATTTGTTTTATTGTTCCATTTCAGTACGAAAGAAAATATAGAAAAGATAGTACGGTTTCTTTTCCTCTCTTTTGGTGTTATACTTCTTACTCCATTATTAGATATAATTCTCACTAAAGGAAAAGGTTATAAAATGACATATATTCTTCCAGGAGTCCACAAAAATCTACTCTTAAGATTTCTCACTTTTGGGGGATCTTTTCACAAAGACGGTTTATCTCCTGGTATAAAAATAGAAGTAGGATTAATTCTGTTGGGATGCTTTGTTTATTTTTTAATAAAGAACAAAAATATCTTCAAAAGCTTATTTTTTACATTTTTTGCATATCTTATTATATTTTTATTTGGAATTGCCCCATTTTTAGCAAAAGCATTTCTGCAGTTATTTAATTTACAATACAGGTTTTCAGCTTCCTTGATGATAAATTTTTATCTCTTACTGCTCTTTATTTTAAGTATATGGATATTCTATCTTTACAATAAAAAATTCTGTATAGAAATATTTAAAGACATAAGACCATTTAGATTATTACACTATGAACTGATGTTTATGTTGGGATTTGTAATAAGAGAGGTTTCTTTTATGGGAGATAAGGCTCAATTTTCACAAGAGCTTTTGTTTTCATGGATATTTATAATAATTGCAATAATGTATGCAGGTTTATTCTCTGGTATTACGAACAACTTAGCAGATTATGAAATAGATAAAATAAGCAACCCAAACAGGCCTACAGTTGCTAATACCATTCCGATAAAGGAATATAAAATGCTTTCTGGTGTCTTCCTGATGCTCGCAATAATCTATTCTCTTGCAGCAAGTTATATGAGTTTGTTTTTAATCTTATTATTAATAGGGAGCTACTTTTTATATTCAGTTCCACCCTTAAGATTAAAAAGAATCACATTTTTTTCAAAAATTCTTATTTCTCTCAATGCAATCACAGTAATGATGCTTGGTTATAGTCTCAATAGCATTAATTACAGCATATTTCTTCCTTCTAAAATCATTTTCTTTTCTTTAATATTTTTAACAGCCAGTATTAATTTCATTGATATTAAAGATTACAAGGGAGACAAAAAAGCAGGGATTAAAACCCTGCCGGTTATTCTTGGGTTAGAAAAAAGTAAAAAAGTCATTGGGCTGTTTTTTCTTATTTCTTATCTTGCTTTTTATTTTCTTTTAAAGGATAATTTCTTGCTGCCTTTTTTGATTTTATTTGGTATTATTGAGTTTCTTCTTATCAATCGAAAAAAATATAACGAAAAACCAGTATTTTTGGTTTATTTATTAAGTGTAATCTCATTAATTATCTATCTCCTTTTTTTTAACTTTTAAACTCTTATTAGGGTTTACAGCAATATACTTGAAAAAAATGATCAGCAGAACCTGAGGGAGTAATATATACTCCTTTCACATAATATCCATCATTACATAGATGGGTGCCAGTAGAAGGATTAGAGGGTTCCCAATAACAATCGCTTGTTCCTAAATTTCCATGGATCACACCGGGACCCGTCACACTTAAATCTCCTTCGTCAGACATCAAAATATGTGTTGTTTGAGGACACTGAACATTTTGTACCTCAAACTCACTAGAACCATATAGTCCACCGCCGAAATTGAATCGATCCCAGCATTTTGTTCCAATAGGTTCTGTGGCCAAATCACACTGAGAACATTCAAATCCAGAACCTGTATCGCAGGCGCATTGAGGACTCTCTAAACCCATAGATGAATTGCCCGTGGAAACATAACCTTTTTGGGTAGCATCTTTTGTTCCCTTTAAATCAAATTTAGCAGTAGGATTGGTTGTCCCAATACCTAAACGTTTATTTGTATTATCCCAATATAAATTAGAATCTGAAGTAATGCTGTTCCCGCTATTAAAAAATGCAATTCTGTTGGCACTTCCGCTTCCCTCAATAGTACCCTTATCATCTGCGCAAATCCAGTTGTTGTTTGCGCTATCATATTTTAATATCTGATTGTTGCTACAATAAGCACCCGACGGTTGAATACCTCTTAGTCTGCCTTCTATAAAAACATCGCCTGAAGTCTTGATGCCCATTGGATTGCTTGCAGTGCCCACTGTTAAACCATAGGAGGAATCATAAGTCTCTCCTTCTGGAATTGAAATACCAAGCCATCCTTTATTGCTGTCATTAACATATCTCTTAACCTGACCAGTTCCTGTGGCATTTAGAGGAGGTGCCACATTACCTCCAGGCGGGTTTTGAGAAGGACCTGTCCAAGCAAAAATATATAAAACAGAAAGCAAAGAAAATATCAATACACCAATGCTAATAGGTATTAATTGGTTTTTGGTTTTCATATTCATATATTTTTCAATCAGCTTCCCCAAATAAGATAAGGCTCTTATTAGGGTTTGCTATTGTTAATTATTTTTTATTAAATTAATTTTTACCTTTGAAAGAAATTAATACGGAGAAGCTTCCTGCCATTGAGGAAAAGATTTAGTAATATACAACTTGTATGAAACCTGGTCTGATCTTCCATTTTGGTCAACAACTGAGAGGGTAACAAGACCTGAATTAGAGCTTAAAGCTTCAAATGTAGCTGAAGGGTTTTGGGCGTTGCTTGTAGATGGGCTACCGTCTGTAAATGTCCAGCTCCAAGATGTGATGGGCCAATAGCCGCCTGATGTGTTTTCAGAACCTGTGGAGGTGTCTTTAAAATACACCCTTGCTCCTTCTGCTACCTTGAAACCATCACAGCTCTGCCAACCTGAGTCAGGTTTCAAGGAACATTCAAAGTCTGCGATGATGTCTTGTAAAATCTTAAAAGATTGATTGACAATATCTACTTCTCCAGCATAATCTTCTACATGCAATTCTGCATTATAGTCTCCTGAAGGAAAGTATGAAGGCATTGTCCAATTGCAAAGAGGATCAACAGTACAATGTAGGGTGTCATTTGTCTCTCCTGTAATAATCCAGGTAGAGCTTGCAATATCTCCCTGACCATCAGGATCAGTAGAATCGTTTTTTAAACAAAAGAGAGAACGGGTATATCCAGTACAAGAACCCGGAGACTGACTGCAGCCTTCTGGATAACAAGTTATATCAGCTGTTGGGGGATTATTACCTCCTTCACCCTCAGTAACAATAATCTGTTGGGTACAGGTATCAGGACAATCTCCTGGAGTTTCAGACCAATCACCATAATCGTCTTGAACCCTTAATTTCGCGCAATAAGTCCCAGTGGCATTGTATGTATATTGAGCAGTATTTTCAGATGTAGTGATTTTATTAAAATTCCAACTACAGAGACCACAGGGACTGCAACTCTCCTCTGAATCGAGAGAAGAACAGTCTCTTGATGGACCCGTGCAAAATCCTGACACCTTGTCCCAAGAACATCCACAAGCCTCACATGCTGCTTGAGTTAAAGCTAAACCGCAAACAATACTTCCCTCACATGCTCCCTCGCCAGTATTAAACTCATATTGAACAATTGTTCCTGTTTCATCTTGATCATGGCCTGAACCAGTAAAATTAACCGTTAAAGGAGCGTCACCTGAAGAAGGATTGGCTATTAAAGAATCACACACCGGAGTAAGGTTAGTTGAGGGAAGATTCCATTCGGCAATTTTATAATTAGAAGTAGTACATTCCTCTTCATTTAAACAATTGAAGGAAATCCACCCAAAATCATCTGACCATGCCCAACCTTCGAATTCACCTGTATCTCTATTAATCACAAGATTAGGATCTGCATTTAAGCTTATCCATCCATCCCATTCTCCCGCATCGGGATTTAAAGGACCACTGCACCCTGATTGAAAAACATAGCAAGCTCTTGCCCAACCACCAACAGGTTCTTCCGGGTCTGTCTTCATGGAGCTGGTATAAGCCTGACAGGGCGAAGAAGGACATCCTGCCAACTCAGACTCATTAAATGTTATCCATCCAATATTATCTGACCAGGCATAACCCTGTAAAAGACCAGGACAATATGGAGGAATCCCACCTAATGCTTCGTAGTCAATTTTTACTCCATACTCAACAGAAGAACCATCTGTTTCACTGCTAAAGCTTATCCATCCAATATTGTCTGACCAAGCCCATCCATGAACCTCAACCAAACCTACACATTCTTCGCTTGGAGGAGGACCGGGAGGACCCAAGTCTCCTTTTGTTCTTGTTGCCGTTAAAATTAGTGCTCCGCAGACAACTAACAGAAATATTTTAATAAGTTGTCTTTTCTTAATAAAAGAAGAATTTTTAAACATCTTAAATTAATTATAACAAAAGATTAAAGTAAAGATTAATTAATTTATCTCCATAGAAAAAAGCCAAAAAAGTTCCTGTGATTAAAAATGGAGCAAACGGAATTTCTGATTTTAATTTCTTTTTACCAAGAAAAATTAATATTATACCTATTATAGCCCCTATAAAAAAACTTAAAAAAATAGCCACCGCAATCCTTGGAAACCCCAGAAAAATACCCATAAAAAAGGCTAATTTCACATCACCCATACCCATTCCTTTTCCTCGAGAAATAAAAACTATTGCCAAAAAAAATAGACTTGCTCCAATACCTGAGAAAAGAATATTAAATATATTGTATTTAAAAAAAGGAGAAAAGAAAATCCTTGAAATTAAATACCACACAGCAGTCGTCAAAACAGCGGGATAGATTACTCTATCTGGAATAATATAATACTTTACATCATAAACAAAAATGACAATCAGAAAACAACAAATAATAAATAAAAAAAAGAGGTCTAAAACCCAAAAAAGAACAGGGATAGAAAATAATGATTCTATGTTTTTTAAAAAAATAAAAGAAAATAAAAGCCCTGTTGATAACTCCACTAAGGGATATTGAATAGAGATAGGCTTTTGGCAATACCTACATCTTCCTTTTAAGATAATAAAACTTAAAATAGGAATCAAATCAATGGCATGTAAGGTATGACCGCAATAAGGGCAGTAAGATCTTTTGGATAGAAAGCTTTGTTTTTTAGAAAGTCTATATATAACGCAGTTCAAAAAAGAACCAATTATCAATCCAAATATAAAAATGAAAAATGAAAAGAAAATATTCATTTTAAAATATCTACTATCTCAATTTCTTTTTATAAAAAACTAAAAACAGGTACAGCTACCCATTACACTGGGTTCTTCTTCTAACTCACACTTTTTTGTTCCTTTATGGGAAGCACAAAAATATACCTTATTACCAGGAGTTGCAGGTTCTTCTTCTAATATAGCGTAAGCGCAAAACCAATCTCCAGCAGAAAGACTGCCAAGATCCGGATCACTGCATAATATGTTGAAGCGGTTATCTACCCATACATAATCAGTACATGCCTCTCCCGGACATTGCGGATCATGCAAGGGGCTCAGATAACGATAAATCGCAGGAACTCCTCCCTCTTCTGGGGGAGCGGCAGTAAAATATCTATCGTTAAAGCCAAAGTATATTCCTTGAGCTGAAACCAATTGTCTCATATCTGACTGTCTCATCGCATCTCTTGCGCTGCTTCTTGCTCCTTTTAAATATGTAAAAACCACAGTAGAAAGTGTTCCAATAATAGCAATAACAACCAATAGCTCGATCAAAGTAAAACCTTTAAGTTTTTTAATCCTAAAGTGTTTGCTTCTTAATACTTGCATCATATAATTTAAAAAATTAATAAGTTTTAAAAATAGGCCTTTATTGTGTTTATTATATTATAATTTAAAAAAACAAGCGAGAAAAAAACTGAAAAACTATATCTTAACTTACATTGCAAATTTAATACAACTACTTAATGTTGGAAGATGGCCTGCTGTATATGTCTCATCAGAACATACTTCCTTAACCCCTCTATTTGAACTTACAAAATACCGGTGGGAAGTAGGACATCCCTCAAGATTTTCTAATTCTGCAAAAACACAAAACACATCACTTGTTGTAGCAGTTTCTGTATTGTCTAACCATATATAATCTATATGATTGGAACAGACTCCATCAGGACATAGTGGATCATGTAAGCCTATCAGATAGTTTCCAATAGGAGGAGTTCCATCTGTTTTCTCAGTATTCTCAAAATATGTCTCATTGTCTATATAATACATTTCCTGCGCTGTAGCCAATTGTCTCATATCTGTCATTCTATTTGTATCTCTTGCTCTCCTTCTTGCCCCTCCCAAAGACACCAAAACAATTCCAGATAAGGTTCCAATAATAGCAATAACAACCAATAGCTCAATCAAAGTAAAACCTTTTTCTTTTTTAAGCCTTAAAAATCTCCATTTCAAGGTCTCCATAAATAAAAATACATATAAAACTTATTTTATTAATTATACTAAAAAGTACGGAGAAAAATAAAGTTAAATTGGCGGGTTTTTGCCCGCCAATTTTTCTCTCCATGATAACTGATTTTCAAAACTATCTACCTCCTAATCTAAACTACAGATTAAAGTCACGACAATTTGCTAATGTGGGGCAATTTGCAGTATCATCCCGTGCAGTATCACTACAAACTTCTTGGACTCCTTTATCAGAAGCAACATAGTATCGGTAGTTTGTAGTACAGCTTCCAAGGTTTTCTAATCTAGCAAAGGCGCAAAAACTAGTTGTAGCGGTAGTACCGTTGTTAACCCACACATAATCTACATGAGTAGTACAAGTACCACCAGGACATTGTGGATCATGTAAAGCAACTAAATAATTTCCAATTGCAGGAATACCTGCTGTACAACTGCCTGGAGTTCCATTAGCATAATATCCTTCATGATCTCCATAATACATCTCTTGAGCAGTAGTTACTTGTCTCATATCAGACTGTCTGTTTGCATCCCTTGCCTTACTCCTTGCCCCTCCCAAAGACACCAAAACAATTCCAGATAAGGTTCCAATAATAGCAATAACAACCAATAGCTCAATCAAAGTAAAACCTTTTTCTTTTTTAAGCATGATAAATTATTAGTATAATAATTTCATAATTAATGTTTTACATTTTCGACCTTTTATCTTTTTTATCTATTTTTTATTTTAGCATAATTTTTAAAAAACCTAAATAGACATCATCTGATACATAGGCATTAGTATTGAAAACATTAATCCTCCTACTATCAAACCTAAAGAAACAATCAATAAAGGCTCCAATATTCCCAACATAGCAACCACACCTTCCTCCACCTCTCTCCTGTAAAAAAGAGCTATCTTCATTAAGCTGGTGTCTAATGTTCCTGTCTTTTCACCTACCAATGCCATCTGAACAAACACAGGAGGAAAAATTTCTGGATAAAGAGCCAAAATAGAAGAAATAGGCACACCCCTTCTTACTTCATCTTTGGTCTTTAGAATAGCTTTTTTGTACATAGAATTTCCAACCACATCAGCTGATAACTCTAAGGCCTGGGCTATCATTATTCCTCCTGAAATCAAAGTGGAAAGATTCTCAGCTAATCGGGCTAAATACATTGTTTTCATCACTGTACCTATAACTGGAATTTTAAGAAGAATCCTGTCTATAACATCTTTTCCCTGCTCTGTTTTATAAATTCTATAAAGAACAAACAAAAAGACAAAAACTCCCAATATAAAAAAGAAGCCGTAGTCTTTTAAAAAACCTGCAGCTTTCAATATCTTCATTGTAAATTCCGGCACCTCTGCTCCGCTTTCTTCAAGCACTGTCTGAAATTGGGGGATTACAGTATAAATCATCAAAATTATAACAAAGCTCACCAGCATAAGAATAAAAATTGGATATACCATAGCTCCCTTTATCTTTGAAGCCAACTGATATTGTCTTTCTAAATAGTCTGCCAAGTAATTTAATGACTCTGCCAATTTTCCTGAAGCTTCACCTGATTTTATCATAGAGATATATAGGTCAGAAAAAATCTCAGGATAGCGGGAAAGAGCCTTAGACAAAGCTGTTCCTCCTTCAACATCTTCTGAAATATTTAGAATCTTCTCTCTAAAATCTGCATTTTTTGTCTGACTTGATAAAACCCTCAAACTTTCCACTAAAGGAACCTTTGCATTAAACATCATTGCCAATTGTCGTGAAAAGATAACAATATCTTTTTGAGATATTCTACTGAAAAACTCTAACTTCTTTGCATAAAATGGAAGTTTTTCTTCCTCTAAGTATGTAACATAAAATCCATGCTTCTGTAAAAGTGAAAGAGCTGCATCTTTTGAAGAAGCTTCTACAATTCCAGCCCGAACATCTCCTTCTTTAGTTCTGGCTTGATAATTAAATTTCATTTATAAACAAAAGTTTAATGCCGAATGAGTATTCTTAATTCATTAGGAGACAGAGAATAAGAAAGAGCTGTTTCTAAAGAAACCTCTTTTCTTTTAACTAAATCTGCTAAAGACCGATTAAGAGAAATCATACCTAACTCAAGATTGGTTTCAATTACCATTGGAATCTCATGGATTTTATTTTCCCTGATTAAGTTTGCTACAGCTGGAGTAGCAATCATTACCTCACATGCAGGAATCAATCCGCCTTTGATTCTGGGTACTAGTCTTTGAGACACAACCCCTAAAAGAGAACCTGAAAGCTGGGCCCTTATTTGGTCCTGCTGTTGAGAAGGAAAAGAGTCTACAATTCTGTGAATCGTTTGAGCTGCGGAGTTAGTGTGTAATGTGGCAAACACCAAATGACCTGTCTCTGCAGCAGTAATAGCTGTAGCCATTGTTTCTGGATCTCTCATCTCTCCTACCATAATCACATCTGGATCCTGCCTAAAGGTTGAACGGAGTGCAGTAGAAAAGCTCATTGTATCCTGACCCACCTCTCTCTGGTCTATAATTGCTTTGTCTGGAGTAAACACATATTCAATAGGATCCTCAATCGTCACAATATGGTCAGTCCTTGTATGATTAATTTCATCAATCAATGCCGCCAAAGTAGTAGATTTTCCTTGAGATGAAGGTCCGCATATTAATACAAAACCTTGGGTAGGTTTGGTAAATTCATACAACACAGGGGGGAGATTAAGTTCTGTAATAGTGCGAATTTTAGCAGGAATTAATCTCAAAGCGCAAGAAATGTATCCTTTTTGAAAAAATATATTTACCCTAAACCGCGCTTCTTCTCCGAATTTATAAGAAAAATCTATCTCCTTCTCCTTCAAAAATCTCTCTTTTTGCGCTACATTCATTAATGTAAAAGCTAAATTCTCTGTATCTTCTGGAGAAAACTTCTCTTCTTTTACCAATGGAACAAGCTCTCCTGCAATCCTCAATACTGGAGGATGTCCTACTGAAATATGCAAATCAGAAGCCTGTTCTTTTATGGTTAAGGCAAGCAATTTTCTAAGCTGACTCAAATAGTTTGGCATAAATTTATCAAATTATTATTTTATAATCTAATCTTTTAATACCTTTTTAATTTCATCTACCACCTCTGCTGGAGTATAATGGGCTTTGATAAAATATTTTACTACTCCCATTTCCAAGCCTTTCTCAACTTCCTCTTTCTGACCAAGATTAGAAAGAATAAAAACCTTTAAATCTTTTAACTTCTTGTCTTTTTCAATTTCTTTTAAAATCTGCCAACCATCAATATGAGGAAGAACAATATCCAATACCAATAAATCAAAATGTTTTTCCTTTAATTTTTTCAAACCTTCCAATCCATCAGTAGCAACATCTACATCAAAACCCATTTCTTTCAATTTTGTGTGATAAATATCTACTAAAAATGGGTCGTCTTCAATTACTAAAATATGCTTCATATTAATAGAAAGAAGTTAATTATTAATTATATTTAATTATTATTTCTCTTGAGTTACCCTTAATACCTCAGTTAGAGTAGTAACCCCTTCTAATATTTTTAATATCCCATCCTGCCTCATAGTCACCATTCCTTGCCTTTCAGCTTCTTCTTTTAACTTCTTTTCTGAAAGGTCTCCTAATACAATTTCAGAAAGCCTGTCTGTCATCTCTAAAATCTCAAAAACTCCAATTCTTCCAGAAAAACCTTGGTTGTTGCAATCTCTGCAGCCTACAGCTTCCCATAAATAAAGCGTCTTGGGAACTTTTACTTCTTTTCTTAATTCTTCAGGAAAACCTTCTATCTCTCTCAAAATCATATCTCTGACCTCTTTTGAGGCTTTCACTTTCTTCTTGCATTTATCGCACAGTCTTCTTACCAATCTTTGACCTATGACTAAACTAAGTGTCGGAGGTATTAAATAAGGTTGAACTTTTAAATCAACTAATCTTGGAATAACCCCCAATGAATCATTAGTATGCAGTGTTGAAAAAACCATATGCCCTGTCAAAGCAGCATGCGTCACTAAAGAAGCTGTCTCTTCGTCTCTTATCTCTCCCACCATAATAATATCAGGATCCTGTCTTAATATAGATCTCAATCCATTTGCAAAACTATATCCAATCTCAGGTCTCACCTGGGACTGATTGATTCCTTTTAAAAAATACTCTGCCGGATCTTCAAGGGTCACAATATTTACTTCTTCTTTGTTTAAAATCTGTAAGATTGCATACAAGGTAGTAGTTTTTCCTGAACCAGTAGGTCCTGTGCTTAGAACCAGTCCATAAGGTTTTTTAATAGCTTTCATTATAGCCTCGCTATGCCTTTTTGACAATCCCAAATCCTCAAATTTTTTCAATCCTACTGTAGGATCCAAAACCCTCAATACTACTTTCTCTCCAAGAGTGGTAGGGAAGGTAGACACCCTGAAATCAATATCTTTATTTTCAATCCTAGCAGAAAATCTGCCGTCTTGGGGAACTCTTGTCTCATCTAGTTTTAAATTAGACAATACCTTTATTCTAGAAACTATTGCTTTATGAAGTCTTATCGGCAAAAAAATAGAAGAATGCAATGCTCCCAAAAATCTAAAACGAGCCCTTAATTTATCTCTTCCAGGCTCGATATGAATATCTGAGGCCTTACCTTCAACCGCATATCTTAAAAGCACAGCTACCACTTTGGAGATAGGGGCTTCTTCTACCAACCTTTCTATCTCTGCTTCTGTGGCTCTAGATACTCCTTCTATTTTTAATTCTTCTTCCAGCTCTTCCAATGCTTTTCCCACTTCTCTCTTTAATGTTCTGTGTTGTTTTAATATTTTATTAAATGTGTTTGGAGTTATCAAAAAAATCTTATAGTCAAACTTTCCTCTTCTTGCTAAAAATTTTAAAGCTTCCTGGGCATCTAAATCCTCAGGATATACCATTCCTACTTCTAAAATATTGTCTTTCTTAGACAAGGCTACCATCTCATAATGCTTGGCGGTCTCTTCAGGAATAAGCTCTAGCACCTCTAACTCTACTTGTTTGGGGTCTACTTCTTTTAGAGGAATATTTAAATATTCTGATTTTAGATTAAACAAAACCTCTTCTGTTACAATTCCTTTTTCTAAAATAAACTCCTCTTCTTTCTTATCTGATGATTCCAATTCCTGTTTAAAAACATCAAATTGTTCTTTTTTTAAAAATCCTTTCTTTAATAATTCTTCTAATAAAGGCATAATTTTATTTTTTAATTAAGGCTGCTGGGTTGGTAGATAAGGAACAAAAGGGTTTTCTCTTCCTAATTCACCTTCAAAATCAGGTATCTTTTCAATTGGCTGAAGTTCTTTTAATAATGGATTGTCCAATACCTCAAAATCTATTTTAATTTTTTTAAAATGTTGCTGAATAAACACTTCTTCTGTGGAAGTCTCCTGCTGCATATAAAAATACCACACTCCTATAAATATACCAGCCGCAACGAGAACTCCTAAAAATATAAAAATCAATCTCTTCTGTCTCTTTATTTGCTCTTGAAATGTAATTGCCATAGTTATAAAAATTGAGCTTAGTAGATTGGGTTTTCATTTATAAAATAAACCTTTATTATAAGATCAAATCCAAAAATTTTTTCCTTTTCTGAAAAAGTAAGATCAATATTTGTAATCTCAATTAATCTGTCTGACTTTTCCACTAGGGAAACAAATTGTTTAAAACCCTGATAATCTCCTTTTAGAGCAACTCCTATTTGGGCGACCCCAATATTTTTCCCCATTTCAGAAGAGGGAAAAACCTCTGTTCTTATCTGGTCTAATACAAGCCCGGATTGCGAAGCTGCTTTTTGTAAAAAATTTAAAAGCTCTGATAAACGAGGACTTTTAGGCAAAGCGGCCTCTATCTTTTCTAAAGAATCTTTTCTCTTTTTCAATTCTTCTGATATTCGCTGAACCTCCTTTAAATAATTCTCTTGTGATAATAATTCTCCTTCCTTTACTAATATCTTCTGTCTAATATCATTAAGTTCTCTGTATTTTGGAAGTACTGCCACAAATACAAGCAACAGAATAAAGGAAAAAACTATAAAACTATAGAATGAATAATTTTTCATATTAATATTTAAAAAGCTCTTTATTTAGCAAAAGAGTCAAGTCGAACTCAATCCCTCCTTTTTTTCCAAAACCAACATTACCTATTTTTAATCTCTCCACTAAAGGAGATTGTTTAAAAATAGAAATCTGTTGACCCAAAGAAATAAAGTTATCTGTTCCTCCTTTAAAATCAACCTCTCTAAGAACGGACTTTATTTTTGTATCAGAAAAGAAAACCTTTGGATGGGTATTTTTCTCTAAAAAATCAAAAAGTTTTGAGTTAATAATATGGGCTTCAAGAAAAGGAGCAAAATCCTTTATTTTCTTTTTGTAATAAAGTACTTCTTTTTCCAAAGAGAGCATTTCCTCACCTTTCTTGCTTTCTATCTTATTTTCTAACTCCTGAAGATAGACAGTTGTCTTTGAAATAAGATGAAGAAAGATAAAATATCCTATTACTGTGGCTATCAGCAAAAACACCAAGAAATAAAACATAAATACCTGCCATTTTGGTGCTTCTTCAACTGGTTTTGGTATTATCTCTACCATAATATTATTATGTGGTTATATAATTATTCCAATTCTCTAAGAGCCAATCCTACTGCTATTGCATAAGAAGGGCCCATTTTTCTTAATGTTTCATCAAGAATTGGAGGATAAAAAATATTTGAAAAAGGATTTACTATCTCTACCTGTTTATTGTTAAAGTGATCCTGAAAGTGCTCCAATAGACCAGGAAGAAAAGCTGTTCCTCCTGCTATAATAATCTTTTTTACTTCTTTTTTCTCTTTTAAATAAAAACTTCTAAAAATCCTCTCTACTTCTCTAATTATTAAATCAACCAATGGAATCAAAATTTCTTTGATATTGCTTGCTTTTGGGTCTTGGTCTGAAGCTGATATCCCGTATTTCTTTTTAAGTTTTTCTGCTGTATGATAATCAATTGACAAACCTCTGCTTATTCTTTCTGTCAAGCTATTTCCTGAAATATCAAAGCTGTGGGAAGTTTTAAGAATTCTTTTTTCAATTATACTACATGTAGTGCTCCTTGCGCCAATATCCAATAGACCAATCACTTCTTTGTCCTCTTTTTCTATAGAAGCTCGGATTAAACCAAATACTTCAGCCTCTAAAGCCAAAAGTTCGAATTCTAGTTTTGCGGCGATTCTCTGATATTGATTAATTACTTCGTTTGGAACTGCCACCAAAAGAACCTTAATCTTTTTACTCTCTTTTCCAGGAAAACCTTCTATCACCTGCCAATCTAATGTGACTTCTCCAAGAGGGAGGGGTACATGCCGTCTGGCTTCAGCTTTCACTGCTTGTGGAACCTCCTCTTGACTCATCTGAGGCAATTCAAATGTAGTAAAAAAACTTGAAAAATCAGGTATTGAGAAAATAACCTTACGAGACTTGATATTAGCTTCTTCAACTATAGCCTTAATCGCTTTGGAGATATCATCAGTGGAAAGCAAAAGTGTACTTTTTTCAAATGTTCTAAAAGGTTTTTTATATAACACTGAAGCTGAAATCTCACCGTAATTTTCTAGTTTCTTTCTACCAGCCCAACTAGATAATTCTACCATTTTTATAGCTGAAGTACCAATATCTATTCCTAAAAATTTTTGTGGAAGCAATTTAAAAAACCGCATTGTTTTATTTCCCTATAACTATATAATTAATTATATCATAAATTATATCACATGAAAGGATTTAATTTTAAAGAGTTTCTTTTAGATTTATTTTTTCCAAAATTCTGCTTTGGATGTAAAACAGAAGGAACATATCTGTGTGAAGATTGTAAAGCTATCCTTGATATTAATAATTTTCACAAGATATGTAAGAAAAAATGGCTCGATGATTTGTATTTTGCTCTTGATTACAAGAGTTTTTTGATAAAAAACCTAATCTATAATTTCAAATATAATTCCTTTGCTAGAGATTTATCTTTTCCAATTTCTTCTTTAATAATAGATCATTTTAAACTCTTAGATAAAAAACCAAATTTTTCAGATTTTATATTAATCCCAATGCCTCTTGAAAAAACAAGATTAAAGTGGAGAGGATTTAATCAGGCGCAAAAAATCGCAGAACAGATTTCTTTATTTTTAAAAGTCCCTCTAGTTAATAATGTATTATTTAAAAAGCGAAAAACTCCTCCCCAGATTAATCTTTCTGAAATTCAAAGGAAAAAAAATATCAAAGATGCATTTTATTGTTATAATTCAGAAAAACTCCTTAAAAGAAAAGGGGTATTATTGGTAGATGATGTATATACTACAGGTGCTACAATGGAAGAAGCAGCTAAAACTCTTAAAAAAGCTGGAGCTAAAAAAGTCATAGGAATAGTTATTGCAAGATCTACGCTCTTTCAGGATAAATTAAAAAGGTAAAAAGATAGGACAAAAAATAAAAGCTAGGACAAAAAAGAATAAAAACCGGATAAACACCGGTCTTTAATATTTGAAATGATAACATTTTCTATTGTCTAATGTCTAAAAGCTCTACTTCAAATATTAAAGTAGCATTAGGAGGAATTGGACCTCCAGGTGTGCCTTTTTCACCATATCCTAATTCAGGGGAAATAATCAGTTTTCGTTTTTCTCCTATTTTCATTCCTAATACACCAATGTCCCAACCTTTAATTACTTGTCCTATACCCAATTTAAAAGTAAAAGGGCTATTTCTATCTAAACTGGAATCAAACTTTGTCCCATCTTCTAACCAACCTGTGTAATGAACAACAACTGTATCTCCATCTTTAGCCTCTTGTCCCTCCCCTTGTTTTAATATCTCTATTTCTAAACCTTCTACACCTTTCTTGCTTTCAGTTGGAACTGACTTTTCTGTTGTATTTTTGCGAAAAGTCTGAAAGAAAAAATAAGACACAGAAAGAATTGCTATTAAAATAGTAATTGAAAGAATAATTTTTCTCATAATCCAAAAGGTAACTTCATATTTTATCAAATATCTCTAAAAAGAAAATCGAGCTTATCTCCTTTTTTTAATCCTATTTTTCTCGAAATACCTCCATTAATTTCTAAAACATATTTTGCCTTGAATCCCGGACTAATAAACGGACACTCTGTTTCTTTGCAGGGTTGAGCGTTTTCTTTTATAAATACTACCTTCCCTTCACTATTAATCCAGATAATATCTAAAGGAATTAAGGTATTCTTCATCCAAAAGGAATATTCTCCTTCTTCATTAAAAATAAAAAGCATACCTTTATCTGGATCCAAATGCTTTCTGAACATTAGCCCCCTACTGCGTTCCTCCGGTGTTACAGCTAATTCAAGATTGAAACAGAAATTTTTAAAACAAACCTTGCCTTCCTTTTTTGTTTTTTGATTTAAATAGGTGTTATAAGCAACTCCTGAAGCTATTAAAAAAAGAGTGGCTATTAAAAAAACTTTCTTTCTCATTTGCTTATTTCTTTCCTGTATTTATCTTCTCAGGTCAAAAAATTATTTCCCTTTTAATTTAGAGAACGCATCTTGGAAGAAAATAGAGATACAAAGCGCTTCCAAAACAAAGAAATGACATTATAACAAATACTGCATCAAAGCCAAATCTTGTCACTATTATCCCGCCTAGTATAGCACCTGTTGCTGTAGTAAAATAACTCATTGCTTCCCAGCTTCCCCACTGAAAACCGGATTTCTTTCTCTCTAAATGTTTGGAATAAACCGCATCAAATGCTGGACCATAAATTGCTTCTCCAAATCCAATTACAATTTGAATAAGAAATAAAGCCTCAATCGATCTCACTATCAAATATAAAGCAAAACCAATTCCCATTATTATATATCCTAATACTATAATGAGTTCGTTTTCTTTTATCTTATCGCTATATCTTCCAGAGATAAGAGTAGTAATTCCAGCAGCAAGTGCAAAGATTCCTCCTGCAAAACTGGCATCAAGAAGACCACCACCTATTTCTTCAACAAAAATAGCATAAATGGGCCCCAGCATTGCTCCTGCCAACATCACTATACCATCTGTTAAAAGTAAAATGTGGATTGCTTTATTAAAAAACAATTGTCTCATAAAATACCAGGAGAGAGCAAGTGAATCTAATTTTAAAATTTTCTAAATTCCTGCTCTTGAATTTACTTCCCTATTATCAATATTATTTTTACCACATCATCACTACTAAGATTATCTATATTCAACAAACAAAGGCGGAGGGGGTGGGATTCGAACCCACACGTCCCGTTAGGGACTCCAGTTTTCAAGACTGGTGGAATAGCCGTTATCCGACCCCTCCTTTTTAAAATAATATTCAAATATAAAAATTTTTAATAAAAAATATGTTTACTAAAGTGACAAAGCGAGTGCGGAGGAGGTGGGACTCGAACCCACAAGCCGCTTTTTACACGGCTACAGTTTAGCAAACTGCTGGCTTGCCATTCGCCGCACTCCTCCTGACAACTAGCTATATTGTATCTTCAAAATCTTCTAAAGTCAATTGATTCTAATCAGTTTTTGTGATAAATTTAAATAGTTTTTATCATATAAATCACTGTCCCCATAGCTTAACGGATAGAGCAGTAGCTTGCGGAGCTACTGGTGAAGGTTCGATTCCTTCTGGGGACACAATATATCAGATAAATTTAGATTCTTAGGTTTATATTTTATGAGTCTCACCCTCTCTACTTCAGTCGAGAAAATTCCGCGAATCGGTCCTCAATATCAAAAAAAACTAATGAGATTGGGGATTAAAACCGTTCGCGATCTTTTATTTCATTTTCCTCATCGATATGAAGACTTCTCAACCTTAACGCCAATTTCAGAAGTAAAAATCAATGACACTGTCTGTATTCAAGGAAAGATTCTGGAAATAAAAAACACCATAACGTGGAAAAAAAGAATGGCAATTACTGAAGCTATAGTAGAAGACGAATCTGGAGCAATTAAAGTAATATGGTTTAATCAGCCCTATCTGATAGATACATTAAAAGCTGGCGACCTGGTATGTCTTGCAGGAAAGGTAGCACTTGGTAAAAAAAGCTATCCCGGCGTCTATCTCTCTAGCCCTGCTTATGAAAAAATATCAGATGTAGAAAAAAAGACTCTCATTCATACAGGAGGACTTATTCCAGTTTATCCCGAAACAGAAGGGCTTTCTTCAAGATGGCTGAGATATATATTAAGACCGCTCTTGGCAGAATTTAAAAATAAAATAAAAGATCCTCTCCCAGAAGAAATTAAAAGAGAAGAGGGCTTGTTGCCCTTAAATAAGGCTTTGTGGCAAATCCATTTTCCAGATTCAAAAGAATTAGCTCAGAAAGCCAGAAAAAGATTTGCCTTTCAAGAACTCTTTTTTATTCAGTTAAATGTGTTAAGAGAAAAAATGAGATTAAAAATGGAAAAAGCAATCCCTGTTCCTATTAATATTAATCTCATAAAAAGTTTTGTTGATTCCTTGCCTTTTCAATTAACGAATGCTCAAAGAAAATCCGCTTGGCAGATTCTTAAAAACATGGAAAAGCCAAGACCTATGAATAGGTTATTAGAAGGAGATGTTGGCTCTGGAAAAACAATTGTGGCAGTAATTGCTGCCCTGAATGTAGCAAAAGCTGGATATCAGGTAGCCTTTATGGCTCCAACAGAAATCTTAGCAAAACAGCATTTCAAAAATCTAAAAAATCTCTTAAAAGATTTTGAAATAAAAATAAGCCTTTTAACCAGAGGGGATTACAAGCTTTTAGAAGAAAAATTAACTAAAAAGAAGTTCTTGGAAAAAGTAAGAAATGGAGAGATTGATATTGTAATAGGAACACATGCTTTAATCCAAGAAGAGGTAAAATTTAAAAAGTTGGCTTTTGTTATTTTAGATGAACAACATAGGTTTGGAGTAGAACAAAGGGCTCGTCTTTGTAAAGCATCGAATGAAGAAAGAAGGCTCATTCCTCATTTGCTTTCAATGACTGCCACTCCAATCCCAAGAACCCTAGCTTTAACAATATATGGAGATTTAGATCTTTCACTTCTCGATGAAATGCCAAGAGGAAGAAAAAAAATCATCACTAAGGTTGTTCCACCAAAAAAAAGAAAGGAGGTGTATGAGTTTATTAAGGCTGAAGTTAAAAAAGGAAAACAGGTGTTTGTTATTTGTCCTAGAATAGAAGATACCCAAACAAATCAAAAATGGACAGAAACCAAAGCAGTGAAAAAAGAATATGAAAGATTACAAAAGGAGGTATTTCCTGATCTAAGAATAGCCATGCTGCATGGAAGAATGAAAACAAAAGAAAAAGAAGAAATAATGAAAAAAATGAAGAATAAAGAAATAGATATTTTGGTCTCAACCTCAGTAGTAGAGGTGGGGATTGATATTCCTAATGCTACCTTAATGATTATTGAAGGAGCTGAAAAGTTCGGGTTATCCCAACTCCATCAGTTTAGAGGAAGAGTAGGAAGAGGAACAGATCAATCCTTCTGTTTTTTATTTACAGATTCTGGTGCCAAAAATACAAGAATGCGTTTAAAAGCATTGCTGGATTCAAAAACAGGCTTTGAGCTTGCAGAAAAGGACTTAGAAATCAGAGGACCAGGAGAAATCTTTGGTTCAAGACAATGGGGAATACCTGATTTGGCAATGTCTTCTTTGTCAGATGTTTTTTTAGTTGAAAAAACAAGAAGCTGGGCACAAAAAATCCTACAACAAGATCCTCAATTAAAAAAATATCCGCTTTTAGCAGAAAAAATAAAAGAATTTGGAAAAATAATCCATTTAGAATAAATCTCCTTTTAGTTTTCTTTTTATTTTTAAATTTTCCTCAAGAAAGTTTTCTATTTTAGAGAAGAAGGATAGCTAATCGAAGCCATTAAAGCAGCCATCATCATTATTATCCGCGAAAAAACCAAGAACCAACCTGTCTTTATTGCTAATTCGTCAATAGCGGCTAAACTTAAAAAAATAAAAAGTGAAAGGGTAGCAATAAAGTCTTCTCTCTCAAGAATTTTTCCAATTAACAATTCTCTTTACAAAATCGAATATCACAAAAAGAAAAGTTGTCACATATGGAAATATAAAAATAAGCGAAGCTATTTTCGCCGGCTTATATTCAGAACCAACCTCAGAAATTTCGGGTCCTTCTATTCCGTCTTTCAACAAGAAAAATAAAAACAAAAGAGAACAGATACCTGCAAAATACTGAATATCTTTGTCAACTCCTTCTTTTTTGTCAACTTCCAGGCTGTGTGATACATCATAGGAACAAATACAAAAGAAACAAAAATCTGGTCAAAATAAAAGAAAAATCTATCCATATCAGTTTTTCCCAGAGCAAATGCAAAAATTCTTACAGCCATAAAAAGGAAAGTAAGGCCTAAAACATCCAAGATAAAGCAAAAGTAAATATCTTTTTATCTTTTTGTTTACGAGAGAAGATGGTAATCGATGTATAAAGAGCAGAGATACTAATAACAAAAAGGGGGGGAATATTATTTAAAACACCAATTGAAACTATCATTTTATTGTTAATTTCTTATCTATAAAACGACCTTTGTTTGTTTCAAAATAACCCTTTGTCACTATAACTTAGGCCAAGATTCTATCATTAAACATATTTTTTTATTCTTCAAAGGAAGTTTTTGATAGATTTCTTCTGTTACAAAAGGAATAAAAGGATGCAAAAGTTTCAAAGAAGACAACAACACATATAATAAAACTTTTTGGGTATTTTTCTTTTCTGATTCTAACTTTGAATTTCTTATTTGTTTTTTGGATTTTTCAATATATATATCGCAAAAATCATGCCAAAAAAACTCATAAATCGTTCTTGCAGCTCTCCCGAATCTAAAATTCTCCAAATGACTGTCTACAGATTTTATTGTCTTTTCCAATGCTTTTAAAATTCTTTTATCATTTCTGGTAAATTTCAAGTCATCTTTTAATTTATTTGGAATTTGAAATTTAATACCTGAACATTGAAACATCACATATCTTGCTGCATTCCAAATCTTATTACAAAATTTCTTTCCCATCACAATAGTATCCTCTCCAAATTTTATATCCTGTCCACCAGTTGTCTGCCAAGCAAGTCCAAATCTAGTAGCATCGGCACCATATTTTTCAATTAAATCCATGGGATCTATTCCTGTCCCAAGAGACTTTGACATTCTCTTTCCTTCCTTTGTCAAAACTGTGGGATGAATATATACATCTTTAAACGGTCTTTTCTTCATAAATTCCAATCCAGAAAATATCATCCTCAAAACCCATAGATTAATAATATCTCTTGCAGTAGACAAAACATCTGTAGGATAAAATTTCTTCAAATCTCTTGTTTTTTTAGGCCATCCCAAAGTGGCGAAGGGCCAAAGAGCTGAAGAAAACCAAGTGTCTAAAACATCTTTGGTGCCTTTCACAGGAATCTTATGTCCCCACCAAATTTGTCTTGAAATGCACCAGTCTTTTATATTCTTGGTCCAATCAAAAAGAGTTTTCTCAAATCTTTTTGGATGAAATTTTATTCTTCCACTTTTCACTTCTTTCTCTGCCCTCTTTGCAAGTTTTTTCATCTTCACAAACCACTGCTCAGATGGTAGAATCTCAATTATAGTTTTGCAACGATAACACTGAGGAACCTGATGAAAAATTTTCTCTATTTTTTGTATCAAACCCAGCTTATTTAAATCTTCTACGATTTTCTCTCGAGCCTCAAATACATTAAGTTTTTGATAATCTCTTGGGGCTTTTTCTGTAATTTTTCCTTGCTCATCAATCACTTTTACAACCTCTAGATTATGAGAAAGACCTATCTCATAATCCTTCATATCGTGAGCCGGAGTCACCTTCACAGCCCCTGTTCCAAACTTAGGATCTACTAATCTATCAGCAATAATTGGGATAACTCTATCTACTAAGGGCAGTATTGCGTATTTCCCTATTAAACTGCTATATCTTTTGTCGGCAGGGTTCACGGCTACAGCTGTATCACCAAGCATTGTTTCGGGTCTTGTCGTAGCTACAACAATAAATTCTGATTTTTTTGATTTATATTTTCGAACTTGCTTTGAGTTTCGGGTTTTGGATTTTGGATTTTCCACAATTGGGTATTTTATATACCAAAACCTGCCCATTTCCTCTTTATATTCAAGTTCCAGGTCAGAAAGACTGGTTTGGCATTTTGAGCACCAATTAACAGGTCTTTCTTTTTTATAAATCAATCCTTTTTGATAATAATTCAAAAAAGCTTTTTTCACAGCATCAGAATATTGTCTATCCATCGTAAATCTTGTCCTGGACCAATCTAAAGAAGCACCGATCTTTTTAAACTGGTCAAGAATAATATTCCCATATTCTTTCTTCCATTGCCAAACCCTTTTAATAAACAATTTTCTTCCCAATTCAAACCTGGTTTTTCCTTCTTTTTTCAATTCTTTTTCTACGCGCACCTGAGTAGCTATTCCAGCATGATCTGTACCCGGCAACCATAGCGCTTTATAACCCTGCAGTCTTTTCCAGCGGATTAAAATATCGTTCACTGTAGCATTAAGCGCATGGCCCATATGAAGTCTCCCTGTTACATTGGGAGGAGGCAACATTATCACAAAGGGTTTTTTTCTCTTACCAGGTAGTTTATCTGGATTAAAAAAACCAGACCTCTGCCAAAGACGATAAATCTTTGCTTCTACCTTTTCTGGATTGTAAGCTTTAGACAATTTCATTTTGAAAATGAAATAAAAATATAACAATTATATTTTAAGATTAGCATTTACTTTTATTTTTTTCCAGCCTCTCTTCCCTCGCTCTATCCACTTAAGATAACCTGTGACAGCTACCATTAATGCATTATCAGTGCAATATTTTTTCTGCGGAATTAAATATTTTACATTCAGTAATTCTTTTTTTATCTTTTTTCTGAATTGTGTTCTCAGTTCTTTATTTGCAACAACCCCGCCTCCTAACATTATTGTCTTTGCCTTGAATTCTTTAGCCGCCTTTATAGTTTTTGAAATCAAAACATCAATGACTGCTTGCTGCACTTCAGCAGCCATTGCTTTTATATATTCTTTTGATGCTTTTATTCTAGATTTTTCCTTCTTGTAAGTATATAAAGCTGCTGTCTTTAAGCCAGAAAAACTGAAGTCGTAATTCTTTTGATTCATCATAGGTCTTGGCAGAGAAATTTTAAATCTTGAACTCTCAGGTTTGAATTTTAAAGCTTCTTTCTCTATAGCGGGACCACCGGGATATCCTAATCCCAACATCCTGCCTATTTTATCAAAACACTCACCAGCTGCATCGTCTCTGGTCTCTCCTAAAATCTTGTATTTGCCAATTTTTTTCACTAAAATCAATTGAGTATGCCCTCCGCTTACCACTAAACAAACAGCTGGGAAGATATCATGTCCAGAATTTAGAATTGAAAATTTAGAATTGTTTCTGATTCGCTTCAGCAAACCAGAAACAATATGGGCTTCGATATGATTTACCGGTACCAATGAAGTGTGTAATTCTTTTGCCAGTTTTTTTGCAAAGTTTACCCCAACCCAAAGACAAGGATCTAAACCGGGACCTATTGTAACGGCAATCAAATCAACCTTTTTTGGTTTATCTAAAAACTTAAACCTTTTTGCAATCTTTTCAAATAATACAGGTAGATTTTTCTGGTGCTCTCTCTTTGCCAAAAAAGGATACACGCCTCCATATTTTTGATGAATCTTTATCTGGGAAGAAAGAAGATTGGACAGTATTTCAATTTTTGGATTTTTCTTTCCTTGAGCTCTAATCACAGCAATTCCTGTATCATCACAGGATGTTTCAATTCCTAAAATAATCATAATTAAAAATAAAATTTATCTAAATGACTCTATTGTCTTAATTAGTATATGCTATCTTTTTCCTTGTTTTTTTTCAATTCTTGAGTTAGAATAGGTTTAATTCGCCGCCATCGTCTAACGGTTAGGACGTCGGGCTTTCAATCCGGCAATCGGAGTTCGACTCTCCGTGGCGGCACAAATATGTGAAAATTATATCAAAGGAGTGTTTTCAGAAGAAGGAATGTATATGAATAAAGATTATTTAGAGATTTCAAAAACTGCAGATTTAAAAAATCCAAAAGAAAAAATTGTATACCGTGTGCTTGAAATTCTTCCTGGATTTTTATCTTGGACAACCTTAATTTTGGCCTTTATATTGTCTTGGCTGGCGCCGGCAGTAATTGCCGTTTTTATTATTCTTTTTGACTTTTATTGGCTTTTAAGAATTTTTTATTTATCAGTACATCAAATATCAAGTTACAAAAGAATGAAGGAACATTTAAAAACTAATTGGATAGAAAAACTTAATCAACTCGGAAAAAATTGGAAAGAAATATATCATTTAATAATCCTCCCTACCTATAAAGAAGGGGAGGAAATAATTGCAGGCTCCTGCCAAGCCTTGGTAGATTGCGATTATCCAAAAGAAAAAATGATAGTGGTATTAGCTATAGAAGAAAGAGCAGGGGAGACAGCAAAACAAATAGCAAGAAATATCGAAAAGAGATTTGCACACTATTTTTTTAAGTTCCTTATAACAGTACATCCAAAAAATTTACCTGGAGAAGTAAAAGGGAAAGGGTCTAATACATATTGGGCATTAAAAGAAGTAGAAAGAAAAATAATTAAACCTTTAAATCTGAAGGAAGAGAATATTATAGTATCGAGCTTTGATATTGACACAAAGCCCTATTCACAATATTTTGCATGTCTAACTTTTTATTTTCTAACAGTAAAGAAACCTGAAAGATGTGCTTTCCAACCAATCCCTGTCTATAACAATAATATATGGTCTGCTCCAAATTTCTCCAGGGTAGTTGCCACCTCAAATACATTCTGGCAAATGATGCAACAAGAAAGACCAGAAGTGCTTGTCACTTATTCTTCCCATTCAATGCCGTTTAAGGTTTTAAAAGAAGTAGGATATCCAAAAAATGTAGTACCAGATGATTCAAGAATATTCTGGAAGGCTTTTCTTTATTATAATGGAGATTATCAGGTAATACCTCTTTATTATCCTGTATCAATGGATGCTGTTTTAGCAAAAAATCTACCCAGAACAATAATAAATCAATATAAACAACAAAGGCGCTGGGCTTGGGGATGTGTAGATATTCCATTTCTGTTGTTCGGTTTTTTAAAAAACAAAAAAATCCCTCTTTCTAAAAAACTGTATCTATCATGGAACATCTTGGATGGTTTCTGGGCTTGGGCTACAGTCTCTCTGCTAGTATTCTTTCTAGGATGGCTACCTTTAATCTTGGGGGGAGAAAAATTCAATATCACCCTTCTTTCATATAATCTGCCGCGTGTAACAAGAAATTTAATGACGGTCTCAATGACAGGAATGCTAATCTCCTGTATTATTAGTTTTTTAATTCTGCCTCCTAAGCCTAAAAATTTTAGCAGACTTAAGAATCTCTCATTATTTTTGCAGTGGTTATTATTGCCAATAACTTTAATAGTATTCGGAAGTATCCCCTGTTTAGATGCTCAAACAAGACTTATCTTGGGAAAATACTTAGAGTTTTGGGTTACTGAAAAAACAAGAGTAAAAGTATGAGTTATTCTATCTTAAACTATTCAATCTATATCTTCTTTGGGGCTCTGCCAAGTATTTTGTGGCTTCAATTTTATCTGAGGAAAGATGTAAAACCTGAACCGAAACTAATGATTTTAAAAGTGTTTTTCTTGGGTATATTAGCTACAGTACCTGCAATTTTTTTAGAAACGGCTTTTTTTGAAAAAATCAACACATTAAATCTCTCAGAACCTTTTATTTTATTTTTAAACATGTTCCTGGGAGTAGCTTTGGTAGAAGAATTCTTAAAGTTTTTTGTAATAAAAGAAATGGTTTTAGACAATCCTGAATTCGATGAACCGGTAGACGCTATGATTTATATGATTGTTGCAGCTTTGGGCTTTGCAGCAGGAGAAAATCTTTTAATTTTATTCCCTCTTGTAAACTCTGGTATATGGGAAGAATTGTTTGAAATTTCACTTTTAAGATTTCTAGGGGCAACCTTTTTACACGCCCTTTCTTCTGGAATAATTGGATTCTTTATAGGTATTTCTTTTTTTGAAAAAGAAAAAAGAGAAAAATTAATTTTTCAAGGACTCTGTTTTGCCACCATCTTGCATGGTTTTTATAATTTCTCTATAATTAAAATGGAAAAAGGTCTAAAAATGATAAGTGCTTTCTTTCTTTTAATGACAGCTGCTGTATTTATTTCTTTTGGATTTAAAAAACTTAAAAGAATGGCAGGGGTTGAATAACAAAATCTTTTATGAAAAATTCCTTTTTTCAAAAACTCAAAAAAGGAATGAAGCTAAATGAAACACCAAAGGAAGAAAAAGGGGAAATTAAAAATTCTGAAATAGAAGAAATCTCTATTGATCTAGAAGAAGAAAAACCCGCTGCCTCTCTATCAAAACTGAAGAAAAGTAATAAATCAATTAAGTCTAAACCTAAAAAAATGCCAAAAAAGAAAATTGAAATTAAAACCGAAAAAGTCGAACCAGAAGAAACTCAAAAAACTGAAAAAGAAGAAAAGTGGCTAGAAGCTGAAGGGCAATTAGCTGTTGATGTTTATCAAGTGGAATCTGAATTAGTAATCCAATCAGCTATAGCAGGAGTAAAACCTGAAGATTTAGATATTTCAATAGAAAATGATCTTTTAACTATAAAGGGGGAAAGAAAAAGACCTACAGAAGAAGAAGGAGATTATTTCTCTCAAGAATGTTATTGGGGACATTTCTCTCGCCAGATAATTTTACCTGTAGAAGTAGATCCCGGTAGGGTAGAAGCTACCTTAAAAGAAGGAGTCTTAACAATCAGGATCCCAAAGATTATAAGAGAAAAGAAAAGAAAAATAGAGGTAAAAGAGATATAAAAAAAATAAGTAATAATTATCAAATATTTTAAAACCACCCTTACCTAAAGGTGGTTTTTATTGTGCCCTCGGCAGGATTTGAACCTGCAACCCTTGCGGGACAACGTCCTAAGCGTTGCGTGTATGCCAATTCCACCACGAGGGCAAAAGAAGGCAAAAAGTTTTATCTTTCCTTTTTCTTTAATGATTTTACATTTTTAAAGATAAAAATCAACCTCAAAACAAATGAGGTTGATTTTTATCAATTTCTATCTTTCCAACCAAAACCAAGTCTTAAGATATCAAAGCCTGAACAAGCGCTGGAATGGCTTTTGCTAAAAGAGCGAGAGCCAATCCTACCATTGCCCACTTTATACTGTCTCTACCCTTGTTTACTTTTTCTTCAGACCCACTTGCAGTTGCTATAGAAAAACCTCCCCAGATAACCAACAAAGCTACTGCTGCTATTAAAACATAAAATAACCAATCACTCACCGTATAAACTGCCTCCAAAGTACAACATAATCCACATAGGGGGTTGGTGTCGAAATTACATGTACCAGAACTGGGACAACCAGGAACTTTGACATCATGAGTCATGGTACATTGATTTACAGGCTGTGCTAAAGCTATTACTGGTAATATTGCTCCCATTGCAATGGTAGCTAAAATCAGTTTTGAAGCTCTTTTTCTCATTTTTTTATTTTCTATATTAATAATATTTCAACATATCTCGACCTTTTTTATATTTTATATTGTGGCCTATCAACCCACAACTTGTTCTATCATAACAATAATTCCTTTCGAAAGCAAAATAATCAAAAAACCTACACAAGCCCATAGTATTATCTTCTTTGCCTTACCTATCTGATCAGCATTGCCTCCTGCTGTAACAAACAAAAATCCTGCAATAATAATCATTAAAGGAGCTAAAATAATGGAAAGATAGAAAAGAAAATCTACTATATTGCTAACTATCTCTTCTAAACTCTCTGCATTTAAAGGATTAGGAAGTTCAATCTCTTGCTGGGCTCTTGTCTGAGCTGTAAAGCCACTGCACAAAAGAATTATTAATAATCCTAAAACTGTAAAAAAATTTCCTCTCATATATATTATATTTATTTTACGATAAATTACTCAAGTGTTCAAAAGTTTTAGTCAAAAAGTTTATCTATCAAAACTATAATTCCCTTTGAAAGCAAAATAATCAAAAAACCTATCATTGCCCAAACAATCAATTTCTTTCCTTTTGTTATCTGGTTTTGATCTCCCCCTGCAGTTACTAGGAAAAATCCCCCCACTATTACCATTAAAGGCACTATCCCTACAGAAGCATAAAAAAGAAAATCAATTATATTATTGATAATCTCTTCTAAAGTACTAGTTGTCTGAGAAGAAGGTTCAATATTAATAACGAAAGCACACTTCCCACCGCTACAAATACCTGAAGAGCATTCCTCATTACTATAACAATCTTCTCCTCCACCCAGAGATAAGCTTTCATCTACACAAACACCATTAATACAAGAAAGACCGCTTGAACATTCGCTCCAAAAATTACTGCAATCTTCCCCTCTCCCAACCTGCTCGAAGCATCTCCCCCCACTGCACTGACCAGAAGCACACTCTCCATTGCAGTAACACACTTCTCCGCCTCCAAGAGACAGGTTTGGATTACAGCAAACATTATTTACGCAAGACAGTCCGGCTCTACAAACATCTAAATCCCAACACCTCTCGCCTCTATTTCTCTCTGTCTTACATACATTATCTATACATACATATTCCGAACAACAAGGATAAGTAGTACAGGGTTTCCCTGCTATTGCACAATTACCACAACAACAATAGTTAGGCCTAGCTCCTGTAGAAGGACATTGTTTAGTGCTGTCTTTCGAAAAACCCTCCCTAGGACAGCCTCCCGTACATTGAGGATCTATAGCTGGACCGCAGCAATAGCAATTATCAAAATCTCCACATTGAGGTATAGTACACCTCCCCCCACTGCACTGACCAGAAGCACACTCTCCATTGCAGTAACACACTTCTCCGCCTCCAAGAGACAGGTTTGGATTACAGCAAACATTATTTACGCAAGAAAAACCCGAGGAACATTCTGAATAATGATAACAAGTTTGTCCTCTCCCAAGAGATAAACTACTATCGTAACATTTTTTAGAATTGCTATTACAAGTTAAACCACTGCAACAATAATCTCCATAACGAGGGAAGCAATATTCTCCTCTGTTTGAACATTCTGTACCGCCTCCTCCATTTATTGAACCCTCAAGTACTCCTTGAGCTGGTTTTTGATGAAGATTAAAAATTAAAAAAGCACTTATAAAACAAAGCAATAATGTTATTTTTATTTTTTTCTCCTTTCTCATATCTTAATTTAAGTAATTATTTTTTATTAAATATCAAACCCCAGTGGTAAACACCTGCTGGAAATTCCTTTTTAAGTACAAAACCTATTTCTTTAGCTATTTCCTTTATCTCCTCTGGAGAAACTCTAATTTCTGGACCCAAAGAAGCATCTTTTGTCCAATCAACAACCAAAAGTATTCCCCCTGGTTTTAATACTCTTTTTGCTTCTTCTAAGACCTTTCTTCTGTCTTCTACTTCAAATAAAAGATTGGTCATCAAGACCAAATCGCAACTTGCATCTAAAAGTCTGGAAGTTTTTTCAATATCAGATTTTATTGTCTCTATACTTAATCCTTTTTCTAATTTTATTTTACTTTTTAGTGCAGATAATGGTTCTTCTAAAATATCAATTGCATACACCTTTCCCTCTTTTAATCTTCTTGCTAAAGGAATAACCCAACCCCCAGAACCTGATCCAAAGTCAGCAGCAACAAAGTGTTCTTTTAAATCTAATAAATCTAAAACCCGTGAAGGATTAAGAAAAGGCATATTTCTTTATCTATATTACCAAAAATAAAAAACCCATAAAAGAGGGTTTTTCAACAATAAATATTTCTAAAGATTTGTATTGGGTAAGCTAAACACATACAATTGATACTACTTTATCTCCCTTATCTAATTTCATAATTCTTACTCCTTGGGTTGCCCTGCTAAGCTTTGAAATAGAATCAATCTTTATTCTTATAACATGACCTTTCTGAGAAATTGCTATTAAATCTTTTTCTTCTCCACACAATACCTTAGAAGCAGCTAAATCTCCAATCTTTGAAGTAACCTTTGCAGTTTTTATTCCTACTCCTCCTCTTCTCTGTACTCCATATTCTTTAAGCTCTGTCCTCTTACCGTATCCATTCTCACTTACAACCAATAAGTATTGTTTTTCTTTTGCTTTTCTCTCTTTTGGTCTTGGCTTTATTACATCTACACCTATTACCTCATCTCCTTTTTTAAGCCTTATTGCTCTCACGCCAGCAGCCGAACGCCCCATAGGCCTGATATCTTTTTCTTTAAATCTTATTGATTGTCCTTTTTTTGTTACTAAAATTACTTCATCTTCTCCAGAAGTTAAGCACACCTCTCTTACTAAATCTCCTTTTTTTAAAGAGATGGCTATTAAGCCTGAGCGCCGGATATTTTCAAATTTATCTAAAGGAGTCTTTTTTGCTATTCCATCCTTTGTTACTATAAATAAATT
>Ga0190360_1000041_pt1 | contig 62457 bp, 112 predicted proteins | sample 48721834_MG_FD_161271 | JGI IMG/M metagenome (GOLD analysis project Ga0190360, IMG submission 161271) | Hydrothermal vent microbial mat bacterial communities from Southern Trench, Guaymas Basin, Mexico - 4872-18-3-4_MG | ecosystem: Environmental > Aquatic > Marine > Hydrothermal vents >...
CCCATCCTTCGGATGGGCTTCCGGCGTCCCCCAACCGGAATCCCAAAGGATTCCGGCCACTTACACCCCACCTCTCGTCCCCCACCTCACCTAACCCCTCGAAATCCTTACATAAAACTTTCCCCCGATCCATCCGATCCTTCGGATCGGCTTCCGTTGCCTCAGAGAAGGTTCTCTCTGCTTGAAGGCGGGTGTTCCTGAACCTTCTCCCTATGGAAAATCCAAGGCCCCGCCCCATGACGGGCGAATCGGTCATGAGTGGGCGTTAACACAACAAATGGGAGGGGCCCGCCCTTCTTCAACAAGACGTTAGGAGAGGAAACCTCGATCTGCAGCAGGAGGACAGAATGGAAGAAGTGCGGATAAAGTGCAAAGGAGGAAACAGGGGAAACACGAAGATCCTTGTTGGAGGGGAGGACCTCACCAACATTTTAAGCATCCGTAGGGTTGAGGCGAGTATGGAGGTGAATGGCCTTCCGCAGTCCTGAGTGGGTGTTGAGGGCCCTGGAAAAGGAGATTGAGAGGGTGAGGAGCGCCAGCAATGAGAAGTAGACCCTCCTGGGACGAATACTTCATGTTCATAGCCAAAGTGGTCAGCACCCGCTCCACTTGCAGCTCCCGCCCTGCTGGGGCCGTGATAGTGAAGGACAACCGCATACTGGCTACGGGGTATAACGGGGCAGTGCCTGGGGATACCCACTGCATAGATGTGGGAAACGGATTTTGCTTCAGGCGTCACATCGGCGCTTCCGACCAGGCCAAATATAGCTACTGCAAAGCCTCCCATGCTGAGGCCAACGCCATAGTACAGGCAGCCAAGTTGGGAGTATGTGTGGATGGAGCTAAGATATACTGCACACTGGCCCCTTGTTACACCTGCTTTAAGTTGATAGTGACAGCCGGAATCACACACATTTACTATGAGTTGGAGTACAGGTCGAGGGATGAGGAGCGAGACAAGTTTTGGAAACAAGTCGTGAGGAGGTCCCCTGTACAGATGACTCAAATCGTGCTGGGCAGGGCCGTGTATGACTACATACTGAAGAGGGTGGAAGGCGTCACCTCAAAGAGGAGGTTGTGAGATGAAGCGTTACTTGGAAGACGTGGAGCCTAGGGATATCCTCTACAACTTCTTGGAAGGGAACAAGCCTTACAAAGTCGTGGAGGTGCGTAAGGATAGGGTGTTGGTTGAGAGTGAGGATGGGAGGTACGCTCTTGTGGAGAAAAATGGTTGTGCGGAGGTAGTGCCGCATTTTCTCTATACGCCTGTAGAAGTCCTTGACCCGAGGAACTTGCCGGAGAGGCCCTGGAAGCCCCGCAAGGGGGAGTGGGTGTGGGTGAAAGGCAAGGAATGGCGCACCTGGGCATTGCGAAGGTTCAAGGGGATGGACAAGGAGGGGGTCTACGTCTGCACCAACGTCTATGACAGCGGAACGGAGTTGTTCTATGAGGTAGCCCCCTTTAAAGGCAAGTTACCGCCACGGCCTTGGAAGCCTAAGAAGGGTGAGTGGGTGTGGGCAAAAAGACCGAAAACTGGTTGGGTGTTAGCTAAGTTTGTATCAAGGAATCCCCACAATGAGGACTATTTGTACTGGTGCATCCTTCAGGAAAAACCTGGCAAGTTAGCATTTAGTGAGGTAGCCCCCTTCAAAGGGGAGTTGCCACCTGGGTTGGAGGATGAAGATGCCGAGTAAGAAATGGTTTTATGAGTTTTACTGCGAGAACTGCGGGAACGTTCTCGCAACTGCAGAGCACAGCTCCATTCACCTAGTACTGGGGTTTGAGACCCTGTGCCAAGAGTGCGGCACTTCCTGTGGCAGTAGCCACATTTTCAATACTGGAGTCAGAAAGGTCTGTCTACAGCGGAAGCCCAACTTCAAATGGTATAATCCCTTCACCTGGGGCTATGAGAGGGAGGTGGAGGAGTGAGAGGCTTAATGAAGATAGATGATGACAAGTGGATACGACCAGACAAAATTGAGGCCGTTTGGCTCAGTCCTGCTCCTTGGAGATGGGGGTTTTCGATATCTGGCCGTTGGATAATGGGAGGGGAGTTTGCTGACAGGGAAAGTGCAATGGAGTGGTTCACCAGAACCTGGGGTGAGAATCGGCCAGTTGAGGAGTGGATGTAGACATCTAAGGGTGTGGCTTGAAGCTTTTTGTTTGTGCACAAATTGCTAAGGGAAGGAGAGAAGATGAGGGAAGAGGTGAGGTGGTTCGCTGAAAGGATGGAGGAGGTCCTTAAGGAGAACGACTATAAAGGCGGTTGGGAGAATATGGAGCTCTTGGATTTGTTCTGGAATCTTTCAAGTGAAGTTCGTGAGCTTGAGGCCGCCTTGTGGTATGGAGATGGGGATGTTGTGAAGGAGTGTTGTGACGTAGCCAACTACGCCATGATGATTGCAGATAAGGTGAGGGGGAGGAAATGAGAACACAGGAAGAAATAATGGCAAGGATAGAGCAGAGAAAAGATAAAGACCCACTCGGATTTGAATTTCCACATTATCTAAGCAGGCTTGACTATGAGCATGCAAAACCCTATCTAAAACCCGAAACAACGAAAGAAGAATGGGACAAAGTCCGAAAAGGATTTGAAAACATTCGTCAAGAGATGATTGATTATATGCCTTTTGCTTGGGAGAAAGCCAATAGCAAGAGAGGCATATCTGCTAGTAGGTCAATACATCATTACATTGCGTGGTTGTGGTTGGAAGGCGAGTGGCCTGATGATGAGATTGATGTTCTTGAAAACTATAGTTATTACGGGAAGGACGAACTTAGGAAGATATGTGAATATTTGGGGTTAGACCCTGATAAGTTTGATGATGGGATAAGAGAGAATTGGTGAAGGAGGAAGAAAGATGAAAAATGAAGATTGGCAATGGCCTCATGAAGATTACACAGAGTATCTTGATGAGGAAGCGAAGGTAGAGATATATGTAGACCCTTCCGTGGAAGAAGATGGAGATGGGTCATTAGAGCGCCCATTCAAGCGGTTAAATAAAGCACTAGAGAAAGGGTGGTCACTCCCAGAGGGGAGATGGCCAATGTATCTTATCAAGAATAGTAGTTGGGGAATTGGGCAAGGTTGAGAGAGGAGAAGATGGTGACCATTGAATTTCAGAAGCAAAGAGAAGCCTCGGCAGAGGACTTGTCGAAGGTAAAGACATTCAAGAAGCTAGTCATCTACAAAGACGACGCTAACAAGATCGTCTTCAGCAACTTGGCCCTAGCCACCGCCAGGCGGGAAGGAGAGAAACTCGTGATCGAGGTTGTGGCCAAGAAAATAAAGCTCCTGACTATTGAGGAACGCAGGTGCGATGTTTGTGGGAGAACAACAGGAACGTTCGAGACAACAAAGGACGGAACGATCTGCACGAAGTGCAAGGAGGCACTATGGACGTGAAGATGATTCGGACGGAGAAGTTATATAGGCTGCTGCCTGCGCAGAAAACCCTTCCTTGGGGATTACGCTGGCTCAAGCCTTGGGTGTTGCGCATCCTAGACTGGTTGAAACAGTACGATGACAGGGTACGTCAGGCGGAAGTTGTGACCTACACCATCAAAGAGGACGAGGTGTACAATCTCGTGATGAAAGCCTGGGAGGAGGCCAAGTTCACCTGGCACGCAAGCATCAGGTTCCTCTTGATCGGGACCAAACAATGGAAAGAGTTGACGGGGAGCTTGCCGGAGGCATAGGGAGCTTTTACCCTCGAAAAGGGAGGTTTCACTCTCGAGAAGGGAGTACCTTGGCAATTCCTCGGTTTGAAGGTGATCGTGGTGCCTTGGATGGACGGGGTCGTAGTGTTGCCGGAGGTAAGTGAGTTTTGCTTGGGTTGTGAGAGGAGGTGCAAATGAACGAAGAGAAAGCTGTCAATGAGGCACTAGCTCTTATACAGGCATTGGAGAGTGGAGAAAGAAAGGCCCTTGATAAATGCGAGCAAGCCTCTTACTACTGCAAGAAAGCTGGCAACAACTTCCTGGTTTACTTTTTCAATATCCCAATCAAGAACAGATTGATCTGGAGAAGGTTGCGAGAGCGACATGGAGTGGAGTGTGTATATGATCTAGATGAATTTGATAGGGTGGAGAGAAAGCTAAAAGCTAAAGTAAGAAAAGCATTAGCACAATTCATTAAAAGGTCAGGGGTTAAGAGTTTGACGTTCTTCGTAAATGGAGATTTGGATGGGCAAAAAGAGTTCATGCAAAAATTTGGTTTAGATGATTATCAAGCGTTAGTTTGCTATGAGGCTCTGAGAGCCTGGAAATGGTTGAATAGAGGGTTTTTTGAGGACTAGGTAGAAAGGAGCAAGGATGAACGAGGAAATGTTTCAGTGGCTAAAGGAGTTCGCTCCGAAGGCCTGGGATTTGGCAGTGCGTCAAGTGTGGATTGATGCGTTGGAGATGACGGCGGCCTTCGGCTTCTTCTTGTCTATTTTTATCTTGGCGCTGTTGAGAGGAAGAAGGAAGAGTTTTGATGAAATTACGTTTGCATCCTTAGCGGTTCTTGGAGTCCTCGGCTTTATCTTTGCGCTCCTCTTCTTTTTCGAGGCCCTCCCAAGGATGCTGAATCCAGAGTTCTACGCTTTGTTGGAGTTGAAGCCATGACAAATGTTGATGATGTTGCAGGTGTTGTCCTGGAGCTGAAGGACGGGCGCAAAGTCAAGTGCAGTGTGCTAAGAGTGTACAAGATGGTGAGGGAGGTCATTCGCCACGAGGGAGCAGAACACATTTCTCTGGAGTTTTTGACCCTTCCTCCGACGATCGAGATCCCCGAGAAGTGCAGTCTGTGCCCCTATTCAACGTGGACGGGCCCTTTCTTGGTTTGCGGTCATGAGGAGTTGAGAGGGCGTGACGTCTGGGGCCTGGAGCGCCCTCCTTTGGAATGTCCGTTGAGGAGGAAGAGGTAAATGAAGATAAGACGCACAATCACGGTGAGGTTGACTCCTGAGGAGGAGTTTTGGATCGTTGTGGAGTGGTGTAGGAAGCGAAGAGAGGCAGTTGAGGCTGTGCTTAGGAACGATCGCATTCGCTGACCGTTTCCGGCTGAGTGCAAGGAGTTTCCTTGCGACACTCTTTATTGCAATGCAGATGTTTGTGAGAATGGGTTTGCTTATAGAATGTCATAGGAGGAAGAGATGGCTAAGGCTTTCATTTGTGAGAAGTGTGGAGAGGTAGAGAGAATGGCATCATTCAACTACCTTATCACAAGGAATGTTTGTGGGTTGCATGTAGTAAGAATCGACGCAATCTCTCCTTCTGAACCCGATTACTGCAGGAAGTGCTGGATCGAGGTATTGGAGGTCATCCTAGAAAGGTTGAAGAGAGGAGAAGGGATTGAGTTCAAAGGAATGGAGGATTGACGATGAAAAAGTTGATTATTGTTGCTGTTGTCTATGGAGTGTTGTGCTCCTGCGGGCTTGCAGAGAATATGGCTTTGAGGAAGCGGGTCCTGGAGGACCCGATGACTTCCGCCAGGGCGAGAGAAGCGATCAAGAAAGGGAGAATCTTTGTTGGAATGACGAGGGACGAGCTCCTAGCGAGTTGGGGGCCCGCCAAGTGGTGGTCGCCCTGCTCCAGGAAGTTCACGCTCGGCGGGGAGGAGTATGAGACTCTTGACTTCTCCTCAATCCACGACTGTTCCATTGTGGTGTACCTAAAGGAAGGGAGGGTAATTGGATGGAAACAAAATTAACTGTTGGTGAAGAAGGAGGAAACATGGAAAAGAAGAAGGTTACCCCGAAAGGGCGAGGAATCGAGTTCAAAGTTGTAAGCGCTCCGATGAAGGACATTGAGCACAAACTTAACCTTTTGACGAAGACCCACGAAGTGGAGGTGGTCGGCACCTCTGTGGTGGGCAACCACCTCGTGGTGTTGTGTGAGGTGAGGAAAAAATGAAAATCTTCTACCATGACGCAGACCTTGATGGGAAGTGTAGTGCTGCCGTAGTGAGGAGGTATGCGCCGAAGGCAGAGTGCGTGGGCGTTGACTATGGGAGGCCCTTCCCTTGGGAAGCGGTACACCCAGGAGAGACGGTGTACCTCGTAGACTTTCATTTGCCCCCTGAGGGGATGTTAAGGCTTTGGAAGATGGCGAACCTTGTGTGGATTGACCATCACAAGTCCGCCCTGGAGTGGGCCTGTCGAGTGGACTTCTGGCCGCCTGGACTCCGCTCCCTGGGCAGCGCCGCTTGTAAGTTGTGCTGGAAGTGGCTGTTCATCGGCCCCGTCCCTCTCGCTGTCGAACTCATCTCTAGGTTCGATGTGTGGGATGTGGATGAGGACGTCCTTGCTTTCAACTACGGCCTCGATGCTCATGACCCCACCCCAGAGGATGAGGTGTGGCCCGAGCTCTTCGCCGGCCCTGATCTGGTGCACAAGTTCATGGAGGAGGGACGCAGCATCCTGAGATGGGTGCGCACCTTCTGCAAGCGGTACGCCACCTCCTTCCAACGGCGGGCTTACTGGGAGGGGTTGGACATCATCGAGGTGAATGTGGGCCTCATGAACTCCCTCTTGGCTGATGTCTGCGAGGACGCTGACGTGTATGCCTTTGTTGTGCGTGGCCCAAAGGGGTGGAAAGTGAACCTCAGGTCAGAGCGTGTTGATGTAAGCAAGTTGGCCTCCCGCTTCGGGGGCGGAGGTCATGAGAGAGCTGCGGGCTTCTGGTGTAAGGAGCTCCCGTGGGAGGGGATGTACGTCTGAGAGGGGTAACTATGGAGAAAGGCTGGACAACTGACAACGAGAAGAAGTTCCTTGATGGACTTGGGACTGGGAAGTGGAAGAAGGGGTGGGGCCCCTCAAGGAGGGAGCTCCTCCGGAGGTATCTCGAAAGCCTGGAAGGACGGGTGCGATGGGGCGGAGTTGACAAACGTGCGGTGGAGGAGTACGCCCGCTCCCTCTTGGAGGAGTGCAATGCCGAGGAATAAGGAGTTCCTCTCTTGCGTGAAGGACGTCTTCGGCAAGGAGTGGCGAGCCCGCCTTGAGTTCGAGTACACCCTCCTCGGGGTCGATGGCCTTGCGAGGAAGTGGGGCTTCCACTCTAACACAGTGCGTCGCTGGCTACGGAGGGAGGGCCTCCTCAAAGAGGGGCGCTGGGCGGTGAGGGGGATGTGTGTGGAGGAGATGGTGCGGGCCCTCGGAGGGGTTGGGGGCTTCCTCGAGAGAGGGGTCTCAGCAAAGAGGCTGGGGACGCTCCTCGGTCTTGGGAACACTGTTGTGAAGAGGTTGATAGTGGGGGAAGGATATGAGTACGACCCGAAAAGAAGAATATGGCGAAAATCCAATGACGTTCGTTGATTATCTCGTGCGCTTTTTCAAGCCTTACAAGGATCGCCCCAGGTTGCGGGAAGAGGTCGAGGAGGCGCTTGACCGCATTTTCGCAAACGGCGCCCCTGCTGGGGAGGGAATGTGCGTCCTCGATGAGTGCAAGAAGTGAAGTGGGTAATGCCCCGTGGGTGCGGGGAGAAAGGAGAGAAGATGACGAGGGAAGGATTTTTTCTCTGTGTGTTGTTAACATTCAGCGGGGTTGCTGTTTGCAGCGGAATGGGGTTCGTGGCTGACTTCCTCTGTTGGCTTTTAGGAGTGGAGAAGTGGCAACTGCTCGTTGGCAGCACCCTCGGTATGGTGGCGACTTTTCTTGTTGGTTGTGTAGCTTTGGGGGAGGATGTATGAAGTGTGATAAGTGTGGTGGAGAGATGAAAGTCCTCTACTCTGCGTTGGAGAAGGGAATGTATAAGGAAAAGACCTTGTGGGCTTGTCCGAGGTGCGGGAGAAGGAGGACGGAAAAGCGGGAGTGGGAAGATGAGCGCTTTGTTGTGGATGGGGCCTTCCTAAGGGCTATTTGTAAGTTCGCAAAAGCGAGGAGGGGCGTTGTAATGTGTGAAGCGAGAGGGGTGACTTGCAAGTTCCAGTGTGTGAGGAGGTGGAAATGAACCTTCTCTTAGCGGCCCTCTGCCTCTTAGGCGTGGTGCAAGGGATGGACGTGACTGTGACCGCCTATACGTCGAGCGTGAGGGAGTGTGATGGTGACCCCTGGGTGACGGCGAGTGGGTACCGGCTGAGGAGGGGCGATGCTGTAGTTGCGGTAAGTCGTGACCTAGAGGCCGCAGGCCTGAAGATGGGCACCTGGCTCTACTTGGCCCTCCCGCAGGGAGAAGGGTGGTTCCGTGTAGAAGATAGGATGCACCCCCGATGGAGGAAGCGTGTCGATGTGTGGATGGGCACCTCCCGCAGAGATGCGCTCGCTTTCGGGAAGAGGAGGGGCCGTATCTACTTCATCGTAGGTGCTGATGAGCAATTTGTTCACGCACATTTTGCTAAGGAAGGAGGTTGAAATGTTCTACAGGTTATGTTTGGACTGCAGAAACGGGAAGGAGGGAGCCTTGAGTGATCGTGAACTCTGCGAGCGGTTCATGGACGCCCTCGTGAAGGTGCTGGATGTGAAGGAGGTTGGCCGTGTGGTATGTGAAGTTGGCGGCCCCGCCTGGAATGGGCTCCCGCCTGGGGTGAGTATTGCCTCCCTCTACGTGGAGAGCGGCTCCCAGCTGCACACTTGGCCCGAAGATGGGAAGTTCTACCTTGACGTGACGTCGTGCAAGCGCTTCGCTGGTGGGCCCGTAGTTGCATTAGTTGAGAATTGGTTCGGGGCTGAAGTCGAAGTGAGGTTCGCCTCAAGTGAGGTCCTTGATAGCTGAGGGGTCTGTGTAAAAGACATGGTTCCCGAACCTCCCTAGACGATGGAGCTTGAGCCACCACCCGTGGGGCTTGAATGAGGTTGCGTGGTAGTAAAGTGGCCGCCCCACAAAATCTTCGAAAAGGTCAAGGTAAATGTTTGTGGCGATGCCAAAGTGTTCCTGCCAAATGGTGTCTTTGGTGCGCCACCTCCTTATCATTGCCTTCACCCTCGGCTTCGATGAAAAACATGTGAACTGGTTTGGGGCCAACATCACTCCTCTCCACCCAACCCCGAAGTACCTCTTCCTCACCTCTACTCTGTTCCTCACCGTAAGTCCCACTCCTACCTTACTCTCCCAAGGCTCGCCCTCTGCTTCTCCGATCAACAACATTGTAAGCAGCTCGAGGTCACTGTATCTGTTGAAAACCGCCGTTTGTTTGTCGCACACCCTCCCCTTCATGGCACGCTCCAACCTAGACGCTGAAAGCTCGATATATTGGATGGCATCGTTGACTTCTTGAGTTGGCTCTTTGAGCTTGGTGGACGCAGTTGCGAGCCTGCGGCAGGCGAGTCTGAGCATTTGGGCCGTGTTCCCGACATGGTGTTTTTCTTCCTGCTTCATCCCTCCCTCTCAACATCTACGGAAGCAATGTTTAACTTTGTGAGGATTGCCTGTACCATTCCTTTGACAGCGCAGATGTCTCCTTTCAGTTCCTTCCTTGTTGATGCGAGTTCCGTCTTCACTTCGTGTTTAAACTCCTCAAACTTTTCCTCAAGCCTATTTATTGTTTGGTCTCTCATCTCTAAATCCTTCTCGTGTAAGGCTTCAACTTTCTCTTGCATGTCTGCACATGCTCTCCTCATGTTTTTGCAGTCTTCCTTGAAGACAAATGTCCTCTTGAGAAGAGCTGCAACTGTGATAAAAACTGAAACGATTCCTATTGCTCCAGTAACGACCCAGTCTACCATTTTACTTCTTACCTGCCTGGTTTGCTAGTTTGTAATAGCCAAGCGCTGTAATCGCTATATACATCCAGTCCTGTGCTGTTATCTTTCCTGTTCCGCAGAGTATACTTCCAGCTATAAGAACCAGGATAGTGACCCAAAACTTGCGAAGATGTTTTGTCCAGTGCATTTCAACCTCCAAAACGGATGATGACCCCGATCATGAACCCTACAATAAATTCAACGACGTCGCCTACGGTTGCAACGGGGTTTTCCGGTTCCTTGACCTCGTAAATTGTGTAACCGATGACGATGATGATGCCCAAATAAAACGGGATGATTGCAGCCAACGCCCCCAGGGTAGCGTGCCCCACTGATCGCTTGTCATCAAACAGATATGTCTTCACTTCCTCTCTCCATCTCTTGACGCATCTTTCCTTCGAGGTGGGCAATCTCCCTCTTCAAGTGTTCCCTTGCGAGGTAGTAGGCCATCTGAGCTAAGGAGTTGTCCACGTAGACTCCCTGCACTTCGCCCTCAAGCCTGATTTCTGCCTCCCCTTTGGTGGTTTCGAACTTCCTGAGTTGTTCGTACAGCCTCTGTATGTCTTTCTCTTCTCCGCAATTGCTACATCTTGCTATGCTTACATTTTTCATTGCTCATCTCCTGTAGTTTTGTGGTTTAATCCAAAGAAACTTATCACTTTAGAAGCTACATTTTCTATTTCATCAACGTAACATTTAGGACAAGTTATTGCCATATTTACACAATCACCACAATGACCTTTGGATTCTGCATCCTCCTTTAGTTCCTCCCATTTTTCTTTCCAATTCTCTAAAGTAAAACCGTCATAAGTCAAAAGACTTGCTATTATAAGTTCTTTTAAATCCATATTGCTCACCACTAACTTGCTCCTCTTCGGGTTAACAGTGGGAGTATATATGTGCATGCCACCACACCCGATTTTAAGGCTATATAGCCACCTTGGTGATTTCGGCTGTAGTACCTTCCACCACCACAGTGGTAACACCAAGGCCGTGTTCTCCCTTGTGTGGTAGGGTCGCTGGTTAGGCGTCTTTCTTTTTCTGGCACGCACTTGCTCCTTTAATGTAGACTGGCCAGTGGTTGCAAACCCACGGGACGCCGGCCTTCTGCCTCCACTGAGGGGGATTCCCGACCACTAGGGTCTAGCCAGGCCTTTTCAATTACAAGCTCGTTTTTATCATCGTTAACTGCTTCATAATCAACGATACAAGGTTTGCCTCTTCTTCTCTTTATCTTCACCTTGTTCTCCCTGATGGAGCGGGCAACCGGACGAGTTGAACGTCCACATCACCTTGGAGGATGATGCCCAACCGTGGAGCCCGCCTTAATCCTTCTTCTGTAACAACCCAGCCACTATTGGCAATGCTATCTGCACCAGTTGTAACCATCCTCCACCTCCTGCACTACCAACTATGCCTGCAATCACGTTCATTACGTCCTTGACTTGTAGCTCACCGAGGTTGATACCTTGCTGATCCAGCAACTTGGCAATGGCGCTCAAGTCCAGTCCTTGCGGCTGGGCATAGAACTGTTGCTCACCAATCTTGATAGACCTGACTTGAGCTTCATCAGGAATATCCAACTGAGTCGAAATCACATGTGTAATTGTTATTTGTGCTTCTTGAGCCATTATACCTCCCTCACAACTAAATGAAACTTATCCCAGACAATCCCATCAGTATTTGCTGAATCATACACCACAAGCCACACAACGTAGTGACCTTCTTCAAGCCCAACACCCCCTAGATCTAGGACAACTTCACCTGTGGTTGATGGAGTAGTCCAGTCAAACGCTGAAGGATAATCCTGGGAGCTTATGGTTGTGTCATCCACAACAAGTTCCATCTTCGTCACTGACGACAGATCGACAGCTTCGTCATCTGCCTTCAGTAACAGGTTTATCTCATTATCACGGTCATTATAGACTATCTCAGTTATCATAATTCACCCTTAGTCTAAGCTCACGTCGAAGTCTCCAGCAGCAAATCTGTACGTGTCGCCATCTCCCACTGACTGGTCGGTGACTCCATTATCGTAGAAGAGCATGTTACCTGCCGAGGATGCGTCAACGAGAGCTGTTGCTACTATTGTCCCCCAAGAACCTCCTGATGCAGGACCGAGGTCTATGTTGTCGTCGTTGTCTGTTGTGCCTCCGCTGGCTGTTCCCCAAGTTGGCGCTGAACCTCCGTTTGGGTTGACTAACTTTCTTGCATAACCATTTCCTGATGGCTCAGTAATGGTAGAACCTGTGTCATTGTCACTAATCGTAGCAGTTGTAAGCGCAACATATGTAGATGGAGCAGAATATGACTGGTTGCGGAAAGCAAAGTCAAGGAGCTTATTAGCAAGGTAATCTGAGATATACCCGCTGCTGAACTCAACGTAGACTTCCCCTGATGCAACAGATGGGGTATTCCCGTTTACAACAGTCTTAGATGAAGCTAGAGACCCGTGGGCAAGCATGTTCCCACTTGTTGCTGCATCAAAAAGTGCCCAGTGGGTGATTGTGCCCCAGTCTCCTGTCGCTTGGTCAAATGTCACGTCTGCATTTTGTGTGACTCTCCTAGAAGAGGCTGCCCCAAAGGTTATCGCTTTTCTACTATACCCGTTTCCTGATGGCTCCGCCAAACCGGAGGCATCATCCAGTGGGTCAGCTGTTGACAGCCCCAAGTAAACAGTGGTTGGAGGACTGTAAGCGTCCTGATTGAGGACATGATTTAGGAGTTTATCTTCAAGGTAATTGGCTATAGATCCCATCTTAAATCTCCTCTATCGTTCTTGTCTGAGTTAAGGATTCTATCGTTCTTGTTTGAGTTAAGGATTCAATTGTTGTATCTATAATTAAGCCCAATCCTGTTGTAACCAGGTTGATTGCGCTTGTTAGTGTTTGTGCATCTATGTCAGCAGTTGCCTGTTTGAGGACGGCTAAAAGTGCCTCTGATGTGGTTGTCTCTGCTTGGATGGATGCGGTTAGCAAGTGAATAATCGTGAGTGCTGCTTCGGCTGTAGCTGTCGAAACTGCGATCTGCGCTTGTCCTAGTTTCACGATCACAAGATCAACGTCATTTGAGGTAGCTGTAGCAACTTGGATGGATGCTGAAAGAGAGTAGAGAAGCCCCAAAATAGCTGAACTCGTGATTATTTGTGCTTGGACGTCCGCTTGGCCTGTACGTGTGACCGCAAGGATTGGTTCTGATGAAGTTGTTTGTGCCAGGACGTTGGCAATAGCTGTTATTATCCCTGCAATTGAAAGCTCTACTGAGTCAGAGGCAAATGTCTGAGCGTTGATGACTGCTGCTAATTCTCTGATGACGTTCAGACCGGCGGTGCTTGTAGTTGTTTCTGCTAAGATGTTTGCAACACCAGTAACCAGTCCACTGACAAGCAGTTCTACATCGTCTGGAGTAGCTGTTTGTGTTTGGATGTCTACTACAACACCTCTTATAATTTCAAGAAGTGCTGATGATGTTGTGCTTTGGCTGAGAATGCTTGCTAGAGCTGTTCGCAGGATGTTCAATGCAATAGTCGATGTATTCGAAACAGCTTGAATGTCTGCGATAGCTGTTAGAAGCAGGCTCAGATCTGGAGTTGAAGTTGCTGTTTGTGTTTGAATCGAAGCTGATAACTTCCTCAGAACAGCTAAGACAGCGTCATTTGTGTCTGTTGAAGCTTGGATATCTGCACTTCCAGTTATTACCCCTCCTCCAGCCTCCTCATAATACGTCTTTACCTGCCCCCAGACAAGGCTGTACCCATCAGGAGGTTCTTCGTCCTGTCGTATGAGTTGTCCCCAAGCTAATATGTAATCAACGTAAGCCATTAGCTAACATCCACTTTTGGGTCTAGTGCCACGTAACACCCGCTGGTGTTGTATTTCTTGAGCTTAATTTTAAAGTAGACTGTTCCAGCTTGAGCTGGATTTACAGTAATCGACAGATCATGCCAACCATCGTCGTCATATACAGAAGGATTGGCAGTTGCATACGCTCTATGTGCCCCGCTCGATTCGTCTAAATACCAAGCCTCCACTTCAAGGTCTGTTGCATCAAGACTCATATTTACAGGATAGAACTTCCAAGTGTATGTCTTTGAACCGGAGGCTTGATAACGTTGCTCAGTATATTCTAACGGCATGTTAGACGAACAGTTAGAACTAGGACTCAATTTGATAAATGTTGATGCTCCAGATGGTGGATCAATTGTTGCTGTCTCATCCAAGTTGTATATCTCCCCTCGTCCATCCCACCAATGAAACTTATCACTGTCGCCGTTATACCCAGATATTGCTATATAGCCCTGTTTCCAAGTATCATAATCGTCTGACCCTGCGTTTAGGTCAACCTTATTAGTACTGTTCAGGAGTACATTTTCTCCATGTACACAACCTATCGAATAAGCATGTCTAGCAATATCTGCCCCTGCAAAAGGTTGAATCCTACCGAAAGTGCAATTCTTGAGTCGTATGTTACATCCAGTAGTTATGCCGTAAGAAGTAATTCCGCTCTTGGCTTGCAAATGCACATTTTCCAATTCAACCGTAATTGACCAATTTGTATAAAACGACAAAGCCCCTAAGTATCTTGCGGTGTCGGAAAAATCGTAACCATAGATCTTTTTAGCTATAAGCCCTCTTTGTTGCGAGTATGTTAGGATGCCATCAGCAGTATCAAAAACACAGTTGATGCATTTGTTGGGAAAGCCTCTTTGATAAAAAATTCTGTTTGTGACGTTCCTAGCTCTGAAGTTGTATAATTGCCAATATGGCTCCTCAAATCTGAAAATATTAGCTATAGACCCTCCTCCATCTAACACTGGTCTTGGATTATTATCACTATCCCATCCAGATGGAGCTGTAGGACGATCATCATAAAACTCAGATTTAAGCTCGATGGTATATTGGTCACCAGAAGCAATGTTGTTTGGCAACGGAAAATCAAGATAAATCTTGTCGTTAGTGGCATCAAACCAGATAACCCTTCTACTCAGACCATTATTATTACCGGATGTAAACGTAACTGTAGCACCCAGCCAGTAGTTGTCATTTTCTGTTAAGGCAGAATCAACAAATTGCCATTGTGCATTATTGAAACCAAGGTTATCCGTGCCTGATGGAACACTATCAACTGTGTAACCGGTATGTGTGACCTTTATCGGCCACCCAATCAAAAGATGTGGGTATTTGATATTTCCAGCATTGGCTGGTTGTATTACTCCAGATAAGCTAATATTGCTACTTAGGTTCCTAGTCCAGATAATGTATCTAGCAGACTCCGAAGATGGATTGTTGGGCGCTTGATCGCAGGCATAATCAATGTCATTATAAGGGTTAGATGAGCTACCATCTCCGTTGCTTGATTGGCTAGTATCCACAAACTTGTGTGTTCCAGTAAGTGCCATTAGTCATCTACCTCAATGAATTTCTTGGTTAACACTACTTCCTTTACTTCGTCAAAGCTCTTTGCCTTTAGTTTATCCATCACTAGCTTGTACATCTTGTCAAAGGCGAAAACCGAGTTTCCAAAACGTTTATCATACCAAGCCTTAAGCCCGCTATCATCAATGGTTGTCTTGTTTGATCTAATGTACTGAACCATTTCACTGATGATCTGCCTATATTCATCACCCAGTTCATCTCGGATGTCCTCATTAAGAGGGTTGTCCTCAAAGGCTTGCTGAACACCAAGTTCAGCTAGAAATAGTGCCTTCATCTCTTCCATCCAGTCACTAGGTGGAGATTCATCGCCTTCGGTGTAGGGATGGTAGAACGTTCTGTTTGCAATATTGCCGTTGTCCCTTGCTTCCAAGTCGTATCTCCAAAGCCTTCCTTCATGCTCATAACTTTCCCCTGTTATCTTGTATGCCATGTTATCCTCCCTATTTCACTCCTGTCCCTGATGGTTTCTCTGGTGCTAGCCAGTCTGAGTTATAGAAAACACCGGCATCTGTTCTTATTGACTCGCCAAAGTCATTGTATGCGGATGCTCTAATGAGAACTAGCTGGTGGTCTGGTACTGTGAGTGTGTAGGTGGTTACGTTGCCTACGTCTGTACCAGCATCCCACGTTTGGCCGTTGTCGGTCGAGATATAGAGCTTGTACCCTGTTGCTCCCTCGGATGCGTCCCACTGAAGGGTTATGTCTGCTGCTGATGCAAACGAAACAAAACTGAAAGCTAAAATTGTAAATAGTAGAATCTTCCTCATCTTATCCTCCTAGTACATCCTCTGCATATGCCACCCTTTCCCATCCCACCACAGGCAACAGCAAAAGCATCATCAAGGTTACGAGAAAAAACACTCTCTTCATTCAAGCCTCCACGAGCAAATTGTCAGCAAACAAATTGCTACGGATAATAAACATCAAACACAATCGTAATAGTTGCCTTCTTCGAGTCTCCCATGTTGGAGAGGGAGATTGTCATGCTGTCCCAAACATGAGTCCAGTCAAGGTAGATGCTGGTTGTGGTACTGTTACTTAAGTTTGTTCCCTGTCCGCCTGTAAGAATCTCTCTTCCATTGCTATCAGTTATGCTTAAATCAAAGTTATCATTGGGAGTGTCTGTTCCATCTGGATCAACAACCACACAGCTATGACCAGCTATGTCCAGCATTCCCAGGTCTCTGATAGTGATGGAGGCGTCACCTGAGCCGTCAGATGTGGCCTCAAGCTCCAGCTTATACCTACGGGTGTTCCGATAATGATGAAGCCCGTCCGCTGGGTCTGAGGGACTCCACGTCCCACTCGCTACCGTGTAGTTGCTCATAAAAGCGTAACATGGGGTTACTAAAAGTACCAGTAAGATCAGTGTTAGAAGTTTTTTCATTTTACTCTCCTGTTAATAACTGTTACTTGACTTAAATGTTATACCTTTTGTACTGTCTATAATGGGTTTTGCGCAAGCTCCATAACTAAGGTTACCAACGATAACGCCATTACTTATACGCTTAGCGTCGTTATGTATAGCGCTAATGATACTACTGGGATCACTATTGTGAAAGTCATTCCCGGTAATGTTTAATCCCAAGACTGTTCCCTCAAGATATATAGCATGTGGCTTTCCGTAAAAGTTGAAAAAGTTATTACGGATGTTAAACTGAACAACTACTGATGTTGGTAAACTTCGTATTGCTACTGCGTCTTGCTTTGCTATGCATGTCTCACAATGGTTGGATACGAAGTTGATAAGATCACCACGATCTACAGTTAAAATATCACCGTACATATTTCCGGCGTTGGCAAAGTTATTATGTGTTATCCAGATAGAATACTTGCCCTGACTATCTAAGTAAATGGCACAGTTCTTACAATCAATGATACGGTTGTTGGTTATGTGTGTGCCGTCAGCATTGCCCACAAGAATACCAATATTAACACGCCTGATCGTATTGTGCTCTATTACTGAACATTGGCCACTTTCTTGAAGAACAATTGCTTTATCTAAGTAGGCGAAACCGCAATCATGAATCTTAACCATGCGTACATAGCCTGATGATACGATTCCTTTTGCTTTATAGCATGTCTTACTCCCCTTGAAGAATATTCCATCAATCTCTACAGCCCCTTTGCCAACTAATGTTACAATGGCGTTTGACCTTGCCCATAAAACAACACCAAACTTGTTATCTAGATTGAGATCTCTACCAAAGACTGGTGTTTCTGCTTTGAGGACATAACCTCCAGGTAGATTAATTGGCGTTTTTATTTCATATATCCCATCCTTGATAGTTATGCAACCGCTGTTGCCTAAAAAGGTGACAGCATTGTTTACTTTCTCGCCAATGTCACCCCCGGGCATATCGTTAGCACAGATAACAGCAGCAGTACTTATAATTGGCAATAATAAGAGTACTAACATAAGGACAAATATTTTCTTTTTCATGCTATCTCCTTAATGTTGAATGCAAGATATATGCTACAACCTTCAAGATTTCCTTCAAGATTGTCTTAAGATCATTTAATGATGTAACGTTGCTGTCTACCCATTCATCTATATCACCGGGTGAAAGTGTCACAAGATGTTTCAACATTGAGCTTTTATCAATGCTTTCTCTAACCTTCTGTTGCGGTGTTGCCCTGATATCAAGTCGCATTGATAGTTACCTCTTCGTCTAGGTAAGGCCAGCACTCAAAAGTTATCGTGTAAGTGCCTACTGTGTCCGCTGTGAATACCAGCTCTCCATCGTCTATGGTTAAAGATTCCCCCTCGCAGGTTGCTGTAGCTCCAGACGGAATGTTGGTTATGGTTGCCTCGTCTGTGCCATCGGCAGTGATAGTTGTTTTATCTACGCTGAGGTCCATTGATGGTCTAGGCTCCACAGCTCCACTAACAATATAATAAAGAGCATCCGAATAATGTCCGAGGATGACTTCTGTATTGGTATTTTGTGTTAACTCATATTCCATTGCGCCCTTTGAACAAGTGGCAATTTTCAATATCTCTCCTGTTGTTTTATCATAAAAAGTATAGTCTGGCATAATTACCTCAAGTATGTTTGCACAAGCAATCCCCGCTCACGTACCTTAGTAGGCAAGCCATTATCGGGTTTTACTTTAACATAATAAGTTTGTGTTCCACTACTAGCTCCTGTGAAGCTAACGCAAATAGCCATATTATCTACATATGTATATGTAGAACTCCACTTTAAAGAACTTCCTTCGTAAATCCTAAAAAACCCTGGAATTCCACTCACTTTACTGCTGAAGACTATATGAACTTCACCTCCTTTTGGTTGTACACTAACACTTTGCACAGTTGTCCATGAACCTGTAGGGCAGTCTATTTGTCCATGAGTATAAGCCCCAGACACAACTGTTATGTTGTCTTCTTTAACATGTAAAGTACCTATAGTGGCATCATCTATCTGAGCGCTTTCAGTAATAAGAGCCTCAGTTTGAATCAGTTGCGTAGCCGTTATTGTACCTGTATATATGTTACCACCATCTATCTTCGTGATATCGCTAGAGTGTCCCCATCCGGCACTTAGTGAGTCGATCTTTCTTAAATACAGATTGTCAAATCCTGCGTGTCCACTTGATCCAGAGCCTTGCACGAAAAACCCAATGAATTTAGTTCCAGAAGGGATTGTATAAGTACCACTTAAGGAAGTCCACCCTGTAGAAGTTGTCTGTACTGTATAGGAGGTTATATAACTCTTATTTTTGTTAAAACGGGCTAGTCCTAAGCGGGCAGTACATCCTGAAGCAAAAGCGTCTCCACCAAACTCAAAAACGTCCCCTTCATTAACCTCAAAATAATGACGTGTTTCTGATGTTGGTCCCTCAGCATTATATGACGTCTTAGTAGATCCAGAAAGCAATAGTCTAAGGTAACGATTGCTCCCACTACCTCCCGACGTTATGACACTGGCTGCTGACTTATTTGTCCACCAGTCAGGGTCAGTGCTATCCTCAAGTCCTGGATTCACAAGTAAGTTTGCTAAAGGCAAAACCCCTGGAGTGTAATCATCTAAGTTGGAAGCACCACTACCACCTGTAATGTTGACTTCGCCTTCAATTTCAAGCGTGGTGCCGTTCCAACTAAGCTTAGGATCGCTAGAACCTCCTAAGTAGAAGGTTCCGTCTCCGAGGTAGAATTTTGACCCTGCTGAAGAGCCCCAGTTTCCACTCTGCAAAGTCCCTGCTGTTATAACTCCAGCATTAGGATTGATGTCAGATAATTTAGTTACATCTATCTTGCTGGCAGTTACAGCTCCTGCATCAAGTTTTTCTGTAGTCACAGCTAACGCATCTAACTTGTCTGTTGTGACTGCACCAGATTGTATTTTTTCTGCTGTGACAGCATTAGCGTCTATTTTGTCTGCTGTAACGGCTCCTGCTGCTATTTTCTGAGAAGTCACAGCATTTGCATCGATCTTGTCGGCAATGACTGCTCCAGCAGCTATCTTGCCAGAAGTTATAGCTCCGGCTGCTATCTTAGGACTCTCGATAGCTCCATCGCTTATCTTAGTTGTTGTAATTGCGCCGGTTGCAACCTTGACTTCGGTGACCGCATTGTCTACCAGTTTTTGAGATGTTATAAGTTCATCTTCTAAATCATCAGTATCGACCCTCAGTAACTTTCCACTTACTACATTCGAGAATTCACTCACATTTCCACTATTATCGACAGACTTAGCCCAATAATAGTAAGTATTCCTATCCCCTGGGGTGTAAACAAATCTCGTTGTAGAGGTAGAGCCAATCTTTGTAGCAGTTGATGAATTATTTGTTGAGTTTTTGTATATGTCAAAATGATCTAAGTCATATTCTCCTCCGTGGGAAATGTTTATTCTGATAGCTGAGAAAAATTCAGTGAGAGTGATGCTAGGGGCTGAAGGGGCTGTAGAATCTTTAGCTGAGGTTATAGTAACCATTGTGGTCCAATTAGTAGCATTTCCACCTCTATCTACCGCTCGTACATACACTCCGTATTCTGTGTTTGGCTTCACTTCCCACAGGTAGCTTGTCTCAAACGTGGAGTAGTGAGAGGTGTAGCCAGACCCAGAAGGCTCCTTTACCAAGCGCACATCATAGTGATGAAAGTCGTCAGAGTTTTCAGCGTTGTTATTCCACTCAGCCCGCACGAAGACGTGGTCAGTACCATCGTCCGCAATTTCGCTGAACGTGCTGAGACTCAGTCCTGTAGGTTGCTGTAGTGAGCAAGATGATGTGTCAATGTCTACGTCGTCATAAGCTGCATTTTCGCTGTAAACTCCAGCCCTGTCAACAGCCTTTATCCAGAATCTTATCGTGTCATTTGTCGTGTCCTCAACGTACCAGCTTGCTGTAGTGCCTGTTGCATGTTCAATGATGACTGTAGCACTGTCCCAGTCAGTTCCACCTTTCCTTATCTCATAATGATCCAGGTCTATGTCGTCTATGGCTGTCCAAGTGAACTTGACATTGCGGGTTACCGAGTCGAAGACTCCGCTGAACGAAGTAACATCTGATGGTGGTGCGTATTCGCCTTGGATTGTGATAGTGGCTGTGTTGCCTGTAAGCTCTTTCGGCCCCTGTCCAAGCTGTACAACATACACCTTATACTGGTGATCCAATGTGAGATATTGTGGGCCGATGACAAAGTGCATCGTGTCAGCCTGTCCTACAAACACTGGATCGTCTCCGCTGGTCAAGTCCTCAAGCCAAATGTGCCAGCTATAATGCTCAATCGAAATTGATGGGTGCCAGGTAACGGCCAGGTTACTTGCATAAGTCCCATCAGGACTGAAACTGAGGAACTCATGAAGGTAGACTTTCGTAGCCTCTTGGTAGTCAACATCCCAAGTAGGCGCTTCAAAGACGTAGCCCGTATCCGTGTAAATGTCTTCAATGTACTCAACGCAGGTTATCTTCTTGTCTAAATCTGCTCCTCTCGAAATGTTGACAACTGTGTAAGGCTTCCGATAGCTGTCTTGCTCCCCAAAAGCATACCTCTCATACTGCTCCGGTGTGGATGACCAGGAAGAGGAAACTGTCAACTTCGAGAGCCATTCTACAGGCTCTTCTCCCTCCACTACCTGGATTCTAGTAATTAAAAACTCAGATAATGAAGATGTAGAACTAGCCAATATCACTTCTAATTTCATCTTTACGGCGTTACTAGGAGAGGTAAACGTATGATCTTGGTGTTCCCAATCACTAGAATCCACATTAAATACTTTAAAACTAGATCCTACCAACACATCCGAGGCGTCATAGAAATAGAGGTTAAACTTCGCTATTCCGTCTTCTCCAGACACCAATTTTGTCCAAACATTTAAATTATAGGATGTAGAAGCTAATATAGAAACATAGTCAGTAGTTATGAGCTTACAATAGTCTGTATTGGTGCCTTTAACCTTATATGTGTGAGCATCCTCTCGCCACCACGGATTATCTCCTCCACTTTCATCCTGGCTGGTAGCATAGACTTCCCTTGTGGTCGGAGATCCTACATCTGTTCTTGTCCATCCGTCAGGAGTCTGGGTTCCTACGCTGTCACGCTCAAAATTACCATTGACTATGAGGTTATTCTTGTAATCCAGTTGCGTAACCGTCTTCTCTTCGATAGAGTCATCATTATGGAGAACGGCTATGACATTTGTGCTTCCAAGCACAGGCACTACATCATGGTCAACTGTAACTGTGGTGGATGTTGCCTCCACTACCCTTCCGCCATGTCCATACTTGGGAACATCATGCTGGATGTAGATTCTGTCTCCGACTTGGCAGGCGAGCGCCTGGATGTCAACCTCAAACTCGCAGGTGCGCACAAGCCACTTAGTGCTGTTGAGATGGAAAGCTGCTTCTCTTATAGCTTGGGTTCTCCTCGTGCAGCCAATAAGCCTCATGCTCTGCTTGTTGTCAGGCTCATCAGCGTCGTTGTAGTCGTCCGTGTAGACGGCTACTGTTTGCCTCGTGTAACCTCTGTCCTCGTCAATGTAGGTGACTTCGATGGCGTTGGCTCGATCTTTCTTCTGCAGGAAGGTTTCCTTGAAAGTGCCTGCTTTGATATCTGCCATTGTGAACATCTGCACTGGGGTGGAGGGCTTGTCTACGATGACGCTGTACTGAGTGCCTTTGCGGACAGGAACCGCCCTTCCCGCTTTGCATATCGTGAGCAACGCTTCCCAAAGCGTCATCTGGGAGTCGATGTAAATATTGAGCTCAAAGCGAGTCTCCCCTTGGACAGTTTCATCGCAGTAGGACGCCCACGCCTCAAACGCATCATAGTCAATGCGGGTGTGATCTATCCCTCCCCCGTAAGTCTCGTTGACGAGGAGATCGTAAGCTGCCCAAGCTGGGTTCGATGCGCTTCTGCTCTCCCATGAGGACGTGGAGGGGTTATAGACCTGGACTGTTGACCTGGTTGCCTTGACTGTGAACGTTGGTTCCGCCCCGCTCAACTGATCCGTAGCGAGGGCCCGCACAGCATACTTTGCTATGCCTGGGTAGATGAGGGAACGCTTGATAATCTCCGTCATCGCCGTCCAGTAAATAGCTGTCCTCTCCCTTGCTGAGCTTGACTCGGTGTTCGTCCGCTGCACCCTCACTTCGTACTGATCTGCAGATGGGGTGTCAAAAGTAACTGTCCGTGACAACCGCTTCGTCGTAGCTCCGCTTATTGTGTAGGAGCCTTGCGTAGTCCAGGTTGACGTGCCTTTGACTCGATATTGCACTTGAAACGAAGCTGAGCGACTGTCCAGCCCTCCTTGGTCATTTGCGTAGTAGCATCCGTAGGGGGCTATAATGTGCAGCTTGATCTTTTCAACCGCATTTCCATCTGTCTCGTAGGTGACAGGGGAGCCGTAGTTTAGCTTTGTGCCAAACGTCTGCTGCGTGGCCACTTCATTGAAGCCTGGAATGACGCTGTCGCTGTTGGTACCCAGCCTGGTGTAGCTAGTGACCCCGTGATAGTAGCTTTCTGGTTGTCCATTTATCTCAATATCGGTCAGCGAGTCAACTTCATGTCCAGCCACAGCCACAAGCACATTGAGGTACTGCTTGTCGCCGTCTACATCTACGACTTTGGAGATGATTTGGCCTGCGATTCGCATTGTGCCGTAGAGGACGGGGATGGGGTTGCCTTGGGTGTTGAGGTTGCGAAGGACGTTCCATGAGTATGTAGGGGACTCGTTCCAAGCATCATGGCCTATCCTTGGGATGTCTGGTTTAGGGGCTGGAGCAATGGCGTTAATTATCATAGCCCCCATGACCCCGATTAGCCCTTTCATTACCATAGTAGCAGCTGTAGCTCCTATGGCACTGGTAAGTCCTATAGCTCCAGCTAACGGGGCAGCTGCTATGTGAGCTATAAACGCAACTGCAAGCATCCCTACAAGGCGAAGTATCTTTTTCCCGCCTCCCCCGCCTGCAACCAGTGGGCATACGGCAATGAAGTCTCCAGGATAAACCTCAACATCGCTCCAGTCCCTCACAACTCTGCCATTCACTGACGCTACAAGCTCTACATCAGCTAAAACTGGCAAGTACCCAGTGTAGTAGTCTATCCCCTTCCCTGGTTGCCAGTCTTTCCTTAGGATAGTCCTATCATAAGGCTTGAACGGATTCAAGATGGTGACGACTGTCACAGGCTCAGCCGTGGCCTTGAGCTTATCTATCGGAACCAGAGCATTTTGCATATTTGAAAAAGCCTACTATCTTCCTTCGCCACAACGGACTGTTTACTTCGCTTATAATTGCGTTTGTTTTTTCCAACGTGTGGATGAACTTGCCTTCGCCTACATAGACTCCGCAGTGGTTCACAAACTTTGGGTGGTTACGAATAACTACGAGGCATGGAGCCTCTGGCTCTTTCAACTCCACCCACTCCTCATCCCCACCATTCCTAGCTGCTGCAACATGCTTGCTTATCTCCTCCCCAACTCTAGCACATTCAAAAGCTCCGATGTTGTAGTCAGGCAGCTCAACCCCGAATCTTCGGAACACCTCTCTGGTGAGGCCCCAACAATCATACTCTTCAGGCCCCCGTCCACCATCTACAAACTTAGCCCCTATGAGGTCATGGAGTCTTTGCATAGACACCTCCCGTTGGAATGCCAGGAAACCCGCCGAACCGATGCTCATTTCCCAGCTCCATGCACCTCTCAAAAGTCCGATCGCACTCCGTCTCATCTCCTTCATACCCACAAAGCGCACCCTTAAACTCTTTGTATCTGCAATGGTCTTTGAGAAATCTTTGGCGTGGACAACGGGTCAACAACGGATTCTCCGCCCCAAGTGTAAACCTCACCCACATCTGGTCAACTGAGCAACCTATGACCTCGAACGTTTCCTCAAACTCTGGATCGCTCAAGTCAAGGTGATCGCTGTGAACTACTCTGATGGTGACCGAAGCTCCGAGTCCACCCTGAGAGTCGTCGAGGTACTGTTGGAGAACTCTTGTGACATTCCCAACTCTTATCGTAACATTCGGAAGCTGCCCTTTTGCGTCCTCTTGGACATCGTCAATGTCAAAGGGAAACGCATACCACGTCTCCCCATTCCACTCAATATCTTCTGTGTTCCTTACTAGCCTGATGGGGTCGACTCCCTCGAAGTTGATCTCCAGCAACACAAGGAAAGCCCCAGTACTGTCCAGCTTGTTTTTCTCCAGTATGGCTGCACTAGACAATGTCAACATCTATACTTCCTCCAACTCACAAGACATTTCCCAGTACCTATTTTTCTTGACTAGGGCCGGCCTCTTCACAAACCTCACTATCTTTGTGTCTCCACTGACGGGGTGCTCCCAGTTGAACTTTCCCGTTGTTCCTTGCGTACTTATAAAGGAGGACATCGTCGTAAAATCAGCATCTGTCAACCCTTTATAGACGACGCCCCACTTCTTCGGGTCTTTCGTGAACCTCCTCCTCGTAATCACGTACCCAGCGTCTGTGGGCGTCCGCAGGTCTGCAACCCCCAGTCCTTCTTCCTTAAACGGGTACGCAAGGACTCCACTCGACAATGTAGGAAAGTCTGCCATTATACTCCTCCACCTTTCAACGCCTGGCTGTAAGGCCCGTGTGAGATAAGGTCTTCCATCATGATGTCTATAACCATGCCTCTGACGTCTAGGCGAACCTGGGCCTCAGCATTTTTCTCTGTGCCCTTATTTTCGATGTTAACGATTACATTCCCTGGTTCCGCAGTACCTCCAAGAGGAACAACTGCCTCTGGGCCGGCCTCTCCCATGATGTAGCCTCTGCCGCTCCTTTGCCCAACTCCAACGACTGGCTCATTGATGACCCCTCCTGAGGCGAAGTGATAAGTCCACTCTCCTGTACCCGCTGTTGGGGTGAAGCTCTCCCCTCCACCGGCCCCACCTCCAGAGAAAATCTTGCCAAAGATGCCTCCGAAGATCCCTTCTTCCCAACTTTCCCCAGCAATCACCTTCATCAGCCCACTAGCAAGGAGGCGAGCAAACATTCTTTGGATGGCGTCCGTGAAGTTATCAACCATGTCCCCGAACTTCAGGTTCATTGCGTCAAAAAAGAAGTCCTCAAAGGCCCTCTCCATATTCTGCGCAATGTCTTTCGCCATCTCCTCCATCATCTTCCCCGTCTTGTTGAGCTCCTCTGCGAGCTTGTTCAACTTGAGCTTGTTCAGCTGCTCTGCGAGCTTCGCCTGCTCTTCTGTATACTCCCCAAGGGTGGCTTTGCGGAGAACATCGAGGTCATATAAGTCTTTTTGGACAGCAAGTTGCTCTTCCGTATTTTTTGTAACTTTCGCAATCTCTAACTTCAACTTCAGCGTTGTCTCAAGCCTATCATACTCCTCCCTCGCAGCCTCTGCAATTTGTTGGTGTTGCCGCTTGATGATGGCTACCATGTCAAGAGCATGTTCTTTCTTCTTTTTATCAGCGTCACTCGCTAGGCTAACTATTGACTTAAGCCTCCACTTCCCAAGCTCGGTTTTTGTGTAGTCTTCTGGAGTCTTGCCTATCGTGATCTGTCTCATCCCAGGCAACTCCTCTGCGCCTGGAACTGTTATTCCTCTCAGCCCTCCCTTCAACGAGGCAAGGTCTTTCAAGTCTTGCTCGCTGACTCCATAAATCTTCGCAAGCTGTCTCCTCAAGTTTTCCTTGGTAGGTTTTGCCCAGGGTAGGAGCTCACCCTGGCTGCTCCGTAGCATTGCTCCACTTGGGAGTTTTGATGGAAGTGTTAGGATTGCCTTGGTGATGGCAAGCATGTTCTCAGCTATGGAGGCCCACGTATGAGCTAGTTTTTGGAACTCAGGAGAAGAGAGGAACCTGGTGAGATCTGTGAGAGCGAGCTTTAGGTTATTGAAGAACGACTCAAATGACTGGCCGAGGGTCTGTTCGAAGACTTGTTTGAGGTTTGTGAGGACTCCGCCCCATGTTCTCTTTATATCTTCTGACGACTCCTGGAAGGCCCTAAGTCTAGACATGATGTAAGCGAAAAGCTCATCAGCTTTCCCCTGGAGGTTCTTGATGACTGTCTTATCCATTCCCAACGCAGTCGCAATAAGCGTATTTTTTGCTGTAATCGTCCCCTTAAGCATGGCCCGCATTTCCTCAGCCATCATGTTCAGCGGAATCCCCATTGAAGTTGCTGCTTGAGACATCGCAACTACGAACTCTTTTACTTGACGAATGGAGAAACCTTCAGCAAGTGCGTGTGGAAGGGCTTGCTGGAACATTGTTACTAACTGTTGGTAAGTAGCGGCGGTTTCCTTGTTTGCTTTTAACAACTCCTTTGAGACGCTTATTGCAATCTCCTGTGCAGCGTTTAGCTTCTCCCTGCCCTCAAGCTCCCTCCCAGTAGCATCAATGATCTCTGTCTGAGCTGCAATAACTGCCCCGATTCCTACCTTCGCCTGCTCCAGGGTCTTGTTGAACTCAATTCCTGTTTTGACAAGGGCCTCAATTCCCCTTATCATCTGTCTAGCTGCCCAGACACCAGCAATCGCTGTGAGCGTTCTCTGCAGCCTTCCCAACGTCTTATGCACAGCATCCATGGATCGGTTGAGGCTTTTTGACGATGCTTCCATCTGCTTAAGGGAGCGAGTGCCCTTGTGTCCAAGGGTGTCTAGCATCTTCCCAAGTTGGGTGACGCTGACTTCTGCGTTTTTCCCATCAACTATGAGTTTGAACTTTATGTCTTTTGCCATCTATCTCACCGATCAAGTATGTTACTTTCTGGAGAACCTCAAGCTCGTCTTCGACCTCGAGAAGCCTCGCAACCTCTAGGATGCCCTGCGTCGAGGGCCCCATTGGGTCCGGCCCAAGGGTTTGCAACACTTCCCAAGCCTCAACGTTCGCTTGTCTGATGCCTGGCCAACACTTCTCGCAAGGCGTAGGTTTTCCTCTCTCAGCGAAAAACTCCCTACATTTCGGGCACCAGAACTTAGTCTCACGCTTCTCCCTTATCCACCTTGCGAGCTCTTGGAGTTTTTTAGGTCTTCTTCAAACTCCTTCTCGTACTTTTCCTTAAGCATCCCTGCTTTCTCACTTATAAACTCCCGAAGGGGGTCGTTGTCGAAGATAGCTTCTCGCACGTCCCCATCAGCTTCGATCCCCTCGAAGTCTTCAAGCGTGTAATTGAAGATCTCGAACGCAATCGCCGCTTCATCGTAGTCATCGACAACCCTGTCTCCAACGACTACCTTCTTCCTGTACTTATTCATGATCTTTGCGACTTGCGAGTGGTAGATAGGGCGGACTTTCACTCGCACACCGTCGCAAACATCAAACCAGACTCCCTCTTTATACCTCTTTAGCTTCATGTCTCCTCCTATTCAAGGACTAGCGGCCCAAATCCAAGGATTGAGTAGGTGACGCTTGCTACTCCTGCCTTGTCATGTTTGATGCTGACAACGTTTATGTAGCATCCTGCGTCAGGGTCACTATCAGTATCTGGTGTCCAATAGGAGTTTTGGTCAATGTAGAACTTTATATCCGTAATTTTTGTTGCTGAGAGGGCTTTGCTCTGGAGCTCCGCTTGTCCATTCGTGTCTGCGGGGTCATAATGCCCTTCAGCACTGCCCGTCCACCGCTGGAACCCAGGCATACTCTTTCCCCACACACTTCCAAAAGCCGTAACATCAATCTCGTCCATGTTGATGTCTATCGACCAGTTTGTCAGGTTCGCAACCAAGTTGGTTCCGAGTTTAACTGAGGCATATCGCCCCATCAATGGATCACCCATTTTCTTCCTCCTCTTCAAGCCTCTTCAGAAGCTTGATGATGTTTTCCGTGGTTTTCAGTTTGCTAATCAAAAGGTTGATGAGCCAAACATTTCTGTCGATCACAATTTCTCTAATGTGGCCTATGTCGTAGGCTGTTATGACCTTCAAGGAAAAGCCTGCTGAAGTGGCCTTCCTCGTGAAGTATGTGTCTTCGCCTCTGCGGATAACTCGCTCATTCTCCTGAACTTCGCATATCTGGAACCAGGGTTGCTCCACCTCGAAGAAGACCTCAGCCTTGACTGTGAGGCATCCACATCCAACGGCGGAGGCGTCAACAAGGTCTCCGAAGTCGTAATCCCTGAAGGGAGTGAGGAGCTTATCGTCGGCGTCGCCCCAGATAAGGGGGTCGTGAGGCGGATACCCTCGGTAGCACACGATCCCGCAAAGGTCGGCGCCTTTCTCCTCAATAACCTCAACCATATCCCACAGGGCGTTCTCCGGATAAACCATATCAGCGTCAAGAAAAGCTATGTGTGTCGCCCCTCTGGAGAGGGCTGCCTCAACTTGCTTTTCCCTCTTCTCAGCTATGTCCCCGCCTCTCGGTGTGTCTAGGAGTATGATGTCTGGCCTCTTCATCGCAAACATAGATAGGTGCGTGTATGAGTGGATGTAAGGCCACGTAAGAGGTTGGGCTATAGCTAAGAGAATGTGTTCAGGCCACTCTTTCATGGGTTGCCCCTTTCAAAAGTGTAAAGTACAGTTATTTCTATTTCAAAGAACCCGAAGCCTTGTTGTTGAAGGTGAAACCATCCTTCGTCAGTCGAAAGGCTCACAAGCGTAGTCTCTCCTTTGTAGGTGTTGTCATCTGAGTCAAGCGCCGTAATAACATCATCAATGATGTCGCAGAGCGCAGATTCTGGGTCACTGCTGTTCTGAGAATAGCCCCTGATCTTGATGTGGAGGGTCGAGTAAACGCTCCCTCCGAGGGTGTCCTCGAACTCCTCGTTCCCGCCCAAGACCATGAGGACAGGAAAATGCTCTTCTGTGTCCCAAAAAAGCATCTTCCTCTCCACACGCTGGACATCGGTGTTGTACCCATTGGCGGTGGATATTGTTCCTAGGAGGGTCTTGTACGCTTCCAGAATTGTGTTTCTCTTGCTCATAATCTCCTCCCCTCCACGCCGGCCTCAATTGCAGCTTCCCATAACTCTTGGAAGAGGCCGGAGCTAAACATATCGTCAAGTGCAGGTTGTAGGAACGGCCTGGCTTTTATCTGCATTAGCCTCATGAAAGGGCTGACCCAAACGGGAAAGGGGAACGGCGGGCCGAAGTACCCAAAGGCGTGGGTCTGCATCCTTATATGCCCCTTCACTGACTGGGCTTTCGTCAGCCCAAATTCATGGACGTTGGCATAGGGAACTTTCGGATGCCCTCCAACACCGGAGCCAAAGTCGGCTATCAACTTTCCTCCGTAGAACCTCGCATTTGTCCTCCCTATCGAAGCTCGCAACCTCCCACTGCGGGAGTGCAGCCTATTAGGGTCAAGCGGGATGTTCCTTGCAAACCTGCTTCCTGAGAGGCCCGCAATATACCAGTTCTTCGCTCTGTCTACCGCAAAGTCAAGGGACTTGTTAAGCGCAACTTTCATGTTATGCCTGATGGTGCGGTTCGCAAGCCTCAGGTTCCTAATAATCTTTCTCGTTGTAAACGTCGGCTCAAGTTTTATCTTCATTAGTAGCTAAACGCTGCCTCAATATGATGGAAATTTCCCTTCCTATCAAGGAATCTGTCAAACGCAATTATAGGGTAGTCTTCCCCGTCAATCTCGACAAAGCAATCCGTGAGGTCAACATCGGAGAAGAGGAAGAAGAGGCCCCGTGGCACGGAAAGTTCATTTGTTATAGATCCTACTCGACGCTGGGCCTCGACGTCTGTTCCTTCGAGCCAAACGTCGTAGTCGCCAATCTCACTCTTCCCGAATGACCCAGAGCCTGTGCTCGTCTTCCTCTTTAAGGTTACTCTTGCGTTGGTGAAACCCACTTCCACCTCTCCACGTCGTAGTTGTCGATGTCGTCGGGGTCGGCCGCCAAGGAGCCTGCGCCAACAACGGAGCAGTACTCCTTGTACAGCCTATCGTATTTCTCGAACTTAGCAGAGAGTTCCTCATACATCCTCCCCATGCGGTAGGTTGGGAGGAACTTTTTACGGAGGATGTCAAAGACCTTCATTCCAGCGTACTTGACTTCGTCGTCATCATAGTTGCTGAGGATGGCAGTCTTCTCCGTCTCACTAAGCTCATCGAGGGCTTCACTTCCAACTTCAAGAATAAGTGTCAACTCATCCATGATTAACTCGTAAGGTTGTAAGCATAAACTCCAAGGTCAGTTGCCAACACCACAAGCTGGGACTTCACCGATGCCTCAATGCGGAGGGCGTCGTTGAGGTGTGGCATCGGGATTCTTCTGGTGATGATGTTGTTTCCGCCACGGCCTCTGTAGGTGATGTGGTATGCTGCTGCTGGCTTGAACTTGCTTGGTCTATCAGGGACGTAGTACAGCAGCATAGAGCCGTTGACCATGTAGTCAGTACCACCGCTGTTGATGGCGTTTGCGATGTAAATCTTGTCGAGCTCAAATAGCTTAGCCAAGAGGCCGACTGTGACAACCTTGTCGTTGGTTGTCTTCATTCTGTCCATGATATGGGTGTTGCCTTTGAGGGCTCGGAAGACATCGGCAGCAATGATTGCTCTGTTGGGCGCAAACCCAGTAACTTTCTCGATTTCCTCTGCCCAGGTCATCACCTTGTCGACGGGATCGACGTCACTTACACCTGAAGTTTTCGCATCCCACTTGGACGCTGTTTCATTGTGGTCTGTCCCCCATACACCCGTTGTGAGGATGGAGTTTACCACGTTCTGCAAGAGCACCCTTCGAAGTCGCTGCATCACAAAGTCAACTGCATCGTTCACGGGGTCGAAGGGGTTGTCGTACTCGTTTGCATCGTCTTTGGTGATGTCATAGTGGAAGGCGAACTCTTCGAGGGTGTAGAGCTGCTTATCGACCTCGTATCCTTCCCCCACGCTCTCGGTCGCTCCGATCCTCTTATAGTCGTTCACCGTTCCAATGCGAATCCAGTCAGCCTTGTTGTACTTTGCAATGTATCCAGAGAGCTGCCTGGAGTTTACCTTCGGGAATACTTGGAAAGCGTCAAATTCGTTATCCAACAAATATTTGTTCGCCACGTTGGAGACGAACTTTGGTCTTATCTGATCGTACCAGTGTGCCATTATCTACCTCCTTTTATCCGTACAGAAGAACTTTGATTGTGCCTGTTCCGGAAGACTTGGCTTCCTTCGCAATTGCCCTGATGATGTGGGAGCCGATTGTCGCTTTCACAAGGCGCCCATTAGCAGCTCCGGTCAGGGGGTCCTCAACAGCGATTGCTGTCGAAGCATTGACTTCAGCTTCGCACTCTCCGCTGATGATTATCTCACTTGCTTCCCCTGCTGGTCTCCCCTGGGAGACGATGCCGTAGACAAAGTCCCCAGTAGACGCAGTCAACACTCCATCAAGTCCAACTGCAAACCCTTCTTTATCCTCCAAGGAGGCAGACGTATTTACTACGCTTGTCTTTCTTAAATTCTTCTCCATATTACTTCCTCCTCATTGCTCTCATTTTCTCAAGTTCGATGACAGCCTCATGGCGCTGCAAGCCGTGCTCCTCAGCGTACTTCTCGACTTCCTCGTCACTGTAGTCGTCATCCTTCGGCTCGCTTACCTCAGTAGAGCCTTTCTGTGCGCCAAGGTCGTTAATGACAGCCTGGAGCCTTGCGATCTCGTCAGCAATGGTGTCGATGGTTTCTTGTTCAACTTTGCCAAAGAGCGGAACCAGCATCTTGGCTGCATCCTCTCCGATTTTGGCTGTCATGTCCTTCCTAAACATTGTTTTCTGAAGCTCCATGATCCTCTTCTCAGTCACAGAGAAAGCCTCTCTCTTTCCTTCCTCGACCAGCTCTTTTGCCAGGTCAGGATACTTCTCCATCAAAATTTCTTTCGTGAGCTTATCACTCATTTCTTTTCCTCCTTCATCTTCTTTGATAATGCTTTCAAATGAACCTAGTCTGTCAATCATGCCGACAGCGAGGGCTGCACGTCCAACGAGGACACCGCCCTGTCCAAAGTTATCAAGTACATACTTCTTATCGACGCCCCTGTTTTCAGCGACGGCTTCGACGAAAACATCTGCAATTGCGTCGAGGGTCTTGCGGACTTCGTCCTTCCCTTCCTTTGTGTTGATATCCGGCCTTTTGCGTGGGGCGTTGGAGCTTACGATTTCGACTGTGTCATCTTCTCGCTTGCGGAACGTAGCAACAACGCCTATACTCCCAACGAGGGCGGTCTCATCAGCTACGATTTCACTCGCTGCGGAGGCAAGCCAGTACGCCGCTGATGCTGCAGAACCCTCAACGTAGGCGATAATCGGCTTTTTCTCCGCTCCCTGCTTGATGATCTTCGCTAACTCGTTGATCCCAGTGACTTGCCCACCAGGGGAATCGAACTTAAGGATCACCTTTTTGACGTTTGGGTCCTCGATGGCCTTGTTGATGGACTTCGCCAGCTTCCCTGTAGAGGTTGCCCCGCTTATCTCGGTGAAGAGGTTCGCATAGCGAAAGATCGGGCCTCTCACAGGGATCACTCCTACATCATCCCTCAACTCGAACCCTCCTCCATCTTCACCAACCTTCACAGCGAGGGCTTCTGGGTCCCCATTTCTCATCACAATGTCATACATTGTTTGGAGCCACGAAGGCTCAATAAGCCAGGGATCAGCAGCCATTGCGCCGATTGCTGAGGTCTTGATTGTAGCCCTGTGAGCTTGGAGGTGGTCGATGACATGTTGGGGCGCTTTCTTTCCGCTGCGGGCGCCATTCGCTTCAGACCACGCAGCCTTCAACCCTCCAGTGTGGAGTAGAAGTTCCCCGTCAACCCATATCCCATCATCATCTTTCTTAGTCCCACCCTTGACCCAATGGTGCGGATACTTCCACGTGGACTTCTTTCCTTCTTCTCCCATATCAGCGAAAGCCTGGCGAGGGAGCGCTGTCTTATCGACTTCGCTCCACCGAGGCTCATTGTCCGCTGTCTTGCTATTGTGTCTGAATGCCATAGTCATATCTCCTTTTCTATCCTTGAGCTGTGCATTGCAGATGGCGTAACGCTGCTTTCTATCAGGATACTCCCGCTTCATTACCTCATCTGCCATGCACCGCTTAAGGAAGTCGTCTTTTTTCTCTCCTTTCCTAGGCTTCGGAATCGGCACTCCACCCTCCTGCTTGCAAAAACGGTTCGATGTCCTTGATCTGATCCTCATCATCCTCATAAGGGAGGTCAGCAATTGCTAGGAGAGCTTTCTCCATCGGGACAGTTGGGGTAATCACGCCGGTTTTGACGAGTCGAGCGACGAAAGATGCAAGATCTGCAAGGTCTGCGACGTTGGTTGAGGAGAAGCTGATTTGTGGCGGGGTGATGTTGTTGTATTCGCAGATTTTAGCGATGATCTGGTTGTTTATGGTTTCCTCAATAGACCTGATGTACGCATCGCAGGCGGAAAGGAAAACTCGAATCATGGCTTCGATGTTCCCCTTGGAGGTGAGGGAGGAGGCACCTCCAGCGAGAAAGCTCTCTAGCAATCCTGCTGCCATTTCTGAGTTGTAGCGCTGGATAATGTCTGTTGTATTTATTGACGAAGTCCCGTCACTCCGCACGAGAGAGAATTGCCACCCTGCTGGGATGACGAGACCCTGTTGATTGTCTTTCCGGACGTTGCCGACTACGTCCACCGCCCAGTCAAGTGTAGCAGCAACGGCCGGATCGTAGTGAGGGGAGGACTCATCAGCCGCAGTAAAGTCGAACCCCTCGGGGGCCTGGAGGAGAGGGAGGCCAGTTAGGTCTCTGTCAACTCCTGTAGCCTCGGCGGCTTCACAGGAGATTTTGTAGTAGTAAGGCTTGTATAGGTGCCTGAGGAGGCTGATCCCATAGGGGGAGCGCCCCTCCTTGAGGAAGATGTGATGCACACATTTTTTGTACGGAATTTCGTGAGTGCCATCCGTTGCCTGCTGTACGACCTTGCCTTTGGAGTTGTTGATGGCGCTGATCGTGGGCTGGTGCAGGGGAATGACATCTTTTAGGATGACCTTCCCGTCCTCGACCGTCCAGACCCTTTCGCCGATGTAGAACCCGTAGGTGAAGGCTGAGGTGATGTCTTCGATGAGGCCCGTGATCCCCCCAGGGAGGGCCTCAAGCTGGGGGAGGATGAAATCAACGTTCTCGCCGTCAATGTCAATAGCGACCCGCTTTATAACATTCTTGATTGAGAGTATGAGCCCTCCGACAATGGGCTCGTTTCTCTCCATAACTCGAAACTTGTCGAGGCCATCGGGTGGAGAGAGGTCGTCCATGAACTCAAGATCAGGGAGACCAGATTGTTGCTCGTCATAGCCAGGCGACCCGTAGATGCGGCGGGATACGTTCTTGTCTTTGGATGTTGTCTTGCGACTGAAGATTTTTAGAAGTTTCATGCTCCCCTTTTTGAGCAATTTGTCGGCGTGCAAATTGCTCACCAATGAAAGATTTTATAGGTCTACTGGGAGCATACATAAAAATGGAGGGGTTGTCAAGGCTTTTATTTTACACGATAAATTTCCGGTATTTCCCAAACTTGTGGCTTCGTTTCTTGGTGTGGAGTCTACGAAAAATGGACACAGCCTTGGCAGGGACGTTCCTACAAGCTGTGAGAGCGAGGAAGTTCTCAACAGCCTCCGTCATCATCATGGCGTCGGCATAATCGGGGGAGAAACCTAGGCGGGCTTTGAATGCGATTTTGTCCTCCATCGCTATTGGGCCTTTTGAATAGTCAAAGCGAAGGTTCGCAAGCTCTTTCTTCAGCCTCTCCGGAGGGTCAACGGGGAAGTTGTAGGTGGGGAAGTTCTTATGGAGCTTATAGTAGTTCTCCGCTCGTTTGTCCTTGTACATGAGCTGATGATGGGCTTTTTCAGGCCCTACAAAGCCGAGGACAGGGAAGCGGTTGAGCTTCGCCAGGTTCGAGTAGGTACCTGCGCCAAGCCCGTGGGCGTCAATGACTGCACAAAACGGACGGTTGATATACATGGTTCTCCAGATTCTCTCAACTTCATCAGCAACGAAGGTGGGGTCAGTCTTATAAAACTCATCCCACCGAACAAAAGAGTTGCCTATGCGGTGACAGAAGACACAGACGTCCGGCCCTCCTCCGGCAACGTCCACACTGAGGATAACTGGGCCCTCTGTCATGGAGCGCTGAGTTGCTACGACTTTGTCGTAGACCTCTGGAGCCACAACGACGCTCTCATTGACGTCAATTGGCAGCCCCAAGACCTTCGCCCTGTACATCGGAGAGTCTTTGCCGTAAATGTGGATAATTGTTTGGATGAACTCCTCATCGACGAGTGGGGAGTCCATGACGTTGTAGAAGAGAACCTTGAAGTCCTTTCCTTTCCCTTCAGGGTCGGAAATGACATCGTAGTAGAACCCTCCGGTGGAGACGGGGTTGGAGATGAGGAGGATGTAGGAGTTCTTATCGGTCATTGTGCCCACGAGGGCGGTGAAGACGGGATCAGGCACACCACTGTTGCCTGTCCAGTAGGCAACTCCGTTCCGTCGCACATAGATAGTATGATGAGGTTCAGTTGAAACGCACCAAATTCTTCCTTTATAATGAATTGGTTTTATGTTGTGTTGCCTCACTTTAAAATCAGTAGAGGAGTTTGAAACTATTGACACTACATAGTCATTATCTGAAGTTGTAGCAAAATGGTCTTTGATGAATTTTACTTGTCCTTTAATATTTCTTCTCGTTATTGTTGAGTACAGTCCGCACTTGATTGCCACTTCTTGAATATCGTCAGCAAGTTGTTTTGACATAGTATATATTATATGTCTGTTTTCAGTTTGAGTGTAACCGTCGCCTTTTATCAATGCTGCTAGCAACATAAACAAGTATTTTTTATCAAGATTCTTTACGTATAATGGGATTTGTTTGTTTTTCGCTCCTTTTCCACAAGCAAGCAACTCGTTGTATAGTTGACTACAGTAAATTTTGATGTCGTTGTTGTGGATAGAGTACTTGTATCCTAGCCTATCTAACAGATTGCAAATAGCAGTTCTGCCTTGTTCATCTGCTTGTGTTATTCCCACGTATCTATCTTGGATCAAGTAGCCCTCAGAGATATACCAACCAAGCAATTGGCACCAATCACTCAACTCTACAGGTTTTGGCGGATAGTATTTTCTTGGAGTTCTGTATTCCTTGAGTATGTACAGTTTCTCGTCTTTCCCTTTAAAATTGACTGTTTTAGGAATAAGCCAAGGAGTCTTCTTTGAGATGTCAAACTCACACATTTCTTGTATTCTGATTCCTGTGTTTCGCTTGGCTCTAGTATTACGTCTTCTGAAGACGACATTGTGGTGAGGAGAAAACATGAAACTCATGGTTCTGGACTTGTAATAGTACATGAGACCATCGTAATCTTCGTATTTGAAGATTCCTGTGATTGGCTTGTATTCAGCTTCCTCAGTTAGTGGATCCATTGTGAGGACTTTATGGTAAGTTTGGATTGAGTCAATTGTTTGCCAACCGTAGTCAGTAAGTATCTCAGTTTTATCGTCGAAGCAAGCCTCGTCCACCTCAATGAGGATTGAGGGAGCATGGAAGCCCGCAAGAGTATCATTGAGTTCCCTCTTATCCTTGCTAACTGTCCTCGCAGTTGCATACCACTCACGGAAGCCCTCGACGTACAGCCTCCCCTTCACACGCTTGAACAACTTCGCAAGCCGGCACCTCTTCAACCAGGTGTCGATCTCCGACCAAAGGACGTCATTCAGCTGTTTTGCTGTGGGAGCGGTCGTGGGGACTTTTGCGAAGGGATGCGTAGTGAGGAACCAGAGGATGAGGATGGCGGAGACTGCGGTCTTTCCTATTCCACCACCTGCTGAGACGCATACATACCTGTTTTTAACGAGATGATGGGCAATCTCCTCCTGTTGCCAGGTCAACCCTGAGAGTTTGAGGCCCTCGAAGGAGATGTATCTGTTTGCCCAGCCGACGGGGTCATCCCTGTACTGCTGTGAAATCTCATTTACTATCTTTAACGTCTTTCTTTGTTTTTGATTCACTCGTTACCTCTCGCCACAGCTTATCCAAGTCATCTTCCTCTTCCTCTTTTCTCCCCTCTTTCAGCAGCTTCAGGTCAAATTGGAGGATGCCGAGGGCAGCCTTGAGGGCGGATGTTTCGTCGTCAGCTGTATCTACAGTAGCTGATAGGCGGTTGAGGGCTTTCCTGATTCTTGCTTTCGACGCCATCCGCTGCTCCTCCTCAAATTCGACGTCAACGGCTTCACTGATTTGCTTCCTTGCTTCAGGAAACTCCCGCATGAGCCTTGCGAAGGAGCCAGGCTCGAGGTCAAGTTCATCCTCAATGGAGAGGAAATCGCCGAAGCGAAGATAAAACTGAGCGATCTTCTTCAAGAAGTTTTCATCGTTTTGTATGGCGTCAACAAACTCGTTGTAGTCCATTTGCAGCCTCCGAAAGCAGGAAGTCCATGATGGTTTTTGCAGGCACGACAGGCGCTGAGGGGTGGATCTCCTTCCAAAGGTCTTTCTCCAAAGCAAAAACCCTGTGCTGCATTCCTGTGAGAATGGGGGAGTAGCAAAAGACCTCGCAGTCCTCCATAAAAGGACGGTGGATGTTCTCAACCCACCACTCAGCAGTCTTTGGCAATCTGGGATCTCTCTTCATGTCTACGAACCACGCAGCGGGGGCAACTGGGATGGCGCCTGCGACAAGCACCCTCCTGCAGATGAGTTCAATTTCATCAAGTGAGCGGAGCTTCGCCCTGGGATTCGTAGTGTTGATCTGTCCGCTCACGTACACTTTTATCATAGAAAGCCCTCCGGATTTTCTCCAGTGCCCAGAACGTGGGAGTGATGCCCGATTCGGGGCATGGGATTACTTCAACGTTATCAATTTTGCGGAGCCCTGTCAAGGACAGGTTTAACCAATTTGCAATGAACGGGACGATGGCGTCCCTCGGGAGCTCCATACTGAATATGCCGGACGCCCCCACCCTTCGCCAATATGGGTCGTTTGGGTCAAGGTCGGGGATGGACGAATCAATAAGGGCACGGACGACCTTTGAAATGTTCATCCCTGTCAAACGACTCACCTTCTCCAGCTTCATCAACTGCTCCTCCGTAACAGCGAAACTCAAGGTTTTTGCGTAGTTCTTTTTCTTCTTCATAAGTCCTCCTCATAGGAATCAAGGATTTTTTTGTCAAGTTCGTTTATGATGTTTGCTATGTCCTTCGTGAATGCTTTCTTTTTGGCGGTGATATTAAACACCCTCTCATTGATCGTGAAGTCGAAGTCATGGTGCTTGCTTATGTTTGGGGTGATGGAGACAACTTTCGAGTACTGATCTAGGTAGGAGAGAAACTCACCCACGGTGGCACTCTTCTTCAACGCCCACTCCACCTTCACAAGGTTCACCCCAAAAATCTTCCAGATCTTCAACTTCCAAGCCTCATCCTGCGGATAGCACCCGTTTGCGAGGATTGTTCTCATGAGATCGCTAAGCGAGACATTGTGCCTCTCTGCTTGTTCCTTAAGGGATGTATAAAGGGTCGCTGGGACCCTCAAAGAAATCTTCCTCTCTCCTCTTCTCACTTTCTCCTCCTCTTAAGTTCTCGTCGATTGTAGCGATGAGGTGCTTGAGGGCAATCGAGATGTTGAGGCCCTCCCTCGTCAAGCGGTACTTCAACTTCCCTCTGTCGTCACGGAATCTCTCAGATAGGCCGTAAAACTCAAGGTCGTAGGGAATGTAGCTGATCCCCATCTCAATGAGTTCCTGGGCAGTCACAGGCTCGTCTGAGATGATGAGGAGCGGGCGCATAAACTTGTCACTTAGCAGCTTCTTGAGGAAGCGCACACTCTTGTCATCTTTATTCCGCAACCAAATACTTTTTGCCTTCTTTGACTTCAACATGGGCATCCCCCAAGTCTGAGAGCAGCTCAAGGAGTTCTTTGAACTGGTCTCTTGTTATTTCTGTGTGAAAAGTGCGGATGAGGTCTGCAAGAGGGAGGCGCCCTCCCCTTGCGCTCAACAACTGCACTGTCTTGTATGCGTAATGTGCTAGCTTGTTTGGAGACGAGAGAATGAAGGCGATGCGCATCTTCCTCTCGATTCCATCAAACATCTCCACAGAGGTCTCAATGTCGCTGACGTCCACAACCAACCTCTTGTCTGCGAGAGCTAGCAGAGCTGCAATCTTGAGAACGTGGGTCTTGACTTTGCGCTCCTGATAGGCGACGAGGCGGTGGTCCTGGGAGGCGTCAATCTCCTGTGAGATGTACCAATCCCTATAGAAGTCCTCTGCTGTCCTGCTTATCTCGATCTCGTTGTAAAGCTCCCCCATCCACAACAGGTGCTCGATGAGCCTTTCCCTCGCTTTGAGCTGTGCGTCTGTAAGGGAGGGCGAGGGCTCCTTTCCTCGTTTCTTGTCCTCGTAGATAATGATCGTGCGGGCAAGGAAGCCGGTGGAGTTCATGTCAGAGACTACGTTTTCCCCAAACCACTCAGGCACGGCTGCTCCAATCAAGTTGAAATAGGGGTTCGTGACCTCGAAGACTCCAGCGTTCTTTGTCTTGTAAATGAGGACGTCGTCCTTGTCCCAGATGTTCACGAGGAACTTCACCATGTCCACGCCAGAGGCGAGGAGCACGTTTAGTTCAGAGGCGACGTATGTGATGGAGGAGTGCCTGAACATCTTCCCCTTGACCTCGATCTGTTTTTCAAGCTCACACATCTCCATTATTATCTTTTCCTTAAGGACTGAGTCCTCGAAGACATTGTATCCCGCTTCCTTGAGGAGCCTCATCCCGATGGAGAGGGATGTGGACTTCGCACAGACACCTGGAGGCGCCACGAGGACGACGTACAAGTTGAGGAAGAGCTTGAAGAACCCTCGGTCGATCCACAACCGCTTCTCTGCTGCGCCCGCAAGGGTGGACATTGCCACCCAGAGGTGCATGACCTCCGGCGTCTCGTTTCCTTCTGTATAAAAAAGGTAGTCTTCTACAAACTTCGGGTATTTCATACCTTGAGCTCATTGTAGACTTTTTCTATATCGTTCAAGTCTTTGACCTCTTTGAGTGTACCCCAGGAGTAGCCGAGCTCGAAATCGAGGGGTACTACGAATGTGAGGCCGTTGACTGTTATAGGGACTTCAACCAGCTTCTTCATTGCATACATGCACTTTATGATGGTTTCAAGGTCATCGTCTACTTGGCAGAGGATGGAGTCGTAGACTGAGAGACGAAACTCCCAGGAAGGGAGATCCTCTTCGTAAATGCGTATCAACCCCTCGTTGAGGTAGTCCGCAGCAGTGGACTGGGGTTCTGCTGCGATGGCCTCACGGAACGTTTTGTCGTTGAGGGGCCCGAAGAACTGGATTACTCTGCCAAAGACAGTGCGGATCACCCTTTCCCTCTTGACTTGCCTCTCTACCCGCTGCTGCCACTCCCTCAGACCAGGCCGAATCTCGTAGTACCTTGCTTGGAGCTCCGCAGCTTCTCTTTCGGAGCAACCGAGGATAGCAGCCATTAGGCGCTTCCCTAGGCGGTAATGTGTGCCGTGCGCTATGCGTTTCGCTGTGTAGCGGTGGGTGGCTTTATCAACTTTGTCGTAAGGGATATGGAAGAGGAGTGCCGCTGTCTCTGTGTGAAGGTCTGTCTCATCAAACTTTCGCAACCATTCCTCATTACCGCTAAGCGCAGCGACAATGCGGGCCTCCACTTGGGAGAGGTCGGCCTGAATGAAAATTTTGCCCTCATCAGCCTTGTAGAAGGTGCGAGTTTCTTTAGGGATGTTTAGCAAGTTTTTCCCTGAGCCTGTGATGCTTTCTGAGGACGCAAACCTGCCGGTGTAAGTGCCGTGGATCTTCAGTGCTGTTCGTATCCTTATGTCGGGGTCGTACTTGAGGTTGTAGAAGTCTCGCTTCTTCTTTGTTTCCCTGAGCTTTCTTATGAGACCAATGTGCAGCTTGAAGGGTGTCGGCATCCTCTCCAACTTCTGGAGCTTCTCATCATTTGTCGTAACCTTCCCATGTTTCTTTTGCACGGGGAGCTGCCAGTCCTTGTAGATGAGCTTCTTGAGCTGAACGTGAGAATTTGTGTTGACATCGCCTATTGTTTGCTCCTTGATTGTTTCAAGGACTTCGATTGCCCGCTCATTTTTCTTGCGGAACTCTTCAATGGCGTACAGATCGAGTTTTGTGCCCCGAACCATAGCGAAGAGGCAGGGGCGGATGAGGGACATCATGCGGTTGTAAGCCTTGCGGGTGCCCCACTCATCTATCTCTCGCTGTTGAACTTCCATTATCTCGTATGTCAAGCAGCAGTCCTTCCCGCAGTAGATGTAGAGGGAGTCCCAGTCGACGGCGCCCCTCTTCACATCTTTCAGATAGTCCTTGACATCTTCGCCTTCCTTCAGGTCCTTCCAGTAGGGCTCGTTTGTGTAGATGGAGGCGCAGAACGCTAGGGACTTGAGGAGCGTAGGGTAGATTGCGTGCTGGGCCAGCATGGTGTCGCAGTAGATGTTATTGTTGAGGATTTTGTAGTAGTAAGCGTTGTGCATACAGTCAAAGAGGGCGTTGTGGAAGACCTTGGGTGTGGAGGAGGCACAGAAGCGGGAGAGTTGGCGGAGGACAATCGGGTGGCGGAGGAGCTCCTTGGAAAGAACAAAGGCTTCTTTCTTGGAGGTCGCCATGCCATAGGCAACCATCACCGGCCCAGTTGTCTCGATGTCGCACACCACAGAAGAGGGGTAGTCTGTGAGGTTGTGAAGGAGTTTCAGAGCCTCGGTCTCGTTCGTAACAGTGCGAATGTTGCGCTCAGGATAAAGAATCTCTGGGAATTTGGACTCACGGGCAGCCTTCTTCAAATCAAGGATGCAGATAGGCTCGAAGCGTCCGTTCCCCCTTATGATGTTCCCTGGGTGGATGATGGGGAGGACTTTGAGACCTGGGACGAGGGTGCAAGGGAGGATGGCACCACGATACTTCGTAATTTGGGGACGGTTTGTGAGGACGTTCAGCGCCTTTGCACCTACAGCGATGACAAGGTTGAGACCTTCGGCCTTCAGTCGCTCCAGGTCCTCGGCTAGTTGCCTCCGGCCTTCAGCAATCACTTCCTGGGACAGGGTGTCATATCTGTTCTTGAACGGACGCTTGTGGACAGTGTTCGTCACGAAGCACTCATGCCACTTGAGGCCAGCGAAACGGAACCACTTCCGAAGAATCTGTCCCTCGTACCCAATGAAAGGCTTGCCCCTGCGGTCTTCCTCTTCCCCAGGCGCCTCGCCGACGACGCAAATCTTAGCTGGGTTTTGTGGGACCTGTTGGATTAGGCGCATTTTTTCTCCTCGATGTAAGCAATTGTTGCTGAGATGCTTTTGTTGTAATGACGTTCGAGCTTTTCGCAGCCGATGAACTGCCTGTTGGTGTCGTAACACGCTCGGATAGTGGAGCCACTCCCGCAGAAGACGTCGAGGACGGTGTCGCCTGGGGAGGAGAATGTCTGGATAATGTCGATGATGAGGGCCTCCGGCTTTTGAGCAGCGTGAAAGCGCTTGCCTGCTGGAGGAGGTGGGTAGGTGAAGATGTTGGAACGGCCTTGTTTGGTGAGACGGGCGTCAGGGGTAGTGTATGCGTACAGGGCGATTTCGGCGGCACACCCGACACGGAGGGTTGATTGAATTGACCGCCCCGTTGCCCCCGATTTGACCCATATCAACGGCACCCTTGGAACGTAGAACCCTGCACGTTCAGCCATGACACACACGGCCTCATACAATTGATATGACGTCCACAAAACCATGTACCGCCCGTCACGAAGGACACGGCGGAAATGGGGCATACATGCCTTCAGCAGGGCGACGATGTCAGCCTGCTCGTCTTCGTACGCTTCCTCCGGAGAGGCGACAACATCATCCAAGTTGATGCCATACGGTGGATCAGTGAGTACTAGATCCACCGAGGCATCGTCGAGGGTGGAGAGGAAGGAGACGGCATCCCCTAGGCGATAGTTCGCCAGAAGGCCCTCGAAGTCAATTTTAGCTTTCGCAGCCTTCGCCTTCTCAACTGCACCGAGTATCTTCTTTTTTTCTTCAGCATCCATCCTGCGAACAGCTTCACTCACGGAGGTTGCGTCCTTAACAAGCTCCTCGTTGTCAGCGATCTTCAGGAGCCGACTAACCATAGCAGGGTCTTTGCCCAGGAGTTTCGCTGTGTCCTTCACAGTCCAACCGCCAGTGTGTCCTGGGACGGGGCGCCCCTTCTCTTCGACGCCCCTCTCATGGATAGCTTTGACCAACCGAGCGATTTCGACGGGCTTCAGGTCCGAGCGTTGGATGTTCTCTTCGAGCTGGGCCACGAGGTCGTCGATGCCCTCCCTCAAGATGAAGTGTTTTCCCTCCTCCAGGTAGGTTAGTCCGAGGTACTCGGTGAGGGCAATGAAGCGACTGCGGCCCGCTCTCACAATGTAGGAGTCCCCGACTTTCTCCACAAGGATTGGCTGTAAAAGCCCGACGTTCTTGATGGAGAGGGCCAGGTCTCCAATTCCTTCTCGCTCTTCCCTGAAGTCGCTTTCGAAGATAAATTGCTCAGCTGGTACACGCATCTCCTTACTCCATCGCCGTCAAGTTCTTAATTTCGTTGCGCATTTCCCCTTCGTACTCTCGCTGGCGGACGTCGAGGATAGCCTCGAGCCCCTCGAAGTCCTGGGTGTCAAGCTGCTTGCCACTTTCAATGCCTGCGGCTTCGGCGTACTGCTTCACTTTCCAGGTGACGGAGAGGACGACGTTGTCAAAAAGTTTTCGTCCTTCGTACTCACCCTCGATGACAACCCACTCCATCTTGAGCATCGGCTTCCCTGTGGTGCTTTCCACGAGGGTGCATTTGTCTAACCGAGCAGGATATTGTCCTGCTGGAAGGGGATCGAAACCGCTTTGGACTTCGGCTAAATCGTAGTCTAAGTTGATAATAGTCATAACTGGCCTCCTTTCTTACGCCTCCGGCGGCGTCCATGTTGGTTCAGGAAGCTCCCTGCCGAGGGAGGCTTCCAGATAAGGTTTCATTTTCTCATACGTCGGATTTTCAATGTCAGGTAAGAGCGCCTGGGAGCCTGTGGCGGTGCGTGGGTCTGGGATGCTGCGGAGAACCCTCGTGACTTTTGGTTTGTTGCGGGTGCCGCTGACCCTCGTCTCCAAGCGCAAGTACTCATTCACCATCGAAGGGATGCGGTCCTTGGATTGGCCAGGGACGAGGAGCTGCCTCACAAACTCCCCCGTGACCTCATCCTTTGATGTGTACTCATGTCCGATGATGATAACGTTGCACTTCGCTCCCTTGGATTTGAGGGTAAGGATGAGGGAGAGCATCTCATTGAGGAAGACACCCCAGTCTTGGATCTGGAGCTGCTCCCTCCCCACCTTTCGACGGACGTAGTCCAAGAGGAACTCCGACGCCCTTGAAGTGTTGTCGAGGATGAGCGTGGAGTCCTTGGGCATCCGCAAGGCAAGGCGTTCGACAAGTTTCTTCACCTTGAGCCAGGCAGATTGCTTGATGAAGGCTTTCCCACAGATTTGGACGAAGTCCTCATCTTCCGTTGGCCCTTCGTCTATCTGGATGACGTCGAAATCAAAGTCCAAGTCGTACTTCGCCCGAAGGGACTTGACACTCTTGAGCCCGTCGTCCAGGTCGATGAAGAAGGGCTGTGGGAACTGTGAGGCAAGGACGGTCTTCCCTACCTTTGGTGGGCCCCACAACACTACAATGTACCGTTCAAACTTCATTTCACTCAGTTTCGCCATCTTCTTCCTCCCCTCTGACAAAGATGGTGTCGCCCTCGTAAGCGAAGGAGACGGCGGCGACCTCTCGGCCACACTCCCTACAGACATAGACCTTCGTCTGCGTGGGGAAGCTCCCGTTCTTCCCTTCAAACACGATTTTCTTCCGCTTTACATACATGCTTCCTCCGCAGACGCAAATCACCAGTCCAGCTCCTTCTGCTCACGAGAGATGTTGTAGCACCTATCAATGATTAGTTGCTTTTGAGAGGGGTCGGCCTTACACAAAGGCGTGTATGGGCAGTCCCTCCCAAAGGCTTTGCACGCAAAAGGGGACTTGGGAAAGACCCCTTTCGTGGTGCACAGTGTGTAGAAGGAGAGGAGGAGCTTTGTCTCCTGTCTCCATCTCTTTAACTCATCCAAGGTAAATGTAATGAGGTAGCGGTTGACCTCCAAGCGGTGGGGGTCGAGGGAGTTGATAAGGATGCCCGCTACCTCGGAGAAGTAGACCTTCGCTCCGGCCCAGTACGAGATGAACTGATCGTTTGGTTTGAATTGGAGGTAGTAGGGCTTCGTTGTCTTGTGCTCGACGACGTAGAGCTCCCCATTTACCTTCGCAATCCCATCGAACCGCCCCCTCCACTCATGCCTGCCGATCTTGAAGGTGAAGTCTTTTTCGGCGACGAGGAGTTTGGGTGGCTTCGAGGCGACATACATGTTCAGCAGGGTGATCGCATTGATTCGGTTCTTCACCCCGTGCTGAGGAAACTCCATGTCCTGCAAAAAAGCAAGGGCCTCTTCCTTCCCCTCCTTATGGAACTTTTCTATCGCTTTATGGATAGCCGTTCCGAAGAGCAAATCTGGATTCTTCCCACCTCCCTTCAACACCAAGCCGAGGTCATACGCATAGTGTGCTCGTGCGAAACACAGCTTCATCTCTGCGAGGAAAGAGGAGCGAACGATCACTCGGAGCCTCCGGCGAGGAGTTTCTTGAACAGCTCCTCGTTCTCTTTCTTCTTCTTTGACGAAACCTTGCGTTTGCGCAACGCCTTCTTCGTCTTCGCCTCCAAGGCTCGGAGCTGCTCCTCGTTGAGGGTACGCACGATTTCCTCAATGTCAGCATCTGTCATCTCATGCAAGGGCTTCTTCAGCAGGTCTTCGAACTTCATGACAGCAGCTCAACCACCTTGCCGAATTTGCCTGCGACGAAGGCTTTCTGCACTTCACTCATCAGGTCGGGGTTCTCCAAGAGGGAGTCACGGTTGTCCATGATGAGCTGGAGCGCCTGAGCCTTTGTGGATGTGCGGGCACCTTGGCCTGGGCGGTACGCAGCGACTGCGGCGTCAACTTCTTCTCTGTCCTTCCCCTGCTTGAAGGCTTCACGGGCGATGGCCTGTTGCTTGACTCGGAGAGCAGAATTGATGAGGTAGAGGACGCCCTGTGGGGTGTAGACCTCGATGGCCTCCTCGACATCCTTGGGCATTACCAAAGTAAATTCCCATTCGTTTCCGTCCTTTGTCTTGACGATTCCTGTTTCAGTACGCATAAAAATCCTCCTTTAAGATTTGATTTTGGGGGTTCTCCCCGTTCCGAATTGTTAACGGTGAGAGGGTGGGCGTTCGCACCCTCTCAGGAGCGCTCCAACACAATGGGGGTTCTTTGTTTTTAATGGCTCACTTATCTACTCTGGTTTCCTTAGCGCTCGTGGTTCACTTGAAACCCTTTGGTTTTCTTGCATTCAATGGTTCACTCCATAGTGATGGATTCCTTGAGGAATGTGATTCATTCGTCGCTCTTGGGTTTCTTTTGCCAGTTGATTCACTCCATTTCCCTGGTCTCCTTGTTGACAATGATTCACTTAGCGGCCTTGGTTTCCTTCATGAGCGTGGTTCGCTCGACAACGATGGTCTTTTTGCCGATAGTGGCTCACTCTCAGCCCAAGGGTTTCTGTCCTGACATGGCTCACTTTTTGCTCGTGGGTTTCTTTTGTTTGCTGGTTCACTTCCCCGAACTGGGCTTCTCGTGCACAATGGTTCACTTCTCGAAACTGGTTTTCTTGTTTTTGATGGTTCACTTTTATAAGATGAGCTCCTTAATATGTCTGATTCACTCTTACAGAATGGATTTCTTAGATTGTGTGATTCACTTCTAAAGACTGGTTTCCTGCCTTATTGTGATTCACCTTTTTAGTAAACCCACCCCCTTTCCTCAGGCATAATCATCCTTTCATGCCCCAAGTGTGCCACGGGGTAAACTGGGTCTGTCGGCAATCCAGCGATCGTCCGCCCTACATACCACCAGTCGGCGAGAAAGTGCTTCATTATCGCTCGCATAGCTGCGCTGTGACGGTGCGAAGGCTTCGTCTCACACCAAGGCTTCTCTATGAGCTTCCCCTGAGTGTTTCTTGTTTTGACGATGCGACGGCTGTTCTCAAGCCGCTTCTTCACCCTGTCGTAGACCTTGCGGTAGGGCCCTCGGCTCTTGACTTGGGAGTCTGCGAGAGTGTAGAGGGCTGTCCGGAGGGTCTTGTTTCCGCCGGAGGCTTCGCCTTTCGTGTACCTCTCGTGGGAGGCGCAGTGGAGTCCAGTGTACTTCCACAAGGAAGACGCATGTTTCGCTTTTTCAAGCCGGATGTACACTAAGCAGAAGGCAACCGTCATAGGCCCTACGCCTCGCACCCCAAGAGCAGCTTTCGCCAACGGGGAGTCGATGGACTTCACGAACTTCTCCACAGCCCGACTCCTCTCCCTCAACTTCAACTCGACCCCTCGGAGCTGGGCCTCGAGCCAGGCGACAGTGTCGGGGTTGAGGGAGTCGGTTTGGCGCTTGTAAGCGAGTAGCTGGTTTGCGAACTTGTTGCGCAACTTCAGGATCTGCTGGCGGTCGTCAACCAGGCGTTTTAGTTCGTCGAGGTCGGCAGGGCGGATGACAAGGTTGCCGTGACGCTGCATGTGGGCAACGGGGTGGACAACCCTGGTGTTTTCGTCTGTGTAGGTTCCACCTTGTGCTTTTGGAGTAATGCGGTCGGTGTCGAAGAGAGCTGTCCACTCCTCTAGCAAGACGTTTGAGAGGGCACATTCGCCGTTTTGCCGCTCTTTGATTTTCTTCTTGAGAGCCTCTTTTGCCATGACTTCTCCTTTCTAGTACCTGATGATAAGGTTGCCTGAACGCTCCACCTCGATGGCGTCCATCACTTTAAGGAAGGTCGCTTTCCCAAGGACGTTCTGGGCCACCTTTTGCTTTGCGAGGATGTCCTCCCTCGTGCAGATGCCCATTTTCCAGAGAGACTCCGCCCTCTTTCTCCCAATTCCTGGCAACCTGACGAGATCAATGAGCTTCGCAGGAACGCCGGACTTAAGCATCATCTCTAGCACCTCCGTGTACTCTTTGTTGAGGCCCGCAATCCGCAGGGCGGCGCAAATCCGCTCTACATCGGCGAGGAACCCGAAGACCACGGTGGAGACGAAGTCCGTGACGGGCTTTCCTGAAAGCCAGTGGTAGATTGCGGTTGCGAGGATTGTCTGCGCTCCGTAGGGGAGTTTGATGACGTCCTTGAGGGTGTCAGGGATGAAGGTGTCGTACGCCAGCGAAGGGATGTTGGCGAATGCTTTTGCAATGAGGGTTGGGGCAGTTGGCTTCGAGCTCAAGTTTGCCTTCAGGTGGTACAGGTCTATGGGGTCCACGTACATGAGGGCAGCGGCTCGGCCCACAGAAGAGACTGTGGGGAAGTCCTTAGGCCCACGGACGATCCCGTATTTGCGCAGGAGCTCCATTGCCTCAGCGGGGGCATCCCCAAGCAGATCCTGGTGGGCCGCAAGAGTGGAGTCGAGGAAGTTGGAGATGTCATGCGCATCCATCCCCTCACGGGCGATAAACGACACAAGGTGGAAGTATATCCTCCTCGGGAGGACGCTCTTCACCTCTGGCACGTTCATTACCTCTTCACGCATCTTCTCAAAGTACCAGTCCATGAAGATGTAGTAGACCACGCCCTTCTCACTGAGGCCGTATCTGCCGATTCTCCCTGCCTCTTGTTTGATGTCAGCTGGGTCGACGAGGGTGGGGCCTCGGTGGCCGCCCACAATGACGCCCACGTCTGCCGGCAAGTTGACACCGTACGCTAGGGTGGAGGTTGAGACCATCACCCGCAAGCGGCGCTCCCTGAAGGCCTCCTCGTAGGATGCTCGCTTCTCCTTCGGCACCTTACTGTAGTGAAAGGGGCAGTCCAGCACCTCTGCGAGCCTCCTTCCCGTTCCTATGGAGTGGACGAAGATGAGGAACTGGGAGCCTGGATGGCGGTTGAGGATGCGAGCTATCTCCTCAGTCGCCTTTGCCAAGAAGCCCCAGTTCGTATCCGGCGCTCGGATGAAGTGATGCTCCTGGATGACGGGGCGCCAGTCTGTTTTGACGACTCTCGTGGGCTTGGAGTTGAGACGTGTGAGCCAGGAGCCGAGCTCATCTGCGTTTGGGATTGTTGCGGAGAGGAAGATGATGCGGGCCTCAGGGTTGATTTGGGCGAATCTCGTTAGGCCGATCTCAAAGGCGTCCCCTCGTCCATACATGGAGAGCATGTGCGATTCGTCGCTGACGAGGGTGCCGATGGAGCGGAGCCAGCGCCTCGCTCCTCTCGTCTTCGAGTCCAAACACTCCGTGGTCATGAGAATGAGCTGCTCATTGACAGTGACGCCTGGGCGGGAGTGATCACTTGTGAAGGCGACTCGCTTGTAAGGGACGTCTGCCCAGGAGTGGAGTTTTTCGTTTGTGAGGGCTTTCAGGGGGCTAAGGTAGAGGGCCTTGCGCCCGCCCTCGAGGGTGGGGAGCATGAACTGCTCAGCGACGATTGTCTTCCCGCTTGAGGTAGGAGCAAGGACTACGAGGTTGCAGTTCTCCTCTACAAAGGGCCACGTTAGGCGCTGCAGTGGGTTGTAGGTCAGGCCTTTTGCTTTATGATAGTTAAGCATCTCGTTCATTTATCCCTCCAAGCAGGTTCGTAGCAAGAAGATGGCATCTTCAATCACTCTCACAGCAATATGGTCAGCTATGACCTGATTGACGTCCATCTTTCCTTCATTATTCCACTCAAGCATTTCTTCGTAAACAGCTTGTCTTAGGCTTTCTCTTATGTAGGAAACCTCGCTCATTTGTGTTCCTCCTACCAAATAACAAGTTGATCTATGGTGAAGACCCTGCAATAGTATCGTTGTTGAAGCAACTCTATATAGTCCAGCAGGTCTTCTCTGTCGAGTCGTCTAAGGCCCTTCTCTACGAGAATCGTTGCGCCTTTTACGCCACGCAGCTTCTCCAGACCCGTCACATACCTCCATCTCTCCCGTGGGATGCCTAGCTTCCCTGTAAGGAAGTGGGCTCTCTCAAGAGAGGACGCCACAACGAAAATATAAGGGTTCATGCGTTCCTCCTAGCAATTTGTTCACAAACATTTTGCTCAGGTGTACAACTCCACCTCCATGAGGACGTCCTCTGGAGAGTAGTTGCCGCTTTCAGCCATTTCTCGCACCTTTCTCTTCACCCTCCTCCACCAGTGGTCGGCCCGAGTATAGGGGATGCCCATCACATCTGCTGCGTCTCGGACGCACCCCTTCTCGAAGAGGATGCGAGTGAAGCGGCGAGTCGGGCCCCACTCCTTAGGGAGAGCGACAACGAAGGTCTCGGGTGGGTGCCTCTCCTCTCCGGCGACATTCTCCACAGCTTCAGCATCGTACTCCACAAGGGAGTCGGCCTTGTACCGCCTTGCGAGGTCGATCATCCGGTTGCGGAAGGCAAAGAAGAGAAGCTGCTTGCTCACATACATGCCTCTGGCTTCGAGCTCCATCCACTTAAGCATGCACTCCTGCACTCTGTCTTCAAAGGAGAGCTGCCACAGGTTCGAGAAGGAGTTGGCGACCCGCTCGGCTATGGCGACTACTTGTTCATAGGGAACTGCCATTGAATGCCTCCTCTGAAGGGGTTACAGTTCTTGCCTCCTTCCTGCTGTGATAAAGAAATTCCTCAGTTGACTCAAGTAGTGAGACGATCTCCCTGATAACATACAAAGTAGAAAATCTCCACTTTGCAATGTCGACCTCAGTCAGAAATTCTACAGGATTTTGCACAATGTTGGCGCACTCACTCACCTGACGCCCCTTCTCCTTCCATCTGTCAAACAAAACTTTCCTCGGGTCTACTTTGGCTTCCACGGCTTCACCTCCTTCTCACGGGCTATCCACCTTGCTTCTTGGTCAATGTCAATGCCTGGTCGGAGTTCTACAACAACGCAGTTCTCCGGTGCCCAGGCAAGGGCCTCGGCCTTCCGCTTGAAGATGCGGGTTGCCAGCGTCGAGACGTTACCGTCGCCTTGTGGGGTTTCAAAGAGAAAGACTACGCACCACATCCAAACACCTCCCTCAAGTTCTCACAGAGCCAAGCTGCAAACTCTTTTTCATCTCTAAAGTAATGAAGCTCATACCCAAGCTGGGCCTCTTTCTGTAGAGAAGTCATCAATTCATCTTTATCTGTGGCAGAAAACGCTATCGCACTTGGACCAAAGTGTAGAGGAGTCCACTCCCAAATAGTCTCTCCAGTTCTTTGTTTGAGGAAGTGTATCCTGCTACCCCCTGACCTATAGAGTTTCACGATAACAGCCTGATAAATGCTAGGGTCAAGCAGCTCCTTCAGTTCCTCAAACGCTATGCTTTCATCTTTATCTACGATTCGCATCTACAAACCTCCGTCAACCTATCTATAAGTTCATAAGCGCTCTTCCTGTAGGCGAAGAGCCCGTACTCTCCGCAGGCAACGAACCCCTCACCACCGGCCATCTTCACTGCAACCGCATATCTCCCCTCCACGGGCGGGTACTTAGCTTCCGCCTCGTATACATAGGCATGGGCCACCTCCCCTCGGCGGAGGCAAGCCTTAGTCACATAGTGCTCCTCGCCCTTTCGGGCGATCACGTACAAACTAATCATCTTTTCCTCCTTTCACACTCTAGCTAGGTAGCTCCAATCAGTCGTCATTACCTTTGCTATCATCATCTCCATCCCTTCGGAGAAGGACTCCGCCACTGAGCGTTTGCGCCCCCAGAGGGCCTCCTTCGACCGGCTAACAACTGCACGCTTCAAGTTAAAATCGGTGATTCCGCAGGAAGAGCAGACCTCAACAACTGCCTCTTCGAGCTCTGCCACCTTCTTTCCACGCCTCCTCCTCTCTTCGACGGCCTCCTCCAAAGGGGCGTCCACGAAGTCCTTATCAAGCAGTTTTACTACCGTCTCGACGAGGGACGGCGACTTTAGGTTGTACTCCATGAAGGAGAAGGCGATTGTCAGGAGGTAGGACTCGTATCCGCAGGAGCGGGCAAGCTCCTTTTCCTCCATACTCGGCACCTCTGCGAGCTTGTGCATGTAGAGGTTGTAGAGCTTCGTTGCCTTGTCCTTGATGTTGTCCCCTTTTTCGATGTTGAAGATGATGGGGAGCTCCCTCACCCAGCGAGGGGCGACGATGCAAGGGACTTCGACGTCCCCTCCCTTAGACTTGTGCAAGCCAGCAAGGCGGTGTTGACCGTCCACAACCTCGAAGGTGCCATCCTCCCCAGGGACGACAAGCAGGGGGATGAGGAAGCCGTAGAAGATGCTCCCGCTTAGCTTGTTCACCAGCGTCACTGACAAGTTTCGCTGGAAGGGCGAGTTCTTGAGTAAGTGCCTCGGGATGAGGCGAAATTCCAGTTCTACGCCTTGCCTGGGTTCTTTAAACTTCATCATCACCTCCCGTTATTCTGTCAAAACATTCCTCACAAAGGCCACTTATCAGATACTCTCTGCGACCAGCTTCAGAGTAGCAATGGTCAAGCGCAGGCCTTCCGCATTGGATACATACTCCCGCAGCTATTGCTTCCCTTCGAGATTGTCCGAAAATCTCCTCACTTAGTTTTTCCTTTAGATCGTTGAACTTCATCTTTTACCTCCTTCCAAAGAGAGGGTAAATTCCTTTCTCCTATAGGTCGAGCTAAGAGAATCTTCTCTGCAACGCACCTAAGCTGTTGGTAAAGTGAACCCTCCATCCAACAGATGCCGTGCCTCTCTCCATATTCACAATAAGCACATTCAACGCCCCTACAAACTTTGATATGAATACACCAGGGGCAGATCGAGGAGTCGATGGGAAGGGGTGCCCCCGACCTTCCTTCCATCATTCCGTTAATAGAATTGAATACCATTTTTACGTCATACTCATCCCACTCCTCAAGCTCCCTCTTGTCTTCCTCTGTGAAATACGCAGGACAGTTGAGGAGCTCGGCCTTCTTTTCCATCCACCTTATTAGTACCTTTCGTTCATACATGCTTCATTCCTCCTTCCCAGGCATGGGAGTGTCCCCCATCACCTGTTTCCATAGACGCTCGAGGGAGGCCTTGCTTTTCTTCCTCTTGCGAGCAGGCGTCATCTTCACCGGCATCCTCACATCATTCTCCCGCATGAAGAGCTTCTTCTCCAAGGCCAGCCTGCGCTCTTCGAGGGAGCGAACGACTGTCCACCAGCGGAGAGAGCGGCGGCGCAAAACCCCTATGTGGACGTCCAGCGCCTTAGCCTTGGCTCGAAGCCTTACTTCTTTGCGCCGCAACCTCTTTATCTCATCTCTCATTTCTTTCCTCCAAGCATTGCCTCAGCAAAGGACTCGATCACGTTCTTTCCCTCTGCTGCCATCCCGCTTACAATGAATGTGCGGATGACTGTAGTGAAGAGTTTGAGGATGTCAGCGTCCTCCCTCAGGACGCCCAGCTCCCTTAACTTCTCCAACTGCGTCGTAAACCCTGCGAGCAGACTTGCAGGGACGGGAACGGGGACTTCTACAAACGGGCCCTCTGCCCAGTCCTTTGGCTTCGATGAGGCCATGAAGACCCCTTGAAGAAATGTTGCGCTGTCCATTTTCTCCTCCTTTACACGATTATTCTTGATTCGCCGGTCTTGTGGACCTCGCCAGTGAGAGGAGCTCCGCATTTGCAGTACCCAAGGTTGATGACGGCGTTGTCTACTTTCCACAACTCCTCCCCCAAGACCCAACCTTCGAAGTTGAAGATGAGGCCCTCGTAAACGGCTTTCGTCTCTTCACACCTAGGGCAGAACACGACTAAGTAGGCCATTCTACACCTCCCCTTCTGCTGCGTTTCTGAACCACTGGTACTTTTCCTTGTATGCCTCCCAAGTGTCGTCAGTCACGAACTTCTGGATGGGGGAGTCTGGAGGAAAAATGAAGAACCTTCTGACTACGACATCCTGCCCTACCATCATCACATCGCTCCCTTTGAAGACAACAGGAACTATGCCTCCTTGGACTACGACCTTCAGTTCCTCTCTGGCCCTATAAAAAGGGAAGATGTGTATCCCCAGACTCATGTCTATTTGCTTGAAGATCCAGTCCTCCAACCCAGGCAGTTCCCTGACACAAAGACCAAGTTCCACGTCCTGCCGCTTCACTGGCGCAGAAACTTCTACAACGCCACTCCACGTAAGGAGGGAGCAAAGTTTCAAAGTGTACTTGGAGTTGTAAAAGTACGAGTAAACGCCATTTTCCTTGAAGAAGAATTCTTTGTACCCGACAAGGAGGTCATGCTCTACCTTGCCGAAGACGCCGTGACAATAGATTTTTAAGCACATTTTTACCTCCTTCACAAAGCATATCCACTCACTCTAAATTTCTCTATCCCCCAAATCGCATTGAAGAATATTGTTTCACCCCAAAAGTGACGTTCACTCTCCACCAGGATTTTTGCTCTCCGGCAGGGCCAACCAGTCCACTGCTCACCTAGAACACTGGCATACACCCTAAACCTTTCCGTCTCAGGGACTACTGCATCAAACAGGAACTGCTCTTCGCCGCCAACGTCAACAGCCCACTTCACTTTGAGATAGGACCTCCCTGACCATGAGACCTTGGGCTCTACGTCTACTACCTTCGCACTAAACCAAGCTGGTTTCTTCACGACTTCTAATGGTTCCATTTTTCACCTCCTCGTCCTCACCAACTTTCCTCCTACACACTCCCCCTTCTCATTGAAAGTATCCACGGAAAGGATGAGGTTCTCCCCGTCGGAGGAGCCCTCGATCCTGCAAGCGAGGAAGCTCTTCCCCTCACTTCGTTGATAGATGTTCAGAAGGAAGCCTCCGTCCTTCCCCTTCGGGCCAAACGTTACCAGGGACTTGCGCCCGTCCACGTGGGCTTTTGCCCACCAGTTTCTCGTCGCCATACATGCCTCCTTTCACTCTATGACCCTGACTACGACGCCACCCTTCACCTCTACTTTCGCATACCAGCGGTGGGGCTGTGGGTAGTGAGGGCCTTCAACAAATTCTATCCCATCTGTCGTGGGAGGAAACGGGCCAGGGCTCCAGACCTCCACCCGCTCCCCCTTCTTCACGGCTTCCCTTAACGCTTTCTTCGACTTGAAATTAGGTCTCACGTACATTTTCCACCTCCAACCGGATTTCACCGTCTTCCTTCAAGTGTACCTCAGCCTTTCTGGTGCCGAGGTAACAAAAGAATTGTCCGTAGCATGTGCCTACGAAGACTCCATCCATGAGGATAACGAGTCTGTACCCGTGGCACACAGTTGCCTCAACCCTGCTGTTTGGGTCGTAAAGAAGCATTTTGTCTCTATCAAAGATAAGAGTTGCGTCCATCTCTTCAAACTTCATTTCCTACCTCCTTTACCTCGACGAGAGCCCCGTCCTCGATGAGCTTGATCTCGACCTCCCGAAGGAACAGCGCCAGGTAATAGCACCCACCAAACACCGAGCCTATCCGTTGCCCGTAGTGCGAAAGGAAGAGCGCCTTTGGATGGGCGACTGTTGCACTCACTCCTCCATAGTTAAGAGTCAGTTTTTTGTTGTCGTAAATAAGGATACCGTCTCCTTTAAACTTCACCTCGACCACCTCCTTCCTTTAGTATCTTGACAAGTCTTTCATACTTCTCTTCTTGCCGAGCAGTCCCTTCTGGCTCCAGCCATTTCTCCACTAAGCTGGGGTGAAGCACAGTCACTTTCCTGACAATCAAGCTGCTTCCGCCTAAAAGGATGTCCTCAGGGAAGACAGCTACAAGGACCTCGTCCGCTGACAAAGTCTTGACTACCCATTCCTTGTCACTGTCTACTCTGTATGGGGAGACATGCATCCCGAGCCTAGGCAAGGATAAAAAGAAATACTTCTGGCTGCCTCTTACATGAAAAGGGTAGGACTCTGTTTTGACTACTGTCTCTATTCCCTGCTCGACTAAATCTGCTTCAACTTCAACTCCAAACGAGAGCTCTCGAAGCTTATATGGTCCCCTGGAAGATAGGTAGAACGGGAAGAGCATTCCTTTCCCCCACCAGAAGGACTTCCGTCCAATCAGATAGTTGTCCTGAAGTCCATAGATTCCGCCAACCTTGATTTTTAAACACATCTCTACCTCCTCTCCGGCCTCGTCACTCCTACGGCCCCCACCACGTTTCCTTGGGAGTCCCGCAGGAGCTCTCCTGGTTGATAAAAATCCTCCCGCTCTGGGCACGCAGAGACGACAAGTCCGCTGACGACGTAGGCGACCCCCTCAACCTTGGGAGGGACGCCGTCTAGGGAGTGGTACGTCGTGGAGAAGATCGGCACGCCCTCAGGTGTCTCACCAACCTTCTCCCTCCGGACTGCGACCCTCGTAGGAGGGGGCTCAGGCGGAAGCTCTGCAACGAGCCTCCCTGCTTCGTCGTACAACTTCAGTTTATGGGGACACTTATTGATTAGCCGCATTTAACACCTCCTCACCATCGTCACATAACACTCCCCGCTCTCCACAGGAAAGCCGGCGTCTCTCAGCGCCTCCACCAACTTGTCCACCTTCTTGTAGTGCTCCTCTTCTGAAGAGCCCCACGTGGACACTGTCACCTTGCTCATTCCCCCAGGAGCATTTGTGACCAAGACATTCCCTCCAGGGAGGGCAAGATAGTTAGAGTAGGACTCCTCCTCGAGGAGGGACACTGTTAGTCCAGGAACGACCTCCACAGCTTTTGCAAGCTCGATCGAGTAAGTGGAGGGCGCAAACTCTCTGTAGATTTCGTGGCCCTCGTAGAAGACCTTCAGCTCAGTAACTTCCTTCTCACGTACCGTAGGAAGTTCGTCCAACGGCTTGTCAATGTAAACGTGAGTTTTGAAAGACTGAATCATTTTCTACCTCCTTTCTCCTGTTTGCAAGAAACTACCACTCTTATCCAAGGCTTGGGATAGCGCCCAGAAAATCGTGTCGCACAAATACTCCCAAAGCCCGCCGTCCTCATCTGCGAGCTGCAAGTCAAAGTCAAGCGGGGCGTCCTTCGGAATCCAGACCTCGAATGGCTTCCAGCTGACATACATGCCGCTGGCATTCATCATATGGTAGGCATTGCGACACACCCAGGCATCGCCGTCGTCCTCTATCTCCCACTCGGCGTCTATCCCTGAGCCGTGGGGAAGGGCCTCTTTCAGCTGCTCTTTAGTCATCTTGCACCTCCTCTCCTTAGTACTGTGATCCATGTCGCAGGGGACACCAGGACGGAATTCTCTTTCCGTTTACTACCCGATGTCTCCAATGATACTTGTCATCTCCGTGGATGCGAGCAGGAAGAGCGTCAGAGTGCCCACAGACTAGTCTCGCCCCTCCCTCAGTGAAGGCTCCACTGTGAGTTAAATGCCTACAATCTAGGCAGCTTCTGATTTCTATTTCTACTCTCATTTGTTCACCTCCTTCCATTTCCTTGCGACTTCGTCTTCCCCGACCCACTCGACGAACGAGCCGGTAGGACAGACAACGCTTGTTACCTGGTAGTGGTCGCTTGCAGCAGAGGCGCATTTTCCGTGCCTTGCGGCATACCTGCACCAGCTGCATTGGGAGAACGACGCTAGGCACCACGGGGAGATGGCGGAGTCGTCCATTCTCCCTTCCTCGACGGCAGCGTCGATTTCTTTGTGAACGGCGATGATGAGATGGAGCGGCCACCTCCGGAGGTCTTGTTCGTCCTCTGGAGTGAAGAGGGAAGGCCACCTCTCCGGCTCCTCGAGCCCCTCTGCGAGCTCCTCTGCCTGCCACTTCGCAAAGGCCACCAGCGCCTCGAGCTCCCTCTCTACGTCTACGCCTGCCTCCTCCAAAGAGGCCTCCCACAGCTCGTCTATGTCTTCCTCAATCAGATCCTCGAGGACGTCAGCTTCCCCTCTGGAGAGGATGAGGCCGTAAGTGTTGTTGTCCTTGAAGGAGTCGCACCTCCCGTGCCTCTCTCCGTATCTACAGTTACTGCAGACGCTCCCCAGCGCTTGACACCAGGGACAGATGCTTGCATCTCCAAAGTCACCGCTGGAGATGTTTGAGTTGATTAAAAAGAAAGCAGCTTCCACCCTGAAAGGGGGCCACTCCCTCAACTCCCTTTCGTCCTCTTCCGTGAAGTAGAGAGCGCCACCCCAAGGCCTCAGGGCCTCGGCTTTCTTCTTCATGAACACGATCAATGCTTCTCGCATTTCCTCAACCTTCATTTTGCACCTCCTCTTTTGCCTGGCTCCACAGGGAGATGAGAACATCCCTCCCCACTTCGAGGACAATCGAGCCAGTAAGGGCTTTGATGATTAGACCATAGGAGTTGCTGTTGTCTCCGACGGCGCAGACTCCGTGCCTGTGGCCGTACCCGCAGCTCTCGCAACTCCCGAAGTAAAGGGCACACCACGGACACCAGTCACAGTCGTTCTCCCCAGAAGTTCGGCTGAGCTTCTGGAAGGCGAATTCAACGTCGTCCTCAGACCACCCCGCAATCTCTTCCTTGTCCTCGTAATTGAAGTATTCCTCTGGAGGGACGAGGTTGTTCGTCAGCCTGGAGATTTCCTCGGCCTTCCTCCTCATAAAGAGGATGATGGCTTTTCTTTTCTCCTCTTTTCTACTTCACTCTCCTATACAGGAGAGCTCCTCCTCCTCCCGTAAAGTATTCACTGACCCCGATCCACTCACCGTCTGGGTCACTCACAAAATCCTTTCCCTGGTAGACCTCATCATTCACTACCAGGAAGAGACGGCCATACCCAACATCCTCGAAGAGGGCAACAGAGTCTTCTGAGGACGAGCTTGCTTCCATCAAGAGACGGGGCTTCCCTATCCTTTCCCACTCTTCAAGTTTGATGAATCTGTTTACAAGGACACATTGGATGCTGGACACCTCATTGATTTTTTCTAACAACTTCTCTTTGGTAGCCATTTTTCTTCCTCCTTAGCAATTTGCACGCAAACAATTTGCTTCCGCCGAGCTTACATGGCTATGACAACGGCCACCCTGCCTTGGACGAAAGCCTTCACCTTACACCGCCCAGCGAAAAGCCACTGCACAAAAGCGATGACTCTGTCGAGCTCCTCTGGAGAACAGGCGATTCTTGCCCGCTCTCCTTCGTTCAAAGCTAGCAGTTTCATCTTGCACCTCCTTTCTCGGACGCCTGCCTAAGAAGGGCGTCTTCTTCTTCCTCCCTCCTACACCGCCAAGGCCTTCTTCAACTGATGGAGAAGGTCAACCTTGTTAACCTTGCCTGCGGCGGCCAGCCTCAGCAGTTCGTCGATCTCCCGTTGCTTGTGGGGGCGCCTGCCGACGCCTTTGGCTCTCGGCTTCCCTCTCGTGGGGAGCACCGTCACAGGCGACAACTCCCTCTCGAGGGCCTCTTTCTCTTTCCAAAGCTCCGTGAATTCCCGCCTCCAGGCGGAGAGGATTTCCTCTGCCTTCTTGATGCGGGTACCCAACTCAACCATTTTTCTGTCAAGTTCCTCAATCCTTTCACTTTTGACTTTTTTGTTCATCTTTGCCTCCTTTCTCCCGCCTCAGCGGGCTTCTGCTGGCCATACATAGCCAGCGGGCTTGCTCCCCGTCTGCATACATGCCGAGGGGCTTCCGGCTTGCATACATAGGCAGGGAAGCGGTTATTAGGTTGTTACAATATTCTAATGTTAGATTATTGACGGATTGAGATAGTAGAATGTTGTGATAAGTCAATAGTCTAATATTAGGATATTGTAAGATTGTAGTATTGAAATGTTGTAATATTAAAATGTTGCAATATTGGCGTGTTGCAATATTAGAGGATTGTAGTATTAGATTATTGGCATGTTGTAATGGGGACGGGATGCAAGGTTTATGCCAAAACGGACGGTTTACCAAAACTAAACTTTTGTTTAGCGCTGGTAAACTATGAAAATTTTTTCCATTTTTCGGAAAATCTTTTCTTTCCATATATTTTTTCCTTAGTCTTTTATTCTTTTAACGTGAAAATAACATATATTTCGCTATTGGCGCAAGCAGAAAATGCTAGTCAAATCAAGTGTTTGCTAGGCAAAGTTAAGATAGATTAGCTATTTTTTATGTGCGATTAGTCAATTTTTATGAGAAATTGACTATTTTTACAGAAAAATCAGATTTTGTTAGGTTTTGTTGGATATTTCAGAAAAATCAAGCAAAACTTCGGATATTTTGCCTTGACTATATTAAAAATGATATGATATAACACAAGCAACAATTGAGTTTGTTCTTTGAAAACTAAATATCGAAGCAAGCGCTTACTAGTTGGCGCAAGGCTAGAAAGCGAGGATAGCTATGGACAAATTATCAGAAGAATATGCAATAATCTTTAAAAAGGATTATCGCAAATATGGGTATAGTCAAGTATATTCAGGATTTGACGCTATTCTAGTTCGTTTGTACGAGAGTGAACCGGACTACGTTGTCTTTGCTATTCCGACGTGGGATAGTGAAGAAATCTATTTGATTGAGAAAGCTATGGACATTCATTAATTAACTTTATTAGTTGCCTTGCGCTGGTTAGTAAGCGCTTGCACTCACGGAAGGGAGCGGATGTTATGAGTAAAGAAAAAATAACTTTGACAAAAGATCAGACTGAGCAATGGAAAAAGCATCGGGCAAAAGTTATCAATGACTTGCTTGAAAACATTGACGTTTCTGGCGAACTTGCTTACTTTGTTGAAGTAGGGATCACACGAGCACTTGACCAGCGATACAGTACTGCTGAGACAAAGCTCAAACTCATGGACGCTGACGGATTTCCTAAGCTAGCTGATCTGATCCCTAAGGGGAGTGAAAAGACTCAATTAATTCGTGAATTGCTTCCGAAGCTTCCGCAATTCACGGAAGATATGCTTAAGAAATTGGATACTGAGCAATTACGAAAACTTAAGGAAAATCTGTAAATTTTAACAAGTGAGTGCAAGCGCCAAGGCCAAGGACCGATGTCCTTGGCCTTTTTATTTGGTCAAAAATCCCGCTTGTTTTCCGTTTCTGCGGTGTTTCTTGCCTTATCTGGTATCTTTCCCTGGGGACGTCCCCAAGGCAAAAATGGGCGATTTTTCCTTATGTTTTTAATGGTAGTTTGCAAGTCTTGTGCCGGGAAATCCTACCTAGTTAATTGGTAGGAATTAAAAGATTTTGTGAGTACGGTTCAGAATTTCGATTTGAAAATGAGTGCCGTTCAACGCATGCAAGAAATGTGCCAAAATTTGTGATATGCAAGAAACGTGCCAAAAAATTTTTCCAGTAATTCCAACGACTTACAATCCCTACTATATTACTAATTTGGCATATAAGGTTTTGCGGATTTTTTCGCACTCTCTCGCTAACCTGCTGATTTTTCAGGGAAAAATGTGCGATGACGTCGTAAGTAGTTAGAAATACTAGAAAAGCATGATTTTCTTAATGATTCCGCAAGGTTGCGTGTCGGACAAATGAACGGGATTTTGTGAATAATTTCGGGCACTTACAGATTTGCGGCTCGAAAACTTTTCCTAATGATTTCGGGTACTTAGCTGACCATGATTTTCCTTGTAATTTCGGGCACTTAGCTAGTGTCAAAATTTTGACATAGTGACCGTCTGGTCATTTAAAATTTTTCTCGAAAAATCGGGCATTTGCGATGGGTATAAAAAAATTTAATACTTGCCGTTTTTTCGCATCATATGTTTTGGCCTTTTATTTTTTCTTTAGTAATTCCGCAGACTTATGAAGAATTGCAAAATATTTGCAAAAAAGGTTCAAGTCACTGTTGCAATTTGCAATATCGGGTTGGGGGAGCTACCCCTCCACGCAACTCCCCGAAATTACTCGGAATCAAAAAAATCGGAACAAAGTTCCGATTTTCTTACGAAAACGGATTGTCGCACGACCTGACCCCACGGCGGGGGTAGGGGGCACCCCTCCCTTGGGGGGATTTT
>Ga0190360_1000042_pt1 | contig 62314 bp, 69 predicted proteins | sample 48721834_MG_FD_161271 | JGI IMG/M metagenome (GOLD analysis project Ga0190360, IMG submission 161271) | Hydrothermal vent microbial mat bacterial communities from Southern Trench, Guaymas Basin, Mexico - 4872-18-3-4_MG | ecosystem: Environmental > Aquatic > Marine > Hydrothermal vents >...
CAAATCAACAGCCTGATCTTCAATCTTTTCCGAGAACTTTCCCAGACCGAAGTCTATGAAGAACACATCCCCGTTTGAAAGAATCATGTTTGACGTTGTGAGGTCTCCGTGTATGATCCCATTCGCATGGAGTTTCGCGATCATTTCCCCGATTTTTTCACAAACAGAATTCCTTTTCTTGGTGGGCATTGAGTTCAGCACATCTTTCAGTTTTTCTCCACGGAGATACTCCATAACCAGCCTGAAATCGTCCTCCACTTGGACATTCGGGACAAATGCCCCGGCCCCCTCCGACCTTTTCATCAGCTTCGCTTCGCTTTTCGTCCTCTGCTTCCTTATCTTATGATCGAGTTCTGGGATCCTGTAACCCTTCGCTATCCTTTCCTTTACGAGCTTTCCTTTCTCAAGGTAAATTATCGCTTCCGCCCCACGCTGGATGATTTCCGGATGCTTTTTCATAAGAATATGATTGAAGGGGATTTTATAAATCGATTCTTTTCAGTTTTAAAGAAGTTCATCTCATCAAGTCTCCTTCTCTACTTTCTCCACAATTCGCATGTCTTGCAGAGATTCTGAGAGCTGGGCTCGCCGCACTTCAAGCACTTCATGATTTTGACCTCTTTGCCAACGAGATCCCTCACAAGAGGCAGGAGTTTTTCGAATGTCTTCAGAATGGAAAATTTCATGCCGGGGCTGTCCGCCTCGAGGTCATTCAGGAAATCGCGTACACGGAACCTAGGCCCTTCAAGGTATGGACATTCCTTCTCCTGTATATTGAGGCCAGAGAGAATCGCGTACAGCCCGATTTCCTTTTCCGGAATTTCTCTGAACGGCTTTATTCTCGGGACGAAGAGTCTGCTTTTAACCACAGCCTCCCCTCCCATTCGTGAGAGGCGGACCAGGTCGCCGCGAATGTAATCCATCATTATCCCCTGTATCTCATCGTCCAGATTCATTCCGAATGCAATTTTTTTTGCTCCCAGCTCCCTCGCCTTTTTGTTCAAGAGCCATCTTCTCGCCAGACCACAGTACGTGCATGCCGTTCCCTCCCAGCCCTTGGATTTCTTTGTCTCCTTCACTTTCTCGCTGAGGGCTTTTCCAAACTCCTCCCTGAAGGAGAAGACATGATGGGGGATTCCGAACCTTTCGCAGAGCTTTTTCGCTATCTTCAGGCTTTCTTCCCTGTAGCCCGGAATTCCCTCGTCCACGGAAATTGCGAAGAACTCGAGATCGCTCCTCTTTCCGAAAATTTTCTTCATCACGTAAAGAACCGCGGAGGAATCCTTCCCACCGGAGAGGGCAAACGCGATTCTATCCCCGCGCTCTATCATCCTGCCCTTTCTTATGGTTTTTCTGACTTTGTCCTCGATGCTCCTAATGAAATGCCTTTCGCAGAGATACGATCCTTCGTACTTGCGGTGGTAAATCGCCCGCTTACCGCATTTGCAGAAACCGGGCCTTTCGGATTTTCTCATATAGATTAAATGAAAGCAGGGTTTAAAATTTTAAAACGGGTTTCGAGAGAATGTTCCTCACGGAATTTATTCTTTCAAGAACTTCGGCCCTGTCGAATTCCGTTGCACCGGTCCCGGTTTTTTCGGCCCTTCTCTGGGACCTGTGATAATTCCACAGAAAGTACATATACGAGTCGATCAAATCGGACACCTCCGGTCTGCTGAGGTTTAATGCCCCTTCCTCAAGAATATAGTCAAACCTGTTTTTCGTATCCTGCGGTAGATAAAGGATGATGTCGCTCCTCCCCTTGTTCCTAATGAGCTTCAGGACATCCCTGGCAAAGGATTGCTGAATGAATCTTAGAGGGCCGTATTTGAATGAAGCCTCCCCTTCTGAAGGATTGTAATACGAAACCCCTTCTTCCAAGGAGTAGTGCGTAAGAAATTTGTTTTTGAACTTTTGTCTTCCTGAAAGCATAATCCTTTTGTAATCTGCCCTCTTTTTTGAGAGTTTTTCCAGAATTCTCTTTCCATCCCTTCCGGTAATTTCCTCGCACAGTTTTTTCTTTGCCCTTTTGATCAGTGAGGTGTCACCAAACATGTAGAGAGAATCGATTACCCTTGAGGGGAAAACCCTTTTCTCCTCGTTCCTGAAATAACTGAGCGTGTCATAATCCACATTCTTAATCTCTTTCACGCTGTCAAAAATCTCCTTTCCGCAGCACTTGTTTGTCATTTCCCTTATCCTGTCTACTTCCTGGTAAAAGTCAAGAAAATTGTCCGTGTACACCATTACGGCCATTTTTGTTCTGCCGTTCTCCAGTCTGCCGTCGCTCCCTGTTATCGCTATTGTGCAACCGCAATCTGCATGCAGGTCCGTGTCACAGCATTCACGGGAAAGATACAACCGGATTGAGTTTATTCTTGAACGGTTGTACTGAACGGTGCGCTCAAAATATTTATCATATCTGAATTTTTCAGGGTCCTCCGGCTCTGGAATTTTTATTGAAGAATTTTTCATTCAAATAATCTGTGGCCTGAAATTTATAAAATTAACTATTCTTTGGTAGTTTTTAACAGTTCTTTAAACTTTAACCCGTTTTCATAACAGGCAGTGTTATTGAACAGAACGTATACGGGTTTCCTTTCCCTTTTAATTTTTTCAGCGAGGTCTTTGAGTTCACTTTCCGAGAAATCGTAGTTGTACATACTTGGCTTTCCTAATCCGTGCAGGCGGTAGTAAACTAGGTCTTTCGGGTAGAAACAATCCTGTCTGAACGGGTCAACGCACTGGTTTATTTTAAGCTCAGGGAAAAGGTTTTTGATTATATCCTTCGTCCAGTCCTCTGCCCACCGGACCTCCCAGACTAACACGAAATCTTCGCGGTCTATCTTCCTGAAAAATTCCTTTGCTTTGCCCACGTTCTCCTTGCTTGGCTTGAAGCTTGAAGGCGATTGGAACAGAAGGATTTTCGCTCTCAGTTCCTTCCCAATTTCCTTCATTTTCTCAAATGCCCAAAAAGCCTGTTTCGAAAAAGGGTCTCTGTGGGTGATTAACTGCGAGACCTTCACAGAGAATTCGAACTTTTCATTTATCTCATCCACCTGCTCTCTCCACTTGGTGGCGGTCGAAACTTTCGGGATCCGGTAAAACGTTGAATTTATTTCGACCAGTTCAAAAAGCTTCGCATAGGTCTGGAGTTTGCTGGCGAAAGTTTTCTCCCAGCCAGGAAAATATTTGCTCGCGTTAAGATATGTCCATCCGCAATTTCCGATCCTCACTCTCAAGTTCTCATCCTCCGGAAATTATCCTTATGAACTCCAGATTATCGTTCCCCTTGACTATATCCTCTTCCAGAAGTATGTCATCCTCTCTTCTTACAATAACGGTCTCTGGGTTTATTTTAACCTTTCTAATAACGTCTATGACCCTTGATTTTTCCGGAATTTCAACTTTCCGTTTTTCCCCCTGAAAATGAACGAAGATAATCATAACTTTAATATAAAGAATCGATATTAAATAATACATACGCTGGGGTGGCCGAGTCCGGTTCAAGGCGGTGGACTCGAGTTGGATGTGAGAAAGGGAAGAATGCAGGCTTCGCCTACAACAAACTCCCCTGATGACTTCGTGATATCCACTGGGCGTAAACAGCGAAAAAACGAAAAGACCGGCAGACGCATACTTCGTATGCGTCATACGAAACCATGCGTCCGCTGACGCAAGCCCGCGCAGGTTCGAAACACCGCTTTTTCAAGAAAAGCGGTGGGGCAAAAGGAGCTTCGTTCGCAAGCTCACTCGCTTCCAGAGAAGCTTTTCCTCAACGCAAAAGCTTCACCAAAACAGGAGCCGACTGCGCAATGCTCGTCTGGCTTCCAGGGAAGCTTTTCCTCAACGCAAAAGCTTGTTGGAACCGCTCACTGTGTTCGCTTCCGGCAGAAGCGAGCGAACGGAGTGAGTGAAGCTCCTTCTTGCTGAAGCTTCTTTTTGAAAGAAGCTTCCGGGAATCCTGTCCCCAGCGTTTTCATTAAGGTGTATACGTGAGAGAAGCAACATTGTGTTTTTTGGTGAGAGAGAAACCGAAAAAACAAATCCTTATGGGGTTTAAAAAGACAGGTTTCGGCAAAGGGAAGCTCAACGGCTTCGGGGGCAAGGTGAAAGAAAATGAAAGTATTGGAGAAGCCGCCATTAGGGAACTTCATGAAGAAGCCAGGGTTAAAACCACCTTAGAAGATATTGTAAAAGTTGGGGAAATATCGTTCTTTTTCCCGTATGTGCCAAAAAAGGGCTGGGACCAAAGGGTTCATGTGTTTTTTGCCCGCAGGTGGGAAGGCGAACCAAAGGAAAGCAAAGAGATGAAACCTCTTTGGATAAATGTTAACGAATTGCCTTTTGAAAGGATGTGGCAGGATGACAGACACTGGTTGCCCCTGCTCCTGAATAACAAGAAAGTGAAGGGCAGCTTTGTTTTCAAGGAAGATAACGAATCCATTGAACACTTTGAAATGGAAGAAGTTGGTAGTGATTTTTAAATTGTCCGACACAAAATAATTCTATACAGCACATCAGCGCATGACGGCTTGGATTTACGTTTCAGGCCGTCCATTGAAGCTGGCGCAGACGGCTTGGATTTACGTTTCAGGCCGTCCATTGGAGCTGGCGCAGACGGCTTGGATTTACGTTTCAGGCCGTCCATTGAAACGTGGGCCTGTGGTCTAGTTGGTTAGGACGCTGCCCTCACATGACCTTTTTATCCAAAAAGGTCAACCAAAAACAGGAGCTCTCGCTTCCAAGGTCATGGGAACGGCAGAGATCCCCGGTTCAAAGCGAACCTTTTCCAGACGCTGCCGCGAGTCTCAAAAGTCTCGCCACCCAAAAGGTCATGTGGAAATCCGGGCGGGCCCATATTTATAAAAATAAAAGCCAATATGTTGATGCAGATAAACACAGGTTCTGCCTGTGTCAGTGGGTCCGTGGTCTAGTGGTATGACGTCGCCTTGACGTGGCGAAGGTCGCCGGTTCGAGCTGCAAACGAAACTCCGGCCGGACCCATTTATTTTAATTTTTAAGTTCATTTCATTCCATGTGGCGGTTATGAGTCCGATATATTTCAAAAAATCCGGAGCCATAAAAATAATAGAAAAGAAAATGCTTCAGAGAAAAGATCCGCATTACTCTGCAGGTATGGCGGCAAGAGTGCTCAATATGCTTAGGGCAGAAAAGAATGATGTTAATTATAATAGTGGTATAGTTAACTCTTTTCTTAGACAGCACAAGGACGAGTTGGGAGGATATATTGAAAAGATAAAGGTTGAAGAGGAGCCTAAACCAATGAAATTTTTCCCGTACATAGTAATTGAAAGGATGTGTAAGTCGTATTACAGGAGGGGAAAAATCAGGAAATACACAAAAAAGGAGCTAAAGGAAATTTTAGGTGATATAAGAAAGTTACACCTCATTCTGCCTCCACCTTCTTAATTTTTTATAAATATTAGATAGACTTATGTATTATTATGCCCCTGTAGTCTAGAAAGCCTTTTCAGGAGCTTCCACAAAGGCTTTAGCGAAAAATGAAAAGGTTTGGGCAACTGGCCAAGGATACCGGCCTTTCGAGTGAGCTTTTTATCCAAAAAGCTCAAGCAAAAACAGAAGTTGAAACTTTCGACTTGAAAGGTATGAGGGAAAGAACGCAAGACGCAGGCTTTGCCCGCGTCAGCCAAAACTTCCCAGTGAATAGGCGAAGAAAGCCGGTGACCCGGGTTCGAAGCGATCCTTTCCGAACGCTGTCGCAGGTCGCAAAGGCTCGCGACCCAAAGGGAAAGAATGTGGAAATCCCGGCGGGGGCACTTTATTTTGTTCATCTGGTGATGATTCTGTAAACAGAGGCAACCTTGTTCTCGAACACGGGTTTCAGGTCGAAAATGCTGGAAATTTTCCTGTACATCCCCTCGTAATACTTGTAGTTTTCCGTTGCTTCTCTCTTGGGCATTATATAATAGGTTATTTTTTCGTTGCCCTCTATGAATGATTTTATCTTCTCCCAGTCCGCCTTTTCGTATTCCTTTATTACAAACCCATCGGTTGTGAATGCAACATAAATTACGCAACTGTCGGTTAAATAGTTGAAGATGTGTGCAAAATCATCCCTTCCTGTAACAATTATGTCATTGCTTTTAAACCGTGTTGCTAATTCGTCCAAACCCCCCAGAAATTCTATCGTTCCTATCTCACATGAATTCTTCTGGACAGCGAACGGCAAAAAAATTAAGAGAAAAACAATTAATGAAAAAATTGCTGCGAAAACTGTTTTGTTTCTGAAATGAAAATGCTCGGATATCAGTTTATATGCAAAATAAATTCCCATACCGGCTATTGGTATGATGAAAAGGTTCAGATGATATGTGTATCTTTCTGACCCGTGCGCATATAAAAGGTAGACAATGGCATATGGCATCATGGATGACAGGAACAGCAGAAGCACCTTTCTATGCTTTATGAAACCATAGTAAATCCCGAATACCAGGAAAATCATTATTACAATGCCGTTCTGCTGCACCAGATAAAGAGAATCCTCCTTAAGATTTTCAGAAAAATTTTCAAACGCGAACGGGTATTTCCATTTATATTCTGGTCCCATAAATTCCAACCCCCAAAACTTTGGCATGAATAATATGTGCGTGATAAAAATTATTCCAAGAAGCAGAGCCAAAATCAGGGAAACTGAAATATTTTTCCAAAAAGTTCTGTGCCTGAGAAAGGATCTGTTGAATATCAAAACCGATATGAAAAATATTGCAAACAGAATCGAGTTCTCCGGCCTTACCTTGGCAGTGAATGATATTATAAGAAATGTTAATATGTAAAAGTGCAGCTTGTTGATTTTCAGGGAAAGGAGTATGAAAAATATCGAAAGGACTATGAAAAAAGAAGATATTGCAATTTCATTGTAAAAGACACCCATCAGGTATACCGGAGATGCAATGAAAGCTATTGATGCCATCAGTCCGATTTCGTGCTTTTTTGTAACAAATTTCATCAGAATGTAAACCAATATTATGAAGAACATCGAGGAAATGAAATTTGCCCAGAGATTGATATACGTATTCGTGCCGATAAAGCTTACAACCAGAAAATAAATGAAAGGCACTGCATCAAGCCTCTGAGGGAAGATATAGAACATACATTCTGATTCGTTATCTAGATGGCTGAGTGAAAATTCAGACATGTAATATTTGCCTGTTTTTGCCATTATCTTCGCTATCTTTAACGGGACCCAACCTTGCTGAAACGGGCTATTAAGGCATATTTTTTTCTCCATTGCCAGATAAAAAGCGGATGAAATGAAAATTGCAAGAATTATGGCTATATATACTACATCCTTTTTATCGATTGGTATGTTTTTATTCAAGTATTTCCTACACAAGAGAAGAAATAAAATTACGAGTGCTACATGAATCAAATCTATTGCCAATACATTGTCAACCAAGAATCCCATCCACGGCAGGACACCCCAAAAAATCATTTTTCATCACAAGGTATATCTCATTTTCTTTTGCATTTAACAATAACCGAAATATATTTAAATACACTCAACAATAAAATAACATCTCGAAGCGCGTTTTGTTGAACGTATTGAATAATTTTTGTGGTTACTATGGTCGATAAAGGGATAGAAAAATTGAAGACAGGGACAACAACAGTCGGGATTATATGCAAGGACGGCGTAGTTCTTGCGGCCGAAAGGAAGGCAACCATGGGTTACCTAGTTGCAAGCAAGTACGCAAAAAAAATTCTGCAGCTCGACAGGCACCTTGCAATGACAATCGCAGGCAACGTGGGAGATGCGCAGGCACTGGAAAGGTACATAAAGGCAGAAGTAAAACTTTACGAGCTGGAAGAGGGGAGGAAAATGCCCGTGAAGGCAGCGGCCACACTCGTTGCAAACATCCTTTACTCCAGGAGTTACTTCCCCTACTACGTACAGCTCCTCGTGGGCGGATACGACGACAAATCGAGGCTGTTCTCTTTCGACCCTACAGGTTCCGTCATCGAGGAAAAGGAGTATTTCTCTACAGGTTCAGGATCAGTCATGGCTCTCGGGGTCCTTGAGGACAAGTACAAGAGGGGCATGAACGCGGAGGAAGCGAAAAAGCTTGCTGTTCGTGCGATCAAGGCCGCTATAGAAAGGGACATCGCTTCTGGAGGTTCCGGCATAGACCTGGCAGTTGTTGACAGCAGGGGCTTCAGAATGGTTTCGGAAGAAGAAGTGAGAAATATTTCAAAGTAACTTTCATGTTAATTTTACAACGGGGAGATTTTAGTGGGCAATATTCTGAAGGAACTAGAGAAGAATTTACCTAGGGATGCCCAGATAACCGAGGTAAAATTTGAGGGTCCTGAGATTGTTTTGTACACAAAAAACAAGGAATTCTTCAGGAACCACGAAAAGGTTATAAGGGAGATAGTTTCGAATTTGAAGAAAAGGATAGAGGTACGTCCGGACCTGAGCATAACGCTCGACATGGAGAAAACCAAGAAACTCATAAAACAGATCGTCCCCAAAGAGGCAGGTATACAGGAAATATACTTCGAACCGGAACTCGGGAAGGTGGTCATCGAATCCCAGAAACCGGGGATGGTTATAGGCAAGGGAGGGGAAACGTACAAGAAGATAAAAAACGAAACCATGTGGCTCCCGAAAATCGAAAGGGCCCCTGCAATAAAAAGCCCCATTGTCAGGGCAGTCCGAAACCTCTTGCATACGGAAATCGATTACCGAAAAAAGTTTTTGAACAGCATAGGTCAGAAAATAAATGCAAAGAGACCGGAAGAACAAGCCAAGAACGACAGGTGGGTAAGGCTTTCTGCGATGGGGGGTTTCAGGGAAGTCGGGAGGTCGGCGATGCTGGTGGAAACCCCGGAGTCCAACGTTCTTGTGGATTTCGGCGTTAATGTCGCAAACGACTCTTATCCGTACACCAACATACCGGAGTTCGACATAGACAAGCTTGACGCCGTCATACTTTCGCACCCGCATCTTGATCACTGCGGATATATTCCGTGGCTGTACGAGAACGGTTACAAGGGCCCGCTTTACGCGACACCGCCTGCACGCGATTTGATGGTTCTGCTCTGCCTTGATTACATAGACATATGCCACAGAGAAGGAAAGGAAGTTCCATACATGAAGAGATCAATAGAAAACGTTGTTAAACACACCTTAGCGCTGGAGTATGGCGAGGTTTCTGACCTTACAAGTGACATAAGGCTTACGCTTCAGCCTGCCGGCCATTTGCTCGGCTCTGCCCTCGTCCATCTCCATGTTGGTGAAGGTTTGCATAACATACTTTACACAGGAGACCTCAAGTTCGGTCCTTCAAGACTTTTCGAACCGGCCTTCACGAATTTCACGAGGGTCGAGACCCTGATTACGGAATCCACGTACGGGCGTTCTGAAGATATCCAGCCGCCGAGGAGAGATGCAGAAACGAAGTTGATGCAGATTATAGAGAGTACGATGAAGGCCAAGGGAAAGGTTTTGATACCATCGTTCGCTGTGGGAAGAGCGCAGGAAATCATGTGCATACTGGCGATGAACAATTTCCAGCACCCTGTTTATATGGAGGGCATGGTATGGGACGCGACGGCCATACATACCGCCTACCCGGAATACCTTTCACGTTATCTTCAGAAACAGATATTCCATTACGGGAACAACCCTTTCATTTCCGAGATATTCAAAAGGGTTGCCCCGAAAGAGAGAGACAAGGTCTTGGATTCAACTGAGCCAGCAGTTGTTATCGCGACGTCAGGCATGCTCGTCGGCGGGCCGGCAATAGAATATCTGAAGGCGTTCGCTCCGGATAAGAAAAACACGCTCGTTTTTGTTGGTTACCAAGCGGAGGGCTCCCCGGGGAGGAGGATACAGAAGGGGTGGAGAGAGATACCCATAAAGGGCGAAGACGGAAAGACAAAAACGCTTGAAATGAAGATGGGAGTGGAGACCGTCGAAGGATTGTCGGGCCACTCGGACAGGAACCAGCTGTTGAACTTCGTTCAGAGACTTTCAAGCAAACCGGAAAGGGTCATCTGCTGCCATGGGGACGGCCACACGGCGGTTGAGCTTGCAAGGGATATACATAAATACCAGAGAATGGAGACACTTGCCCCCAAAAACCTCGAAGTTATAAGGTTGAAATAAGGATTGGGTCATTTTATTTCAGAGCCGTCAAAATCCTCAAAACTATAAAAACGTATTTAAATAAAATGCGAAAAGAAGAGAAAAAAACAAAGAAATTATTTCTCGACTTTTGCGTGTTCAGGCGCGAGAATCAGCCAGTCCTGTTCCACACCCACAATGTCCCCATTCTGGGCAAGAACCGTTTTCTTGAGCTTCTCAACCGATCTCTTGAGTTCTCCAAGGTCCTTTTCTTTCAGGGTTTTTATCTTCAGAAAGACCAGCGAGCCGTTTCTTACTGCCCTGAGTATCCTTTCGGTATCAGCAAATTCCTCAAGCTTGTCTATTGTTATGCCAATCTTTCCAGGTCCTGAGGACTCGGCAACACCAACTTCAACATATTCCTCTCTCGGTATACCTTCCTCGGCCTCTATCCTTGAAATGCCTTTCTTGAATCTGTCAAACACCATCTTTATCCCTCCTGACCATTAAACAAGATGCATCGAACAAGATGTTAATATAAATGATAAAAAGACTTAAAAAGTTTTATGTGTTTAGCGGTTTAATTCTTCAAGCCTTGATACGATATTCCACATCTTTGTTCGGGCGTAAAGCGAGATATTCGGGTCGCTGGATGATTCATCAAGGATAGAAACAAGGGTCGAAATCTTGACCTCGTCGCTCTCTTTCTCCTCTTTCAGCTCCTTTATGGATTCCTCTATGCGGCTCTTTATATTTCTCGGGACCCCCCTGTCTCCAAGTATCTCTTCGAGCAGGTTTATGGCCTCTTCAAATTTTTTCATGGTTTCCTCCGAGTATCTAACCGCCAGCTGCCTGCCTTTCTGTCTCGGTGAGCTTTTCCCTCAGACCCTCTATCTTTGACTTTAACATGGATTCCTGTCTCTCTATGCCTTTTACTTTCATGTTCAGGAAATCCAGTTTCTCTTTCAGTTCCTTTTTCAGGCTCTTCACGCTGTCTTTTATGAGTATAGGGCCTGAAATCTTGTACGCCGTGGTTTCCTTGGTCCTTTCCAGTTCATCCAGGGCCTTCTTTGCCTCATCAATTTCAAGTTTGAAAGCTCCCTTCTGCGTCAGTATTGCCTGTATCTGCTGCTGATATATCTGGGCCTGACCTAACAGATGCTCAACCTCTTTTGAAGTCATAAATGCACCTTTCAATATTTACTTAGCCTTCACCCTTTTTACAACTGGAGGCCTGCTTTTTTCCAGTATTCTGTACCCGCAGTAAGGGCATATGATTTTCTTCTCCCTGCTGAGATCCACCTCAACACTCCTTCCGCAATTCAAACACTTATACACACGCAACACCTATTCTGAAATTTAATCTAAACTTTTGGATCATAAGCATTCCCGGCAAACTTCAAGCCGCATTTATTGCACTTCCAGATTCCAGGGGAAATCCTTTTAAGTCCTGGTTTTAGGCAGTTCGGACATTTGTGTTTTCTCTTCTGAACCCTTTCAATTTCTACCAGTTTCTTTTTTACTCCCTTTCCGTATCTTGAACCGAACCTTCCCGAAGGCCCGACTTTCTTTGTTCTTCTCATGCTATCTAATTTGGTTTAATTTATTTAAGTGTGTCTATAACATCTTCCTTCTTGCCTTGCCTTCCTTTACTGCCAGATCAATGGCCTCTTCCAGCATCTCTATGGAAAAACCGCCCTTTCCACCCTTCTGCATCGCGCAAATGTTATCGTCATCCTTTGTGGTAACCGTTATCCTGCTGGCCATAAAGTCTTCTTCTTCTCTTCCGGGATCAATAACCAGCTTGTCGTTTATTTGTGCTATCGTGACCGGTATGGGCTTTTCCCTTACAGGAAGCTTTCCCTTTCTTTTTTCGTAGTTCACCCTTTCTTCCTTTTCATTGTATTCCGGCATTTTTGTGTTAAGCAGTGCCGCAATGGCCGCAATGCCCGAAGCATCTATGAGGTTTCCATCATGGTTTATAGGCTGTACGTCTATGAAAACCATCCAGACCTTTTCTCCCTTCTTTATGCAGAGTTTTTCCATATCAATGCATTTCGATTCCCTGATCCCGCGGTCAACTATTCTGGCGAGCTCTATTGCATCTTCCCCGGGCGGGCCCAATTCGAATTCGGGCGACGCCAGAGGTGAGAATTCTGCGTTTACTATCAGAACCCCCTCATTTGGCGTGTCAGGGAAGGGTTCGCCCACGTCCATCTTAACTCCGGCTATTACCTCCGTGTCACCGATCTTGACCTTGGCTGAACCTTCTGCATTGTTGATAACATCCTTCTCTATGATTATCTTCCTGCTTTCCTCAAGCTTCCTTCCGTCTATCCTGCGACCCTTTTTCACGATGTTGCTTATGTAATCCTGCTGTATGTTCATTCTTTCGCCTCCTTTGCTGACCATTTTTTTAACAGCGCCTCTCTCTGCTTTTTATAAAGTATTTCGCAGCCCTTCACGCCCAATTGTATCAGGTTCTTCACATCCTTCTTGGATATATTGCCGTCCATTTGAAGGAGTGTGAATTTTTTGTAACGTGGCATATATGCTATGGGAAGATCGCATGCCGTAGCTTCCTCCTCTTCTCCTTCCAGGTCGAGCGCACACTGACCTTCTATCTTGCCCACTGCAACGGATGAGACAAGGTCTCTCATCTGCACACCCGCATCCGCCAAGGCCAGACTCGCGGCATTTATCCCCACAGTTCTGGTTCCTGCATTGGCCTCCAGTATGATTATGTAGACATCGATCGTTGTTCTGGGGAAATCTTCAAGAAACAAAGCCGGTTCCAGCGCATCCCTTGTCACTTTGGAAATTTCAACACTCCTTCTCGAAGGTCCCGGTCTCACCCTTTCCTTCGTGGAAAATGGCGCCATCATGTACTTGCACTGGAGGATTGCACGCTCGTTGTTTTGGCGGTGCTTTGGGTGAAGTTCCCTCGGGCCGTACACAGCTGCTATAGCACGCGTACTTCCCAAGGCCACCATTGCAGAACCATCAGCCTCCTTTACCACGCCAACCTTCATCTCAACAGGTCTCATTTCTTCCATTTTCCTGTTGTTTTCTCTTTTAAAAGCCATATTATCACCTATTCTTACTCAAAAATTTTTCAACATAATCAGTAAGTCCGCTTGTGTGCGACATCTCCTCTATTATTTTTATTGTCTTCACCGCAAGGTTTTCGTTCTCGCCCTGCAGCCATATCAGACCATTCTGCCCTACCGAAATACGGCATCTTGTCTTGTCTTTCACGAGGTTTATCATACTACCCTGTTTGCCTATGAGCCTCGGAACCTTCACAGGACCTATCTTAACTATCCGCCCCTCGACGAGCTTTCGCGTTTTAACATCCTGCATTGAAATATGGATGTCCTTCAGAGGACTTACAGACGTTATTTTCCCGTAGATAACATCACCTATAGCGTATATTTTTGTTAGGTCAGTTTTTATGGGGTCCACAAATTCCCTCACGCCTGAGAGCGGAAGGAACGCATCGTAAGGGGAATTTATGTTTATTATCCACCCGTTCCTCTGGACGTCCTCCACCACGCCTATCACCATGTCTCCTGGTTCGGGCATGTACATGCCGGCAAGGGGAACAACCTCTATGACCCTGCTCTTGAAGTAAACAAGGCCTATTCTTTTGGATATTATTGCGCTCCCCTCCCTGTAGCAGTTCTTGCCCGGAAGATAATCCATGCTGTCGACTATTTTGTCTCCCGGTAAAACAACATCCTTCTCCTTTTTGAATATCTTGCTTTTGTCTTCAGCCTTCTTTTCTTCCATATCATCACCTTTCATGTAAATATAAAATCTATAAAATCACGTATTTTTTTCTTATAATTTATGCTCTTTTAAAATTTTAATCTCCACTTTTCCTCCTGTAAGTTTATTCAGACGGTCATATATATCACCCTGCATGCCTGCAGGGATCTCTATGACGGCGACCCAGGCGGAGGATGTCCATTCCTCCTTCTTCACCTCTGTTATTTCCCTGACGATTGAATTTGCCTTGCCGGCATATTCCATGGGAACGCGTATGGCGATTTCCATCCTTTCCAGGGAAATAGGGATGACTTCCTGTATCTTTTCGAGAACATTTTTTATCTGGTCTTTCGCGGGTCTGAAGGGGTCCACGGAAACGTGTGCCTCCTCCATCGCATTGAGTATCCTGTTTGGAGGGTGCGGAACCTTGGTTTTCGGGTCGATCCCCTGCCGTGATATTATGTTTGCTATCTCCTTCCTTTTCTCCTCCATGAACTTGTTTCTCTGTTCTGTTGTCAGCTGTATTTCGCCTTCCTTTACAATCTTTTCCGCAATCTCGAAGACATCGGTTGTTCCGAACGCTTTGTGAAGGTCTTCGGAGGAATGCCTTTCCCCTGTTTTCGCGTCCTTAAATATCTCGGAGACCGCAAGAACATCTTCAATGTTCACCTCCGCTCCTCTCTTCAGCTCCAGGGCCTTGTCCGGATCGACAAGTACCTCGAAGTGCATCTCCTCCTTTGATATTCTCGCAGTTACAGCATCCTCGACAGAAACCATAAAATCACCTGTTATTCAACCTGATGCGACAAGAAGCTCATTTACTTTTCCCTTACGACCCTGCTTATCTCCTGCCCAGAAATCTTCTTGAATTCTTTACCTGTTATTACTGCAGCATCTATGTTTTCTTTCTCGATGTTCTTTTCTCCGGCCTTCATCGCCTTGAGAAGGAGTTTAAGTCCATCTTTTTCCGACATGTTATCCTTGAAACCGGCTTTAAGAACCTTTTTTGCCTTCTCTGCTCCTCTGCCTATCGCCTGCGCTTTCCATTCTATCATGGTCCCTGAGGGATCTGTTTCATAAAGATTCGGACCCGTCTTGTCTACTCCGCCTATCAGCAGACCAACGCCGAACGGCCTCAGACCTGCGTATTGGGTTGCCATGTGTTTGTGATTTGCCAGATACTTGGTAAGGCTGTTGACAGATATCGGTTCGTTGTATGTTATCCTGTTTATCTGCGCCTTTACCCTTGCCAGCTCCACCAGGTCTCTTGCGTCTGCCAGTATCCCTGAACCGACCAAGCCGATGTGGTTGTCTATCTCAAAAATCTTCTTCGAAGTATTGCTAACAGCGAGGGGTATGTGGGATTTCACGGAGCCCAGAACGACTCCCCTGTCTGTGACAATACCTACCACTGTCCCCCCTCTTTTGACAGCCTGCCTTGCATACTCCACTTGAAGAAGTCTACCATCAGGTGAAAAGACTACGATGGTTCTGTCGTAAGCCATGTAGTTTGGCGGTATAGGTTGCATATCAAACCTCCCAAGTTAAACATAAGTTTCGGAAGATGCAGAATTTTGCATTCTGCATCGGTTTACTTTCGGAAGATGCAGAATTTTGCATTCTGCATCGGTTTACTTTCGGAAGATGCAGAATTTTGCATTCTGCATCAATTTAATATGAAATTATGAATTTTGATATATAAATTAATTATTTCTTTATAAGTCTTTAAATTAAACAAAAAAATAATTAAGGATTACACATCAAGAAAACTGAGATTCAGGGGTGATTATGATGAGGAAAGTTCTGGTTCCATTGGCCGAAGGCTTTGAAGAGATAGAGGCATTGGCGGTGACCGATGTTATGAGGCGTGCTGGTTTGGAGGTAGTTTTGACCGGCCTGCCGGGGAGCATAGTCAAGGGAAGGTCAGGTATAAAGGTAATAAGCGACAGGAAGATAGAGGATGTCAACCCGAAAGATTTCGACGCGGTTGTTCTCCCTGGGGGAGATCCAGGATATGTTAATCTCGGAAGATCACAAAAAATTCTTGACATGCTCGTTGATTTTAATGACCAGGAAAAGCTCATAGCTGCGATATGCGCGTCGCCTGCCATACTTTCCAAACTGGGGATACTGGATAATAGGAAAGCGACAGTTTACCCGGGAATGGAGAGGGAGATCCCAAAACCCAGGTCAGGTAAGGTTATAGTCGATGGCCACATAATAACCTCGGAGGGACCCGGAACAGCAATAGATTTCGCCTTGGAAATAATCAAAAAGCTCTTGGGCAGGGACAAGGCAGAAGAGGTCAGGAAGGAAATTGTCTACCGGTAAAAGCCGATTTTTCATTTTTAAACCAAACGTTAGATATATCTATATTGACATAGACGAAGTCTATGTCTTACGAGATTGACGACTTGACATAGACGAAGTCTATGTCTTACGAAATATGGGCCCGTAGCTCAACGGATAAACCCTTTTCCGGTAGCTTCACTTACGCAAAAACGTTTACGGAAAAGTTAGGTTGTGTAAAGAGCGACCGGCTTCGGACTCAAAACCTCCAGCGGGTTTTGAGGAATCCAGCAACCAAAGGAAGAAACCGGTAGGTTGGGGGTTCGAAACTCAAAACCTCCAGCGGGTTTTGAGGAATCCAGCAACCCGAATCGGAAATCCTCCCGGGCTCATTTGGGACAATAAAATTTTTTATAACTTCGATAGAATTTTTAATATCAAATTTCTGTGATAGCATGAAAATTTTTGTGGACACCGCCAATCTGGAAGAAATAAGAGAGGCTTATTCCTGGGGCATAGTTAACGGCGTGACGACGAACCCATCGCTCATATACAAGGCATCCAAAAAATACAAAGTGCCTGATATGATAAAGTATCTGAAAGAACTGTTCGAGGTTATCGGGAAGGAGGATCCTGTCAGTCTTGAGGTAATCAGCAAAACCCAGGGAAAAATGTACGATGAGGCCATGAGATTGTATGATACCTTCAATGGAGAAGGAAATGTCGTCATAAAGATACCCGTGAACCCATCCACAGATGAATCAGATAATCTGGATTTTGACGGACTGAAATGCATATACAAACTGAATAAAAACGGGGTCAAAACAAATGCCACCCTGATATTCACGCCCGAACAGGCCATGCTTTCTGCGAAGGCAGGTGCAAATTACGTCAGCCCGTTTGCAGGAAGGGTTGATGACAAGCTAAGGAAAAAGGCCAAGCAGAAATTTGAAAAGGGAGACTACTTTCCTGCAGGCGGGATTTTTGAGGAGAAAGGAGAATTAATTCATGACGATGGTATAGTAAGCGGTGCAGACCTTGTGAAGAAGATAATGACTACATTCTCGAGATACCCTGATTTGAAATCAGAGGTCATTGCAGCAAGCATGAGAAACCCGAGACAGGTCAGAGAAGTTGCCGAAACGGGCGTTCACATAGCCACGATCCCCTTTCCTGTTCTTAAAAAGATGTTATTCCACGACAAAACGGTAGAGGGGATGATAAAGTTCTCAGAGGACGCCGACAAGGTTCCGGAGTACAAGAAAATTTTCATATCATAATTATTTTTCGCTTGATGTTACATACCTTCCGGTCTTTCCCCGAGCGTTACCGGGAATTCCAGGAATTCGCCATCCCTGTAGACCTTCAATATAACAGTATCCCCAGGCTTGTATCTGAGCAGAACGTTCAGAAGGTCGACGTTGTTGGATATCTTTTCTCCGTTTATCGAAACTATTATGTCACCGAGAATGAAGTCGGATTTTCCGGGCCTTGAAGCAGTTTCCCTGAGCCCCGCCTCTTTTGCAGGGCTTATATCTGCGAAGTCCACAACAAGAACACCGTAATCAACTCCGATGTTCCATACACTTGCCATCTCCTTCGTAACGTCCGCTCCTGTTATCCCAAGCCAAGGCCTGCTGACTTTTCCCCTCTCTATGAGTTCCGTATAAATCCTTCTGACTGTATTTATGGGGATCGCAAAACCTATTCCCTCCGAACCGCCGGACTTCGAGATTATTGCCGTGTTAACCCCTATAACCTTCCCTTCGAGACTGATAAGCGGGCCGCCGGAGTTTCCGGGATTGACTGCCGCATCCGTCTGTATAACCTTCTCTATCCTGAATCCCCCTTCGGATGTGAGTGTTCTGTTAAGGGCAGACACGATTCCAAGTGTTATCGTGTTCTGGAGCCTGAAAGGATTCCCTATCGCTACAACGAACTCCCCTTCCCTTACGCTGTCCGAATCGCCTATTTCAACGGGTTTCAATTTGTAAGGAGGGTCTATCTTTATGACCGCCACGTCATTCAGAGGATCCGCTCCCCTTAGAACCGCTGGGAATTCATCCCCGTTGGATAAAACAACCGTTATGTTCGAGGCATCCGAAACGACATGGTCGTTCGTAACTATGTAACCGTCTTCTGAAACTATGAACCCTGAGCCGGAGGCCTCTGATTTAAAAATACCGAAAAAGGTATGTGTGAACCTGATTGTGTCTATGTAAACAACCGATTGTTTGTTGCTCCGGAGTATGTCCATTACCCTGTCCTCAATAGGTATGCTCTGGTTAACGTAAACCCTCTGGATTACTGTTGTCGTGTTAGCTGGTCGTGTCTGTACGTACCCCCCGGGCAGAAGCAGGGATAACGTTACCAGCGATCCTAACAGCCCTCCCACAAAGCATGCAATCAGAATGTAAACAACATACGCAGTGTTCGTGTGAGTCATAAATTTGAATTGGCACAAAGTAATAAATTTGTTTCACGGGCCCCGACTGGATTTCAGATATTCTTTCAGCCTGAGGAACGCCTTGCTCCTGTGGGAAATCCTGTTCTTCTCCTCCATCGTCATTTCAGCGAATGTTCTTTCGAAACCCTTTGGAATGAAGGCCCTGTCCCAGTCGAAACGTTTCCTTCCTCTCGGGTTCTTCGCGATCTCCCCTCTCACCGTCCCCGAGAAAATTTTCATCCGCTTTCCGTCATAATAAGCAACGCACGCCTCCGCTTTTGCTACCCTATTCTTACCGAGGAGTTCGCACATCTCCTCCACCCCCATCGTTTCCATAACCCACCTTATCAGCGGGCCGGGGAAGTTTTTCCAGGCTTTTATATAGAGAGCGGTGTCTTCAACTATCACAGGCTTCCGGATTTTTTCAAACGCCTTCCTCGCCTTGTCTTCGACTATCTCCCTGAGGCTCATCGACTGTATCTCGCGGATTTCGAGTTCAGTGTGCTTTATTTCGAAACCCAAAATTTTCCGGACTTCTTTTAATTTGTTCTTGTTGCCTGTCACGAAAAAAATTTCTTTCATAATGTTAAAGAAGGAATTGTGTATTAAAATAACGTTCGTGTTTTCCTATCAGGATCAGCCCTGGTATTTCTTTCCCTGAGTCTCGACAGAAAAGCCCTTGCAGAATCCCCTTGCTTCGTATTCTATCACTATCTCTTCTTTCGGTCTTAGCTGAAGAATTGTCCATCTGAGTCTGTCCGCTGTACTGTCCATTTCTTCAATTTCAGGGGTTATGTTACAGCGGATGAAAGATCCCCTTGGGACGCTGTCCAGAACGTTGAGAAGCCTGATAGTATTGTTGGTTTTGTTCTTTATCCTGAGCATCGCCATTCCCCCGCCTATCTGTTTTTCGAGCTTCAGCGGTCCGCCCATTCGAAGAAGATGTCTGTTTTTGTACAGGATGATTGAGAAAAGCGCGCCGAATATCGCAATGAAAATGACCGAAAACAGAAACCAGTTAAAGGCCGGGGAAACCTTTACGGATTTGAATCCGGCGAAGTAATTCGCCCTCTTGGCTGCTATCTGGACGTTCCCGGATTCATTGATAAGAATGCTCGCCATGCCATTGCTGTCCGTCGTGTAAACGTACATGTTTCCGGAATCCGAGTACGTAACAGTCACGGACGCACCCGAAACAGAGTGGTTGTTCTGGTCCCTGATATGCACATCTATCGTTTCTCCCTGTGTTACTCTTTCAGGAAAATAGACATGCAAAATCCGGTCTACACATCTGTGGTTTATGACATCGCATGTCTGGTTCTGCCCGCAATGCGAGTTCGTGCAGCAGTAGCCCGCATACGGAAAGACACACTGGTGGTTCCTTGGAACCCCGCAGTCGCACTGAACGTCCTTGCAGGTATGATCGGTCATGTCGCAGTACTCCTGGCTCTCGCATGTGTTGTCATCGCAGCATTCGTAATCTATGCATTCATGGTTCAAAGCGTAACCGCAGTCGCACGAAAGCGTCACGCACACGTATTCGCTGGTGCATTCCTCGTCGTCTGCGCAGTCCGTATCCGAGGAACACTCTCTTTCCGGGTAAACAAAGAATGTTAGCTCTGTTGTGTTTCCGGTTTCATTGTTTTCGCAGAGAAATGTTATATCATAATCACCGCCGGAAAAATTGGAAACGTTAAGGTATTTGCTGAACTTTTTTGGGCTAACCTCGGAAAGAGAACCGAGCAGACTTGTGTCAATCATGTAGCTGCACGAAGTCACGTTTAAATTGGTTTTCACTTCCAGCAAAAGCAGGGTTTCATTCACAAGGTCCGGCCTGAAGTACACGGAATTGTTTTCGGGCGATATTGCCGTCAGTATCAGACCAGAGACATTTGCCGAGGCATTTGATTTCAAAACTATCTCAGCGGTAATGTCGCCGGTGAGATTAGCGGTAGTCGCATTCGAATAGCCTGATTTGCTCGCGTTTATTGTATAGGGAGAAAAATAGAATATCCCTGTTTCATTCTCGATCTTTTGCTCTTTCGTTGTCCCGACCTTTCCCTGGGAATCAGTGGTGCCGGAAAAAACGATGTTCGTAAAATTATTCTTTATTATCACATCCGCATCTTCCACAGGGCTTCCTCCGGTGTCCACCACTGTTACATTCAGGTACCACCCTTTCCACAGGGTTGTGTAATCTGTGTTTACGAATGCCGTTTCTTCGGCAGAGAGCATGTAAATGTCGTATGAGCTGCTTCTGTTGCACAGGTTGTTGCTGAGGAGTGTGTCCTTCGTTTGTAGAAGGTAGACACCGTAATCATTGTCTGTTATTGTGTTCCCTGTTATTTTCGTATTTTGAGACCCCCTAGCATCAATCCCTGCCAATCCATTATTTGCTATCTTGTTATTTGTCACATTGTTGCCGTCCCCCGAGACCATCAGCCCCGTGCCTGTGTTGTTGGTAATCGTGTTGTTGTCTATGATACTGTCGGAGCTTCCCAGAATGACGGCAGCGAAGTTATCCAAAAACTGGGTGTTTGTTATGCGCGCGCCTCCGGAACCAACGTAAAGCCCGCTCTTCTTTTCATCCGCGCTGTCATACCCACAATCATGGATGCGCGAATCATGGATTTCCAGGATCGCCCCCGGATTGGAAACAAATGTATAAGCTTTCGAAAGACTCTCTATGGTGGAACCAATGACGTGAAGTGAACTGTCCACCACTATTCCGTATTCCCCGGCCGAACTTGAATTGAATTGGAGTTTCGAATTCTGCAATGTGAGGTTTCCTGATTCGTTTATGATCAGGTTACCGTTGAGGGTTATGTTCTCCGCGGAACATAAAATGCTTTCGTTGACATGCCAGTCCCCTGCTGCCGGCGGCGTGCATTGCGCAGCTGCGAACGAGGGAAACGCCGCTAAAACAACGATTAACAAAACCAAAATCCAACCCCTCATAAGTAAATCTTGTCTGAGGTGTCTTATATTGGTTTAATTTTCATCGAACGGTATGATTTCAGTGATTCCGGAATCAGTTCCTTCCTTCCCCTTCCCGCTTTCTGTTTCTTCTCTTATTTCCTCTGTCATTTCCTCTTTGTTCTCTTCCTGGGATTCGCTCGTTTCCATGGCTCCTTTCTCCAGCATATCCTTTATCCTCTGTTTTTCTTCTCCGAAGTATCGCTCAAATTCCTTTGTCAGCGTGAGGATTCGCGTTCTCCCCTCCTTCTCCGATTTTATAAGTCCCTTCTTCACGAGAAGTTTGATGTACGCATAAGCCTTGTTGCCCTGTATGCGAACAACATCGCTCTGCTTTATAGGCTCTCTGTACGCCACAAGAGCGAGCGTTCGCCTGTGTCCTTCCCTCAGGTCGGAATAGGGAGTGAGATGTGCAACCTTAGGGAGGATTTCTTTCCTCACTTCCATGGCCCATCCTTCTTCGCTTTTGGTTATCTCGATTCCCCTGCCCTCGTACTCCTTCTGGAGTTTCACAAGCTTCTCCTCTATCCTGTCCTCGGAAGAAATCCCCGTAATCTTCGATATCTCCCTTACAGACAATGGCCTTGGGGACATGAACAGGGCGGCTTCAATCAGTTTCTTGGGCATGCGTATCGCCTGATACTATATTTGGTTATGAAATTATAAATTGTTGAACCGACCAATTATTTAACATGCATACATCAATAAAGGTGATAGTTGTTCTGATCATCCTCCTGATAGCGGCCATCGTGCTGATAGGACTGATGACAGGCTGGGCAGGGCAATCGGGCAGCATCATGCAGGACATATTCGGGTTTGTGGACAGGCTGATGCCCCAATGAAAGCCCGGACCAAACCGAAACAAAACGCCAACCTTTATAAGAGGGCTCGGGCATAATTTAAACTATGAGGGTTTCCATACTTATCGTGGTTTCGGCAATAGTGATACTGGTAATAGCGCTGGTTTTGCTCACCATATTCAGCTCGGGAATAGGAAACATTTACACTATAGCCGGAGCGCAGAGCCAGTGTGCCCAAATCGGGAGATCAACATGTGCCTCGGCAGGGACACTGCCTGCAAACTGGGCGATACCAACGATGAAAGTTAACGAAGCCGGACAGACAGTCTTGAGAAGCTGCGCATACCTCATGAGGGCAACCTGCGGCGAGCAGCTCAACGCTCAGACATGCTCCACCTGCCAGTTCACGACACCGACATAGTAAAGTCAGGCAAATTCAGATTTTTATAGCAGCTGAGCCAATTATTAAAAGATAGGCATGAGGGTGTCCATTTTAATTGTTGTTACGGCTGTTGTGATACTTATAATCGCGGTTATACTCATTACCATTTTTGGCGGCGGCATAGAAAGGTTTAACTTTATCTGGGGCGGGTTTTCCACGGACCAGCTCGTTAAGTCCTCCTGCAAGACCCGGTGCACGGAACTCTGCTACAGCACGGGAACGAAATCCGGACAACCTGCCGGCTGGGGGAGCGTTCAGGTCGGTGGGGCAACTTACCAGTGTTCTGAACACGGTATTTCGTGCGACTGCGCGCAGTACATCCCGGGAGGTCTCACGCCCGGGGCATCCACAAAGCAGCCCGTGGGAGGGCCTTGCCAGACCGACAACGACTGCCAGAGCGGCCTCAAATGCGACCCGACAACGAATAAATGCGTCAACAAGTAGAAAATCCGTTTCCTTAAATTTATTAAAACTTCCGGACCAATTAATAGATATGAGGAAGAAGGGGATTACGATGGATTTTTTGATAACGATACTCGTCCTAGCGGGGATTGTCATGATGATACTTTTATTTTTCAAACAAATGGGGGGTTTGCCTTCATGATACCATTCATTTTGTTCATGATGGTGAATACGATACGCATGAAAAAGGGTCAGAATACAGTAGGGTGGACTCTGGGAACTACTGCACGTGTCATTCTATTTTTTGCTTTCCTTGTACTTGCACTGTTAGTTTTCATTAGATTTATGCATCTGAAATATCAATTTTCATAGACCTCGAATATTCACCGAAATTTAAAGGTGGAAAACAAAATTATTTTTATGAAGAAATTGAAACAAGGTACAGTAACTCTAGAAGCCCTTCTCCTGATGCTTGCTGTTTTAGGTGTTATACTTGCTCTTGTCTTCCTCATGTCTAGATGGGAATGGATTCGTTACGGAAGTTGCTGGAGCGAACCTGCCAACAAACTCACAGACCTCAGGGACGGGAAGAACATAATCGATTTCAAGGGGTGTGTTGATAAGGCGATATTCACGAACAGTCTGACAAGCCCTGCCGTAACCAGTGAAATAGACATCTTCAAAAGCTGCGACAGCCGGACAAGAGGAAAGACGGGCGGGAGTTTTGTCATAGTGGTTCCTGTCAAAAACCCACCCAGCGACATAGTTAAGACGGTAAAAGGATGGGTTTTTGGCAAGCCGAAACCCAAGTGCGTATGGAAGGGCTATGTTATTTTGCAGGAATTGGTTGTTGAAGGTGCCGACAAGGAACACTGTATATATGTGGGAGATACACCAACACCCAATGTTAAAAGTATAGCTGAGTGTTGATTAGAATGCTAAAAGGTCAAATCACAAGGCCAGTAATGCTATTAATGGCAGTCATTATAATATCGATTTCAGGGATCATTATAATCTGGAATATATCAGGACCAAGCCTCCCAACAAGCCTCGAAGGGCAATCACTCTTTGTCGCGCATTCGATTGCCTCCTACATAAGCGGGCTATCGACAGTGGAGAAGGGAAAGGTGGAAAAACTTCTTAACGGGACTTTCGACATAGAGATAGGCAAATATCCGTGGTCTAAACGGACATTCACCTCAATAAAGCCGCTTGGAAACTATTATGTAAAGGTGACCGCTTACGATGAACAGGGAAACAGAAAGAGGGACAGCGGACAGGTTCCGTTTGTTGGCGACCTCTCCATTTCATGCGGAGGAACAGGAGCGTTCAAGGCAACCGTCTGCGAGATATTCAGGAACGTCTCCGTTATCACGATTCTGAAAGAGTCAAACAAGCCAGTCGAACTTATCACAACCAAGACATTTACAATCTCTCCCGTAAGCTTAACGAACCTTGCGATTTCCAGGTATTCTAAATACAAAGGCAGGATAGAGGAGGGCCTCAAAATTTATGACCTTTCCCCGTATTATGACAACCCGAAAGCTCTCGTGGCAGGGCTGATAACCCAAGAGTCTGCCGGTAATTCATGGGACCCGCTTTCCGTAAGCCCGTGCGGTGCCGCCGGTCTCATGCAGTTTATTCCGGCAACCGCGAGAAGCTATGGTCTTAAAGTTCCCAAGTATCCGTTTGTCGAGTGCCGCATGGACATATGCGGGAAAATGGTTTCCTCCTGCAACGCCTGCGACCCCACGCAGTGCAAATCACCTGACGAGGATGAAAGGTTCGACCCGGATAAAGCGATAATAGCCGGCATACACTTATTGTACGATAACATACTGAAATGCGGCAGTGTGGAGGGAGGATTGCGCATGTACAATAGTGGCAAGTGTAATGTAGAAGCGAACCCGGGTTATGTCAGCAGTGTGCTAAGCTATGCAGAGGAGTGGAAGAAGTATGTTTAACAAGAAACTTGGAAACCCCGTTAAGGGAGGTACTACTTTGAATGCAATCGTAGGAACACTTCTTTTTAGTGTTGCTATTATCACAACTATTGTAACCCTCAAGACATACTATGCGGATTATGCGGGCTATGTTAAAATACCGATAGAAAACCTTCAGGTAGTCAAGGCCTCTCATGCGTTTGAGATCTGCCTTGCAAGGCTCAGCGCTAACGAGCAGTTCATTTCGAAAAACATGCTCGAAGAGTATGCAGGAGACAGCGTGAACAGAATATGCGAAATTCAGGAACCTGTAATGTGGGGGTATGTAAAAGACGTGGAAGAGGGGGACGAATATCTCTTCCCGCCTCCGGATAAAAATTTAGTGGAGAAACTCTTTCCTCCGGCAATGGTTAACGATTTCATAGAAAAAATCAGGCGGTGGACCAAAAAGGACATCAAAACAGAGCATATGATATGGGTTTCCATCGCCGTTCCAGAAGTCAGGGGAATAACAGATGAGAACGAAGAGCTTAATGGCGAGTTCCTCGTTCAGGCCAAATGGGAAGGCCTCGGGAGCCTGAAAGCGAATGATATGGTTCTAAGGCTTTACAACAAAAGCTATTACAAGAGATTGCCTGTTAATGTAAATACAATATTACCTTACGAGGTCAAACAATGGCTCGAGGACATGGAAAAAAACGGGATAAAATTCGATTCAAGGGTCGTGAACTTCCAGAACACGCCTGTCAAAAGCATAATGCCTTTTGATTACGAACTGGAGAAATGCGATAAAATAGGGGGACTTTTGCATTATACAGATAGCGAAACATGCATAGAAGTCTACGAAAATATAAATAAAATTCACATGGGGCGATTGGGTGTCAAGATATAGGAAGGCATTTACAGGTTTGTGGGTAATCATTTTTGTTTTTGTGTTCGTAATCTTGGGCATGCATATCTTTGCGAAAATGCATATCATAAACAAGGTCGTGAAGATCAAGGGAAAGGTCAATGTTTACATCACGCTGGACGACAAGGGAACAGAGAGTCTGACTTTCCTGAACTCCAAAACGGGCGAAAAGAACTACATGGAGGTCTTGGGGAGCTTGGCCGCGAAAGACGCGGAAGAAATCCTCAAGGATGAGCTCGGCAGAGTGGAAAACACGCTGTTCAAGCTGAAGAACTACTATCTGATTGTCAGGGATTCCACGGGGCAGATAATATACGAAAAGAAGAGAGGAACGCCGACTAAAAATTTCAAGGTCTACAAGCTGGGCAACATAAACATTGACTGGCCTGTGAGGGAAACCCCTGTCATTTCCTCTGGATTCGGCTTCAGGCTGCTAAACAACGAGCTCGACATGCACGGAGGCATAGACATAGCCCTGCCTGAGGGAACGAAGGTCTACCCCGCGGCGGACGGGCAGGTTGTGGGGATAGGAAGGGGGTGCCAGGCGGCGGCATCTTCGTGCGTGACGGCTTCCAAGAACCCAAAGAAATACAACCATCCGGAATGCGGTTGCAACGGCGGTCTTGGAAACTACGTGACTATCAAACACCACCAGAACGGGCAGACCTTTTATACCTTTTACGACCATCTGAAGGAGGTCACGTCTGCCCTGAATAAAGGCGATAAGGTGACCACAAACACGGTAATAGGAACTATAGGGAGCACGGGTTATTCAACTGCAACGCATCTGCACTTCGAACTGGGGACATCAGAAAAAAAGAGCGACGCAACGGCGGTTGATCCATGCCCTTATCTCCCGAACGCCCCCGTGGAATGCGAACAGCCTTCGCACAGGCAGACGGGGTATGAAGTTGATATTCCCCTGCCCGGAGGGAAGAAGGGAGAAGTGGAGCTGGTTGTATGGGAATGAAGAAGGGCGATGTTCCGGCAAATACACTTTACGCAATAGTCCTTGTAATAATTTTCATCCTAGTTATTGGTCAGTTCATTTACTTCCTCCTTCACAGCCAAACCAAAATCGAATACTTTGTTTTTGATGTCTATGTTGTGAAGAACGGCATGAACCTTGCAAATCTTTACCTTCAGGATTCCTTTGATTACGCTGTTTACCAGGCGATGTTCGACAACGGGAGGAGAGGCGGCCTGGACGAGACGCCTGTAGGCGCTGCCTACAATTACTGGCAGGAAATAGGAGGCGTCATCAGCCCTTCAAAAAAGGATGTGGAAAACCATCTGAAATCCGAGGTAGCGAAAAATCTCAACAAATACGTAGCCGGCGGATACACATTTCTCGGGAAATATTACGCCCTTCCGATTTTTAAAAGCGATGAAATAAAGGTAAACGATTTGAAAGACGGAACAGAAGCAGTTGCTGAAACATCCGGAACCATTCAGTTTCACGATGTTATACCTCATCTGACAGGCGAAGAGAGGGTGAGTATAGAATCCGTGCCTCTCCTTGTGAACAAATATCCTGTGGACTATTTCGGACTTTACGAGAAATCAGCAGAGGTTTTCGGCGAAGTGAAAACTTTGCAGTGCGCAGCCCTGAAGAAGGGCGACAAACCAAAGGACAACGAAAAGAGCAGCAGCTATCTCGTAAACGCTGTTGTGCTTGACAAGATTGATACTCCATGCGAAGCAACAGTTAAAATCAATGTCACAGATTCAAGTTCGAGGTTCCCTGTTTTTGATGGAACCACCACCACGTTCCAAAATGTGAGCATGGTGTTTTTGGTGAAAATCGTGTAGCGTAAGCTTTAAAAAGCACGAATTTCAATTAAAATATTACCTGGTATCAACAGGGAAACGCAAAACTTTCAGTTTAATAGGAGGTGCTGAAAATGGCAGAAAATACAGCAGAAGAAAAGCAGGCAGAAGAGAAACAGGCGAAGACAAAAAGAGCAGATGACAACGTAGTTTTCGTTGGAAAGAAACCGACCATGTCCTATGTCCTTGCCGTGATAACACAGTTTTCAGAAGGAGCGAAGGAAGTGTTCCTCAAGGCAAGAGGTAAATCCATCTCAAGGGCAGTGGACGTCGCAGAGGTCGTTAGAAACAGATTCGTAAACGATCTGAAGCACAAGATTGAGATAGGAACAGAAAAGATACAGGGAGAAAAAGAAGGCGAACTCAACGTCTCAACAATAACCATCACATTATCGAAGTAGACGGCAACGCCGTCTTTTGTTTTATTTTTTAGATTTGCCTATTATTTAGAATTTTCATCTTCTTCGGGTAACACGCCGTATCTTATCGCTTAAAGAAAAAGATGCGGGGGCAGGGAATTTCGTTGGAAGCCAGAAATGAGCAACGCGAATGACGTTGGCTCCGTTTTGGCTTGAGCCTTTTCCTGAAAAAGGCTCATTCGAACCCTGGAAAGCAGTGCCCACCCGAATTTTTCCTCGAGCGCTTTTCAGCTCCCGGAAAAGGGTTCTAAGCTACTAGGCTTCTTAAAGCCCTTTCAGTTTTTCGCTAAAGCCTTTTGAGGCAGTAGTTACGCCCGGAAAAGGCTTTCCTGAACTTGGCCATACCTAAACTTGGCCATACCTAACTTTCGTTTAGGCACTCTAGCCCCTTCAGCCCAGGACCATCCATTTTAGAATGGCCATGTGCTTGGCCGAAGCCATTGACCATTGCCAAAGCCTATCGGAAGCTTTAGCTCCTGTTTTCGCTAAAGCCTTTTGGATAAAAGGCTTTCTTGGGTACCCCCGCATTTCTTGGGCTGTGAAGCCTTTATGCTATGATAATTAATAGAAAGGGGTAAATAAATAATTCACCTCTTTGCTGTCCACAACTTTCTGAGCTGGGCTCTCCTGCCCACTTCTTCATCTTCTTCTGTTTTCAGTCCCCTACATTTTGGGCAGAGCATCTTCCCGTTAACATTTTTGAGCCTCTTCGAAAGCTCTCCGCATTTGTCACAATACCTCTCAAATACAACCATATATTCACCTTCACCTGTTCTGATGACACAGACGAATCTGCGTCTCTCACTGTTATGCCCCCGCCGGGATTTCCACACACTTTCCTTTTGGGTCGCGAGCCTTTGCGACCTGCGACAGCGTTCGGAAAGGATCGCTTTGAACCCGGGTCACCGGCTTTCCCTCAGGCCTTTTGGCGTTCGGGCTTTTGCGCAAGCGAAAAGCCTGACGAGAGGCCGGTATCCTTGGCCAGTTGCCCAAACCTTTTCATTTTTCGCTAAAGCCTTTGTGGAAGCTCCTGGAAAAGGCTTTCTAGACTACAGGGGCAGGGTTTCGAATGGCGCGGGTTTTACCGCGTCCAGTGTTTTGTTGTCTGTTTCGCGTGTTAATTGTATTCGGGGATTTAAAATATTAATAATATTTAAACTATTTAATAATATGACGCCGGAAAGGGGACAAAAGAGGATCCCGAAAAGAATGTTTGAAAAGATACGAAAACTCGTTCCCCTCCTTACGGTGGATGGAATTGTATTTTTGGACGGGAAGGTTCTTCTCGTCAAAAGGTCGATAAAGCCATACAGGGGATACTGGTGTCTGCCGGGAGGGCATGTAAGATTCGGGGAAACGGTTGAGGAGGCCGTTACAAGGGAAGCCAAGGAAGAGACAGGCCTGGATGTGGAAATAGAAAGGATGGTAGGGATATATTCCGAGTTCAAGAGGGATCCGCGCGGGCATTCGATAACGATAGCGTACATTCTGAAACCCATAGGCGGGGAAATCAAGCACGATGAAAGCGAAGCAAGCGATATAAGGTACTTCAGGAAACTCCCGAAAAAAATGGGCTTCGATCACAGAAAGATAATAACGGATGCCAGGTTGATAATGAGGAATTTAAAAACATAAATCCAATATCTAAACATGAAGATTCTTTTTGTATTTGCCGTTCTGCTGATTTTGCTGTCATTACAATTTGTCCGTGGTCAGGAATGTGAAAGCGGATACACACGGCCTTGCGGCTCGGATACGGGCGTGTGCAAGACCGGCCTGAGGACGTGCATCGAAGGCAAATGGAGTGAGTGTATAGGGGAAAAGAAGCCCACATCAAATATTGATATATGCGACAACGGTCTGGATGACAACTGCAACGGACAGGTGGATGAAGAGTGCGCGAACGTGAACGAGACATGTTACAACAACAAGCATGACTTGGGCGAGGAAGGAACAGACTGCGGAGGGAAATGCCCAAGAAAATGCTTCAATTTCCCATGGGTCGCGTTGGTGTTCGTTGGTATAGCAATTTTTTTCCTGGGGATGGGCCTTTATTATATGCAGAGGACAAAAGGCAAAAGGATTATCATGACAGAGTCTCTGGGGAAGGATTAAAGAGAGGAATGATTATAAATTTAATTATTTATATATACCAAAATACATTAAATTATAAATTGCGGTGAGCAAATGACTGTGATAAATCTTTTCAGTAAACCAAAACTAAAGAATGCTGTTCTAATCGAGGGCCTTCCTGGCGTTGGTAACATAGGAAGAGTCGCTGTAGGGTACCTCATAGAAGAACTGAAGGCAAAGAAGTTCGGGGACCTCTATTCGAAGTGGTTCTTCCCGTTTGTGATGCTCCGTGAGAAATACAAAATTCATCTGCTTAAAAATGAGTTCTATTACTGGAAAGCGAAAAAAAAGGGACAGAGAGATATAGTTTTCTTGGTTGGGGATTGCCAGTCACTTTCCCCTCAGGGACACTATGAAGTCACGGAGAAGATACTTGACCTCGCAGAAAAGGTTGGCGTGACCGAGGTGATAACCGTTGGCGGTCTTGCAACAGGTGAACTGGAGGAGAGGGGGGACGTGATAGGAGCGGTAACGGATGAAAAGACCCTCAAGAAATTCAAAAATTTAAAGATAGACTTTAATGCGGGTGAAAAGGTAGGATACATTGTAGGTGCGGCGGGTCTGCTGCTTGGTCTGTGGAAGCAGAGAGGAAAGAATGGTCTGTGTTTGCTCGGACAGACGACAGGCTTCCCGATAGTTACCGACCCTAAGGCAGCAGAGCAGGTCCTGAATGTGCTGGTAAAAATCCTCAACATCAAGATCGACATGACCAAGCTGGATAAAAAGGTAAAGGAAATGGAGGGTTTCATAAAGAAGGTTGAATCACTGCAGAAGAAGGCTTTGATGGATATCACGAAGGTACATGAGAAACAGAGCAAAAAGGAAGAAACTCTAAGGTATATAGGGTGAATATCATGGAAAGTGTTAGTGGGGGGTACACCAGATACGAGAAAACAAGGGTCATTTCTGCCCGCGCACTCCAGATTGCACAGGGAGCGCCCGTTCTCATAAAGCTTCCCAAGGATATGACAAATCCCATGGACATCGCCAAACTGGAATGGCACGCAGGCGTAATACCAATTGATGTCAAGAGAAAAGAATTGACTTAATTCTATTTATTATCCGATACAAAATATAACATGGGGTTGTGGTGAATGATTAGGAACGTTAAAATATACCATATGTTCAATTCCAAGGGCGAGGATACCCTGAAGGTAAAGGTCTGGACCCTCAACCATTCTTATACGGCATCCATCCCTTCGGGGACGTCAAAAGGGAAAAATGAAGCGAAAGAAATCTCTTTTGAAAAGACATTCCAGATTTTTCCAAAGATCAGGGAGGATCTGATTGGTCTCGATGAAACAGACTGGATTACAACGGATAAAATACTGGAACAGGCAGATGGAACCAAGAACTTCTCGAGAATAGGCATCGGGCTGGCCCTTGGAATTTCACTTGCTGTTGCAAAGGCCGCAAGCAACGGGGAACTCTGGAGGCTGGAGGGGCCCAAAAACAAGTTCTTTTTTCCCTACCCCCTTGGGAATGTTATAGGCGGAGGAAAGCATGGCGGCTCAACTTCCTTCCAAGAATTTCTTGTTATTCCCCATCGGGCAAAAGATCCTCTGGAGGCGGCAAGAACGAATTTCGGAGTATGGAAAAATGTGGGTGAAGAACTGAAGAAGAAGGGTGTTTTGCTGGGAAGGAACATAGAGAACGCATGGATGTCCAAGCTGGATGAAACCAAAACCCTGAACCTTTTGAGCAGAATAGCGGAGGATTTTGACGTCAGGATAGGGATAGATGTCGCAGCCTCATCTTTCTGGGACGGGAGGAAATACAAATACAAAGACAAGACAATCGACCCAGCAGACCACCTTGAACTGCTCACCCTGTTCGCAAAGATGTTCAAGCTTTACTACATTGAGGACCCCTTTCACGAGGATGACTTCGAGGGATTCGCAGAACTTACGAAAAGGCTAAAGAACACGCTTGTGGTCGGTGACGACCTCTACTGCACGAATCCCGACAGGATCAGGAAAGGCATTAAATTACATTCCAGCAACGCGGTTATTATAAAACCCAACCAGTTGGGGACGCTTTACCAGGTTCAGAAGGTTCTCGACATCATTCATGACAACAACATGGTTCCGGTTGCTTCCCACAGGTCGAAAGAAACAGAGGATGACTGGCTGGTGGACCTTTCAATACTCTGGAGGATGCCGATAATAAAAATAGGGAATATGGGACCGGACCTCCCCAAGCATAACAGGCTTGTTGAACTCTGGGGGGACATACCCCACAACGAGATGGCAAGACTTCCATAGCCGTGTTTTAGGAAACTCACGGGAAAGTTTTAAAAAATGCATATTTATTAATATAAACTCAAATAATTAGGAATATCACGTTTATTATATATTTACTGGTGGAAAAATGGTAGTGAAGACGAGCAAAGGTGACCTTTCGAATGAGATGCTTGTGGACAGAACTGAGTATCTCACGTCTGGGGTTCACATAGGAATGAAGACATGCACGAAATACATGAAGAAATTTATATACAAGATTAGAGATGACGGCCTCGCTGTGTTCAACGTTCAGAAGGTCGACAGAAGGGTAGGTATTGCCTCGAACTTCCTTTCCAAGTTCGAAAACATTCTTGCGGTATCGAGAAAAGCGAATGGCGCTCAGGCAGTGAAGAAATTCGTAGAGGTCGTGGGCGGAAAGGCTGTGGTGGGAAGGTTTCCGCCAGGCACGCTGACGAATCCCTCCTTCAGGGAATTTTACGAGCCGGATGTCGTCGTAGTTGTTGACCCTCTGATAGACAAACAGGCCGTTACCGAGGCAAAGAGGAAGAGAATTCCTGTTGTTGCTTTGTGCGATACATTCAACGAAGTAAAGGATGTTGATCTGGTCATACCTGCGAACAACAACGGAAAGAAGTCTCTTGCTCTGATATTCTGGATACTTGCAAGAGAAATACTCAAGAAGAGGAAAAAGATAAAATCGAACAAGGATTTCGAATACACCGTCAAAGAATTCGGAGGGGAGTAAATGAGACTTGATATGAGGCGGGTTGATGTATTCGAAGGGACAGACACAGGTGAAGCCCACATCATTCGAAATCCCCGCAGGTGGTTTTAACATGGCAGCAGGAGGTGTTGGAACCCGCAGGAGGTTCCGACTTGGTCGCTGGATTCGTTAAAACCCGCAGGTGGTTTTAACTATGAACGTCAAATCGCAGAAAAAGCTTGCAGCGAAGGTAATGAAGGTCGGTTTATCCAGGGTTAGGATTATGCCCGCCGAAGGAAAAGATGTGAGCGAGGCGATAACGAGGAATGACATCAGGAACCTCGTTTCAAAGGGTGCAATCAAGAAGATAAGAAAGAGAGGATCATGCAAAATAGATTCAAAGTTCAGGAGAGAACAGAAGAGGAAGGGAAGGAAGAAAGGTCATGGAAGCAGGAAAGGAGCCTACTATTCAAGGAAAAAGAAAAAAGCAATGTGGATGGAGAAGGTGAGACCCCTCAGAAAACTGCTCAGGGAACTGAGGGACTCCGGGAGACTGGAAAAGAATGAGTACAGAAAGCTCTATTTGTCTGTTAAGGGTGGCCTGTTCAGGAACAAAAAGCATCTTCTCTATTACCTGAAAGAGCACGAACTCCTGAAAAAAATCAGGGGGGAAGGAAAGAAAACCGAAAAACCTGAAAAGAAAGGTGAGAAAGGGTGAGGAAATGAGAAGGCCGAAAGGACGAAGAGTTCCCCACAGGAGAAAGAGGGAGGGCAAAACGGATTACAAATTGAGGTTGAGGTTGCTCAAATCCGGGAAACCCAGACTTGTTGTGAGAAAATCGCTAAACAACATAACGTGTCATATTGTTAAATATGAACCACAGGGCGACAGGACAATGATTTTCGCAAATTCGAGGGAATTGAAAAAATTCGGCTGGAAGTTTCACGGGGGGAACGTTCCTTCTGCATACCTTACAGGACTTCTGTGTGCGCAGAAAGCAAAGAAACACAAGATAGGTCACGCTGTTCTGGATATCGGTCTGTATGCCTCCACCCCGGGCAATCGTCTGTATTCAGCCTTGAAAGGAGCGCTGGACGGAGGTCTGGAAATCCCTCATTCGGAGGAAATACTGCCCAAACCCGAACGCATAGCCGGGAAACACATAGCAGGCAATAACGAAAAGTTAAAGGATATGCCGAAGATTTTCGAGCAGGTGAAGGGCAAGATACTCAAGGTGAAGGAAGAGAAGCCGAAGAAAAAACTGCAGAAATCAAAATCCAAACAAAGAAAGTGAAGAAATAAGATTAATTATTAAGAAAATCAATTAATTTTATATGAAGGGTTCGGTTTTGCTGTTTTTCTTGTTGTGGTTCTTCTGGGTACTTTTGAGTGGTTTCAGCTATCAGGAGGTTTTCGCGGGAGCCCTGGTCTCGGCAATCATAACCATTATAGTGGGTTACAGGTTTCTAAGGGGACCGAAGGTAAGTTACATGAAGGGTTTCGCTTACTTCCTTGCGTACATCCCCTATTACATTTACCAGGAGGTTCTCGCTGTCTCTGATGTTGTGTTAAGGATTTTAAACGGGAAAATAGCACCGGCGATAGTGAAAGTTTCGCATAAGCACGCGCACGGCTGGGGAGTCACGGTTCTTTCGAACTCGATTACGATGACCCCGGGAACGCTGACACTCGAGGCCGAGCCCAGACACTTATATGTGCACTGGCTGTTCAGGAAGGAGGACAAACAACAGATAGCGGACAGGTTCGAAAAAATTTTGAAAAACATATGGGATTAACATGTACGAGTACGTTGTGTATCTGCTGGCAATCGCAGCCGTTTTGTGTATTGTCAGGTTTATTAAGGGACCGACCATTCCGGACAAGGTGATAGCAATAGATACCATGTCTTCATTGGTTGTGGGCATAATAGTCATGCTTTCGCTTTATTTTCGCGTATCCCTGCTTATGGACGTGGCGATAGTGTATGCTATTCTCGCATTTATCGGGAATTTAGCAATTTCGAAGTATCTAATGGGCAAGAAGTTGTATGAGGAGTGAGAGAAATGATAGGCATAGCGTTAATGTTGGTCGGAGGGGTTTTGGCAATAATAGGTTCTTTCGGGCTCCTGCGCTTCCCCGATGTCTACTCGCGTTCGCATGCGCAGACCGTTGTGAACGTGGGAGGTGTGTGTTTGATGCTGTTGGGTGTTATCTTGGATCAGCTATTCTCGGTGTTTTCCGTGAAGGCTCTTTTTCTTATCATACTTATTTTCGTGACGTCTCCTGTCGCCACGCATGCAATAACCAAGGCAGCATATCTCTCGGGCGTGAAACCCAAGGTCATCGTAGTGGACGAGTGGAAAAGATTAAAAAGCAGGTAAGCAAAAGGTTATTATGTTCGGCTTCCTCAAGAAAAAGCTCTCGGAGTCAGTCGAAAAGCTTAGCGATAAGATTCGAAAGAAAGAGGTAGAGGAAATAACAAGGGAGAAAACAGAGAGAGCAAAAAAACCTGTTGAAAAGCTGAAACCAGAAAAGAAGGCCAAGAAACCGGGAAAACCAAAACCTCTGAAAGTAGAGAAAGGTATCAGGCCTGAAAAGAAATGGGAAGCGGAACCCTTGAAAGAGGAAAAGAAAGGATTTCTCTCGAAACTTAGAAAAAAACCTGAGATACCAAGGGAAAGAAAGCCGACAATCAGGGAGAAAATAGCCGGAAAGGTCCTTGAAAGGAAGGTTTCCGAAAAGGATATCGATTCGCTGTTCGAGGAGATGGAGCTTGGTTTGATAGAGGCGAATGTTGCTTTGGAAACGATTGATTTCCTGAAGACTAGAATGAAGGAATATCTTGTCGGCAAGCAGCTCAAAAGGGGCGAGATTGAAAAAGAGATAAAGCTCACGTTAGAGAAGATTCTGATTGAGATATTTGACCAGGGAAGGATCGAACTGGAAAAGCTCGCGAAATCCAAAAAGCCTGTTTGCATTGTTTTCCTCGGTTTCAACGGCTCAGGAAAAACAACATCTATAGCGAAACTTGGAAAATATCTTACAAATAAAGGTTTCAGTGTTGTTTTGGCAGCAGGGGACACGTTTCGCGCGGCTTCCATCGAACAGCTCGAAGTCCACGGGAACAAGCTTGGACTGAAGGTTATAAAACATAAGTACGGGTCGGATTCAGCTGCCGTTATTTATGACGCGATAGAGCACGCGAAAGCAAAGGGAATAGATTTTGTTTTGGCGGACACCGCCGGACGTTCTCATGCCAACCGTGATTTAATGGACGAACTGAAAAAGGTGGTCAGGGTGAACAGGCCAGACCTTAAAATTCTGGTCATGGATTCCCTCACGGGAAATGATTTAATTGATCAATCGAAAAACTTTGACAGCGCGGTTGGAATAGACGGAATGATATTCACAAAGGTTGATGTGAATGAAAAGGGAGGGGGGATGCTCTCTGCCTGCTTCGCTGTTAAAAAACCTATATTGTACATAGGCAAAGGCCAGGAATACGGAGACATAGAGATATTCGATGCGAAGAAATTCGTGAGGGACTTAATGGGCGGTTGAGAATTCACAAAAGGTTATTTACACCTTCTTTTTGAGTGCTTCTTCAAGTTGCTTTTTCAATTGCTCTACCACCAATTCTTCTAAAACAAAAAATCCCAATAACTTCTATAATGAGGATCGGAAGGCGTAAGGGACCAACGAAGTCCCCTCTAATGGTTTTTCTGGTATGTTACAAATAACATAAATTCTGTTACGCATATCACCTCTTCCAAAATCTCTTCGTTCTGGCGAATTGTTTCTCTGCCTCCAGGATTGCCTTCAGCAAATCCTTTCCCTTCAGATTTTTCCTCAAAATTCTCGAAGCCGTTTTAACACCAACCCCTCTGCCAGCGAGGGCAAGAATTGCGTCTTTTCCGTTCGCCAGTATGAGGCTCGCGGAATCCTTCATCTCGTCCATGTGTTTTTCCTCTTCTTTCGTGAGCTTCCCGCCCTTCAGGGATTTTTTCACGAGCTTCTCCGCTTCCCTTGTATAGGCATAAGGAACGTAGCCTATGAGTTTCGCTCCGCATTTTCTGCACTGCAGGCTTCCCGTGAGGTTCTTTACGCTGCTTGAATACAAGAGCTCACCGCAGTTCAGGCATATCAGGCCGATTTTGGTGTCCATAAGCCGTTTCTCAAACGCCTCCAGTATTTCCTTCTCAGGTCTTTCAGGAGCCACTATCTCATAGCGTTTGGTCAGGCCGTATTCCCCGAGCGGCGACAAACCTGATCTGAAATGAATTTTTATTTTGCCCTTTCTTATGGCTCTCATAACTTCCCTGGATTTCCCCACGTCGAGCTTTTCCTGAAAGATTTCGTTGAGGGTTTCAAGGTACGGGGGAAGTTTGAAGTAGACGCTGATTATCTTTCGAATGTACGCCTTTCCGTAGTCTGCCTGCCTTGCGATCATCCCCAGCCTCTGGGCAACATGGATAAAACGCCATATGAAAAGTTCGCCATTCGGAAGAGTTATCTCAAGGATTCCGCGAACGGTCTCAGGGTCGATGCTTTTGAAAGTATCGAGCACGTCCCTGTATTGATAACCGGGAAGCTTTATTATTATCCTGTAAGGGTCTGTTTGCAGGCCAACAGAACCGAGTTTGTTTGTCAGGAGTGAGGAGAGAACCCTTCCGATAGTCTCGTTTACCAGCGAGCCGAAAAGGGTGTGAAGGATGACGTAATCCTCCCAATATTCCACTAGTATGTTCTCGTGATCAGGAACAAAACCGTATCTCAGCTGTTTTTCTATTGCCCTTATCATCTTGTTTGCCACATCCCTCGTAACAGGATATTCCGAGAGTATGTTTTTCAAAATCCCTTCCCTTTTTGTTTTTTTTCTGACCATGCCGTATATTTTCCTGCGCAACTTACCTACCTCCTGCGCGACCTCATAGGGAACAGGTATCAGCTCGCCCTCCCAAGCGGGAATAGCCGCACGTATATTCTCTTCGGGCTCCACAAGTATTTTACGTTCGCCTACATCCACTATTTTCCATGCCTGGCCTTTAACAACGAAGGACGTTCCAGGTCTTCCGTGCAAAGCAACAAACTCGGCATCAAGCGTCCCGACAGGCTTGCTGGTGACAACATCGATAATTTTGTAGTTTTTGACGTCCGGGATGGTGGAAAGGTTTTTGTAATAATAAAGCCATGCCGACTTTCGCCTGCGGAGCGGGACGTGATTATCGAATTTCGAACCCACCCACAGATATCCGAGCTTCTGCATCAGCTTCGCAACTTTGAGAAACTCGTCCTTTTTCAAATCGTGAAATGGATAAGCCCGCTTTATGATTTCATAAGCCCTTTCAAGGGGGATTTTGTACTCTTCCAGCGACAAACCTACTATCTGGTGGCTTAGAACGTCAAGGGATTTCGGGTAAATTTCTGTTGGCTCAATCCTGTTTTCCTTCGCCATCTTCGCTATCACACTGCTTTCGAAGGCGTCATCGGAGTCCGTTGATATTATTATTCCCTTCGAAACCTCCGAAACCCTGTGGCCGGACCTCCCGACCCTCTGCAAAAGTTTGGATACCTGCCTGGGGGACATGTACTGGATGACAAGGTTTATGGAACCTATGTCTATCCCCAGTTCCAGCGAAGATGTACACACGAGGGATTTCAACTTTTCCTGCTTGAATCTGTCTTCCGCGTCTATGCGGACTTCTCTGGAAAGGGAGGAATGGTGGGTTTCAACAGGAAGCAAACTGTCTATTGCCTTCAGCCGTGAAGAAAGAACCTCTGAAAACTGGCGGGTGTTGGTAAATGTGAGGACAGATTTGTTTTTCTGTATAAGTTCCTTTACCCTTCTCAGACGCGCGGCGGTTTCCCTGCCCACAAGGACCTTTTCTGACATCTCCGAATCACGCTCTTCCGGTCTGGGGGATTCAACCATCACTTCAGTACTCCCCTTTTCGAAGGTGTTCACGATTTCGCACGGTTTGCCGGCGGTTAGAAATTTCGCAACTTCCTCGGGTGAACCCACGGTGGCGGAAAGGCCGATTATCTGTACTTTGTCTTTCTCCTTTACTATCTCCTTCAAACGTTCGAGACCGACGGAAAGCTGAACGCCTCTCTTGTTTCCGACAAGTTCGTGTATTTCGTCCACCACGATCCATCTGACGTTCCGAAGGTGTGAACGCATCCTTTTCCCCACGAGCATCGCCTGAAGGGTTTCAGGTGTTGTAATGAACATATCGCTCGGGTTCGCTGCCTGCATGGAACGTTCGTATTGTGTGGTGTCTCCGTGCCTGACGCTGACCTCGAAGTTCAGCTTTTCGGACCACCACAAAATTCTTTTCAGCAAATCGCGGTTTAGGGATTTTAGTGGGGTTATATAGAGAATCGAGATGGGTTTTCTTCGCTCCCTTTCCCTTACGAATTCATCGAATATCGGGAAGAGCACGCTTTCAGTTTTGCCAACACCGGTCGGGGCGATCAACAGCGTGTTTTTACCCTTTATTATCGGCGGTATTCCCCTTTTCTGAACGAAAGTCGGTCTAACAAAGCCCCTTTCCCTTATTATTTCCTGAAGTTCTCTGGAGAAGAGTTCCCAGACCATAACCTATAACAATAAGGGGTATTTAAAAAATTAATTTAAGCAGCCCAGACACATTCTTTTTAAACAAAGTCCGATAGTTTACTGGAATTGAAAATGGGAACCACTACAGATATTTTTGTTTTGCGTGTTTTCTGATTTTTTCTATAATGTGCAAAAATATCAATTTAATAAACTTTAAGGAAACTAATTAAAGTTAATTATGGATCTGATTTCTTGGGTTAAAGGCAAAAATCAAAATCTTCTCATAATTATTATTTTAATTTTCCTGACTCTTGCGTTCTGTATACCGGTGATAAAAAACATAGACAAATTAGGTGTTTCCGATTGGGATTATTTTTACGCACTGAATGGGGCGATAACAAAAACTATTCTGGAGTATCATCAGATACCTTTATGGAACCCTTACATGTGCGGTGGTATGCCTTTAATGGGTTATCCTGAATCAAGTTTCCCTTCTTTAACATCTCTAAATGCTATGATTTTCGGGGTAGTCGTTGGCTTGAAAATTGATATGATAATTCATTTAATACTGGGTCTAATAGGAATGTTCTACCTTCTTAGGTACCTAAAACTAAGTTTAATATCGTCTTTTTTAGGATCTATCATATTTGTCCTAAATAGCGCTTTTATATGGAATATCCTAGCTGGTTACACGAACTTTATGGGGTTTGCATACCTACCTTTGGTGTTTTTATTCTACTTAAAGGCTTTTGAGAAAAAATCGTACACGGTTATATCTTCAATATTCATGGTTTTGATGATTCTGGAGGGAGGACGTCATCCTGCCTTAACTACAATTCTTCTATTAATAATGCATTCTGTCTTTTTGGGGTTAAAAAATAGAAATTTAAAATCATTTAAAATCGTTATTTTAATTTTTTTGTTTTCATTTTTATTAGGTTCGGTAAAAATATTACCTGGCATTGATTGGATTAATCAATATGTTATAAGTGGTAGTTGTGTATGGAACAGTTCATACATCGATGAGATTCACGATATGTTTTTTATTGTGCCATGGATGTCAAACGAAGAATTTAGTGCATATACAGGATTTTTTCCTATGGTGCTTTTTCTTATCAGTATACCTGTGCTATTAAAGAAAGAATACCCTCTTATTTTAACCTGTTTCATGTTTTTTTTGTTGATGCTTGGTAATTTTTCTTTTTTTGCTCCTTGGAATTTTTTTAACCATATACCACCATTTAATTATTTTGACGTTACAACACGAATGAGATTTGTTTTCGTATTCATACTTTCTATTTTAGTTGCTATGTTAGTAACAAAAATTGAAAATATTAGTTTCAGTGTCAATAAACTGAACATTCTGAAAACAGTCATTATTATGATATTGGTTTTTTATATAACATTTGATTTGGCTACCAATGATTATAAACTGTTGGACGGTTCATCTTATGCTGAACTACCTGAAATTAATGAGAGTGAAGAGTTCAGGCAGGTAGAAAATTTTCCATTATATGGAGCATTAAGTTCTCTCTATCCCACATTGCTTCAGAATGAAGGCACCCCGTATTGTGAGTTTGTTGCATTGGATAGTAGTTCGCCCATATCAACTTTTGATGATGAAGATTACACCGGGGAGGTCTATCTAAAATTTAAAAATGGACATGTTGAATACGAATACTGGTCACCAAATATCATGATTGTTGCCCTGAACGTAACAGATAATGATATTCTGGTTATAAATCAGAATTTTGATTACAACTGGAAGGCTGCAGACAGAGAAGTAAGTCTATTCCGTCGCAAACCTATTAGATTAAATAGGATATATTACAAGGGGTTGATTTCAACTAAAGTTAAACCGAATGATAGGAAAATTATTTTTTACTATATGCCGTACAGTTTCATTGTTGGGTTAATGGTAAGTACATTATCTGTTATAGCTTGTTTCCTCTACTTCTTTAAAAAATCTTTGGTTAATAAATTCATCAATATATTAAAACGCTATGCATCTGCGGGTTAAACCCCGCAGAATTTCTGGGATATGAAGTCCGTTATGTTCGCTTGATTATGGCTTCGGTGTATTAGACGACGGTCTGGGTATAGACGTCTCCCACAGGTTTCTACTACATCTTTGCATTATTTTTCAAATAAATATTATTTCAATCCAAGCAGATCGGATTTTGTTATAATGCCGCAGATTTTCCCACTTTCCGAAACAAGTACAGCAGGGTGTACATCAAGGAGGGGAGGAAGTATGTCCACGGGGTCCTTTGAATCAACGACGGGGAAAGGCTTGTCTACAATGTCTTTTGCCTCGATATCATCAAGATTCTTCTCCATATTCTGGAGAAGTGTGGTTTCCCGTACACTTCCCACCTGATTTCCCTTGTCAAATACCGGTATTTGGGAAATACCATGGGACCTCATTATAGAAATTACTTTTTTGACAGGCGCTTTCGGTTTCACCGAGACTATGCTTCTTGTCATAATGTCGCTGCACGTTGTCTGTTTTTCAAAGCTGCTGAGAACGGAGAGTATTCTGTTGACAGTTGAAAGCCTAGGGTCAACTTTTTCGCTCTCTATCTTCGCCACGTGTGCCTGCGAGATGCCCGCAAGCTTTGCGAGCTCTGTCTGCGACAATCCCCGCTCTTTTCGTAATCCCTTTATGTAATCTCCTGTTATCATGCTCCTACCAAAATATTCTCAACAGTTATAATTTTAAATAATTAGATATATAAAAATATATAAATAAGAGATCACAATTATTCTAATTTGTTTGAAGTTCGAGGTGATGGTTGTGGCCAGAGAGAAGATTTTGTTAACATCCGAGAGTGTGACAGAAGGACATCCGGACAAGATGTGCGATTTGATTTCTGATGCCATACTGGATGCCATATATGCCAAAGACCCAAATGCGAGGGTCGCCTGCGAATGCGGGACGAAAAACGGGGGCGTAATGGTTTTCGGAGAAATTACGACCTCCACGTATGTTGATATACCGTACACCGTAAGGAAAACTATAAAGGAGATAGGATACACCAAATCAGAATACGGAATAGAGCATGAAACATGTACAGTATGGGTTCAGATAACAGAGCAGAGCCCTGATATAGATGTTGGCGTTTCGAAGGGCAAAGGTCTAAACAAAGAGCAGGGAGCCGGTGACCAGGGAATGATGTTCGGTTACGCCTGTGATGAAACACCAGAGCTGATGCCCTTGCCTATCATGCTCGCCCACAAATTAACGAAAAGGATGTCCGAGGTGAGGAAGAAGGGTGAAATCAAGTGGATGAGGCCTGACGGAAAATCCCAGGTCACGATTGAATATAACAAGAACGGAAAGCCTATAAGGGCGGATGCGATTGTGGTTTCAACCCAGCATGATGGCAATGTGGATTATGAAATCATAAGGAAGGATATGATAGAAAAAGTTATCAGACCTGTGTGCAAGGGCTGGATAGACAAGGATACGAGATTTTTCGTTAATCCCACGGGCGCCTTCGTCCGCGGAGGTCCTTATGCGGATGCAGGCCTTACCGGAAGGAAGATAATAGTTGATACGTACGGTGGGGTAGGAAGGCACGGAGGTGGTTGTTTCTCCGGAAAGGACCCTTCGAAGGTTGACAGGTCAGCTGCATACATGGCGAGGTACATAGCGAAGAACATAGTAGCTGCGGGACTTGCCAGGAAATGCGAAATACAACTGGCGTACGCGATTGGTTATCCTGAACCCGTATCAATTAACATAGATACGTTTGGGACAGGAAAAATACCGGAAGAGAAAATCGTTTCGCTGGTCAGGAAACACTTTCCGCTCACGCCGGCGGGGATGATCGAACATCTGAAACTCCGCAGGCCCATATACAAGAAAACTGCCTGTTACGGACATTTCGGAAGAGACGACCCGGATTTCACATGGGAGAGAACGGACAAAGCGGAAATCCTTAGGAAGGAGGCGGGGCTGTAACTTCATTTTTAAATTCTCTTCTTTATTTAATTCTATGGACCAAGAAACCCTTAAAAAATACAGGAAGGCAGGAAGAATAGGTTCGAGAATAAAAGAGGAAGTTCTGGAAAGGATAAGGCCGGGAATGAGAATACTCGAACTCGCGGAGTTTATTGAGAAACGGATTTTTGAGCTTGGAGGCAAACCTGCCTTTCCTGTCAACATCGGAATCAATGATATAACAGCACATTACACACCGAGGTTCAAAGATGAAACAGCCATAAAAGACGGGGATGTTGTTAAGATAGACCAGGGAATTCACGTGGACGGCTGGATTGCGGATATGGCTTATTCGTACTGCTCGGAGAAAAACGAGCTGATAAAAACGGTTGAGAAGGCGCTGGAAGCGGGGATAAAGCTTGCGAAACCCGGAGTCAGGATTTCGGAAGTGAGCCAAGCCATATATTCTGAGGTTGAGAGGGCCGGGTTCGGTGTAATAGTCAACCTCACAGGACACGGCCTTGATCGCTATGTAATCCACGGGCCCCCAAGCATCCCGAACGTGAGGAATGATTCTGAAATCGAGTTGAAGGAAGGGGACGTCATCGCTCTGGAACCATTTGTCTGCGAAACGAACGGCTACGTGAAAGAATCAGAACCTTTCGAAATCTTCTCTTTTGTTCAGCCCAAGCCCGTCCGCCTGCCAGAGGCCAGAAAAATTCTCGAACTCGCGAATAATGAGTACAACGGCCTGCCTTTCTGCAAACGCTGGCTGGTGGAGAAAGGCTTTTCGTCTTTCAAGGTTTCCTTCGCTTTGAAACAGCTCGAGGTTTCGAACGCAGTTAAAAGCTATCCAGTTCTCAGGGAAAGGTCGGGTTTGGCGGTAGCCCAAGTCGAACATACGATAATCGTTAAAGAAAAACCTATAATTATTACCACTATTTAATACTTTAAACCGACTTTATTTGAGCATTTCAACTATCTTCTGTGTTACCTTTGTAAAAAGGTCTTTCTTCCCCTTTGTGCATCTTGCTATCATAACTCTTTTTTTATCCAGAAGACAGCATAGAACCTTTTCCTCGTCGTGTTTTCCTAGATAGAGTGAACCGCTCAGCTTTTTCTTTCCTTCTATTTCTTCCCAGAGAATCTCAATGGCCTCTTTGTCTCCTTCAAATATATCAACTACAATTTCGGTCCTGTGTTTTACATTGAAAAAAATCATACGCGATATATCCCACAAATCTGTATCCATTTTCCAGTTTACCATGCAAAGATCAAAACCGTCAATATTATCTGTAAATTTTTTTGCATACTTCGCCAAATCCTTTTCAAATTTTAAAGTTTTTCCAGTTTCCACTAATTTTAAGATATCTTTGTTGGGCGATAGGATTGTTATAACTTCATCGTTTACTATCGTGTAAAAATTCCCCTTTACTGTAACAAAATCCTTAAGATTGGGGTTATAGTTTGTATAGAATTTTTTTCCGCCAATATTCACCGAGCGGAGTTTTTTTTCATTCACTCCTTCGAATACAACTCCCTTTGGTGATTGAACAAATATTTGTATTCGTGATCCTCGGACTTCATAATTCAAAGCGAGCATGTTCCTCTTGCCCGGCTTTTCCTTTTCGTGTATTATGCTAAAAGTTAGAGAACCAAATTCCCCCTCCTCAACAGAAGGGATTTTGTTTGTAAATTCTATGAAGTTTTTAATAAATTCATTTGACATAAGAATGTAATAGTTTTATCTTTTATAAAATTTTCTCTGATTCATTCGATTCTTAAAAATGGTAGGTATATGAAAGGCAACGTTTTTAAAGTTTGTATTCAAAATTCTTACAATGATTATTTATGAAAAAAAATGCAGAGTCTAGAGGAATAAACAATTTGGAAATCGATAAAAAGGGAGATTATTTAATAGTATCAATCAACCCGAAAATCTACCCTCTGGAAGTCATCTATTCGGCTGCGTATGTTTTCTTGGACAGAGCATATCTGACAATTGACGGAAATCCAGAGGAGGAAATATTTGTGCAGATGAAGCCAAAGGGCAAGGAAAATTTGGAAAAACTCGGTCTGGAATTCAACAATGAACTGGTCAATTATTCAGTTTATGTGGTACAAGCGACGAGGAACCAGCCTCTGAGGAAGGCCATAATAGAGAGAGCACTCCTTACAAACACCGAAGAATACTGTCCAGAATGCGGGGCCAAGCTAGTGATTGATCCTGAAACAGGGGAAAGGTATTGCCCGGTGGCGGACAGAGAGCACGCAAGAGAGAAAAAATATTGTGATAAGTGTGGGTGCGAGATGATTTTTTGCGAGGAATGTGGAGATTACTACTGCCCAACCTGCGAAGGGGAGCATAAAGAAGGTGGGACCCATGGGTCTGCAGAGGAGGAAAAATGGGAAGATGTCGAGGAAGACCTGGATTTTGTAGAAGATCCCCTTGGCATAGCCAAACCATGGACACCCCCCAAGGAGGAGGGGGAAGCCAATGAAAAATCTAAAAATAGACAAAAAACAAAAAAGGGCTGAGTTGAACCTGAACTCTGTTTTCTATCCCGAAGACATCGTGAAAAGGGCAATAAAAGATTTTTCAGGGTTGTTTGATACGAAACTTGAAAGGGAAGGGGACAGAATTAATATTAAACTGAAACTCATAGCGAGAGGAGTGAGCATCGAGGATGTGACGTACGAATTCATTAATTACTTGTTGGCGGAGGTTAAGCATTCGGAAGTTAACGTGTGATGGACATGGCTTTGAGCAGAATAAGTTTCGAGAAAAAACCTGAAAGAGAATATCTGATAAACCAGTTCAGGGTTCACAAATTCGATGACGAGCACGTTCTGATTACAACAGACAACGGGGCATGGATTGTTCTGAACAAAGAACAGTACAGACTTTTCAGGGCAAATAAAGTAGAAGAGGATCTTGACTTGTACGCTTTGCTCAAGGAAAATGGTATAATCGTTACGAAAGATAACATAAACCAAGTAGTGGAGGATTACAGGAAGAGGTACTGGTTTTTGTTTCAGGGCCCGGATTTGCATATTATGGTTCCCACCTTCCGCTGTAATATGAAATGTGTCTACTGTCATTCTTTTTCAAAACCTCTGGATGCGAAGGGCTGGGACATGGACAAAGAAACAGCGAAGGCTGTCGTGGATTTTATGTTCAGGACCACCGCGAAAAACTTCACAATCGAGTTCCAGGGAGGGGATTGCTCTTTTAATTTCGATGTTGTTGAGTTTGTCATAGATTACGCTAGGGAACTTGCCAGAAAGCAAAACAGAAAGGTGACATTTTCAATTGTCACGAACCTCACAAATGTGGATGATGATTTCATAAAATTTCTGAAAGATCACATACCCATAGGTTTGTGCACATCCTTGGATGGGCCTAAGGAGGTTCATGACAAAAACAGAAGGTATTTGGGGGGGAAGGGTTCGTACGATGATGTGGTTTACTGGATAAAGAGACTTAGAGAAGAAATGAAGGGTGAAGATTTTAGATTCCATGCCTTAACAACAGTTACCAGATACTCTTTGGATTATCCGAAAGAAATAGTTGATGAATTCAGAAATCTGGGCTTCCGCAGTGTCTGGCTTAGGTTCATGAACAATCTTGGTTTTGCAGAAAAAACTTGGGGGAAAATAGGTTACAGTGCTGAGGAGTACCTAAGTTTCTGGAAAGAGGCAGTTGACTATGTAATGAAAATAAATACAAAGGGGATAGAATTCTGGGAGGTCTGGGCACAGTTGATTGCATTAGTCATTTTGGGTAAAAGATCAACGAACATGGTAGATTTCCGTTCCCCATGTGGCGCCGGCATAGGACAGCTTCTTTACAATCACAAAGGTGACATATTCACATGTGATGAAGCGAAGGTTTTGGATATATTTAAACTAGGAAACGTGAAAACCAGTAAATATGAGGATATTTTCAAATCTCCAACAACAACGAGCATGGTTGACATATCCTCTAAATTTTGTTCTTTGTGCGATGCGTGTCCTTGGTTCGCTTATTGTGCGTTATGCCCGGTGAACATATACACTTCCCAAGGAAGCATCGTCCCTAGGCTCCCGGAAGATATGAGATGTGGAATATTCAGGGAAATGATAAAGACTATATTTGAAAAACTGATATTCTCCGAACCAAACAGGAAGATTTTGAAATATTGGGCAAGGGGGAATGTGTAAAATATTTAAGTATTGTCAATAAATTGATAATATGACTGAGGATTTTCACGATAAGTTTCTGGAACATTTGAAAAATATCTCATATGTTCAGGGTTTGAAACCGATCTCTGTTACATTTACAATCCTTTATTCTAAGAGTGGAGGACAAGCCAGGGATATAACAATTGTAAAATATGGAAACTTTGAAAAGCAAATCGAACTTTTAATCCAATCACCAAAGGAAGCTGTTTTGGAGAAGGTCGATGTTTCGAAATTAAAATCCATAAATATAGGTAAAAAGAAATTCTATACGGATTATGACCCGAAAATAAGCTTTTATAACAGAGACAAGCGTGATGTCTACACAGTTTTCAATGAAAAGACCTTGAGCATTACATGCGATAATAAAAATGATACCAATTTAATCAAGCCAGAGAAAACAGTCGAATTCGAGTCAGATATTCCCGGATACGTAGAGAAATTGAAAGTTATAAAGGATTTTGATATGTGTTTTGCCCAGACCAGCAAAGAGTTTAACCAAGATTTCTCCCACCTTGTGTTCAATAACATGGAACAAAAAACCGAAATCAGCCTTGACATATACAGAGACGAAAAGGAAAAAATAGAAGAGCTCATAGACAGAATAGAAAATAAAAAGAAGGTAAACAAACAATTCACGAAAGGGAAAATAGGGGATGAATTTATTATATTTTCCAAACTGGATGAAAACAGGTTGGTTGTTTTCCACCTTCACAAAGGCAAGGAAGAATCAGTTCAGGACTTTGCAAAGGAAGTTGTATCAAAAATCTAGTTTTTTAGCTATCCATAAGGGTGAAATTCAAAATTAAGCTGGTTTTGCCTTAATTCCCCATGAACTTCCCGATTCATTCTTCTTTTCAAAACTTTCAATAATCTTAAAGTTATTCCTCTTTAATTCTTACACAGCATCCGATAGCGTGTGTTTTCTGAATTCCACGATATCCTTTAAATGGCGCATATTTTGCTTTAAGATGACCGTGTCTGTTATTATTTTCCCTGACTCGTATCCGTAATCAAGAATGTTTTTTATACCCTGAACTGTTTGTCCAAAACTTCCGGGAGTTTGGGTCAGGTAATCATGTAGTTCAGCGCAATGACCGTGGAGAGACGTCTTAATAGATACCGGCTTAAAATCCAGAAGATGGCTTGTAAACTCCTTTGAAAAAAAACATCCTGAGATTAGTGTTTAAACTGAATTCCAGTCCCACATCCTTTATATACTTTATCAGTTCAAAGAAATTTGGGTGTATTGTAGGTTCTCCGCCAAACAGGATTATTTTCCTTTCTCCTCTTTTCTTTGCCTTGAGAATAAGTGATTTGGCCTTGTCAATTTCCATTTGCTCTCCCGGTTTCTGGTAACAGAACAGGCAATTACTGTTACATTTCTCTGTCAAAACCAGCACAAACATATAGATTAATATCGTACGAACATTTTTAACCGTTTGAAAGTTATAAAGTTTTTAGGCATCTATTAAATTGAGATTTTTATGTACATGGTCAAGCCAATATCCTTCCATCTGCAGTGGCATGTGACAGACAAGTGTAACTTTAAATGCAAACACTGCTATACAGAAGGTCCTATGAAGGAGCTGAACACTGAAGAATTATTTTTGGTTCTAGATCAGTACATGGATTTAATTAAAAAATGGAGGCTGGATAAGAACAGAAGACCCAGGAAGCTATCAATAACAGGAGGGGAACCCCTCCTCAGAAAGGATTTCTTCCAGCTTCTGGAGCATATCGAAAAATACAAAGAAATGTTCACATCGGTTATAGTCATGAGCAACGGTTCAACAATTAACGATGATATCGCTAAAAAAATGAAAGATTTGGGCATTTCTGCTGTTCAGGTAAGTTTGGACGGCCTGGAAAAAAATAATGACAGGATCAGGGGGAGGGGGAACTTTAAAAAGGCTATCGAAGGCATAAAAATTTTAGTAGAAAACCACGTGCCTGTCGGTGTATCAGTCACTATTTATAAGGAGAATTTCAGAGATATTCCTGAACTCATAGAGGTATGCAAAAAGCTTGGCGTGAGGTCAATAGGTATAGGCAGACTGGTTACACTGGGGCGAGGGAAATCTCTTGCTATGCTGGATCCTCTGGAGTTGAGAGATTTTTACAGACAATTAATGAAAATGAAAATCAAAGAGAAGGAAATTTTCATAGGCACACACTGTTCGGATTCCCTGTGGTTCATCGAGGATTCAGACCACCAAACCCATGGCTGTTCCGCAGGCTATGACAGCTTTTCCATATTTCCAAACGGGGATGTTGCCCCATGCAGGAGGCTACCGATAAAGGTGGGAAATGTTTTGGAGAACACGTTGCTTGATATCTGGTACGATTCAAAAATTTTATGGGACCTGAGAAACAGGGGGATGATTAATGAAACATGTAAAAACTGCGAACTTTTTAAAAAATGTTCTGGAGGGGCGAAATGCATTGCTAACGGTTATTTCGGAAGTCCGTTTTCGATAGATCCTCAGTGCTGGAAAATGTTCAAAAAACTACCTAATCCCACCAGATTGGCAAGAATCAAAAGTTCTAAAAATTTTATTTTGGACAATAAGTATGTTGAAAATTTTTGATTTGATACGATTTCAATGAGAATCTAATTACGCACTATATTTTATCTCTCTATAAAGAGTGTATTCCTTCTTAAACCTTTCTAAAATTTTCATTTTTTCAGAGAAATTTGGAGTTTTATAGCGGTAGTATATTAGTGAGGTAAGAGGGTACTCTCTTAAAAATTTTGAAAGATTCTTCTGACCATGCAACGTATAAAGTGTTTTAAGAGGAGCATACTGGGAGTCGAATATTATTTCAGGGGTGTTTAAAAAACCTGGTATAACATAATCTCTGTATTTGGCATAAATCTGCGTATTTTTTTCTGGAGTCAGTATATTTAACCTTGAATAAATATTCCATTTGAAAACAATTTTTTTTACCATATCAATCGTCTTTTTGAAATCCTCCGCTGTTTCAAAGGGGAACCCCCAGATGAAGGAAGTTGTTATTTTGTGGAAATATTTTCTGGATATCTTGAGAATATCTTCAGCCATTTTTACTCCAAATCCCTTGTTTATCTTGGCCAGAATTTTGTTTGAACCTGATTCTATGCCATAAAATATATTATCGCATCCGCTTTCTGACATTCTTTTCATAATTTTTTCGTCCATCAGGTTTATTCTTCCGTAACATGACCAATTTATATCAATCCTTTCCCTTTTCAACTTGTTACAGAAATTGAACACCTTTTTCTTGCTCAACGGGAATGTATCATCATTAATTCCCAAGCGGGCTTTTCTATATTTTTCATTGATTAATTTTATCTCTTCAATCAAATTATCTACAGTCCTAGATGTGACCTTATTCCTCCATAAACCTCGGGAACAGAAACCACATCTATATGGACATCCCCTAGTTGAAATGACACCAATCACACTGTATTTGTCGACATCAATTTTTTCATAGGCCGGAAATGGTATGCTATCCAAATTTTCAATTCTTGGACGAGGGGGATTCACATAAATTTTGTTCCCCTCTCTATAACTTATTCCCCTGATGTTTTTCAGCTTCTTGTTTTTTTCAAAAGATTTCATAACCTCGACAATTGTTTTCTCAGCCTCCCCCCTTACAACTATATCTATATGTGGGAATGCCTTCAAAATTTCTTCTGCAGCATCGGTGGGACCGGGGCCCCCAAGTATGACGGTTTTTTCCGGATGTTTCTTCTTTACTTCTTTCAGTACTAAGATGAGCGAAGCCAAGGTTTGAGTAGTACATCCAACTCCTATTATATCCGAGGAATTTTCAAAAAATGACACTATGCTCTCCCATTTAAGAGGATGCAAAAACTGAAAATCCTTGAGTTCAGCATCATAACCATGTTCTCCGAGAATAGAAATAAGATAAAGTTGACCCAATGGTACGTGCTTGTATTCACTCAGGCGAGGAGTTATGAAATCATAATTGTAAATTGTTATATCACTCATGTACTTCACTATGGATTAATTTGTAAAAATAGTTTTTTATTCTTGCAAGAGTGCAGCGCAGAAAGTTATACAAATTTCTGAACCGCCTTTTTAGCAAATTCTGTCAATATGTTCTCATCACCTTTCGTGCATCTGAAAATCAACATTATGTTCTTACCTCTCCTGCTGAATATTAAATTTTTTCTGCCTATCTTTCCCTTTGTCAGCAGATTGTCTATTCTCCTTTTACATGCTATCACATCATTTATTATTTCATTTAAGGTTGCCTCGTCATCCTCAAAAATTTTTATACTCACCTCGGTTTTTTTTACCACATTCAAAAACAAAACGGACACATAGCTTCTATACATTCTTTTGTCAAGGCTCACAAAATACTTCACAAAATCGTTTATCTCATCTGGTATCATAAACATCAGCTTGGTAATTGTAGGTTCCAGTTTTACAAAATGGTTTACCTTCAAAAAATTTATATCTTCCTTTTTGCTGGTAGCTATAGTGATCACCTCATTGCCGGAAATTATCGTGTACATGCCATAAGGGGAATGGTATGAGAAATAATGTGAAGGGAAAAAACTAAACCCAGGATTGTATCCCGTGTGAACCTTTCTGTTACCGATGCGTATTGTTCTAAAACTTGAAAAATTCACATTTTTCAGTACTTCTTTTTGGGGGGTTTGAATTAAAAGCTCTACTTCCCTTGAATGTTTTTTCCGGTATTTGGCAAATAATACGTTTACAGGTACCCCGTGATGCTTTTTGTGGTGGATAATTGAAAAATGAAACATGACCAGTTTGAAGCCCTTTACAATAGGTATCCTGTTTAGGGACTTCGAAAAACAGGTGGAAAAATTTTTTCCCATATTCTCATAAGTAGATTAAATTCGCCTTTTAAATTTGTTTCAGTCTGTTAGATTTAGCTTCCCCTAGCGACACCATGACCCCTGAAAATTCAAAAACCGAGACATTCCCAAACTGGAAGACTTTGAAATATGCCTTAAACATCATAAGGGGCGAAGAATCCATGGGGTATGAGCGTTTCACGTATCAATCATCAATACCATCTAGGCCAGCCCAGTTGTTACGTGTCAAAGGTTTGTTTTTCATGCACATATTACTGTTCCTGAAGTCCACACGGGCCGACCCGTTAATGGTTTTGTTCCAGTTATAAAGTGTCAACCACCACCCACTGAAGTGGGTGGCATGAAGTAATAGAGCGTGAGCTGGTCCTTGGGTTTAACGCTTTGTTCTCTGATGCAGGCGGACATGGAGTTAAAGTTGACGCCCCCGACCGAATCGAAATAGCAGACAGATGACCATGTATGTCCTCCCCAGAAGAACCTTTGCCTCAGCCAAGGGAAAGCCTGTAGCAACTTCCTGGATGGTTTTCCCTTTAGAAGCTGCATCATCCTGCTCAGGGAGAGGTTGATTTCCAGTTCGATTATGAGGTGGATATGGTCCACGTCGAATCCGATTATCCTTGCTCCCTGCCTGGATAGAATTTCTTCGAACATTCTGGCGCAGAATGTTTTTATTCTCTCGTACCCAAATATTTTATGTCGGTATTTGGGTACGAGGGCGATGTGTAACCTTGCCCTGCCTACGGCAGAGCTGTAGCCAACGAAATTCGTCCTCATGCTCTTTCACCTCCAAGATATTTGTTATTTTATTGGTGGTATTCTGCGCTCAAGAACCAGACCACTGCTGAAGCCGGTGGAATTCGTTATTTAAAAGGTTTAAATTCATATAAATACAGGCTGGCCTTATGAACGAGATGTATAGCATCAGACTTGGATATACCTGCAACAACAATTGTGTAATGTGTTATTTCTCTAATAAGCTCGGAACTCACGACATGTCAACAGAAGATGCAAAGGGGATGATATCGCGCGCAAAAGAGAGGGGGATTCACAAGCTGTTGCTGACAGGAGGGGAACCAACGATAAGAAGCGACTTTTTCCATATCCTCTCTTATGCTGTCAAACTCCAAATACCCGAGATAGAAGTTCAAACCAATGGTAGGATGTTTTACTATGAGGGATTTGTCAAAAGGGTAGCACAAATTGAAAAAAATGATGTAATTCTCAGGTTTTTGATACCTATCTATGGTCCCAGTGAAAGAATTCATGATTCAATAACAAGAAGCATGTATTCATTCAGACAGACTGTCCAAGGGATTGGAAATTTGCTGAAGTATAACCAGACGCTGACAGGAAAAACTGTTATAATGAAACCAAATTACAAATACTTACCCGAAACCGTGAAACTCTTGGAAGATCTCGGAGTCGCATCATTAAATATAAGTTCAATGTGCATAAGTGACGATTTAGATGGTAACAAGAAGAATTTGCTCCCGAGGTTCAGAGAGGTTATGCCTTATTTGTTTAAAACGCTGAGGCTTTCAGTAGGCATGAATTTGAAACTGTCCCTGATTTCCTTTCCCTTGTGTGTTATACGGGGGTATGAGAATCTCGTAGGAGGGGAGATACCATACAAGACCATCTTAGGAGTGGACCCTGACAAAAAAATAATCGAATTGAATGTGCCGGAGGGTGAAAGACAGGATTTTACCAGCAAAACAAAAATGGAAAAATGCAAAAAATGTCTATTTTTTTCAAAATGCGGCGGTGTTTGGAACGGGTATATAAAAATTTATGGTGAGGGGGAATTTTTACCTATTAAAAATTGATGATATTTTAGAAACGACCATAACAGCTTTGCTCTGGGATTTTATGTTTTAATAGCGTTCGTTTTGCAGACTAGAAGCGCAAAATTTGATTTTAATATAGAAATAACATTGACAGATTCAAAGAACTCTCAGATCAGCCAAACTAGTTCTTACTCAACACATATATTAAATTTGATTGAAATAAAGATATTTATGAAATGCGCATTAATAATATGTCCCTACCTGACTAATGGTGGTTATCCACCTCTTGGAGTTGCGTATCTAAACTCTGTGCTAAAATCAAACAAATATGATGTCGATGTATTCGATTTTCAGTTTTTATTCCAGTATGAAAATCACAAACTGTATAACCTTCTTAAAAAACTTGTAAACATAGCCTCTGGGGAAACGCAAGTAACCTTCATTACTAATCCAGAATTTGTTGCGTATTCTTTGTTTTCTGCTGAATACCCTGATTTTGATTGGCAGATCACGGAAAATGAGGAATACAGAGACGAATGTATTTATCTTCATTCAGAGCTAAAAAGCTATGTCAACAGATATGCGAAGATGGTTCTGAAGGAAAATCCGGATATTGTATTTTTTTCAACATACATTTCAAATATCTTATTCAGTCTGATGCTGGCGAAAGAGCTGAAGAGACGTCATCCGGAAATACCAGTAATTTTTGGCGGTCCAGGCTCCGCTTTAAAAGAAACTGCAGAATTTATCCTGTCTCTGAAATTTGTGAATGGGGTAATAATAGGGGAGGGAGAAGAAACAGTCATAGAACTGTTAACAGAATTTAAAAAAACAAAAAAAATAAATCCAAAAATTATGGGTTTGGCAACATTGTCTGGCAGACAGCTGAAATACAAATCAAGACCGCTGATAAAAAATCTTGATGGTATTCCATATCCTGATTTCGATGGTTTTCCTTTGAAGAACTTCACACTGAAATACTATCAAAAAAACTGGAAATATGAGCTTCGTTCTTTATTTTTCGACAGGTTTTTGTTGCCCGTTCAGTCTTCGAGGGGGTGTATAATGAGATGTAAGTTTTGCTCAGAATCTGCGTTCTGGCACTCTTTTAGAACAAGAAATGTGAAATCACTTGCAAACGAAATTGAATTTCAGGTGGGAAAATATGATATAAATAACATTTCTTTTAATAGCAGCCTACTCAACTCTGATAAAAAATGGTATGAAAATTTCTTAGATTCTTTGGAGAAACAGAGGGTGAATATAAAATGGTGGTCTTATCTTAGACCATCAGAAGACCTGAGCAAGGATGTTGTAAAAAAAATGGTCTCCAGCGGGTGCGAATTTGTCAGCATAGGCGTAGAGTCCTTTTCACAAAAGGTGCTGAATAAAATGGGAAAGGAGACCCGTGCAAAAAAAATTTTTGAAATTTTAAAATGTTTAAATGACGCAAAAATTTATGTGGATATTACCCTGCTGACAGGATTTCCTGTTAAAAGTGACGAGATCGAAGAGAATCTCCGTTTCCTGAAGAAGTGGAAAAGATACATAGAAAACAAAAAAAATTATGTATTTATAAACGCATGGGGACTTTTGAGGCTTGAGCCGCAGTCACGCATATTTCACAATTATGAAGGATTCGGCATAAAAATTCATAGAAATCCCATCAGAATACCAAAAGAAATGTCCTTTCTTGGATTGTCACTTTCGAAGATATCACTGACATGGGAAACTCCCTACGAAACACTTGAAGAAAAATATCAAAAGAGAGACACCATGATAAATTATATTAAAAACGATCTGCCTCAATGTTTACTCCATCATAGATTTGGGGTAAAGAGATTCAGAGAAGTGGTGGGGATGGAATAAGAACATTACCAAGTAGATCGCTGCAACCATCGAACCCATATTTTATTTTTCATCATTTATCTGAAACCCGAAATTTATTAGTTTGGACTTGAACCCACGAGGGAGTTAAAAACTTTAGGAACACCGATCTTTGACTGCAGCGTTATCCATAGAGAAATCATCGTAAATGCCCCTTTTAAATTTGGACTCCCAGTCATCATGATGCTTCTCATAATTCAATTTTAACAAATTATCATATCGTTTTTCCCACATATTAATATCCTCGGCCAGATCAGAGCTTGGAATGACAGAACTTGCCAGTCTGTAATAATTTTTCCTCTCCTTCCACCATTCTTTGAACATTATTATTGTACGGTATATCCTTTCATAGTATTCCATGTTATAATATACCTGACTTCCAGGGAAAAATACGTACTTTCCACCGCCAAATGTCAAAAATGTCTTGTACTTTTTATTCAAAAGTTTGAACAGATATTTGAAACTCTCTTTGATTGTCGCTCTTGTTTCACCCGGATGATTGAACGTTAAATAGGTAGTATGTAAAACTTCCTTTTTGTCGCAATGATTGGATACTTTTTCAAACTGCTCTAGGTACCTAGCAGGATTTGAAGATTTGTTCATTATCTTTAGCATTTCAATTGATGCGGACTCCAAACCAAAATCTATCCTGAAATCGAGTTGTGATATGAGGTCGATATCTTTTTTGCTTAGCAGATCATGTCTGGTCTCTGCCCAAAAAGATACATCAAATTTTCTTCTGACAAGCTCCCTCAGGAATTTTCTTCTCCATTCAGTATCTAAACCAAAACATGGGTCGTAAAAAGATATTCTCTTGGGATTAAGTTTGGCTACAACCTCCTCTATCTTCTTGATTGAGTTTTTCACGCTGTAGCTTACCCACGAATTGCCTTTACAGGGCTCCATGCAGAAATAACAGGAAAATGGACAGCCTTTGCTCAGGTAAATGCCTGTTTTTCTTTCTTCGGGCATGTACCCATACCCTTCAACATCTAATTCAAGATAATTTTTAAAATCATCCGGCACACCTTTAATAATTTTAGTTTTTTTGTGGGTATTATTTTTAAGATTTCTGAGAAGATTGGATAATGTTATGCTTCCTTCTCCAGTTATTACATAATCAAAGAGTTTTTCCTTTAAAACAAAATCTTTAGGAACTGCAGTAGGATGATACCCGCCAACTACAATTTTGCAATGTGGGTTAATCTTTCTGGCCATTTTAGCCACGAGGAGGGATGCAGTGTAACTAAGACTTAACCAGCATGATATCCCTAACACGTCAAAATCGTATTTGGACAACAATTTCATACTCTTTTTTTTGTATTGTTCAACAAGTTTTTCATTCCATGGGCGACCCAGTTCAACTTCCAGATCTAGAACCTCAACATCGTGATGCTGTTTTTTCAAAAAGGAATACAGATACAGCAGATAAGGTTTTAGTGATTGTTTTTTCCCCCATTTGGGGGAATATAAATATCCAGGTTGAACGAGCAGTATTTTCATTTTCATACATTCCTTTTTAAACTTTTAAAGCATATTTGATGAGTGACAGGCATTTCTGATACCATTTCTGTCTCGCGGTGGGTAAAGAATTTACAATGCATAATCGGTGTGGGCATTACTCAATTGAAAGATTATAGCTATTTATGATATTGTCAATATCATTTAATGTGTACCCTTTTTTGTTAACACCCATCCCATTATCGACCAAGTAGATATAGTATGGTGCTATGAGAATTCCCTTTCTCGTGAAACGCATTCTCCCAGAAGGCATATCAAAAATCTTTCTATGGAGTTCCTCTTTGATGCAGGTTAGGTTATCCTCCTTGCATGTGCCCAGAACATTTTTGATTATTTCCATAGCAGTGTAGGAGTAACTAAGATATATATCAGATACAAACCTTTTCCCGTGTTCTGCAACGAAATATATGCCTTCAATCTCATTCGGTATTCTAGTGTATCCATTATAATTTTCCGCGGTTCCTATGAAAATTGAGCATATAGTCAAGTTCTCTCTGGTGTTCCTAATATCTTTGATCAACGGAATAAATTCGCTTTCAGTCGCGCCATACCCAATGAAAATAATACCATCTAGTCTGTTTGTGTTGTTGATGATGCTCAAAAGTGTCTGCTTGCGTGCTGCATTATCGGGCTTATAGTCATAGAAAAATGATACATTTCCTTTCTTCTTGATGATACCTTCCACCATCTCTGTGGAATTATCAAAATTTTCATCCACACCTTTATATCTGCTGGTATTTATGCTCATGTAGACCACGCCTATATTTTTCAAACCCAATTCATTCGTACAATAATCAGATAAAACAAGTGATGGTGTCATAAAGATGTCTCTAAAAAAGAAAGTGTTATTTCCTGTTTCCGAGAAGGCAAAAGAACCCGAAGGCGAAAATATCACTATATCATTTCTCACGTTCATTAATTTTTTAACATCAATCCCGTTAACAACGAAAACTATTTTTATGCCTTCGTCGGTGAAGTTGGACACCACCGAACTCATATTCAGGTCTGCCTTCTCAATTATATTAATGGAGTACGGCGAAAAAATCTCACCCGATGCACGTTCTAGACCTTTTCTGGTTATTTGGTTCAAGAAGCTATAGTCAATGTCAAAATAGTTGCTTGAGTCTATCAGGCCAATCTTCAGAGATCTCCGAACCCCTGCAATATTGCCCGTGATTAATAGGTTCGTTCCCATCACAATGAATATCATGGTAAAGATTATGATGAATATCAGGACACAAATTCTTGGAATACTTTTCCCTTTCATAGTTTTAAATTTGTTTGAAAGTTTTAAAATGCTATGCCACCCCGGACTGAAGTCCGGGGAATTCGGGGACATAAGATAACAGGGTTGTTTGGCTCTTCGAATTAACGTAGTTTATGGCTTCGCTCATCTGGATATCACCTACGCTCCTGAACTTGCCGCCCTGCCCCCAGAAAGAGCCGCACGGATAGCGTTTTTGAGATTGGGGAATGCCCGAAACATGACGAAGGATGAGGCTCCTTTAAGCAGCTGGAAGGCCTTGCTCACGGACATGCTCGGCGGGATTGATGCAACTGTGTGTACGTGGTCTTCCTCCACGGCAAGGCTACGTATTGATATTCTGTGCCTCTTGGCTGCCTGATAGAGGGCATCAGCACAAATGTATTTATGCCCGCGCTTCCTTAAAGTTTTATAGCGGCATTTGGTTATCCACCAGAGGTGATATGTTGAGTCTCCATAGCTATGGCTAAACGAATGCATGGTCTTCTCTCCTTAAGGACGGCCTGATAATTGCCCTGTTGGGTAACCAGGCAATGCCGTCCTTTTTTATTATTGGTTTAGGAGAAATAGGTAGGTTAGGGTGTCGCAATTCATCCCCGGCCTGAAGGCGCGGAGAATTCTTGCTCCAATTTATTTAAAAATCCTTTGAAATTTAAATAATTATGAAAGTGATCGATTTCGACGAAGAGAATGCAATCAAGATAAACAAAAATGACTTCAGAAATATCAGCAAGGGAAACCTGAAGGTTCTGCCTGAACTTAGAGTTGTGAAGAGAGGAGACAACTTGCTGTTTGTTTACTCTCCACTCAACTTAAAGCTCTATGTTTTTACAAAAGATGAATTTAAACGGCTGAAAAAGTTGGAACTGGATCCTGACGAAAGAAAGTTTTTTTTTGAAAATGATATCCTCATTGAAAGGAACAACGATCCGTATCCGAAGATATCCGATGCGGTTGAACCTGATATATCCCTGACCAACAGATGCAATATGAACTGTATATATTGCTACTCCGGTAATACCGAAAGAACGCTCTCCAATTCATTCGAGAACATAAAATCTCTGATAGATTACTGCCTCTCCCATTCAGAGAATATCAAAAAACAACGTGTCTTGTTCTTTTCTTCGGGTGAATCGACCATCGAATTTGAACTTATGAAAAGGGTATATAAATACTTTTCAGAAAAGGTAGGGAAGAATAAGTCTCCATCAATTGTCACGAATGGTGTGTTTTCAAAAAGAATCTCTCAGTGGTTGATGGAAAACAAATTCAATATACAGATAAGCGCCGACGGTCCGCCCCATATCCAGGATCTCCAAAGACCTTTGATGGACGGGGGGCCTTCATCAAGCTTTGTTGAAGATATACTGAAATATTTTGTCAGAAAGAATTATCCCCATTTTTACGTGAATTCTGTCATAACGAGGTATTCTCTGGACAGCATGATTGAGATTTTTACATATTTTTACAGGTTGGGCGTAAAAAACGCGGTCTTTTCCCCTGTGTTCAGATACGGAAAGGCAAAGGAAAATATGACGGTTGATCCTAAAAAATTTGCAGATATTCTATTGAAAATTACCGAGCTGTCTGAATGGTTCGGTGCAAGATTTTCGGGGAACGTTATAAATTTTAAGGTGAGGGCAAAGGGTTGTGGAATCGGGAATCTACTTCTCCTGCGGGAGGACGGGAAAATAGTGACCTGCCCTAACGCTGTGTATGATGATGCTGTTTCCAAGCTTTTCACAGTTGGAAAGATTGAGGGAGGCAAAGTTCAAATAGATGAGAAAAAAAGAAGATACATACTCAGCAGAACAGTAGATAATATAAGAAAATGTACCAAGTGCCCTATCAAATGGAATTGCGGCGGCGGTTGTGCACTTCATGTATTTATTGAAAGGGGCAACATTTTCGATACCAGCACTAAATGTAAAATGTACAGATATGCTTTCAAAAGATACGTGGATTTTCTCATCGAGAGCAGATACCGAAAAATGAGGCCGTGGCTGAGGGAAAAAGACGGAAAGCTTTATTTGGAGGGCGTATTCAGCACCTTCGAACTTGAGAAGGTTCGTGGGGGCGGGAAGATTTCATCGCACTCTTTCATAATAATAAAAAGTTCAAAACATCTGAAAACTATTTCGAAAAAAATATCGTTGCTCCAGAAGGTCAAGGGGTACAAACCAGTGATTTTTGTTCTCTCGTTCAGGGGCGGGCCTTTCGATTACGAAAAGAATTCTGTGAACACGTTTCTGAAAACACTGAAAAATAACCGCATTTTCTTTCTTGTTTCAAGACCTGTATGCAGAAAAATACTTGGAACTTTTTACGAAAAACGCATCAGAGAGTTCAGAATACCAAAGAACTGGGAAGACTCACTTGAACTGTTTCTGGTAAAGGGAAGGAACATTGAACTCATCGACGGGAGAAAAATTAGAATGAGAAAAAATATGAGACGCGAAACAGTCAGCCCGAAAAAATTCCCAGTACATGAGGAATTGTGCAAAAAATGCATATATAAATTAAGAAATACCTGCGGTCTTTTTTAGCGCATAAATTCACAAGGTTCGCCATCAACGTATAATTCTACTTATGGTAAAATATAGCGAACAAAGAGGTTAGGAAAAATCACTGTGGAGGGAAATATTTACTACACTCAGCCTCACAGCTACAACAGGATGCGTGGGAAGCGTGGGAGCCGTGGGAGCCGTGGGAGGAGTGGGAAGCGTGGGAAGCGTGGCTGGAGTGGGAGGAGTGGGAAGCGTGGGAGGAGTGGGAAGCGTGGGAGGCGTGGGAGGCGTGGGAGGCGTGGGAAGCGTGGGAAGCGTGGGAAGCGTGGGAGGCGTGGGAGG
>Ga0190360_1000043_pt1 | contig 60956 bp, 57 predicted proteins | sample 48721834_MG_FD_161271 | JGI IMG/M metagenome (GOLD analysis project Ga0190360, IMG submission 161271) | Hydrothermal vent microbial mat bacterial communities from Southern Trench, Guaymas Basin, Mexico - 4872-18-3-4_MG | ecosystem: Environmental > Aquatic > Marine > Hydrothermal vents >...
CTCCCGGCTGGTCATCGTCCTGGATCACGCCACGCCAGCTCCCACCACCAAGCACGCCGACAATCATCGTCGCATCCGTGCCTTCGTCCAGGAACAAGGGATCGGTAACTTCTACAAAATCGGACAGGGCATCTGCCATCAAATCATGGTCGAGGAGGGACATGCGCTTCCAGGCGAGGTAGTCGTCGGAGCCGACTCTCACACAACACATGCAGGGGTAATGGGCGCCTTCGCCGTAGGTATCGGTCGCACCGAGATGGCTTCAGTCTGGGCCATTGGGCGCATATGGCTGCGGGTCCCCGAAAGCCTCCGCGTCGAGGTCCAAGGAGAATTCCCGCCATATACGCAGGCGAAGGATTTGGCGCTCCGGGCCATCGGGAAGCTCGGTGCGGATGGCGCTCTCTACCAGTCTGTGGAATGGCATGGCACGACCGTGGCGGCGATGGACATCAGTCAGCGAGCCGTGCTAGCGAATATGATGGCCGAGATGGGCGCCAAGAACGCGGTGATCCCACCCGATGGGCTCACGCTTCAATACCTTGAAGGTCGCGCAAAACGTCCCTTTGATGTCGTCTCCCCGGATGAGGACGCCAACTATGCAGAGAGGCTCGAGATCGATGTCTCCCATTTGCGCCCGATGATCGCCTGCCCACACAGCGTGGATCATGTCCGGCCGGTCGAGGAGATCGCCGGCACGCCCATCCACCAGGCCTTCTTGGGGACCTGCACCAATGGACGGTTGGAGGATCTGGCCGTGGCCGCAGAAATCCTGGAAGGCCGCCGCCTCCACCCCCGCACCCGCATGATCGTCATCCCTGCCTCGGCAAGGATTTACCTGGAGGCCATGAAAGCCGGATACCTCGAAACCCTCATCCGCGCCGGAGCGGTCATTGGAACTCCCGGCTGTGGGCCCTGCATGGGCAACCACATGGGCGTGCCTGCGGAAGGCGAGGTCACAATCAGCACAGCGAATCGCAATTTTCGGGGCCGCATGGGCACGCAGGAAAGCGAAATCTACCTCGCAAGCCCAGCTGTCGTCGCCGCCTCCGCCATCGCGGGTGAAATCACGCATCCTGCGGAGGTTGTGGGAGGGTCATCATGAGGCCGATCCGCGGTCGAGTGTGGAGATATGGGGACGATGTCAATACCGACGTGATCTTCCCCGGCAAATATACGTACACCATCAACGACCCTCAGGAAATGGCCGCCCATGCCCTCGAGGATCTGGACCCAGGATTCGCGCAGTCTGTGCAACCGGGCGATATCATCGTCGCCGGGAAGAACTGGGGATGTGGTTCTTCCAGGGAGCAGGCGGTGACCTGCCTGAAAGAGAGCGGTGTGAGCGCCATCGTGGCGAAATCGTTCGGCCGAATCTATTTCCGGAATTGCATCAATGCCGCTCTGCCAGCACTTGTCTGCCCCGAGGCGGCGGAGGCGGCTCAGTCCGGAGACCTGATCGAGATCGACCTGGAGGCAGGCACGATTCAAATCCCAGGGGGCAGTTACCGCTTCCAGCCCTTCCCACAGGCCTTGATGGCCATCTTCGAGGCTGGAGGCCTGGTCCCCTATACGCGTTCCATCCTGACGGGCAAGCCGGGATCGAATTCGTGAGAGTCGTGAGGTCCACGGCCCTTTCATCGACACAGAGATGCCCGATCCCATGATCCCAAACCACGGCCATCAGCCTCCCTCTCCAGCGATCTTCCGAAGCTTGTGGATGTCATCTTTCTGGATCTCCTTCCCTTTCGGGATCCTGGCGTTTGTCTTGCCGGTCTATGGGAGGCAGCTTGGGGCAACCGCCTTTCAAATCGGGATGCTCTATTCGGCTCTATCACTCTTCCCTGTCTTGATCAGGCCCTTCCTGGGGCGCGCTCTTGACCGCTGGGGGCGCCGCCCCTTCCTTCTGGCAGGGTTGGCAGGGTATCTGGTCGCCATGATCCTCTTCGCCGCCGCCGATTCCATCGGCCTCCTTACCCTTGCGCGGCTGGTTCAAGGCCTGGGCCAGGCCCTTCTCTGGATCTCGGCGTACACTATCGTCGCCGACCTCGCAACCATTTCTGGACGAGGCCTCCGCTTTGGATCCATCGATGAGGCCGCGAGCCGCGGGGCCCTGATCGGCACCACTCTGGGATTCGCAGCGCTCCTTATCCTGGAAGGACGCATCCAGACGGACCGGCTATGGAGCCTGCTTTTCCTGGCCTACCTGGTCCCTAGCCTGATCGGATTTGCCTTCGGATGGAAGGGCGTTCCCGAGACCCGTCCAAACAAGCCCGCGGGTGTGCATTTGGAACGGCCTCTCTCCGGCCAGTTGCTAGCGCTGATGGGTATCGTCTTGGTAACAGGGGCCTCCTATAGCATGGTCTGGCCCATGTTGATGCTCTTGCTTCAAGATGTCCTCGGCGCAAACGTAGGCCTGCTGGCGATCGCCTATCTGCCGGCCGCGATCCTAAATAGCGTTGCACCTTCCCATCTGGGCCGTCTGGCCGACAGATTTGGACGGAAGCCCCTCATGATCGCTGGGTTGATGATCGCGGCCGCAGCATCCCTTGCCTTCCCTCATCTGCGCTCGCTGAGTGGCTTGGCGGCTTTGTGGACCCTCGAGAGCTTTGCCACCGCGTCAGCGACGCCTGCAGAGCGCGCCTTTGTAGCTGATATCGCAGGCGAAGATGCGCGCGGCACGAGCTATGGCCTTTACACCTTCGCGTATTTCCTGGGAGCTGTCGTAGGCCCACTTGCGGGAGGCTGGCTCTATGACAATTATGGCAGAGCCAGCCCCTTCTACCTGAATGCGATTGTGCTTTCGATGGGTGCGGCGATGGTGCTGCTCTTCTTGAGAGAAACGCGACCGAAGAAAGCCGAGCAGACGCTTTGATCATGGAGGAATGCTATGGCTAAATACCGCATCGCCTGGATGCCCGGTGACGGCGTGGGCGTGGATGTCATGGACGCCGCCCGCATGGTTCTGGATGCGCTCCGGCTGGACGCCGAGTATGTCCCTGCAGATATCGGCTGGAGGTTCTGGTGCACCGAGGGTGACCCCCTCCCAGAGAGAACAGTCAAGATCCTGGAGTCTTGCACATGCGGCCTATTTGGTGCCATCACCTCAAAGCCCAAGGAGGAAGCGGAGCGCGAGCTGGATCCCAGCCTGCAAGGCAAAGGGCTCACCTACCGCAGCCCCATCGTGCGCTTGCGCCAGATGTTCGATCTCTACACCAATCTGCGGCCCTGCAAGGCCTATCCCGGTAACCCTCTCAATTACCGGGATGATATCGACCTGGTCGTCTTCCGGGAGAACACCGAGGGGCTCTACAGCGGCGTGGAGTTTCACCCTCTGCCCGATGATGTCCGGGATGTAATCCGGGCTCGCAATCCTGCCATGGGGCGATTTGACCATGTCGCCGGCGAAGATCTCGCCGTCAGCCTGCGGGTGATCACGCGCTCCGGCGCGCGCCGCATCATCCACAAAGCCTTCGAATACGCCACCCAGTATGGCTACCCCACAGTTACGCTGGTCGAAAAGCCCAATGTGCTCCGAGAGACCAGTGGCCTTATGCGGCGCGTGGCGCGCGAAATCGCACAAGGCTTCCCCGAGATCGAACTGTGGGAGACGAACATCGACGCCCAGATGATGTGGCTGCTCAAGAATCCTGAAGATTACGGCGTGATGGTCACCAGCAATATGTTCGGAGATATTCTCTCCGATCTTGCAGCCCAACTCGTCGGTGGGCTCGGGTTCGCCTCCAGCGGAAACATTGGAGATTCGTTCGCCATCTTTGAGCCCACGCACGGTTCGGCCCCGAAATATGCGGGGCAATACAAGGTTAACCCGATCGCCATGCTCTTGGCGGTGAAGCTTATGCTGAATTGGCTCGGTGAGGACGATCTTGCCGTCCAGCTCGAGCGCGCCCTGGCGGCCGTGATCGCCGAAGGCCGTGTCCGCACATACGACATGGGCGGAAGCAACACCACCCTCCAGATGGCCGAAGCGGTGATCGCGAAGCTCTAGCGTACGTCCACGGAGGTGGGCCATGGCATCGATCAGTCAGCAAATGGCAGCCTTTGCGCACGATCTCTCCTGGCAGGCGATCCCTCCCGAAGCTCGCCGGGAGGCCAAGCGCTTCCTGCTGGATAGCCTCGGGTGCGCCCTTGCGGCCGTGGACTTGGAAGACATGCAGGCCATGGACCGCTTCATCGAGCGGCTCGGCGGCCATCCCGAGGCGACCACGATTGGGCGTGGATTGCGCACGAGCGCACCGTTGGCAGCGCTGATGAACGGCCTGCTGATCCGCGCGCTGGACTATAACGACATCTACTGGGTGCAGGATCCCAGCCACCCTTCCGATCTCATCGGCGCGGCATTGGCCGCCGCGGAGGCGAATCAGAAGTCATGCCGTGACGCGCTGATCGCCATCGTAATCGCCTACGAGCTCGAAATGCGCTGGTGCCATGCAGCCCATCCTGGAATCCGGGAGATCGGCTGGCATCACGCCTCCCTGACCCAGTTCGTGAGTCCCTTGGTGGCCGGACGGCTCTATGATCTGAACCCGGATCAACTCACTGCTGCCGTGGGCATTAGTGGCAGCAGCCACTTTACTCTTGGCGGCGTGGTAGCCGGGCATCTCACGAACATGAAAAACACCGCCGATCCGCTCGCCGCACAAGCCGGCGTGTATGCCGCGCTCATGGCTCGCGAAGGCATTACCGGGCCGGTGGAGGTCATCGAAGGCAAGGAGGGCCTCTTTGAGGTTATCCGGGATGTAGAATGGGATCCAGAGGTACTGCTTGACGGATTAGGCGAGCGCTTCCTCATCACCGAATGCAGCTATAAGGCATTTCCAACCGAAGCCCTCACCCATCAGCCGATCACCGCCACGCTCAAGCTGCGACGCGATCACCGCATCGATCCTGGCGAGATCGCGGAGATCGTGGTGGAAACGACGACCCGCGGTGCCGATATTCTTTCTGATCCCAGCAAGTATCAGCCAGACACCAAAGAGACCGCCGACCATAGCCTGCCCTATGTCATCGCCGTTGCCGCCGTCGACGGCCATGTTTTGCCCGAATCCTTCGAGCAGGCGAAACTTTTCGATCCTGCAATCCGGGCTTTGCTGCCGAAGATCAAGGTGGTCGCCGATCCGGAGATCGATGCCCTTTTCCCAAAGGTTAAGCGTGCCCGCGTGCATATCAACCTCCGGGACGGCCGCAGATTCTCCACCGAGACGGACATAGCCAAAGGCGATCCCGCGGAACCTATGAGCGACGAAGAGCTCTTTGCGAAGTTTCGGGCGAACGCTCGCAACCGGCTCATGCCTGTACGCATCGACCGTATCATCGAAGCCACCATGAGCTTCGACGAATTCCCCGACCTTGCCGCGTTCATGCAACTACTCACATTCCAGCAGGATGAGCTATCCGATCCGGGACTGGGGCCCCGGGAGGATGAGAGCTAGCTCCATGCGGTCGTCCGCGTAGAGCCGGGCAGATGCAGGGGCCTCTTTGGGGCCCCTGCTGATTTCGATCCGAATTCATGACTTATCGAAGATCCCTGAAGGAGGTGGGCCCGGAGGCTCCTTATCCTCGTCTAAGGCGGCGACGGGAGGCGGCGAGGCCATAGGCCCTGCATCAGCGTCCTCAGCTTTCTCTGGCGCGGCCTTTTCTTCGAGCCCACCCTCGACTTCTCCCGAAATCGTGGGGCTCGCCGGCTTGCGACGGCCATACCACCAGAGAGCACCTCCGACGATCGTCAGCAGCAATCCTTGAAAGAGCGTCCGCCCGAGAACTTGCCCGAAGGCCGCGAGCAGGACCGGGCGGAGGATGGCCACGTCCGCCAAGGTCCAATCCGCGCCCAGCGACACCACTAAGCTCGAGCGCCCGGCCTGGAGAATCAAGGCCAGCGCCATGGTTCCCAGGCCAGCCAACGCCAGCGGCATTCCCCACCATCGCGCCCATTCACCCTGGCCTCGGATGGCAAAGGCCATGATCCAGCCCAGCAAGGAAACGGGGATCAGCCATCCCCAGCGCATGAGCGCCCTGGTGGTTCTTAAGTCTTGCTTCAAACTGGCCAAGGCGCCCGCTTGATCAGGCATGCGCTCCACAAGCGGAATCCGGTCTGGAAGGCGTTGCGTCTCATCCTGCAAGGCCAATGCGATCCAATCTACGACCTGCCCCCGGATGGGCTCCGGAGGTTCACAAAGACGCTCTATTTCGCCGGTTGTGATCAACTCGGTGCGCAGGCGCTCGGCCTCCTCAGGAGTGCAACTGGGCCAGGAGTCGACCACCGTATCGACGATCGCTTCGATCGCCCCGCCAAGCAATCGGTCCTTAACGGGGCCGATCTCAAGCGTTAGCGCTGGATGGGCCTCCTCGCCGTCGATCCACCCGTAAAATCCTTGGATCCCCTCCACGATCTGTCCGCCAAGCCATCCTCCGGGAAGCACCGAATCCATCAGTTCCTGGCGCTCTGCTTCAGACAGGAACTCTGCCACCCGGCCGAATAGACCTGCGTTCTCCGCGTCCAGCCCTCCACGGAACAGCGCCTCCAGAAGCGCCTTGTCGAGGATTCCTGGTGCGATGAGCCTGCTCTCAACCAGCGCCTCCATCCTGGCTGGCGAGAAGAGCACTGCGCCCATGCTGCGGCCGGTGATTGCCGGCGGCATAAGCAGCACGAACATCCCCGCCAGAATCCAGGCAGCGGTCCGAAAGCCCCATCCCAAGCAGCCCCGTGGTGAGTTCATCGACCCACTCCCTGAATGCACGCAATGCTGGCCAATATTATGCACTCTTTCGCTCGGAACGGGCAGCCAACGCCAAGCCACCTGCGATGAAGATCGCTCCCAGCCAGAATCCCGTGGTCAGTGACTCCCCCAGCAGCACGGCCCCCAAGGCCGCGCCTACGACAGGCTGGGCGAAGAATAGCAGCGAGACAACCCCGGCATCCAAGAGGGCCAGGGATTGATTCCAGAGGTACATCGCCAATGCCGTGGAAATCACACCGAGATATAGAACGCCGGCAACGATCCCCGGTGTGATCGGGCCCACAACTGCGCTGTGAAGCTCCAGCGCGCTGAGAGGCAGGCTAATGGGGAGTCCCCCGATGAAGGCCCACAGGCTGAGTGTTACCACATCCAGCCTCGCGCTGGTCTGCTTTACAAGCACGGAGTGAAGTCCCCAAGTGAGCGCAGCCATGAGCAATGCCAAGTTACCCAGAGCGGCCAGGCTTCCGAGCCATGCCTGCCTGGGGTCCACCACGATCATGACACCGAGGGTTGCCAAGATCAGTGCCACCAAGCGCGAGGCCGTGATCCGCTCCTTTAGCAGCCATGCGCCAAAGATGAACATGAAAGCCGGCGAGGCCGAGGTGACTAGAGCGGCGTTTGCAGCCGTAGAAAGTTTGGTGCCCACGAATTGGAAGCTCAGGGAGAGGCCGTATCCAATACACCCGACCCATAGCGCTTCTCGCAGGAGGGGCCACGCCAAGCCCCTCAGCTTCTGGCGGAATAGCAAGATAGCCAGGAGGCACAACGCGCCGAGGAGGAGCCGCAAGCTCAGGAGCGTCAGAGGAGGGATGACCTCCAATACGACTTTGCTGACCACATACATCCCGCCCCAGATTGAGGCCGCCGCCAGCCCTGCCAGAAGTCCCCACGTGGACATCTGGAACCTCACCGGCTCATTTGCCCTGTGCGATCTGGGAGCGCGCGGGCAGAGCCCGCGGTTTCAACCAAGCCTAGGCCTCCTTGAGTGCGGCGAGAACTCGCTTGAGCCCCTCTTGGAGATAGTCCACTGGCAGGCCAAAGCTGATCCGCAGATGCTGATCGAGGCCGAAATGGTCGCCGGGCACAACATAGGCTTCGTGTTCCCGGATCAGCCGCTGGACAAGCTCTCTAGAATTGATCGGCCTCTCATACTTTACAAAGGCGATCGCGGCCGCTTGGGGAGACACGAACGACAGCAATTCGCTATTTTCCTGCACCCAACGCGAAAAATGCTCAAGGCCTCGCCGGATATATTTGCGAGTGCGGCTCAGGATTTTCGACCTGACAGCTGGCTGCAAGGCATACGTGGCAATCCGGTTGGCGAGCATCGTGGCACTGATCGTGATGTAATCCTGGCGAGCCCAGATTCGCTCAGCAGCATCCGGCGGCGCCACGACCCATCCGATTCGAAGGCCAGGGAGGCCGTAGGCCTTCGAGAGGCTGCCTATGGCGAAGACGCGCTCATATTCACCCCAGAGCGAGGGCGTTACGGGGCGCTCATCGCGTTCGGCTCCAGCATAGACTTCATCGGACAGGATCCATGCGCCGGCGTCCGCAGCGGCTTCGATCACCGCCTGCCTTTCCTCGGCAGTGAGAATGTGGCCGGAAGGATTGTTCGGGTTGCATACGGCGACGAGTTTCGTCTTTCCTGTGATAGCCTGCTTCAATGAGGAAGTATCAAGGGCCCAATCATCCTCTTCACGGAGCGAGAAGGTGCGCACATCCAATCCATAATTCTTCGCCACGCCATAGATCTGCATGTAATTCGGGAGCATGACCGCAATTTCTTCGCCGGGGTCCAGTTCGCTCATCAGCACCGTGAAGTTCGCCTGGGCTGCCCCGACGGTCACAACGACGTTCTCGGGACCTGCCCCGGGGTACATTGCCGCAATCGCTTCCCGAAGCTTTGGAAGGCCGTTTGTCTGTGGATAGTTCAACTCGGCGTGCATGAGCGCTTCCAGTGCCTGTTCCTCGCCTTCAAAAAGCTCCACGAGCGTCAGGGGTTTCACGCCGCTTTCGGAGAGATTGTAGCGGACTCTGTTCTCCCAGATGGACATCTCTCTTTCGAGTGCGAAGGGAAAGAAATCTTCTCTCATGCCTTATCTCCTGGTGTTAGTGCATCGTTCCTTACGCTTCGGTCTCGCCTTCGATCTGGATGCCCAGCCCCGCCTCGGATGCTTTTTGGTATGCCAGGCGCGCGATCATCGTATCCTGAACCCCCACCCCGGTCAGATCACAAAAGGTGATCTGGCTATCATCAAGCCGCCCTGGCCTTTCGCCGGATGTCAATTCCCCAAGTTCATAGATCTCGCTATCCTGTGAGAGAATCCCGGCCTCAAGAGCATGGTGAAGCTCGCCAAGGCGAAAGCATTGATCTCGCTGGTCACACACGATTCGGTCCACCTTCTCAAACACCTCAGCATGCACCTCTTGCTTGTCCTCGGAATCCGATCCCATGCATGTCAGATGCAGGCCGGGGTGGAGCCAATCCGCCCGCAGGTAGGGCTCTCGGCTTGGCGTACATGTCACTACCACATCGCTGTTGCGGACCACCGCCTCCGCCGATTCCGCGATTTGCACATCGATTCCGAGTTCTGCACGCATTTCCTTAGCATACCTAACGACCTGATCCGGTTCGATCCCATAGACAAGAAGCCGCTCGAAGCTGCGCACCATCGCAAGCCCACGGATTTGGAAGCGCGCCTGCGTGCCCGAACCGACGACCCCCGCAGTCGTGATCGCCTGCCTGCAGAGAAAATCCGCAGCGACTGCTCCGGCGAGACCCGTGCGGAGGTCTGTGAGGTAGCCATTATCCAGAAGCAAGGCGATGGGACGCCCCGTTTCTGCGCTGACAAGCACCATCATGCCACTGCCGGTTGGCAGGCCCAGGCGGTAATTCTCTAGGAAGCCAGCGGCGATCTTGATCGCAAAGCTTTCCAGCCCATGTATATAGGCCGTCTTAACATCCACTTCACCTCGATGATCCTCAATATCGATACGCAAGATGGGAGGCAGCGTTACGTTTCCCCGGGCCATCTCCGTGAATCCATCTGCAATTGCCCGGAACCCCTCGGCGTCCATGAACACGCACGAACGAAGCTCACTTTCCGAAATAATCTGGATCGGCATTACAGACTCCCCAATCGAATTTCGAGCGCAAATGCAAAGCTCATGGCGCAGCTTCACCGTAACCCACTGCGCGCAGCAGCGTGGGTAGGCTCACGTTCCCTCCACTCAGGACAGCAACGATCGTCTGTCCTGGATCAGGCAGCTTTTCATGCATGAGAGCTGCGATAGAGACAGCCGCTGCTCCTTCCAAGGCCATGTGCAAATCCTCAAGCGCGAATTTCATGGCCGACGCGATTTCCTCTTCCGTTACCTGCACCGTCCCATCCAGATGCGCCTGAAGAATTCGGAAGGTGTAATGATTTTCGAGTCCCAACCCGCCTGCCAGAGCATCTGCCAGCGTCGGCCCCTCTTTGACTCGCACAATCCTGCCATGCCGGAGGCTTTCAATCATGGCCGCTCCCCGCTCCATGGATACGCCATAAAGGCGGATGGCAGGCCGCACGGCCTTCATCGCGAGGGCGATGCCGCTCAGCAAACCACCACCAGAAAGCGGAACGATGATGCAGTCCACTTCTGGCAATTCTTCGATGATCTCCAGCCCGACCGTCCCCTGGCCTGCGATGACTTCGGGGTCATCGAAGGGGTGGATCATCGTCAGACCCTGCTCCTCTGTCAATCCAGCGGCATGCTCAGCTACCTCGTCATAGGTGTCACCGCCGATGATGACATCGGCCCCAAGCTCTTCGATGGTCTGGATCTTATTGGCAGGGACCGACGAGGCGAGGCAAATGGTGGCATGCAGGCCCATCCTCTTGGCGATAGTCGCCACAGCCCGGCCATGATTGCCACTGGAGACAGTGATCAACCCCTTCCGTCGCTGCTCATCGGAAAGGTGCAACACCTTGTTCAAGGCTCCGCGGATCTTGAAGGAGCCGCTGACTTGCAGGTTCTCGAACTTCAGGAAGACATCTGCATCCAGTGCGCGTGATATCTTCCCAGATCGCTCGAGTGGCGTCCGGCGTATGTAGGGATCAATTGCTTTCCTGGCGGTATAGATGTCTCGCAGGTTGGGAATATCGGTAAGCGGCATTGAGACTTATAAAACCTTTCATCCTACAAAGGCCATAATGGCCTGATGTACACTTCTTCTCAGCCTCGGTGGCTTTCAATCTCGAGAACTGGGATCTTGTACTTCTTTTCGATGACACCTAGAGTGCTTGTCATGCCGAACGCCAAGGCCATATAGATAACTGCAGCGACGAGATAGGACGCGATCGGCTGATAGGTACGCGAGGCCACAATCTTCGATTGGGTCATCAAATCTGGAACCGCAATCAGGAAGACTACGGCCGAGGACTTCATCAAGGTAATTGGTTCGTTCGACCACGCGGGAATGACGATCCGGAGGGCCTGCGGCAGGATAATGTAGCGGATGGCCTGCCACCGGCTCATGCCGATCGAGCGCGCCGCCATCATCTGCCCGCCTGCGATCGCCTGTATCGCCCCGCGGAAGTATTCGGCTTGATAGGCCCCACTGTTCAATGCCAAAACCAGGTATGCCGCAGTCATCCGCGAAAGCGTGAGCCCAAAATCTGGAAGGCCAAAATAGATCGCAAACAATTGGACCAGCATCGGCGTGCCACGGAAGAGCTCAATATAGCCGATCGCCACCCGACGGATCCACGAGCTTCCGTAGACCCTCCCCAATGCAGCCAAGATCCCGAGAATCGAACCCGCGCCAAGCCCTGCTAGGGTCAGCTTGATGGTAATCTCCGTCCCAGCCAGGAATTGCGGCCAGTAGCTTATGATCAGATCGAGAACAGTCATGGGGCGGTACCGACTTCGTCCTTGCTCCTGTGGCCATAGAGCTCCGTGAGCTTCCAGAGGAATTCGCGAGTTCTCTCTGTGCGTGGCCTGTAGAACATATCTTCCGGGGGAGCCTCTTCTACGACTAGCCCCTGATCTATGAATACAATCCGATCCGCCACCTCACGCGCAAACCCCATTTCGTGGGTGACGAGGATCATAGTCATGCCCTCCTCCGAGAGCATACGAATAACCTCTAGGACTTCACCGATTAGTTCAGGGTCTAGAGCAGAAGTTGGCTCATCGAATAGCATCACTCTGGGATCCATGGCTAGGGACCTTGCGATCGCCACTCGCTGTTTCTGCCCTCCTGATAACTGGCCAGGATACTTGTCGATATGATCGCCCAAGCCCACGCGTTCCAGCTCCTTCAATGCCTTCGCCTCGGCATCGGCTGGCGGCATCCCCAAGACTTTGGTCAGCCCAATAGTGACATTCCCCAAGGCGGTCAGGTGATTGAACAGCAGGAAATCCTGAAACACCATGCCGATATGCCGGCGCACTTCGTCGGCATCCGTATCCGGTTTCGTAATCTCTTCACCATCCAGGCAGATGCTCCCGGAGTCAGGCCTGGTAAGCAAGTTTAGGCAACGCAGCAAAGTGCTCTTGCCTGTTCCGCTGGGCCCTATGATCACAATCGTGTCCCCCTCCCAGACTTTCAGGGAGATATCTTTGAGGACTGGTTTTCCACCGTAATTCTTGGATAGATTTCGAATCTCGATAATCGGTGTTGACACAGCTACCCTCTCAGTTCATGTCCGCGCCGGGAATCCGCACGCGTTCTTCCAGGCTGTCAAGCAAACGGTTGGTTAGAAATGTCAACCCAAAATAAATCAGCGCCGCAATGCTAAACGCCAAGAAGGGCTGATAAGTCCTCGCGCTGATGAATTGGGCGCGACGCAAGATTTCCGCGACGCCGATGGCGTAGACCAGGGAGGAGTCCTTGACAACAGTGGCCGCCTCGTTAGACCAGGAGGGGATAACGACCCGCAACGCCTGGGGAAGGATGATGTATTGTATGGCCTGGCCGCGCTTCATGCCAATCGAGCGGGCCGCCATCATCTGTCCGCTTCCGATGGCCTGGAGTGCTCCCCGAAAGATTTCCAACTGATAGGCGCTGCTGATGATCCCCAGCGCGAGCGATCCAGCGAAGAATGGGGAGATGTTGATCGATCCCGCGATAATGAAATAGATCAGGAAGAGAAGCACGACTGGTGGAACGGCTCTCATCAAGGTGCCATAGGTGGCTGCGAGGTTGGTCAAGATCCGGCCACCATAGACCCGCATGAGCGCCAGCACCAGTCCCAAGATGAAGCCAAACGGCAGCGCGATCAGGGTCACGGATACTGTGATCCCCGTGCCAAGCAGGATATATTTCAGGCTCTGAAGGAAGACATCCATGAGAAACCAGCTTATCGGTTCCGGCAGGGGGCTAAGCCCCCTGCCGGTTGTGTTGGAGCCTAGGTTCCGATCCACTTCGTCGAGAGCTGATCGATGAATCCATCCTCAAGCATCTCGGCGATGACCTCATTCAGCGCCTCTGTAAGCTCGGTGGAGCCCTCGGGCGTGATGATATTCACGGGTCCTGTGGATACTTCGGCGTGGTAGATGACCTTCAACCCGCCGACTTCCTCCGCCAGCGCCAGCGTCGGAATGTAATCCGTGATCAGGATATCGATGCGCCCGTTCTTGACATCCAGGGCCGCCTGATCCATGCGCTCATAACGGAAAACATTCTCCTCCGCCATGAGGCCCGCTTCGACCAGATTCTCCGTCACCCATGAATCGGCGGTCGCACCGGTCTGCACGCCAACGCGGTAGTTCGCCGCATCCTCGGGCTTGGTAATCTCCCCCGCGAAGTCCTCCGCGACCAGGAATCCATCCTCGGCGTAGTAGTAGGGATCTGTGAAATCGACAGACTTATCCCGTTCCTCGGTGTAATTGAAGGCCGCAATTGAGATATCGATCTTCCCTTCCTGAACCGCCGCAATGAGGCTATCGAAGGGCATATCTACGATCTCCACCTCTAACTCCATGCGCCGGCCGATCTCCTTCGCCAGATCAATGTCGAAGCCGACGATCTCGCCATTCTCATCAACGAATTCGAAGGGCGGATAGTCTGCCGAAGTGCCAACCACGATCTTCCCGGCCTGCTGAACGGCTTCCAGTTCATTTGCCGGTTTACCCGATCCACATGCCGATAAGGCACCTGCAAGGATTACTGCAATCGAGAGCAAGAGTGTCAAGCGTTTCATCATTGGTCCTCCAGGGCTAGCTCAGCGGTCCGTTTTGCTGATTCCGGGTTCGTTACAATCTTCTTTCTTGACCACCTCCCAAATGATTCTTCTGCGGCAGATTGAGGCGCAGTATGTCTAGTCAATCTCCGAGATCACGCTCGCGCTGGCTGCTACAGTCTTCGCCTGAGCACGATAATTATAGATGCTCGCCCTGGACACATTGAGCAAATCCGCCACGCGCTGTGCAGAGCCCCGGATCCGGAAGAGACCCCGCCGCTCGAAGGTCTCAATGAGATCAATCTTATCCCGGTACGAGAGCTGATCGAACGAGCGCAGCCCCCTCTCCTCTAAGAACCCGTGTGCCGAGAGCACGATTAGATCGTCCAGATCGCGCGCCAGACTATCGCTGACGACCAGATCAGATACACTCCGAGTTGATTCGGTCATACGGTTCAAGAGATCGCGTGCGGCCAGCAAGGCCGAGTAGTCCACGTTGACACAAACTGCGCCGATTGGCATTCCATGCGGATCACGGATCCAGATGGTAGAGGATTGCAGGTCCCGATCGCCAATCTTGATGCGGTAATTGAGCTGGTCCGGTGTTTCTCGATTCAGCTCTCCGGAAATGAAGCTTAGGTCCGGCACCGGCGCTCCAGCCTTGCGCCCCGTCAGGTTGCCCGCAACGACGATGGCCGAATGCTCAGGTGTCCTCAAATCATGCACAACGACTTCGCAGTGAGGACCCACGACTGCCACGATCCCCTGCGCAAGCCGCTCCGCGAATTCCCTGAACTCAGGCGATGCCAGCAAATTCATCCTGCCCCCCGGCTCCACACCCGTGCCTGGACATTTCGTCCACGCCACGCCCTCCACCTTCGAGATATGATACATGAAAATCGACAATGTTTCTAGACCCGGCTGCCATGTGGCCCTTCTGCAGCCGGGCAAGGAGACGGGGTCGACTCTCGCCGGGGGGACCTAGCTTGCGTACGCAGCTACTGTGAGGAGGCTGGCTTCTAGGCCCAATCCTGCCAGGCGCGTAGCCGCGAAGCCAAGAGATGCAACCAGCAAGAAGCTGCCCCAACAGACCGTGAGGTCAGCCTCGAGAGGGGGGAGAGGGAAATGAGGAGCTTCGCAGGGCGGAAGTGCCCCTCAGCCTCTTAATGGCATATCAAGGACGCGCAGCACATGCCTGTCCCCTGCAAAGCGGCGAAGGGATCCCCATGCGGAGGCGGAGCCGGGCGATCATGCGTAGATATTCCACGCGGAGGATGTATTAGGATATGGGTTCCACCTTCCCTGGGTCTCCCGGCATGCACACAGCCGGACGCCCGAGGCTGCACCTCGGGCGCGAGCCCGAGACCGGAGACAAGCCTCCGGTCTCCACGTAGAAGGAATCCAGCTGCCCTATTGGGACAGCCCCCTTTGGCTATTGCGAGGGGCCAATCGAGGCTATTGAAAGGTCTGGATCAGCGCCTCCAGCGTCTCGCGCGGCGGGCGAATCTTGCCCTCATTTAGTGCGCTCAAGGGGTCCTCGACGAGATTTTCGATTTCCGTCAGCGTCGGGCGGTTATCCTCGATGTAGATAAGCCCGGTCACAAGATAACCGCCGCAGGATGTCTCTGCGAGCATCTTGAGGGCCGCCATGCGATCGGTTGGATCGTAGTCTTGCTCAAGCTTCTTGAGCACTAACAGGGAGCCATCGTGCATCTCCACATCGATGCGGTCCCCAGGGTCATACTCCACCTGGATTTCCTCCCGTTTGGGAACCCAGGTTACATCGTGCAACGGCTCCTGGTGCGCCCTGGCCCACGCGTAGGACTTCGTGGATTCATCCCGGTTATTGAAAGTGACGCATGGGCTGATGATATCGAGCACAGCGGTACCGTCATAGCTGAGCGCCGCCTTGAGCAGCTCTTTCACCTGCTTGGGATCACCGGCGAAGGAGCGCGCCACGAAGCCGGCATTGGCAATCAGCGCTTCCATACAGATGTCTACTGGCATGAAGGGGTTGATGCCGGCACTCTTGAGCTCCTGCCCTTTATCTGCGGTCGCGGAGAATTGACCCTTGGTCAGGCCATAGACTCCATTGTTCTCGACGATGTAGGTCATGGGCACATTTCGCCGCACGAGATGGATGAAATGGCTGAGACCGATGCTGGCGGTATCACCATCACCCGAAACGCCGATGGCTTTAAGACCATGATTGGCCATGATCGCGCCCGTGGCGATGGTGGGCATGCGTCCGTGCAGGCCGTTGAACCCATGCGACCGGTTCAGGAAATAGGCCGGGCTCTTGCTCGAGCAGCCAATGCCGGAGAGTTTGATGATGCGCTCCGGCGGGATCGACATCTCATAGCTGGCGGCGATAATCTGGCTGGCGATGGAGCTATGGCCGCATCCCTGGCAGAGCGTGCTTTTTCCGCCGCGATAGTCCGATTTGCGCAATCCGATCAAGTTGCCATTGCCGGGGCGCGCGGGTTTCGTTTCTGTCTGGGTCGCCATATCAAACCTCCTCTACCTCAAGCACCCGCTCCGTGATCCAGCGTGCCGAAAGCGGAAGGCCATTGTTGTGAGTCAGCGAATGCAGCCGCGTGGCATGCTCCGGAACTTCGAGTTGCAGCAGCATTCGCATCTGGCCATCCGTGTTCATTTCAATCACATACACGCGTTCGTGCTGGCTGATGAAGTACTTCACCTCTGGGCCAAAAGGGATGGCCCGTAAACGCAGGTAGTTCGTCTTCACGCCGGCGTCCAGCAATCGCGCCTGCGCCTCGCGGACAGCCGAGTCGGTTGAGCCATAGGCGATCAGGCCGATTTCGGCCCCTTTCATCCTCTCGATCACCGCTTTGGGGAGCAGCGCCCGGGCGGTTTCCATCTTCCGGGCAATGCGCTGCATGATGGCCTCGTAGTCCTCCGGCCGCTCGCTATACTCGGCACGATCGTCGTGCCCCGACCCTCGCGTGAAACAGGCCGCCTTGGGATGATCAGTGCCTGGCAGCGTCCGGTAGGGAATGCCATCCCCATCCACATCCCGGTAACGGGCAAATTCCTGGACCTGCTCCAACTGTTCCGCGCTGAGGATCTTGCCACGGTCAATCGGCTCTGAGGGGTATTGGAAGGGCCGTGACATCCACATATTCATGCCCAGATCCAGATCGCTAAGCACAAAGATGGGTGTCTGCAGTCGATCGGCGAGATCGAAGGCCCGCCAGCCGAATTCGAAACACTCTTCGATGTTTCCAGGGATGAGCATGACTTGGCTGGTGTCGCCGTGCCCTAGAAAGCGGACGAAGAGTACGTCTCCCTGAGATGTGCGTGTCGGCAAACCTGTGCTCGGGCCCATGCGCTGCACATCCCACACGACGACAGGCACTTCGGCGAAATAGGCCAGCCCCGAGAATTCTGCCATGAGCGATAAGCCCGGACCAGACGTGGAGGTCATCGCCCGAGCGCCTGCCCAGCCAGCCCCGACCGCCATACCAATGGCGGCGAGTTCATCCTCGGATTGCACGATTGCATAGGTCGCCTTGCCGGTGTCCGGCTCCTTGCGGAGCCGCGGCAGATAGGTCTGGAGGGCCTCAGCCAGGCTTGATGCGGGCGTGATGGGATACCAGGCGGCGAAGGTCACGCCCCCATAGATGGCCCCCAACGCGGCGGCGGTGTTGCCATCAATCAGGATCATTCCCCTGGTCTGGTTGTCGCGCTCGATGAAGTAAGAATCGCGCTTTTCCAGATTCTCCAGCGCCCAGGTGGCGGATGCCTCCACCACTTGCATATTGAGCTGGACTGGCTTCTCCCGGCCGCGGAAGTGCGTCTCCAGGGCTCCCCGGATCTCCTGCAGATCGATGCCCAGCATCTGTGAAACCACGCCCACATAGACCATGTTGACCATGTAATCTCTTAATTTCCGGGGAGGATTGACTTGCTTGATAACGCTTCGCACCGGCATCGGATAGTAGATTACGTCCGGTCGGGTCTCTGGTGCCGAAAAATGGTCAGGGTAAAAGCAGACACCGCCTTCGACCAAGCTTGCCAGATCCTCCTCGAAAGTTGCGATGTTCATCGCCACCAGCACCTCGATCGTCTCCCGCCTCGCAGTGAAACCCTCCGAGCTGGCCCGGATGGTAAACCAAGTTGGCATCCCCTGGATATTGGAGGGGAAGAGATTCTTGCCGCTTACTGGTATCCCCATGCGGAAGATGGCCCGGATCAAGGCGGTATTCGAAGTCTGGCTACCTGAGCCATTCACGGTCGCCACAACCATCGAGAGATCGTTCACGATGCGCTCTCGATGGGGGATGGCCTCGGCGGCTTGTGGACCTTGCTTATTCGTCATGCCCGTTCCTGCTCCCTTCTAGCTTTGCCTTCCATTGCAGCATCCACCGGCCTGCTCTTGGTTGCGAAGAGTGATTCTCCCGGCCGACGGTGCAGAATCTCGAAATGATCCAGGAGAGCCCGATAGCCCGCCTGATAGTCGCCTTCCAAGATGCCCTCCACCATGCGTTCGTGCTGTCGCCAGACGTTCTCCAGGTAGGCGTAGTCGGCGTAGACATTCAAACCCACGATTTCATAGGCATCCCAATAGGCCTCCAGGAAGCCGCGCACAAAGCTGTTCTCGAGCCTGGCGTAGATGGCCAGATGCAAATCCCGATGTTCTCGATGGGGAATCTGCGGAGGTTCATCGCGAAGCAGCCCCCAGGCACGGTTGAGCAGCGCTTCAAGCTGCTGCTTGTCGGCCTCGGTGAGCGCCTGTGCGGCTGGAATCCAATAGCTGGCCTCGATGTATTCGCGCAACTCTTCAATCTGGTCGAAGACCGTGCGATCGAGCGCCAGAGCATACCGCATGGTCAGGCTGAGGGCGCGGGCTGGCGAGGGTGGTTGGATCTGCATCCCGGTGTGAGGACGCACAACGACCCACCCCAGTGCTCGCGCTACCTGCAATTGCTCGCGCAGCTTGCTAACACTGATGCCAAGCTCCGCGGCGACATCAGCCATGGGCGGGAGCTTGCGCTCGCCTTCGGCGGCGCGCCTCGCGAGATAGGTGAGCAATTCAGAGCGAAACTCCATCCCCGCCATCCCTTTCTGGCACTATTCCATTTCCTCGGATTAATATAATCTATCTGAACTTATGGGGATGCTATCACGCCTGGCATGTGCTGTCAACCGCGGCGCGCCGAGCCCAGGATATCAGCCGCCAGGCGGATAGCCCGCACCCGCGGGTTTGGTACAATCGATGTGTGTCGATCCTTTTGCGCATGTCCTGGTCACTCCCAGTTTCCTTGCTCGCATTCGCCCTGCTCCTGCTGACTCTGCCCCGGTGGCTTCTGCAACGTCAGCTGGAGGCCCGCATCTCTACCGTGAATGGGGCCCCCGCGGCCTCCTATGCGTTGGTCCTGGGCGCGGGTTTGCGCCGGGACGGCTCGCCGACCGCCGTCCTGTCGGACAGGGTTGCCACAGCAGTCGAGCTCTATCACGCCGGAAAAGCCCGGACCCTAATCATGAGCGGCGCTGCCTCGGATCGCGGAGATGTGGAAGCCGAAGCCATGGCCAGGATGGCTATGCGCATGGGAGTGCCTGCTTCGGCGCTGATACTCGACCGGGCTGGCGACCGCACGCTCAGCAGCTGCATCAACGCCGCCAAGCAATCCGGTACAAGCCGGCTGATCATCGTCACCCAACGCTTCCATCTGCCCCGCGCCCTCCTGCTTTGTGAGGCTCTCGGCATCCAAGCTCACGGCGTGGAAGCCGATCGCCGCACCTATCGCGCGGAACCCTTCTGGAAGCTGCGTGAGGCTGCCGCCACGCTGCGGGCCTTCTGGGACGCGGGCTGGCTTAGGATATCCGGCCCGGCAGCCACTTTGCGCAGCTAGAAAGGCCTCTCGGGATGGACCGAAGCCAAGCACTCGCGATCCTGGACGAGTTTATCCAGAATCCCAACCTAAAACGCCACATGCTGGCTGTGGAAGCGAGCATGCGGCACTACGCGCTGCACTTCGGCGAAGACGCCGATCTCTGGGGCCTCACCGGCCTCCTACACGATTTCGACTGGGAAATCCACCCCTCTATGGACTCCCACCCCCAGAAGGGTGCGCCCCTGCTGCGTGAGCGTGGCGTGCCTGAAACCATCGTCCGCGCCATTCTGAGCCACGCGGACCATACCGGCGTTCCCAGAGAGACCCTGATGGAAAAGGTCCTCTACGCCTGCGACGAATTGACCGGCCTGATTATCGCCACTGCCCTGGTTCGCCCCTCGCGCTCGCTGCAGGACCTGAAGGTTAAGTCCGTTAAGAAGAAATGGCGAGATGCGCACTTCGCCGCCGCTGTCGATCGCGATCAGATTGAACGCGGCGCAGCAGATTTGGGCATCGATCTATGGGAGCACGTCGAGCACGTCATCCAGGCCATGCGCCCGATCGAGGCCCTGTTGGGCCTGGGCTTGGAAAACGAGCGCCCCTAGCTAGACCGTATACCGATTTCTCACCAATACCAGCTTTGGGCGCCTGCTTTTGGCTGGTATAATGCGGCCGCCTATCCTACGGAACGGGAGAACGCCTGTTCATGGCAGATCAAACTAAGAGCCAGGCCGAAGGATCCGCGCTATGCCCAACCTGCGGCACGCGGGTTACCGCTGGAGCAAAAACCTGCCCTGTTTGCGGCGCGTCTTTGCAGGCAGGCAGTCGCAAGGCCACACGGAGCACCCGCGGCCAAGTGGTGCTTTCACTCCCTGCCGCCTTGGGCATCCTGGGTTTCTTCACCGTCCTGGCGGTCGGGTTGACCTACCTCGCCACCCGCACCCTGGGCCCCGACGCAGTCGCCGAAGCGGTGGTCACGGCCACGCTCACGCCCACCGAAACGCTCACACCGCAACCCACGCCGACCGATACGCCCATTCCCACGCCCACGCCGCTACCCACCCTCGAGTACATCGTGGACGTGAATGACACGCTGGGCGCCATCGCCGTGCGCTATGATGTCTCCATTCAATCGATCTTGCAGCTCAATCCCGGGCTGAACAGCGAGAGCATTCTAACTGTGGGACAACGGCTCTACCTGCCTCAGCCCACGCCCACGCCCTCACCCGAGCCCACCTCCACGCTGCCTCCGGAGGAAGCCACCCGCGCGGCCTGTGAGACCCTTCCCTACACCGTCGCGGCCAACGACACGCTGGGCTTCATTGCCGCCAACTATAACGTCAATCCCCGCGCCATCATGGATTTCAACGGGCTCCCCAGCGAGACGGTCTTCGTGGGCCAGGTGCTGATCATCCCGTTGTGCGAGCGCAACCCCACGCCCGGGCCGTCGCCGACCCCAACGCCGCCGCCTCCCTACCCGGCCCCCAACCTGCTCCTTCCTCAGGATGGCGCAGCCTTCACGCTCGCCAATGACACTGTGACGCTCCAGTGGGCCGCGGTGGGTGATCTGCGCGAAAGTGAATACTACCGGGTCACAGTGGAAGACATCACCGAGGGCAGCGGTACCCGCAGGATTCTGGGCTATGTCAAGGACACCAAATACATCGTTCCAGTGGATTTCCGGCCCGCGGAAGCCATCCCCCATGTGATGCGCTGGTGGGTGCAGGTCGTGCGTCAGATAGGGGTCAACGCCGAGAGCGAACCCATCTACGTCAACGGCGGGGCGCAAAGCATTAAGCGCGATTTTACTTGGTCAGGCGCCGTGCCAGGAGCCACAGCGACACCCCAATAACCTCGCCCCTTCCTGAAACCGACACGCGCAGGCCATTTCTTGCCTGCGCGTTTGCACAAAAAGGCCGCCTTGGCTATATCTTCAGCGCCTCGATCGTCTCGCGGACGTGCGCCGCCGAGGCCTCGAGCGCCTTCTGCTCTTCTTCGCTCAGGGCATACTCGATGACTTTTTCGAGCCCGCCTCGCCCCAACTGGGCCGGAACGCCAAAGAAGATCCCATCCTGTCCATACTCGCCCTGCAGATATACGGAGGCCGGCACGATGAGATGCCGGTCGCCCAGGATGGCTTCCACCATCTGCGCCAACGCCGCGGCAGGGGCATAAAAGGCGCTGCCCGTCTTCAGCAGCGAAACGATTTCACCGCCGCCTTTGCGGGTCCGTTCAACGATGGCAGCCAGACGGTCCGGCGGCAGAATCTCGTTAAGCTGCACCCCAGCGACATTTGAATGGCGTGTTAAAGGCACCATATCGTCACCATGTCCGCCCAGCACATAGCAGTGTACATTCTGCACGCTCACTCCCAACTCCATGGCGACGAACGCCCGCATTCGCGCCGAGTCCAGGATACCCGCCTGACCGATCACGCGTTCGCGCGGTAGACCGCTCACCTTCATAGCTAAGTAGCTCATGGCATCTAGGGGATTGGTCAGAATGATGAAAATGGCATCCGGAGAAACCTCGAGCGCGCTTACCACCACGCTGCGGACGATTCGAGTGTTGGCTTCTAGTAGGTCATCCCGGCTCATCCCGGGCTTGCGTGGAAGACCCGCGGTAAGCACTACGATGTCCGAGTCTGCCGTAGGCTGGTACTCATTAGCGCCCACGATATGCGTATCGGCCCCAAGGACCGGCATGGCTTCGAGCAAATCCAGCCCTTTTCCTTGCGGCATACCCTCCACGATATCGACAAGAACGAGATCCGCGATCTCGCGCATCGCCAGGAAATGCGCGGTCGTTGCACCCGTCTGCCCGGCGCCAATGATGGTTACTTTGGCCACCCTTCCTCCTTCATGAGTTTATGGGCCTAGATTCGCGGCCCGCTCTGGTCCATACCGGCCCGCCTGCGAATCACGCATCAGCAAACCAGAGCGCCTCCCTCGGCCCTGGCGGCGCCGCCAGCGGATCCCGGCTCACATGGACCCCCTCACCCTCTTCCACGGCCCCCACGGCCCAGATTGGCTGATCCACCTTGGCGGCATCCGCGAACATGGATTCGACCTGAGAGGGAGGCACAGCCAGCAGCAAGCCCCCCGAGGTCTGCGCATCAAAGAGCAGCATCTGGTTGTATTCGTCAATCCCATCGTCGAAGTGGACCTTGGGGCCGAAATAGAGGCGATTATCTGCGCTGCCTCCGGGGAAATGGGCCCCCTCAGCGTAGCGGCGGGCACTCTGGAAGAAAGGGATCGCCGGCAGGTGGAAGCGGATCCGCACACCCGAGGCGGCAGCCATCTCGCTGGCGTGCCCGAGCAGGCTGAAGCCAGTGACATCCGTTGCGCCCCGCACTTTGTGGGAGAGCGCCAAAGCGGCGGCTGCGGCGTTGAGACGCGCCATCCAATCCACCGCCTGGGCAACGTCTTCGTCGCGCGCGGCCTGCCTCTTCAGCGCCGTAGCTATGACGCCGGTGCCCAGCGGTTTGGTCAGCACCAGCACATCGCCAGGACGGGCGCCAGCTTTGGTCATGATGCGCTCCGTCGGCACCATGCCGACGGCGACCAGTCCATACTTCGGCTCCTCGTCATGAATGCTATGACCACCAGCAAGCACAGCGCCGGCTTCACGCACCTTCAGCGCACCCCCTCGCATGATCTCCATAGCCACGGAAGCTGGCAGTGCCGGCGGAATCGCCAATACGTTCAACGCCAGCAAGGGGCGCGCGCCCATGGCGTAGAGATCCGAGAGAGCGTTTGCTGCAGCGATGCGTCCATAATCGAAGGGGTCATCCACTACCGGCGTGAAGAAATCAATCGTCACCGCCAGCGAGCGCGCATCATCCAGCCGCCAAACGGCTGCGTCATCCGGCTGGCCGAGCCCGACCAACAGGTCGGGGTAGCTCTCCGGATCGAAGATCTCCTGAAGGGGGCGCAGCACGTGCGCCAGCGCCTCAGCGCTTAACTTGGACGCTCAACCCGCGCAGGAGGACAGGCTGGTCAGGCGGATCTCTCGCCCCGAAGTCGCCCGTACCTCCCCATGCGCCCCATCTGTCTTCTCGGACATCCCGATCTCCTGAAGGATGGGTGCCTCGTCAACAGCACTCACCCGTGAAAAGTGTGAAACCCCTAGCTTTCGGGCAAGAAGCCGTAGGCCGGTCCCAAGTCTAAACCGGCGCCCAGCAGCGCCCCCGCCAGGCAGGTTGCCAATACGATCAGGCATATCTTTCGGAGTTCTGGGACCATCTTGCTCCTTATGCGCTCTCAATCGCGGGGAAGCGGATCCCACAGCCTGCCCTCACGCGATCCTACAAAGCGGGAGAGGATCAACATCGCTGCTCCAGCACCCGCGGCGAAGATCGCCCAGGTCCGCATCGACCTCATAGAGGCCTCGATCAGGATTTGCAGCATTTCCCTGATCAGCGGAATGGCCACCGATGGCAGCGGATGGGCAGCACCGGCGGTGAGTGTCCCCTCAAGTACAAGACCGATGGTCGGCGGGCCTGCCATGGCCAGCGTCCATGCGCTCACACCCGCCAAGAGCACAGGAAGACCCCACCAGATAAGCGCATCCTTCCAGGAACGCACCGCCAGCAAACCGATAAGCAAGAGGACCGCAAGCGCGCCTCCAACCGATACCACCACACCCAGCCGGAAGAGCCGCAGGGGCCGCTCAAGCGCATCAGCAGCACCGGCCAGGCCCGCCAGATCGAACTCCATCACATCCGGCACGCCATCGATCCCATCCGCCAGAGCGGATCGCACCAGCGGTTCCACCTGGGCTATGATCTCCGGCGGCGGCTGGCACACAAGCAACGCTCCCACTTCGCCCCCTTGCTGCATCACCAGCGCCAGCTCAAGCAGTTGGCGCTGGGTGCATGCGGGCAGTGTGGCCAAGACTTCCCCAATGAGATCCACACCCAGATCCTGGGCCAGGAATTGCTTCGGTTCAGCCAAGGAAATCCGCAGAGATCCGGCCGGCTTGCCTTCGATCACCGCCGTTATCAGCGCCGCCATGTTGGGCTCGACCTGGGCCTGCAGCCAGGCAGGCGTTATGACTTGAGTCAGGAGCCGCTCCCAGGATGCCCTGGGAACCGCCTCCAGAGCCGCCCCCATGCCGCTTTCACATGCTTCGTTCAATAGTCCACAGGGATCCTCTGCCAGTGCAGCGCCAATTTCTCCCACCGTCGCTGCGGGTACCTGCTCGTAGAAGCCTGCCTCCCACAGCCGGGCCTGGATCCCTTTCGCATCCAATAGGAATCCCTGAAGGCTGCCGAGAAACAGGGCGACAACCGCCAAAGGCACAAAGACCGCGATCAGCAATCCAGCGATGGCGCGGGCACATGTCTGCATCCCGCTCTCCCTTCAGCTACGCTAGGGTCCAAACCGAGCTAGAGTTGAACCCATGTGCCAATCCCCACCTCACGCGCCCGACGGTAGATCTCGGGAGCCACGGCCATGTCATCGATGGCCAGACCCAGGTTCATCGCCAGGATGCGCTCGTCCTCGCGCTCGCGGCCGGGAACCTTTCCCGCCACAATTTCACCCAGATCGGCGTACGGGTCCGGCGAATTCTGGAAATAGCCCACAGTCCGGTAGTAACGGAATTGATCCATATCGTCCGTGCTAATCTTGTCGATTTCGGCCATTGCCGCGGGCGACCAGTAGCTATCGAAGTCCACGGCACTGCCAAATGCGCCCGGTTTCAGCCAGCCCGCTTCGATCGTAGGCTCCGGGTGCTTCAGGATCGGCCCGGACGTAACCACGAGATCGCTCTCGACTACAGCCGCCTTGGGCTCCTCAACGCCGATAATCTCCAATCCAAGCTCGGCCCGCATCTCTTCGATGTAGCGGGTTTGGGCCTCGGGAAGGATGTCGTAGGCGTAGACGCGCTCGATGGGGAAGAGCGCATGGAGCGCCTTCAGATTCGTGCGTCCCTGCACACCGCAGGCCAGGATGCCAACGGTCTTGCTCTCTGGCCGGGCGAGGTACTTGGCGGCCAACGCGGTCGCAGCACCTGTTCGGTAGGCCGTGATCCAGACGCAATCCATGACAGCGTACGGCAGCCCTGTTTCGACATCGTTCAGAATCAGCAATCCCGTGATGTAGGGCAGGCCGCGCTTGGGGTTCTCAGGATAGCCGCTCACCCACTTAATGCCCGCTGATTGCATAGCCGGAATGTAGGCCGGCATGGCGTGGATGAACGCATCGGGTTGGGTGTGGATGCCGGGCTTGGGAGGTATCTCGACCCGCCCCTCGCCCTTCTCACGGAAGGCCTCCTCCAGCAGCTCGATGATGCGTCCGATCTCTAAACCCACCGCCTCGACATCCGTGTGGGAAAGATAGAGTAATTTGGCCTCCATCGCTTCACCTCCTGGTCGATCGCACGAAATGGCCTGAAATGATCAAGGAACACACCCAAGCAGGCTCCCCTTGCCTGCTCGCTGGGCATTCCGAGCATTCCATCCTATGTATCTCCACCCGCCGGGAGCGGCTGCAAAACGGCCGGAAGCTCGGCCAACGCCTTCGCCAGGTGGATGCCATGCCAGGTTATCCAGCGACCGTCGATGATGTGGATCCGATTGTGTTCGATGGCCGGGGTATCTCGCAGTAATTCCTTGATTTCCTCGACCGAATCCGGATCCCATGGAAAGGGCTCATCCGGCAGCAAAATGATCTCCGGCGCAAGCTTCCGTATCTCGTCGGGCAAGACACGCGGGTAGCGCAGGTCGCGGTCCCCGTGTGCCTCCGCCTCGGTGAGTCCCAAATCCGCATCCAGCGGATAGCGGCGCAGCCGGCCGGCAAAGATGTTCGCGCCGCCACAGACCTCCAGGACCGAGTGGCAGTAGGTGTTCTTATTAAATGTCATCCACCATTGGCCTGCACGAGGATGCTCGCCGCGCCAGATCGGCACGAAGACGCGGCTGCTCACACTATTCTCCAAAGCCCTTCCCGCCCATTCCAAGCTTCGCTCCAGCCAGAGCAATTTGGGGGCGGCGACGGCCTCCACATGGAACAAGCGGGCCATCGCCCAGAGTATGTCCAGGGCCTGCTCGACGGTCTGCGGGAAGGTCAGCCAGATGTTCAGGCCAGCCTCTTCCATAGCGGCAACGGCCTCCCGGCTGTTCTCCTCCTGATTGGCGATCACAAGATCGGGCTTCAGCCCAAGGATGCGATCCACATCTGGATTACGGGTCCCTCCGACCCGGATGATTTCCTGGCCTGCCTCAGGCATAGGGCAGTAATTTGTCACGCCCACCAGACTGCCGCTGGCGCCTAATTCAATCAGCGATTCCGTAACGGAAGGGACTAGTGAGATCACGCGTTCCGGCGCGCCACGAAACATGAGATGCGGATTGAATCCGTTGCCGCCGCTCATAACCCCTCCCACCCCCTTCCAAAGAGCAACACCGGCGCTCGATCGCCCCAGGATTCGACCTCGCCATCGGGGCCGAGCGCCAGCAGTGCGCCTGGCCGTAGGCCGACGGCATACCCTCCCTCCTGATCTTCTAGATGATCACGGACTGCTTCGAGAAGCCCGGGATCCCACTCTCCAAGGACGACGATGGCCCCCAGCAGCCAACCAAGGCCGCGCGCCAACCGCTCCTCGGAGGCATCGTACCACCAGGTTCCCAAGGCGGCTGCCGGAGGCCCAAGCGTCAGAAGCAAGCAGTCTTCGGCCAACACTTCTTGGGGAATACCCTGGAACAGCTGCTCGCCGATCCAAGCCTTCCATGCATATGGGTCCCCACCAAGTAGGATCAGCACACCTGCCTCCAGCCAGATCCGGCGAATCTCGTCCGTCGCCGTCTGCGTTATATCCACCTTGCCGACCTCGACGTCGAACAGGATCTCCAATTCGGCCAGCAGATCCGACGCTCGCTCTGGCATCTCATTTCCCATCATGAGCACCACGGGCGGGCGGGAGAGATCGGTGGTTTCGAGAATGCGGCCGCTAAGGCTCCCGCCTCCTGCGCCCAGATCAAGCGGAAGATCTCCAAGAGCCATCCAGCCCATCGAACCCCGGCGGCGAAAGACATCGCTCGGTAGTATCATGGCTCCGGGTTCATCAGCGCGGTGGCCACCGACGCAACCAGGGCGGTCGCGGCGGGAAGGACCTGCTCGTCGAAGTCGAACGTGGGCGTATGATGGGATGAGACCAGGCCTTTCTCCGGGTTTGATGAGCCGAGGAACAGATAGACGCCTGGCACCTCTCGCAAGAAGAAAGCCATGTCCTCCGACCCCATCACGCGAAATTCTGGATCCAAGATCCAGTCAGGGAAGAGCTCACGGGCAATCTCCGTTGCCAAGCGGGTGACCTCAGGATCATTCACGAGCGGCGGCGTTATGGGCTCCACCTCGATCTCCGCTTGGCAACCGAAGGCCTCGGCCTGCTGGAGGGCCATCTCACGCGCCCGACGAAGAACCACCTCCCTCGTCTGCGCATCGAACGTCCGCACGGTGCCCTCCAGACGAACTCTTTCGGGGATAATATTAAAGGCTGTGCCGCCCTGGACCACGCCGATGGTCAGAACTGCCGAGGCCAGCGGATCCACATTCCGCGCCACGATGGATTGCAGCCCGGCAATCACCTGGGCGGCGGCCGGGATAGGATCGCGGGTCTTGTGGGGCATGGCGGCATGCCCGCCCTGGCCCTGCAAGATGATCTCGAGGCGATCGGCGCCCGCCATCACCGGCCCGGGCGTCAACCCCAGCCAGCCCACTGGCTTCTCATTCCAAAGGTGCAATCCCAGGGCGCGCTCTGGGGGCCAGATCTGCAAGGCCCTTTCAGCCAGCATTCTCTCCGCTCCGCCTAGCCCCTCCTCGGCAGGCTGGAAGACCAGCAACAGATGGCCAGGGATCGAGTCGTGCGAATCGGCCAGCAACTTCGCCACCCCCAATCCGATGGCCATATGGCCGTCATGGCCACAGGCATGCATGATGCCTTCATGCTTCGAGGCATAGGCAACGTTGGAGTCTTCCTGGATGGGCAGCGCATCCATATCGAGGCGGAGCATGATTGTGCGGCCCTCTTGCCCTCCTTCGAGATAGCCCAGCACGCCCGTCTCGGCAATGCCTTGCCGGACCTCATATCCCCAGCCTTTGAGGGCTGCGGCGATGATCTCACTACTGCGGTGTTCCTGGAAGCCCAATTCGGGGTGCATATGGAAATCCCTGCGCCAGCGGCGCAGGTAATCTTCAAGAGAATTGGCTTGTCGGAGAAACGCCGTGAAGTCCATCGCCTTTTGCCTAGCGTAATTCGATCCGGCGGAAGTGCTCCACGTATCGGGGTTCGTCCGGGGGGCTATCCGGGTCGAGCAAGGCCCGCTGCAGCCTCTCGATCAGACCTTCCTTATCCTTGATTTGGCTCCTATGCTCTCGGAGCGCATCGAGCTTTCGATCCATGAATTCGGTCACGTCGACGGCTACGTTCGGGTGTTGTGCGCCCGCGACATAGACCTCCCGCACTTTGTGCGGAGCCAGACCCTCCTCCTGGAGAAGCTCCGGGAAGTAGAGGGCGGAGCGAGCTGCCGGATAAACCGCGTCCAGGGTAACCTGACCTGCGGCGCGGTGGTCCGCATGGTTGATATAGCGGTTGCTGGGGAAGAAATTTGTGGGATCGCTGGTCACGACCACATCCGGCCGGACCTTGCGAATGACGCGAACCACATCCTTACGGAGCGCAAGGCCGGGGGTCACATAGCCATCCTCTTCCTGGAGAAAGATCACCTCCTGCACGCCCAGAACCGCCGCCGCGGATCGCTGCTCCCTTTCCCGCAATTCAGCCAGTGCTTCCGGCGGTGTCTGATCGTCGTCCGAACCTTTATCTCCTCGCGTGAGCAGACAGTAAACAACCTCCCTGCCCATAGCCGCCCAGCGCGCAATCGTCCCACCGCAGAAGAATTCGGGGTCGTCGGGATGGGCCATGACCACCAGCACCCGCTTAGGGCTCCGCTCCTCAGCGGTCGTTGCCATTGCCACCCTTTCCACAGTCACATTCGCCGTTCTCATGTTGATTGCAGGGTTGGCCGGCTTTCTTTTCCAGAGCCTTGAGCTCCTCATAGGGTTGGAGCTCGTGCTTCAGAAATTCCGCCCGGCGACCGTCCTCTAATTGCACGATCACGGCTTGCTTCAGCGGCAGCACCTCGGCCACCTTGCCTTCCCCCCGAGGTGTGATCACGCGCTTCTTGCGCTTCGGCAATTCTTTCCGGGCCTGCACGTATTGCTCATACTCATAGAGCAGGCAACACCGCAGCCGTCCACACATCCCGGTGATCTCTTGGGGGTTGAGCGATATACCCTGCGCTTTGGCCATCCGGATCGAAATGGGGCTGAACTCTGTCAGGAACTTCGAGCAGCAGCGCTCCACCAGTCCACACGCGCCCATCCCGCGGAGGATTTTCGCCACATCACGCGGGCCGATTTGCCGGAAGTCAACCTTCACCCCTCGATGGGCTTTCCGCATGGCTTGCTGCAGCTTGCCCAAATCACGACGCTCATCGCCCTCGCTGCTGTAATTGAAGGTCAGCCGGGATCCATCGAAGGAATATTCGGCGCCAACGATCTTCAAGCCCTCATAGCCCAGCTCTGCCGCTTTCGCCCGGCAATCGATCATCTCCTCGACTTCCCGGTTGGCCCACATCCGCCGCATCACCAAGTCTCGCGGCGTGGCGCGGCGTTCGATAGGTTTATGCGCGCCGCCGGATGGCGCCTCGCCTCCATCCATGATGCGCACGACCTCGCCGAGCTCCCTGCCTCGCGAGGTCGAGACGATGACGTAATCTCCCGGCTTCAGGTCCTCCACAGCAGAGGCCTCGAAATGGTATAGCTTACCGACCGGCTGAAATCGCACAGCGGCGATCTTGGTTACTACCTTCACATTGGCCATCGTGTACTCTCTCTTTGCCTTAAGCTACCCCTTTGTTTTCCCATCATCCTCGCGCCTGCACCCGCTTTAGGCAACCCCCTGGGCCATAGAGCTAATCTTCGATCTCGATAGCGACCCCGCCAGCCTCGCCTCCCTCTAGTCGGGAATGAAGGGCCTCGGCCATATTCCTGATGGCGACAGCCGCAGGGGAGTCGGGCTGCGAAACCATGATGGGCTTGCCCTGATCCCCTCCGACCCGCACCTCGGGGTCGATAGGTATGGCGCCCAGAAACGGGACGCCTGCCTCCTCGGCCAGCCGAGCTCCACCTCCCTGGCCAAAGATATCCACCTTGTCCCCATCCGGGAGAGTCAGATAGCTCATGTTCTCGACTACGCCCAAAATGGGTACTTCCATCGTCCTGAACATCTCCAGGCCGCGGCGGGCATCCTCGACCGAAACCGCCTGCGGAAGGGTCACGATCAGTCCACCGGAGAGCGGCATGGTTTGCGCCAGGCTGAGCTGGGCATCGCCTGTTCCGGGTGGAAGATCCACGACGAGGTAATCCAGGTCACCCCAGCGAACATCCTGCACAAATTGCCGGATGGCACCGTGCAGCATGGGCCCGCGCCAGATCAGTGGCTGGCCTTGAGGTACCAGGAACCCAATCGACATCAGGCGCACATCATAGGCCTCCGCCGGAAGCAGTTTCTGGTCCTCCGGCGGCGGCAGCTCATGCACTCCCATCATCGTGGGTATGTTAGGACCATAGATGTCGGCGTCGAGAAGGCCAACCCGATCGCCCATCTGTGCCAGCGCGATCGCCAGATTGGCGGCAACCGTCGATTTGCCCACGCCCCCCTTCCCTGAAGCGATGGCTATGCTGTGACGGAAGTTGGCTGTAGGATCTTGAGGCCCCTGCGGTTGAGAACTCATTAGAGTTTTTCCTTCCTTGGCTCGGCTCCATCTTCGAGATAGGCCTGCACCTCTGTGGCGGCTTTGTGGAAGAGTGCGACCAATTCCTTATCACTCCCTCGAAAGCGTCGAATTGCTTGCGCCGCGCAGAAACTGCATCCTCGCAGCGCGCGGTAGGCATGTGCATGACAGGTTAGGCAATTACACAGGCGAACGAGAGTCAGGCTGAACGCCAAGTGTTCGATGGATGCATCTTCAGCCTGGCAAACACGATCGATCAGTCTTGCCCACGTCTTCCCCCGCAAGTCACGCAATTCAATTGCGACCCGCATGGGAAAGAGGATTTCGGCGCCGACTCGCACCATGGGCCTGGAGCGTCTCCTTTACCTATCGGCTCACCCAGCCCCTTTCTTCGCCGCCTTGGCAGCCTCCTTCTCGGCGCGAGCCTGCTCTTCCCGGGCGTAATTCGTGGGCCGTATGGATGCGTAGTAGCTCGCCGACTTGCTCAGCCGCTCTTTGTTGAGGATATGCTCGCTGTGGCGGTCGTAGGAGGCGAGCTCGTAGTCGTGGTCCATCTTGATGGCGTCGAATGGACAATACTCGGCGCAAAGGCCGCAGTTCATGCAGATGTCGATGTCGATGAAGAATTCAGTCGGAGAGGGGATCGGCCGCCCGGTCTCCGGGTCAGTCGAACGAACGATCCAGATGCACTGTGGCGGGCAAACCTTGGCACATATCCCGCAGGAAGTGCAGCGGTCCACATGTGTCCCGTCTTCCTGGATGTCATAGACAAGGAAGGGAATATAGCGGAACTCTTCCGGCACCGGAAGTTTCTCTTCAGGATATTGGACCGTGAATATGCCGCGCGCCTTGGTGCTCTGGCGGATCTTGAGCGCCTCTTCGCTGTAGTAGCGCCCACCCCGCCCCAGCCAGCGCAGGTCTTCAACGTAGGTCTCGACGAAATGCTTGAGCGTGACGCCCAGCCCTTTAATCAATCCAATCCCATACATGCAACTCTCCGGTTGCCACCCCGGACTGGCCGGTTCAGCGATCCGTTTCACCCAGCACGATATCGATCGAGCCCAGAATGGCGACGACATCGGCAATCTTATGTCCCTTGCACATCTCGGCCATCGCCGTCAGGTTGATGAACGAAGGTGCGCGGATATGATAGCGCCAGGGGTTCGGCTTGCCGTTGGATACGACGTAGAAGCCCAGCTCGCCCTTCGGGTTCTCCACACGCCCATATGCCTCGCCCACAGGGACGCGAACCTGATATTGCGGGCGTCCCGTTTGAATTTCGCCCCCGGGAATCTGTTCTATGGCCTGCTGCAGGATGCGGATGCTCTGATGAATCTCGTCCAGACGGATGAGATAGCGGTCGTAGACATCTCCGTTGTAGCGCACGGCCACATCGAACTCGAAGCGGTCGTAGATGGAGTAGGGCTCTGCTTTACGGACGTCGTAGGGCACGCCCGAGGCCCGCAGCACAGGCCCGGCGGCCGAATAGGCGATGGCCTGCTCCGCGGTGAGAATGCCCACGCCCTCACCCCGGGCACGCACGATCTCGTTTTCTGTAAGGTAGCGATCGAGCTCGTCGACCCTGCGGGGCAGCCTTTCGAAGGCCAATTCGCGCACCACCGCCAGTGCATCCTCGGGCAGATCCCGCGCCAGCCCTCCGAAGCGGAAGTAGTTGCACATCATACGTGAGCCCGACACGGCCTCGAAGACGTCCAGGATCAGCTCGCGCTCGTTGATGGCATACAGCGCAGGCGTAAAGAAGGCGCCCAGATCGTTCAGCAAGAAGCCGATCGCCCATAAATGGTTGACGACACGCGTCAGCTCCGCCATGATCACGCGGATATATTCGGCCCGCTCCGGCGGCTTGATACCCATGAGCTTCTCGACCGCCAGCGCATAGCCGAAGTTGTTGCTCATCGAGCAAATATAGTCAAGCCGATCAGTGAAGGGCATATTCATGATGAAGGTGTTGCGCTCGCCGATCTTCTCATGGTTGCGATGCAGGTAGCCCATCACCGGTTTCAGATCAGCAATCGTTTCTCCATCGAGCTCTACTACCATGCGGAAGACGCCATGGGTGGAGGGGTGCTGTGGTCCCAGGTTGACGACGATGTGCTCGGTCTCCAGCCCGCGTCCGTTGTCGCCTTTCTTCCGCTGCAGCGCGCCCAGGCCTGCGTAAAGGCTCGCCTCGCCTTCTGGGACCCAGCCTTCCGGAGAAAAATCCGGAGGATATTGCACGTTCTTGCCGAAGGGCATGCCATCTTCAACCCGCGTGACCTGCCCGCCAGGCCAGCGGCTTCCGAACGGCTTGGCATCCTCTTCGAAATAGGGCTCGTACCAATCCTTGCGCAGCGGGTGACCGTGAAATCCTTCCCACAGGAGAATGCGCCGCAGGTCGGGATGGTCCTCGAAGCGGATTCCGAGCAGGTCCCAGGCCTCGCGTTCCTGAAACTCGGCGCCCGGGTACACGGATACGAGCGATGGGAGAATGCTCTTCTCCCGATCTGTCTGCGCCTTGAAGACCAGGCCGGGGCCACCGCTGCTGCGATAGACGTGGTAAACCACCTCCATCTTGCCCTCGGGCAGGTAATCCACCCCCGTCAGGGATGAGAGATAATCGTATCCATACTCATCGCGCAAACTGGTGGCGAATTCGATCAGCTTGCTCGCTTCGACCACCACCCCCTCGTACCCAGGGCGGTCGTCCTTGCGCACAAAACCGGAAAAACGCTCTTCGATTGCATCGAGCGTGACGGCTGGCTTCTGTTCTGGCATAGTCATCTATCTACTTTCCGAGAAGAACGGCCCTCAAGCCTCGGCCTGACCCTGCGGCCCACCGGCCCGAGCCGGGAGCGTCTCGATTTTTGGCAGATCGCGAGGGTCGATCAAATCAGGCCCGAGGATAGGCACCGGGATGGGCTCAGAGGCCTCGGCACCATACCAGGGAACCTTACGGATCGATTGCGCATCGATCTTCTCCTGCAGCTTGATCAGGCCATGGAGCAGGGCTTGTGGAGTGGGCGGGCAGCCAGGAACATATACATCGACAGGGATGAACTTATCCACGCCCGAGACGACGTTATATCCTTCCTTGAATGGACCCCCGCCCGATGCGCAGGCGCCCATAGCGAGCACGTACTTGGGTTCGGGCATCTGATTGTAGAGCCGTACGATCTGGGGGATCATCTTCTTGGTTACAGTCCCGGACACGATCATTAGGTCGGATTGCCGGGGACTGGGGCGCATTACCTCCATGCCAAAGCGGGAGAAATCATAACGGCTCGCCGCTACGCAGATCATCTCGATCGCACAGCAAGCGAGCCCAAACATCATCGGCCATATGGAATTGCGCCTTCCCCAGTTGTAGATCTTATCGAGGGTGGTGATGGCCACCTGCCCTTGAAGCTCCTCGGGGATCTCTATCTCCGGCTTCTCGATCTCGTCACTCATCCATACCTCCGCGAGAAGGGGCCTGTCTGGATCCAGGCCCCCGGCCGTTGGCAAATTATACTTCCCGCATAGGGTCTGTCAAGTATGCGAGGCTTCCACCGCGATTTGCAGGTTGGTAGAGGGCACCATTCGAATTATCTTGGGCCCATGATCACCGCCATCCCATTTCACCACATTCCTTGTGGTGGGAGGTGTAGATAGACATAACGCTCCTGCCCATGCAGTGATTGCCTGCGACCGCGGAGGCTCCTTCCGCACATCGAACCATGGCGCTCCCGCTGAATAGGAAGCCTGCCGTTGAGACGGTTCCAGGCGGTTAGCCGCCACGCAGGAAGGAAATCAGCATCCCGAGCAGACCCACTGCGGTCAGCCCGAGAATAGCCAGGATGGGCGGGAAGCCGCCTTGGGAGGTTCCCGTCGATAAGGCGAAAGTTGGCTGCACCACCGCAGCTGCGGGTGTAAAGGTGGGCAATCGGGTTGGCGGGGCTTCGGCCAGATTGAATTGCGCCGCAAGCGTGGGGTCGATGGTGGCGGTGACACGCGGCGTGGGCGTCGGCGGCGGTTCGATGATCGGCAGTAGCCGCTGCCCCGTTTCGAGGGTTACGAAAGGGGCATAGACCCAAGCCACATTGCCTGGCACGCCCGGATAGAAGATCTGGATCCATTCGCCCCCGGGCGAACGGCCCAAGGCCGGCGCCCGCTGCCCGGCGACGAGAACCCCCACCTTTTCGTACTCGATGCTCGGCCCCAAGCGGACGTTTACCTGCTCCGGCACCAGAATCATCGGGCCTTCAGGTGTGCCCGTGACGGTCGGCTCCTGCAACACTGGCGCAGCGAAACCCTCTCCCCCAAGGAAGAGCGTGTACCCGACAGCCAGCATAATGACCGCCATCCAAGCGAAACGGCGCAGCACGGTGGACCCTCCCTTTGTCGCCAACGCAAGGTGGCATTATACTACAGCGACTCAGCTCCACCGCAAAGGCGAATCCCTTGATCAAAGACACGTTTGAGCAGCAGACTTTCTATGGCCCGGTGAAGCCCGAGCAGCTCGGAAGAGCGCTTGTGGCGGAATTCAACCATGGGAACTTCCGTGCCCGCATTTTGGGGCGCGGCAAGCAGCGCGTGGTCCAAATTGCGACTCGAGAGGCGCCCCGTTCAGGAGGCAGAACTGCCATCACCGTACACCTCGTTGAGCATGACGATGGGATTCATGTCCGCATCGGTCAACAAGATTGGCTCGGCGTCGCCGCCAGCCTCGGATGGACAGCGCTCGCCGCACTGCGCCAGCCCATGAGCCTCTTGGGCCGCCTCGACGACCTGGCCCAAGACCTGGCCTCGCTCCAGCTCACGGCTCGAATCTGGCAGACCTTGAGCGCGGCGACTGAATCGCTCGGTCTCTCGCACGAGCTTTCGGAGCGCCTGCGCAGCCTTAGCTGTGCCTACTGCGGAACGGCCAACCCGGTCGGCGAACCGCATTGCGTGGCCTGCGGCGCTCCGATGGGAGATCTCCAGCCCCGCGCCTGCCCAACGTGCGGATACCTTGTGGATTCCGATCTGCGGGATTGCCCGCAGTGCGGCGGAGCGCTCACCTAAGCCCAACCCTTTCTGTGCCCATCAAATCAAAAGCCCGCCTCCACAATTGAGGCGAGCTTACGAGTCTTGTGCCCTCCAAGCGCTAGGCGCCTGCCGCTTCCATCACCTGGCGGCAGCAAGCCCGCCCGCGCTCGAGCGCCTTCAGGTTCCCTTCCAGCAAATCCCTGCGGTGTTCGGGAATGTGCTTGCGCAACGCCTCCCCAACTTGCTCGATAGTTAGAACGTCCATCCATTCCACCAGGGCACCCGTGAGCACCAGATTGGCAAGCCGGCGATCCCCCAACTCCTCGGCCACATCATTGGCCGGGATGCGGATGACTTTGATATCCTCCCGCATGGCCTCCCGGTCGATGAGCGAGGTATTGATCACCAGCAATCCACCTGGCTTCACCAGGGGCTCGTACCGCTCCATAGAAGGGATGTTCATCACGATCGCCGCCGTGGGGTATTTCACGACGGGCGATCCGATTTCATCCTCCGCGATGATGACGATGCAGTGCGCCGTTCCGCCTCGCATCTCTGGGCCATAGGAGGGGAACCAGGTCACGTGCAGGTCATTATCGAGTGCAGTGTAGGCCAGCAACTGCCCTGCGAAGAGGGCGCCCTGCCCGCCAAAACCCGATATGATGATTTCGGTTTGCATGGCTCCTCCCCGTCAGGACTTGCGGCCATTCTGTATGGCCGGATGGACCTTATAATCCCCAAGCGGAAAGACCGGGACCATATGGTCCTCGATCCATTTCAGAGCATCTCCCGGGCTGACACCCCAATTGGTGGGGCAGCTCGAGAGCAATTCCACCATCGAGAAGCCCAACCCTTGTGATTGGGCCTCGAAAGCTTGCCGGATGGCCTTCTTGGCCTTGCGAATGTGGGCTGGATCGTGCAGGCTCCGGCGGACGATGTACGCGGCACCATCGAGTTGAGCCAGAATCTCGCACATTTTGAGTGGAAATCCATGCATCTCGATATCCCGACCGACGGGTGTTGAGGTGGTACGCTGTCCCGGCAGCGTCGTGGGGGCCATCTGACCGCCTGTCATGCCATAGATGGCATTGTTGATGAAAATGACCGTGATGTTCTCGCCCCGGCCGGCGGCATGCAAGATCTCGGCCGCACCAATGGAGGCCAGGTCCCCATCACCCTGGTAGGTGAAAACAACCCGATCGGGGCTCACACGCTTCAGGCCGGTGGCCATCGCTGGCGCCCGGCCGTGGGCCGCCTCGGCGAAGTCCATATTGAAATACTGATAGGCAAAGACCGCGCACCCGACAGGAGCCACCCCGATGGTCTTCTCTCGCACGCCCATCTCATCGATGACCTCGGCGATAAGCCTGTGGGCGATGCCATGGGTGCAGCCCGGGCAATAGTGCGTTCCGGTGGGCGTCAAGCTCCTGGGTTTGGTGTAAATCAGGGATTCAACCATGCCTTCCGTATCGGTCATGGGCTCTCTCCTTAAGCGGGCTCGGCCAGGGAATGGTGCACCTGGCGGATTTGCTCTAGGACCTCGTCTGGCAGCGGGACCACGCCCCCCATTCGGCCATAAAAATCGACCGGGACGGCGCCCTCGAGGGCGAGGCGCACATCTTCAACCATCTGCCCTCCATTCATCTCCACCACCAGGATGCGCTTCAGATTCTCGGTGGCCTCTCTGAGCTCACGATACGGGAAGGGATAGAGCGAGATGGGGCGGAATAATCCGACCTTAATGCCCTCATCCCGAGCCTGTCGGATCGAGGATTGGGCGATGCGGCCTGCCGTGCCGAAAGCTACAACACCGATTTCGGCGTCTTCCACGACCAAAGACTTGTAGCGCACCTCGTGGGCTTCGATGGCCTTCTGCTTTTCGACCAGCTTCAGGTTGAAGACTTCTTCTTCATTGGGATCGATGTAGATCGAAGAGATGACATTAGGGTCGCGCCCAGCGGCGCCCGTCAGTGCCCAATCCGGGCGTTGGTCAAATTTTCGTACCTCCCGCATTGGGGGCAGCTCCGCGGGCTCCATCATCTGGCCGAGGCTTCCATCCGCCAGGATGACGACGATAGTGCGGTATTTCTCGGCCAGGTCGAAGGCTTCGACGGTGAGGTCGATCAGCTCCTGAACAGTAGCTGGGGCGAGCACGATCGGGCGATAATCCCCATGCCCCCCGCCTTTAACAATCTGGTTGTAATCCCCTTGGGAGGGCGCAATATTCCCCAGGCCCGGCCCGCCGCGCATGATATCGACCAGCACTACCGGCACTTCTGAGCCGGCGATGTACGAAAGCCCCTCCATCATCAGGCTCACGCCCGGGCTGGAGGAGGATGACATCACTCGCACACCGGCGCAGGCGGCGCCATAAACCATGTTAATGGCGGCTACCTCGCTTTCCGCCTGCAAGAAAACACGCCCGAGCTCTGGCATTCTGGCCGCCATGTGCTCGAGCGCTTCGGTCTGCGGCGTGATGGGATAGCCGAAATAGGCCTCGCAACCGGCCCGTATTGCGGCCTCTGCGAAGGCCACATTCCCCTTTAGCAATTCTTTGGCCATAGAGCCTCCCCTACTCCCCCAGTGGCACGGCCTTCTTGGCCGGCACCCAGCGATAGACAGTGATGGCCGCCTCCGGGCAGATGGTGGAACATATCGCGCAACCTGTACACTCGCCCTCCGGATCCACCAACTCCGCCGGTCGATAGCCCTTCGGCGTGAAGCGATCCGTGGCCATGTGGATCAAGGATTTTGGACAGACAGCCAGGCAAAGTTCACAGCCTTTGCAGAGCTCTTCATTGACGACAATCCTTCCTCTGGCCATTCCACCTCCCGCTGCTTGCCTTCCATTTTAGGTATACTCCGGCCCCCCTTGCGGCTCCAGTGCAGACCGTCACGCGCGCCTTGGCCGAATGTCCTATTTCGGAGCCCATCGGTCCGGTTCTCGGCCCGGGCCTCTTACAGTCCCCGTCTGAGCTTTAAGGCTTACCTTTGGCTACCGGGATCCAGCCGCAACAGCCCATGCGGAGTGCGTCGGCGGGCACGCCGACCTAGGGTTGCGGCGGATTAAAATAGTTATAGGCCGCACGGGAGAGGTCGGCGACCAGTTCAGAAGTGGGTTCCCAGATCATCTCTTGCTCGTCCCAGAGGAAGACGGCCAACACGTAGTCGCCTCCGGGAGTGAAGACAATCCCAGCATCACCAATCATATCGAGGGGCGAACTCCGCCATCCGTGCTTGTGGGCCACGCGCGTGCCATCCGGCACGCCCCCTTTCAGCAGCGAGCCGATCACATTCTCGGATAGAAGCTCCAGCATCGTCCGGCATTCGCCGGGCGTATACGCGTCGGGGAATACCGCCAGGAGCGTTCCGCCACCCTCCGCGCATCGATAAATGTCGGTGAGCAGCATACCCACATCGGAAGGCGTGGTCTGGGTATACGGGTCGGGGTTGGTATCGATGTCGGTGCGCTGATTGGCGGGCGTGCGGTAGAAGCGCAGGAGCAGCGAACCAGGCGCGTAGTAGCCTGCGACGAAGGTGTTCTCGAAACCGAGGTCCTGCAAGGTCTCGGTGACCATCAGCGGCCCGCGTATGGGATCGATGCGGTCCATGAGCCAATCCGACGGATCGTTCCCGGATTCCCGAATCATCTCGCTGAGCCAGCGAGCCGACTCCGGATCGAGCGGCTCATCGAAGTACCGATAGAAGGCCGTCATGATGGCAATCTTGTTGATGGATGCACCCGAAAAGGCCACATCGGGCTCCGTGGGTAATTCTTGGCCGTTCAAGATCGCAAAGTGGAGGTTCTCGCCGCTGCGAAGATCCGCGAGATAAAGGTCCACCAAACCGGTGAAATCGGCGACTTCGATATTCTGTCTCAGCATGATTTCCAGCGTCTCGATCGTCGGCTTGGGTGGCCGCCCATCGATAACTGGAAGGTTCACACTCCGCTGGCTCGGAGAGAGCAAGACTGCGCCCACAAGCCTCTCGGCTCTGCCGATATCCAGCACCCGTCCAGGATCGCCCGGGCGGAACTGAGTCGAACCTGGAATAGGCTCAGGAGGCGTCGGAGGCTGGTCGTATCGGGCGGCAATATCGCGCAGGAATGATTCCAATTGGGCGTCAGAGAACTCCGCCTGAAGCGGGACGGAAGCTGCCTGGCCGGGGCGGCTCCAGAGAAAGTTCCAGAAGCCTTGCCAGAATGGTGTCGCTGTTCGCTCACTCTCAGCGGCTGCGACCATCACCTCGGTGTCGAGTTGGAAGCCGACGTCGGAGGGTAGCAGCAGAATCCGCTCCTGGTCGTAATACAGCTCAACCGGCGCGCTATACACCTGCAGTAGCCGCGCCATCGCCTCCGTTGGTGTGAGCCCACCTACAGGTATACCCGCCAGGGTGAGCCGATCCGGCAGCACCGCTCTCTTGCGGGAATAGGCCACGAGCTCATAGAAGAAGAGCACTGCCGCGGTCAGAAGCAGCAGAATGGATACCCAGCGCTGAATATCAATGCCCGTCCGCCGCATGGCACCTCCAGGCGCGGCAGTATATCACAAGGACATCAATCCGCTGTGCCCGAAAATCCCCAGGCCTGCCAGCCAGCCGAGAGCAGCAGGGCAAGCAGATTGGCCGCAGCGTGGGCAGCCCAGGCTGGCCATATCGTCCCGCGCCGGCCCATGAGCCAGCCCGCCAGAATCCCAAACCCGAAAATGCTCAAGATCCCCGGCCAGCCCTGCCTCCAGTGGTAGGGTTGCAGCGTGAAGAGCAACGCCTGGGCCAGATTTCCTGCCCATAGCCCCCATTTCGCCTGCAACGATCTGCCCAGATAGCCGCGAAAGAAGGTTTCTTCCACGAATGGCACCCAAAAGATGGCTGAGACCCATCCGGTCAGTCTCGCGACTCCGTTGACTCGGATCCACGCTAGGTTGAAGAGCAAGCTGAAAAGGCGCCAGCCGGAGCCTATCACCACACCCCATCCTAGGTCGAGCAGGAGCGACCCGCGCTGGTAGCCGAAGACGGCGGCAGGCCTGCTCGCGAGTAGGAGTGTCAACCATGGCAGCACGACCAGAATCGAGGTATGGACCGCCCAGCCCAGCATCCCACCAGGCCACCATCCCAGCACTGTGAGCAGGTCTACAACCATCACAAGCGCCAGCCCGGCCATCACGCCACGCATCGGAAGCGCCAATGGCCGTTCCGAGCCTGCCACCGGAGGGCTAATCATGTACGCGTCCACACCTCCAAGCCACCCGAGGGATGGCTATGCGCAATTCTATCGGACCAGGTCCGCGATCTGGCGCCGCAGCTTTTCAGCCGTCATCTCAAAGGCGGCAAGCTTGCTGCGTTCCTTCTCCACCACCTGGCTCGGCGCCCGCTCGGCAAAGGGACCTGCCAGCAACTCCTTAAGCCTGCGAATCTGGGCCTCCGCCTCGGCTAGTTGCCCCTCAAGCCGCTCCCGCTCCGAGGACAAATCCAGCATCCCTGCCAAGGGCAAGAAGATCTCCACTCCACCCACAACGAGCGGAATGGCCATTTCGGGGCGGTGATCCAGCTGCGCCGCGATTTGGGTGGCCTCCGGATTCAAGCCTGCGAGCGCTGTCAAGGCCTGCTCCATCTCTCGCAGGAATTCAGTGTGTTCTCCCGCTGAGAAGACGGCTGCAATTTTCCGGCGCGGCTCGACTTCTTTCTCCAGCCGAGCGTTGCGGATGGCCGAAACGATATCCATGAACAGCTGGAAGCGGCGGATCACTGCCTCATCCTCATCAGCGGCCGGCACCGGATCCGGCCATCGGGCAACGATCAGCGCCTCCTCCCAGCCCTCCTGCGGGCCAATGGACGCACCATGCTCCTTACAGATGGCCTTGAGCCCCTGCCATAACTCCTCCGTCACGTAGGGCATGAAGGGGTGAAGCATCCTCAGGCAGGCGTCATACACTTCTACCAGCCTCTGCGCCGTCGTCCATGCCGCGGCGTCGCCGTTCCTCATCTGCAGCTTCGCGATCTCCAGATACCAGTCCGCGAACTCCCCCCAGAAGAACTCATAAAGCTGCCTGCCCGCCTCGCCGTATTGGAAATGATCGAACAGGCGTTGCACATCCCGCCGCACCTGCCTCAGCCTGGCGAGGATCCATGCGTCCGCATAGCTATGCGCAAGATTGGCAGAGGGTTGCGCATTGGGCGCCTCCTCGATTAACCCAAAGATCAACCGTCCAGCATTCCAGAGCTTGTTTGTGAAGTTGCGGTTGGCCTCAAGCTTCTCGGTACTCAGCTTCATATCCTGCCCGGGCGTGGAACCCGTAAGCAGCGTGAAGCGCAAGGCATCCGTGCTGTAGCGCTCGATCAGATCTAGAGGATCAATCACGTTGCCAAGCGTCTTGCTCATCTTCTGGCCCTCGCCCACCCGGACCAGCCCATGGAGATATACGGTCTCGAAGGGCACTTCACCGGTGAACTCCAGGCCCATCATGATCATACGCGCCACCCAAAAGAACAGAATGTCGTACCCTGTCTCCATCACCGTGGTGGGATAGAAGTAGCGCAGGTCCTCGGTCTCATCGGGCCATCCGAGCGTGGAAAAGGGCCACAGACCGGATGAGAACCAGGTATCCAGCACGTCCGGGTCCTGCTCAAGCGCAGTGCTTCCGCATTGCGGGCAACGGTCGGGATCCTCGCGCGCCACCGTGATCTCGCTGCAGGCCTCACAATGCCAGGCTGGGATGCGATGCCCCCACCAGAGCTGGCGGGAAATGCACCAATCACGGATATTTTCGAGCCAGTTGAAATAGACCTTCTCAAAGCGCGTCGGCACGATGCGAATGCGCCCCTGACGCACGGCTTCGAGCGCCGGCTCTGCCAGCGGTTGCATGCGTACAAACCACTGCGTGGAGATCATCGGCTCGATAATCTCACCCCCGCGCTGGCTGCGGGGAATTTGCATCGTATAGGCCTCGGTCTTGAGCGTCAGGCCTGCCTGATCCATGTCCTGCCAGAGCTTCTTCCGGCATTCGAACCGGTCCAGGCCTTCGTAGGGCCCGGCATTCTCGTTCATGGTGGCATCCGGATTGAGCACGTTCAAAATCGGCAGGCCATGGCGCTGCCCAATCTCGTAATCGGCGGGGTCGTGTCCGGGTGTGATCTTGAGCGCTCCAGTGCCAAACTCCCGGTCCACATACTCATCGGCAATCACCGGGATGCGCCGGTTGAGCATGGGCACCAGGCAGGTCTTGCCAATGTACTTCCGATAGCGGTCATCCTCCGGGTGCACCGCGACCGCCGTGTCGCCCAGGATCGTCTCAGGCCTTGTCGTCGCCACGGGGATGTACTCCTCGCCGCCTTCCAGGGGATATTTGAAGGTATACAGCTTGCCCTGCTCCTCGTGGTATTCGACTTCGAGGTCACTCACAGCAGTCCGCAGGCCCGGCGACCAGTTGATAAGATAGGCTCCACGATAGATCAGGCCCTTTTCATACAGGCGAACGAAGGCCTCCCGCACGGCGCGCGAGAGCCCCTCATCGAGCGTGAAGCGTTCACGCGTCCAGTCGCATGAGGCCCCCAACTTCCTGAGTTGTTGGGTGATGATGCCGCCGAACCTCTCCTTCCACTTCCAGGTTTTCTGAAGGAAGGCTTCGCGACCGATTTGCTCGCGGCGGACACCTTCCGTTTCGAGTAGATACTTCTCGACTTGCAGCTGGGTAGCGATCCCAGCGTGATCGGTCCCTGGCAACCAGAGAGTCGGCAGGCCTCGCATGCGGGCATGGCGAACCATCAAGTCCTCAGTGGCCACGAACATGGCGTGTCCGAGGTGGAGTTCGCCGGTTACATTCGGTGGCGGCATGGAGATCACAAATGGCCGCACGCCAGGGACGACCTCTGGGGTAAAGAAACCCTTCTGCTCCCACCAGCTATAGAGCCGCTCCTCAACAACTTTATGGTCGTATTGCTTTGCCAATCGAAACTTCGCCATTCCGAAAGACCTCCTTCTGCACCCCTTTAATCAACAACCCCTCCGTCCCTGAGGACGAAGGGGGAGCCTCCGCGGTACCACCTCATTTCACCGGGCCTTGCGACGCCGGCGCACTCACCACCCAGACCATCATCCGGGCTTCGCTGTAACGGGCTCACCCGCGCCGGTCTACTCCCCGCTCTCGGGTTTCTTCGGCGAGCACGCCGGGCGACATTCGCCTGCTGCTGCTGCGGGGGCTTCCAGCCTGCGGCCTCACCTTCTCTATCAGCGCAGGGCAGCCTACTCCTCCCGGCGATTTGCATGAAAAGATTCTATGAAATTGTTGGACGGATTATAGCAGGAAGGCCTGCGCGTGGTCAACCTGCATCTCGATCAGCCTTCGACGTTCTCGGCCGCTGGCTGTCGGATAGGAAATTCGATCGTGAAGGTACTGCCTTGGCCAAGCTTACTATCCACCGAAACTCTGCCCTTATGCTGTTGGACAATCGATTTCACAATAGCCAGGCCCAACCCAGATCCCTTGACATTCAACGTCTCCTTCCGGCGGGCGCGGTAGAAGCGCTCAAATAGGCGGGCCTGATCTGTGGGGGCAATTCCCACGCCCGTATCCTCAACCTGCACGACTTGCTGGCCCTCCCGCTGCCAAGCCCGCACAGTCACTTCCCCCTTTGCGGGAGTGTATTTCAACGCATTGTCAACCAGATTGGCGATGGCCTGGCGCATCAAGGTGGCATCCACCTCGATGGGTGCCATATCATCGCCCATCTCGATCGCCAGACGGATCTGCTTGTTAGCCGCTTGCGGACGATAGGCGTTCATGACCGAGTCCAGGAGTACAGAGATGGGCACTTCCCGCAGCGCCAGCTCGATTCCGGCCTCGATACGTCCCAAATCCAGCAGGTTTTCAATCAATTCGCTCATCTGATCTGCGCTTGCCAGGATCTTGCTCACGAACTCCTTCTGCTGCTCGTTCATGGCACCCACCATGGTAAGCATGGTGGCATAGCCGCGCATGAGCGTGAGCGGCGCCCGCAGGTCGTGGCTCACAGTGGACACGAATTCCGACTTGAGGGCATCCAGCCTCTTATAGTGCGTGATGTCCCAGAGAACGCAAACCCGGCCGGAGGTCTGTGCCTCCCCGGCGTGCAGCACCGAGACGGAGGCAAACAGAGTCCTGCCGGCATCGAGGCTGATCTCTGCTGAGCCCCCCTCCGTCCCGCGTTCCCGCAACAGCTCCCGCAATTCATCAGGCATGACTACAACCTCAGCGGGTTTCCCTAGTGCTTCCTCGGGAGGACACGCGAGCACGGCTTCGGCGGCAGGATTGGCCAGCGAAACGCGATCGTTCGAATCCACCAGGATTACAGCATCCGGCGTTGTCTCGAGAACCGCGGCCAACCGCAGCCGTTCCTGCTCTACACGATGGAAGAGGCGAGTGTTCGAGATCGCCACAGCAAGCTGGCCGGAGAGGATGCTCAAGAGCTGAGATTCATCGACACGATAGCCATGCGGGGCGCGATAGCCCAGCCAGAGCGCGCCCAAGTATTCGCCTTCATGCCGCAGCGGCAACGCCGTCAGAGACTGCATCGGCTCCTCGAGCGCTTCGACGTTCAGCACGGCGCGAGCACGGGCCGGGTTTTCGAGCGAGAATTGTCCCTTCTCTCGACACAACCGCAAGATCTGCGGATCCAGCAAGCCCCAACGCCCTGGGTCCGAGCCAGCGGAGAAGGCTTCGCCGGACGCCTCGCTTCCGTCCCATCCCTCCAAGACAACCCGCGCAAGGTCCGCATCTGTAATCTCCCGCAGTCCCTCCAAGATCTCCGGGAGGGAGGCCTCCAGATCAAAGCTGCGCGAGACTTGCTGGCTGGCGTTGAGCAGCAAGCCCATTTCATCCAGACGGGCCTTCAGCCTCTGTCGCATGCGTTCAAAGGAAGTCGCCAATCGGCCAATCTCGTCCTGCCCACTTGCTTGAATGCGGTGGGACAGATTGCCGCGGGCAATGGCCTGCGCGGCCGAGGCCATGTTACGGAGGGGTCGCGTAAGACGCCGACTGATTAGGTAGACGGCAACCAAGACCGCCAATCCCACCCCACTGATCATGGCAAAGAGGTTGGCGGCCAGTCTCAGCGCGACCTTCTGGACTTCACTCTGAGGCATGAGCGTGACCACATGCCAGGGATAGCCACTCACCGGCCGGATGTGCAAGAGTCTTCGAGAGCCGTCGGGCGCGGTGTCGGAGATGATTTCGTTCAGCCTGGCTTCTTCCAGATCGAACGTCTGAAGCACTCTCCCGGCGTCGGGATGCGCCAGGATCAGGCCATGCGAATCAGTGATGAAGGCCTCTCCCGGCGACAGCGAATGGAGAATTCCCATTGCTGGCATCAGGTAGGGATTTCGATCGAGCGAGGTCACACCAACCACGACACCGGCCGGCCCCCCTCCTTCGGACAGGATAGGCGCAAGGAACGCCAGGCGTGCCAGGCCAGACCCGACGGAAGGCCGCAAGACGACTTCCTGTGGAGGGCCTTGCAGGACGGTATCCAGAGCCGCCCCTATCTCGAAGGGCGTACCCTCTCCGGGCAGCTCACCCGCAGGCGCCGCGGCCATCAAGGTGAGATCAGCATCATAAACAGCCAGCGAATCAAAGAATGCGGTCCTGCGCACGAGATGATCCAGAGCCTCCTGCGAGATTTCGCCCGAGTCAACCTGCGCGGCCAACTCGGCAGCGATTTGCATTTGCAGCGAGCGGCCGGTCTGGATGAAATAGGGGATGCTTTCGGCTACTTGATCGGCGGCTTGCGTAATCTGCCTTTTCACAAACTCCCGCGCCGAGTTTTGAGCCAGCAGCCAATCGCCATAAACAAGCACGCCGCTCGAAATCGCCCCAACTGCCAGGAAGATTGTGATCAGCCGCGCGGCCAGGGATCGGTTATAAGGTCCCACGCGCAATCGCCTGGGCCGATACCAATCCACATACCCTTGCTTGGCCAGCCAGCTGCAAATCACCCCTGCGATGCCGGCCTCGAGCGCCGCCGCCACGAGGGTGGCACCCAGGCGAGAGAGCATGAAATCCAGGCTTTCGTAGAAGCCCCCGCCACTGTAGAGAAAATTTTCGATACTGCGAAGGCCGCCATAAAGAAGCCCACCCAAGATTCCACTGATAACAGGGACGCGAGCTGACCGGCCGGGCCACTCGATATAATCCTGGCGGAGCAACGCACTGACAAAGCCGGCCTGGATGACCATGTGCAGGGGTGTGAAAAGACTGTGGGTTTCCCAGGCCCCACGCACAAGACCGCCCAGCGCGCCGATGAACATGGCTGGGCCAGGGCCCAGCATGCCGGCCGCCAGCATCCACGGCAAGCCGGCCAATATGGCCAGAGAGGGTCCTTGGGCTTCCAGCGGCAGCCCCGGGGTTACCGCTTGTCCGGGCAGGCGCAACACAAAGATCTCTGCCAGGACCAGGGCTGCAAGCGCCAACGGCAGGATAGAAGGGCGTTGAAGCTGGCGGCGAAACCCTGCAAGGGCCTGCCGTCTCGGCGCCGTCCACCAGAGAATGAGGAGCAGGCCCAGAAGCTCGGCGCCCAAGAGCACATAGCCCGCCGAATGCAGCGGCAGGCGGAAGGAAGGACCGGCTCGAAAGCCCCAGAAATCGAGCGCCATCTAGGCCGCAGCTCCTATTCCTATGAGGACGGGCGCATTATAGCATCAGGGTAGGCTTGCACAACTTCTGCTTCTTGTCCCGACCTCTCCTTTATGTTAAACTGCCATCAGGCTGCCGGTCCAACCAGGGAGTAGATGGATGGCCGAGAAGGTCCTCATCGTCGACGATGATATCGATACACTTAAGCTGGTTGGGCTCATGCTCGAGCGCCAGGGATATGAGATCACAGTTGCCAGCAATGGCACCATTGGCCTGAAGAAGGCCGCCGAAGAAAAGCCCGATCTCATCCTTCTGGATATCATGATGCCCGATCTGGATGGCTATGAAGTCACGCGCCGCCTGCGGACTGATCCCTCCCTGGCCCACATCCCCATCATCATGTTCACCGCCAAGACCATGGTGGACGATAAGGTCGCTGGCTTCGAGGCCGGTGTGGATGATTACCTCACGAAGCCCACCCATCCCGCGGAGCTGACCGCACATGTCAAGGCGGTGCTTGCGCGCGCCGCCCAGGCGCGCGCTGAACCCGAAGAGAAGGCCCAGATCGTAGGTTTCCTGGGTGCCCGGCATGGCATCGGCACCTCCACGCTTGCGCTTAATGTGGGTGTGCTGCTCCAGGAGGAGGGCTACGACGTAATCCTGGCCGAGGTCAATCCCGGCAAAGGCTCCCTGGCGCTTGAGCTCCGCCTGGATGAAACTGCGGGGCTTTCCAACCTGCTATCGCGGTCGCTGAAGGATATCCACCTGCGCTCGGTTGAGGCCGAGATCGTTTCGCACGCCAGCGGAATCCGCGTTCTGGCTTCGTCCTTCCATCCGCGCGAAGCAGAGCTCGAGCAGGCCGTGCCCCAAATAGAAGCCGTAATTAATAATCTGGCATCTATGTGCACCCTGCTCATCCTGGACCTTGGCGCGGGGCTTCGACCTTATGTCCGTCCGGCCTTGAGCCATTGTGATCATACGATCCTGGTCGTCGAGCCCGTATTTCCGACGGACACGATGGGGAAAGCGCTCCTGCAGGAGCTCGAGACGAGCGGCATCAACTCGCGCAAGATAAGCCTGGCGCTGATCAACCGCGTGCGAACCAGCCTGCAAATCCCCTGGAGACAAGTCGAGCAAGAGCTTGGCATTCAGCTCGCGGGCATCGTCTCCCCCGCGCCCGAGCAGGCGCATCAGGCCGCTCAATCAGGTGTCCCCTTGGCCATCTCCTCTCCAGATGCGCTTATCAGCGATCAGCTGCGCAAGCTCGCCGAAAACGTGCGCACGCGGCTTCAACCGGCCTGAAGCCCGGCGCGGCGATGACCATGACAGATTGGTCGGAACGAATTCGAATAGGAGTGCAGCTGCTCCGCACCGCCCGGACAACCGTGGCGCTCACGGGGGCGGGCATCTCTACACCCTCAGGGATCCCGGACTTCCGTTCCAGCAAATCTGGGCTCTGGACACGCTATGACCCCATGCAGGTCGCTTCGCTGAGCGCCTTCCGCTATGAACCGCGCCGCTTCTTTGAGTGGGTACGCCCCTTGGCGCTTGGGATCCTGGAGGCAGAGCCTAACGCCGCTCATCAGGCGCTCGCCGCTCTCGAAGCCGCCGGATTTCTTGCCGGCGTGATAACCCAGAATATCGATGATCTGCACCGTCGGGCAGGCTCGCGCCGAATCTACGAGCTCCACGGTCACCTGCGGCAAGCGACTTGCACCTCCTGTTTCCACAAGCAGGAGGCCATGGCCTTGATCGAGACCTTCATCGAGATAGGCGAGATGCCGCGCTGCCCGAATTGCGGCGGGATCCTGAAGCCCGATGTCGTGCTCTTTGGGGAGCAGCTTCCGTACGACGTCGTGCGAGAAGCGCGCCGGCTCATGCTCAAGAGTGACCTGATCCTCATCGCGGGATCCTCGCTCGAAGTCACACCGGCGGCGACCTTGCCGATCGAGGCGCTCAACCGTGGAGCGAGACTGATCATCGTAAACCAGGAGCCGACCTATCTGGACAAACGCGCGGATGTGCTCTTCCACGCCGATGTGATGGATATCTTGCCGAGGCTGGCCCACGAGGTTCTTCAAGATGTCAGCGCCTAAAGCTAACGCCGAGGCCCAGGTTCACAGCGACCCACTCGCTGGCCTGCTGGGGCGCTACGACCGCCTGCTGGAAATCACATCTGAATTGGTCTCCACGCTGGATTTGGACGCCTTGCTCCAGCTCATCGTCGTGGCCGCCAAAGAGTTGACCGGCAGTCAGGCGGCTACACTGCTGCTCTACAACCAACAGCGCAATCACCTCTATTTTGAAGCCGCCACCGAAACACTCCGGACAGATGACACGCTGATCGCCATTCCAACCGAGACCTCCATCGCAGGGTGGGTGTTCACGAACAAGGAGCCTTTGATCGTAGAGGATGCAGGCAAGGATCCACGCTTCTTCCGGGAAGTGGACCTGGTGACCTCCTTCCAAACCAAGTCCATCCTGGGCGTCCCCCTGATCACCAAGGAGAAGCCGCTGGGCGTGATCGAGGCCGTGAACAAGCAGAATGGCGGGTTTGACGATCACGATCGCCGCGTGCTTCAGGCGCTGGCTGCACAGGCTGCCATCGCCATCGAGAATGCGCGCCTCTTCAGACAGAGCGATATCGTAGCAGAGATGGTCCACGAGTTGCGGACGCCGCTCTCGGCCCTATCGGCCGCTGCACATCTCCTACAGCGACGGGAGTTGGAGGAGAGACAACGCGAGAAGATCCGGCAGACGATCGTCAACGAGGTCAACCGCCTGGATGAGATGACCACCAACTTCCTTGAACTCTCGCGCCTGGAATCCGGACGAGTCCGCTTCGACCGCGAGCCGATTCACCTCGAGGGCCTCGTGCGGGAGTGCCTGGAAATCCTGCGTCCCCAGGCGGATAGCGAACGGATCCAACTCGAGACCGATATCGACCACACCCTCTCGCCCGTCATCGGGGACCGCAGCCAGCTGCGCCGGCTGCTGCTCAACCTGCTCACCAACGCCATCAAGTACAACCAGCCGGGGGGGTGGGTCCGAATCTCGCTTCACCGGGTGGAGGGCGGCGTGACCCTGGCGGTCACCGATAGCGGCTTCGGGATTCCGCGCGAGAGCTTGGCGAAGCTCTTCGAACGCTTCTACCGGGTTCCTGGCTCCGAGGCGCGGTCTAGCGGAACGGGTCTGGGCCTGATGATTGCCAAGCGCATCGTGGAGGGCCATGGGGGGAAGATTGAGGTCGTGAGTGAGGTGGGCAAGGGCAGCACCTTCTCGGTATTCTTGCCCGCAGATCTCCCACGGATGCACCCTTCGGCTAGCGACGCCTGAACTGCCGCTCCAACGTCTCCACCGAAAGATGAATCATCGTCGGCCGCCCATGCGGGCAAGTGCGCGGCGAGAGACATGATTCCAGGTCGCGCAGGAGCGCCTCCTGCTCAGCCAACGACAATACTTGGCCCGACTTGATGGCCGCGCGCTTGCACACACGCGCTGCAAGGCGTGATTCGGCCTCGCCGGCAAGCGGTGTCTCGTCTTCTTCCACCTCTTCGACGACCGCCTGAACCAATTCACGCGGCGGCAGCTTGCCCAGCATTGCCGGAATCGCACGGATGATGAATGCCCGTTCGCCGAATGGCTCTATATCGAAGCCCAGCTTTCTGAGGGCCTGGAGGCTCTCAACGAGGACAGGCGCCTGGTGCGGAGGCAGCTCGAGCGTCTCTGGCTGAAGCAGTGCCTGCGATTCAAGCCCCCGCTCACGTTCCTGCGCCATCATGCGCTCAAAGAGCACGCGCTCATGCGCCGCGTGCTGATCTACGAGGTAGAGGCCATCCGGGCCTTCCGCCACCAGGTAAGCCGCCCCCACTTGCCCCACGGCTCGCAGGAGCGGGATCGATCCCCCGGGGAGCGCAGGCTGGCGCTGCAGATCTGTCAACACGCCCGGCTCGTCCGAAGCCGCCTCCCAAGCTGATCCCCGCCAGAGTTCGCGCGAAGCTAAAGTCGGTTCGAGGCTCTGCCATCGCGCTCCAATATCCAGAGCCGGTGCGGGCGATTGGCCCACCAGCGTCGCCCGCACCGCCCTCTGCAGCACGGCGAAAATGGCCTGTGGCTCACGAAACCGGACCTCGGCCTTGGTGGGATGGATGTTCACATCCACCGCGCTCGGCTCGACCTGGATGAAAAGGACCACGATGGGGTAACGCCCCACCATGAGCAATGTATGATATGCCTGGAGCACCGCCGCGCTTAGGCTTGCATCCTGGACCCACCGGCCGTTGACGAAAAGTGTGATCTCGCGCCGGTTCCCCCTGTGGACTGAAGGTGGGCTGATGAAGCCCTCCACACCCACCCTCCCTGCCGGCGCCGCGGGGAGTGCCAGCATGGCCTTTCCCACCTCCAGGCCGAAGACTTCCATGAGAACCTCACGCCGATCCCCCTTCCCTGATGAGCGGAAAGCCGGGCGACCCTCCATCTCCAAATGAAAAGCTACCGAGGGATAAGCCAGCGCGTAGCGAGTCACCAAGCGGCTGATCCATCGCCTTTCGGTGGCGGCCGATTTGAGGAATTCTTTCCGCGCCGGCACGTTGTAGAACAAGTCGCGGACCCTTACAGTGGTTCCTTCCGCCGTCCCGTGCGCCGTTGGATGGTCGATCTTGCCGCCTTCCACGACGAGTCGGGTTCCGGAGGCTTCGCCTTTCGCCCGAGTTATGATCTCCATCCTTGAGACGGCGCTTATCGAGGCGAGCGCCTCGCCCCGGAAGCCGAGCGTCGAGATGGCCTGAAGGTCATCCGCGGTTTGAAGCTTGGAAGTAGCGTAGCGTGCGAAGGCCAGAGGGACTTCTTCGGCAGGGATGCCGCAACCATCGTCTGCCACCTCAACCATCTCCTGCCCGCCCCCCTGGACACGGATGAGGATGCGCTTGGCGCCAGCATCCAGGGCGTTTTCGACGAGTTCCTTAACCACCGATGCAGGGCGCTCGATGACCTCGCCCGCGGCGATGGCGGAAGCGACTTCCTCCGGCAAGATCCGAATAGGCACGACCCGGCCTCCTCTACGAGACCGGATTATACATGCCGCCCGGCCAGTTGACACCCGGCCGAGCCCCACCGTATACTGCCGCGGATGGTCCTGCGATTGATCTTCATCCTTGCCCGAATATTCTGGCTGGGGATCAGCCACACCGTGCGCCGCCGGCGTTGGCTTGCGGCTCTGCTGGTCGGCCTTCCGCTGCTTGCATGGACCTACCTCTGGTCCCTACTGCCGGAACAACGGACTGAGTGGTCGATCGAGCTGGGCACTTCGCTGGTCCTCTGGGGAGCCTGGTGGCTCACCTTGGGAAGAAGGCTGCCGTCCCCTCGAGGTGACACGATCCGCGTCTGGACACGCCCAATGAGCCCTTCGAATGACTAAGCCCGCAGTTCTCTTCCTTGATCTCGACGAAACGCTCTATCCGCACTCCAGCGGCCTTTGGGAGCGAATCGGCGAGCGCATACAGCGCTATATCGAGCGAGCGCTCCATATGCATCCAGAGGAGGCAGAGCGCCTGCGAGTTAGGTATCTGCAGACCTATGGCACCACCCTGCAAGGGCTCCGGGAAGAATACCAGGTGAACCCCATCGACTACATGAGTTTCATCCACGATGTGCCGGTCGAGTCACTCCTCAAACCGGATGCCGAACTAAAGAAGATGCTATCCAGGATCACGGTGCCGCGCATCATCTTCACCAATGCGCCCGCCAGCCACGCACTCCGCGTCGTGAAGAGCCTGGATATCGAAGATGAGATAGACGACATTATCGATATCCTGCGGCTCGACTACGCGAATAAACCCCGCTCGGAGGCATACGCCCGTGCCCTGCGCCTGGCAGGCGATCCCGATCCCCATGAATGCGTATTCGTCGATGACCGGATCGACAATCTCCAGCCCGCCGCTGCCCTGGGAATGCGGACCATCCTGGTCGGTCAGGGAAATCTGCCGCCGGATGCACAGATCGTTCACATCCCGGACATCACCAAGCTCCTCGAGTTCGTGCCAGAGTTGGCCAACACCAGTGATCCGTCAGGAGGATGAGGGCATGCGCGAGGTTAATGGTTGGTGGATCGTCTGCGGGGTTCTGGCGTTCGTCCTCATGCTCAATCTGGGGCTCATTCTGAGTTTCTTGCGCTCTCAAGCCGGCCGCCCGAAGGGGCTATTCCGCAAATCCCTGGGCGAAATGCTGAACCCGTGGCGGGAGGAAGATGAGGCCCTCGATCGCCTCGCCAAAGATGTGGAGGCATTGCGGGATGCCCGAAGGCAAGATGAGAGCGATGAGAATGAGTAAGCAAATGAGCCTGGCAGAGGCTGCTTCACTGGTTCCTCCGCGGGGCGCGAGCCTTGCCTTTGGGGGCATCACGCTCTACCGGCGTCCGATGGCATTTGCCTTGGCGCTCCTGGCGCGCCACCAGCAGGATACGGAGCCTGCGAACCTGCGGCTCTGGTCCTTCACCGCGGGCGTGGAGAGCGATCTGCTTATTGGCGCCGGGATGGTCGAAGAGGTTCATACCTGCTACTTCGGCCTTGAGATCTTCGGCCTCGCGCCGAATTTCACCACCGCGGCCTCACGGGGGCGCATCCGCATCATCGAGGAAACCGAGGCCAGCTTTGCCTATGGTCTGCGGGCGGGCATGGCAGGAGTGGGTTTCATGCCATCCACCGCTTGGCAGGGAACCGATCTACTGAAGCTTCGCCCCGACGTTCGGACCATCGAAGATCCCTATACCGGAGAGAGGCTGACCGCCTTCCCCGCGATCCACGTCGACCTCGCGGCCGTGCATGCCCTGGAAGCGGATCATGCCGGCAACGCCCGCTTGGGCGGCAATCAGGGGGTCGACCGGGAATTGACCCTGGTGGCAGATATGGTCATCGTGACTGCCGAGAAGGTCGTCCCGGCTCTGGATCAGGCGGATATCCTTGGAACAGTCGTGACGGCCGTCGTTGAAGCGCCCCAGGGTGCCTGGCCAACCTCCTGCCATCCGTATTACCCTCTGGATGGGGAGGCCATCTTGGGATACATCGAGCATGCCAGCCAGGAGGGTTTCTCGGAGATCCTTGATGGCTGGTACACGCGGCACGGCATTCGATCTTCCTGACCCCGAACACGATTGTGTTCATATTTCTCTTACAATCCTGTGATATCCTCGCACTCGATGGCTTGGAGAAGCCATGAAGGATGGGTGATGATGACCTCGAAATCGAAGTGGGTATGGGTGCTTGTGGGAGCGCTTGCAGGGGGCATGCTCGCCTCCGGTCTCTTCTTATCCGGCCTGACAGCCGGCGCGGTCTTGACGCAGGCCGCGAGGGCAGGGCTGCTGCCTGAGCAAGCGGTCCAATGGCTTCCTTCCGTGGATCAGGTGTCGACCTACGAAAGTGCGCCGCCTGAAGGCGCAGATGCGCTATTTAGGCCCTTCTGGCAGGCCTGGGATATCGTTCACCAGGAATTCGTCGATCAGCCCGTCGATGACGTGGCCATGATGCGGGGGGCCATCCGTGGCGCCCTGGATGCGCTGGGGGACCCGCACACGGCCTACATGGATCCCGAAACATACGTCCAGGCCAATATCCCGCTTCAGGGTAGCTATGAGGGAATCGGCGCCTGGGTGGACACAAATGCTGAGTATCTGACGATCGTTTCCCCCATGCCAGGCTCTCCTGCCGAGAAGGCCGGGCTCCAACCCGGGGATGAGGTCGTGGCTGTGGATGGGGAAGACATGACGGGCATTGATGCCAACCTGGTCATCCGGCGCGTTCTGGGGCCGGCAGGGACGAAGGTGCGGCTGACGATCCGCCGGGAGGGGGAGCCCGACCTCTTCGATGTGGAAATTATTCGGGCCGAGATTGATGTTCCCAGCATCCAAAGCCGGGTGCTCGACGATGAATTGGGCTATATCCAGCTCTTCAGCTTCTCTGGGGAAACCGCCGGTGATCTCCGGTCCGCCATACGCGCGCTGAAGCAGCAAGGTATGCAAGCCTTGATCCTCGATCTCCGCGGGAATGGCGGAGGGTTCCTGCACACCGCCATCGACGTGGCTTCCGAATTCATCCCCGGGGGCACAGTTGTGATCGAGCGATTCGGCGATGGCTCGGAGCAGACCTATGAGGCCAATGGCAAGGGTATGGCCACGGACCTCCCGCTGGTGATCTTGGTAGACGAAGGATCGGCATCGGCCTCGGAAATCGTGGCCGGCGCCATCCAGGATTACGAGCGCGGTCTTTTGATCGGGGAAACCACGTTTGGGAAAGGCTCGGTGCAGAATTGGGTTCCGCTGGATGGTGATGAGGGCGCCGTGCGCGTCACCGTGGCGCGCTGGTATACGCCTTCCGGGAGGCAGATTCAGGATATCGGGTTGGAACCGGACATCCTTGTGGAAGTCGATCCCATGAGCCTCGACCCTGGTGAAGATCCCCAGTTGGCTGCGGCCGAAAACGCTCTGCGAGAAATCTTGCGCGGGAGCTCTCTAGAGGGCTCTTGACGCAGAAAGCTCAGGAGGTTTGCTGAGATGTTTTGGTTGGACCCAACCTATCTTATCCTCATGGCACCTGCCTTCCTGCTTGTCCTTCTGGCCCAATGGTGGGTGAATTCGACTTACAGCAAGTGGAGCCGGGTGCGGAATTCTCTGAACATGCCTGGGGCCGAAGCGGCCCGCCGGCTGCTTCAATACGCGGGCCTAAACGATGTGCGCCTGGAGAACATATCCGCGCGCCTGGGAGACCACTATGACCCTCGCCAGCGTGTATTGCGCCTCTCACCCGGTGTGGCCCAAGAGCCTTCTGTGGCGGCTGTCGCAATCGCCGCCCACGAGATCGGGCATGCCATGCAAGATCATGAGGGCTACCTTCCGCTGCGCTTCCGCTCGGCGCTTGTGCCGGCCGTGAACCTGGGATCCAACCTGGGATGGATCCTCATTCTGATTGGCCTGCTGATGCGCGGAACGCTCGGCACCCAGCTTGCCTGGCTGGGCGTGGCCGCCTTCGCTCTGGGGGCAATCTTCGCGTTCGCCACGCTTCCGGTGGAACTGAACGCCTCCGCGCGGGCCCGTCAGCTTCTGGCTCAGGCAGGCATTGTGCGCGGGCAGGAGGAGCAGGCCGCCGTGGGCCAGGTTCTGCGAGCAGCGGCCTTCACCTATATTGCTGCGCTGGCCGCGGCGCTGCTTCAGCTGCTCTACTACGTGCTGCTGGTGTCAGGCATGAGCGGACGTAGGCGGCGGTAAATCGCCTAACGGCGAGCTCTCTGGCCCGGGCGCAGGATCCAACTGCTCCAAGGAGATCCGGCGATGGAAGATCACACGGCGCAACGCAGCCGATCGAGATGGGCAGCCATTATGGCCACCGCCGTGCTGGCCGCCCTGCTCGGCGGATTGACCGGCGGGGCGCTCGTCTTTGCCTTCATGGACGGCAGGACCCCAGCTGCGAGCCCGCCGGCCGAGGGGATCGAGCCATCGCCCGGCTCCACAGCCATCCCGCAAATCTCGATGACGGTGGAAATCGATTCCGCCGTGCCTCAGGCCGTCAGCCAGGTTGGTCCGGCGGTGGTAACCGTCGTGGCCCACTTGCCACGGCAGATCACCTTCTTCGGCACAACTATTGAGCCCAGCTCCTCTGGATCCGGCGTCATCATCTCCGAAGATGGCTACATCGTGACCAACAATCACGTGGTCGAAAATGCTCAGCGCATCGAGGTCATCCTGGCGGATGGCCGTACCATGCCAGCCGCATTGGTCGGCGTGGATGTCTACGCGGATTTGGCCGTGCTGAAGGCCGAGGGCGAGATGCCCGCCGTCGCCGAATGGGGCAACTCGGATGCATTGAAACCGGGCGAGCCGGTGGTCGCCATCGGCTCGCCTTTGGGGGACTTCACAAATACCGTAACGTTGGGCGTCGTTAGCGCCACGGAACGCGCCATCGAGGTAGAAGAAGGCTTTTTCCTGGAAGGTCTGATCCAGACGGATGCGGCCATCAACCAGGGCAACTCCGGCGGCCCGCTCATCAACCTCGCCGGCCAGATCGTTGGAATCAATACGCTCATCGTGCGCGGCAGCGGCCAAGGCGGCGCTGTGGCTGAGGGATTGGGGTTTGCTATCCCAAGCAACACCGCCAGGGTCATCACAGAACAGCTCGTCGCCAACGGTTACTTCGCCCGCCCATACCTGGGGATCCGTTGGGTGGCCATCACCCCCACCCTGGCACGACGTTATGGATTGCCCGCGCAGCACGGCATCTATATCTCCTACATCCAGCCGCGAGGGCCCGCGGATCGAGCCGGGCTCAAACGAGGCGATATCATCACGGCCATCGAGGGCCAGCCTATCGACGACCAGCATCCCTTCCGGAACGAACTCTTTCATTACCAACCTCAGGATGTGGTCAAACTCACGGTTTTGCGCGGCGAGCGCCATCTCGAGATCGAAGTCCGCCTCGGTACCATGCCCCCACCGGGCTGACCTCCTCAGGGGCGCCCATCTTTGACCAGTCTCCACCCTGATGCTAGAATGCCTGCCTTAGCCTGGAGAATCGGCGGCGGACGATCGTCACACCAGCATCCAGGCCTCGAGCGAGCGCCCCGCTCAGTAGGAGAGGCAGCCATGGTCACAGAGAAGGTGTATGTCATCCTCAACCCCTACGCCAATCGATGGCGAGCCGGACAGCGTAAGCCAGAGATCCTAGAGGCGCTGACGGCGCAAGGCCTCGAAGTCGACATAGTGGAGACGACCGGCGTCGGCCACGCAGCGGAACTGGCGCAGGCGGCCGCGCAGGCGGGCGATGCCTTAGTCGTCGCCGCCGGCGGGGATGGCACCATTGGGGAGGTCGTGAATGGTTTGCATCGAGCCTCCCCTGAGGGTCCCCTGGGCCCATTGGGCATCCTTCCGTTGGGCACTGCGAATGACCTGGTCGTCAACCTCGGATTGCCTGCCACCATTCAGGATGCAGCCTCGGCCATTCGGACCGGGAGGACACGCCGCATCGACCTGGGCCAGGTGAATGAATGGGTTTTCGCCAATAACTCCGCCGTGGGGCTCGAGCCCGTGGTCACGATCTATAACATCCGTATGACCTGGCTGCGCGGCGTGATCCGCTACCTGGTCGCAGCGCTGCGGACCATCGCGGCCGAGCCATCATGGGAGATGAACCTCTCCTGGGATGATGGAAGCTATGACGGCCCTGTGAGCCTGGTCTCCGTAGGCAACTGCCCTATCACGGGTGGCCTGTTCCGCATGGCACCTGCCGCCGAGCCCGATGATGGCAAACTCACATTTGTCCACGCCTACGCCGAGACCAAATGGAGCATGCTGGCCTTACTGCCTCGCGCTATCAGCGGTGAGTACGTTGAGGATCCTCGCGTCCACCAGCATCACACGCGAGAACTTCGCATCCAATGCAATCATCCTTCGCCTCTGCAAGCCGATGGGGAGATTCGCACCGAGGGCGAAACCACTTTCAGCTACCGCGTTCTCCCAGCGAGACTCAATGTCATAACGGCATGATCCACCGGCTGGTCGTAAACGCTGACAACTACGCTCGCGACTCATCTGTCCATCCAGGGATACGCGCTGCACAGCAGGAAGACATTGTCACAACTACGACCACCCTGATGAATGCGACTTAGGCATCCCAGTCTTGCACCTGTCAGGACGCCTGGGAGAGATGAGACACAGACTCCTCGATACCCTCCTTCAGCGGTTCTTCGACCTCCTATACACCGACCTCGCATGGAGCTATGACATCGTTGCCTGGCTGGCTTCGATGGGTCAGTGGAGAACCTGGATCGGCCTCGCCGATATCGGCTGGGGCACTGGACGCCTGCTCGAAATCGGGCATGGACCCGGCCACCTGCTTGCGGACATGGCCAGCCGCGGGTATGCCATCACCGGCCTCGACCCTTCGCCCCAAATGATCCGCATGGCAGGCCGCCGCCTGCGATTTCGTGGTATTGCGGGGCAAATCGTCGGCGGCAGATCCCAGGCACTCCCCTTCGCCTCCAGCACCTTTGCCGGCGTCCTGGTGACCTTTCCCGGGCCTTTCCTCTTTGAGGACGCCTCGCTCAACGAGATCCGGCGAGTGCTCCAGCCTGCCGGTCGCTTCGTCGTGATCGCGCTCGCCCGCATCACAGGCTTGGGTGTGTACGACCGTGCGGCGGCCTGGTTGAACTACGTGACCGGCCAGTCAGGACCGCCTGATCGGCGCTGGCTCGACAGACTGGCACGCCATGGCTTTGAAGCTTCACAGGAAGAAGTCGAGTTGCCGCGCGCGCTCGTGCTCCGGCTAATGGCGACGAAAGCCCCGGGGTAACCCGCGTTCACAGAATGATGGAACCCTGACTGCTGCCGGACGGAGGTTGGAAGGGTACAATACAAGATCGATCGTATGGCGGAGGGCGCAGGTTGTGAGGCTGGCGCAAGAGGGCGATCTGGCCATGTTGCTCGGCCGGGGTCGCAGACGGGCGATCTTCAAGCTTGAGGCGGGCAAGTCCTACCACACCCATCACGGCATCATCGAGCATGCCGAACTGATCGGCGCCCGCTGGGGCTCCATCGTCGAAACTCATCTTGGCACCCCCTTCATCCTGCTGGAGCCCTCCTTGCACGACTTGCTCCTGCATATCCGCCGCAAATCGCAGATCATCTTCCCAAAGGACATCGGCTACATCTTGCTCCAGCTTTCAGTTGGACCCGGGAAGCGTGTGCTTGAGGGCGGAACCGGCTCCGGCGCGCTGACCACAGCATTAGC
>Ga0190360_1000045_pt1 | contig 60645 bp, 49 predicted proteins | sample 48721834_MG_FD_161271 | JGI IMG/M metagenome (GOLD analysis project Ga0190360, IMG submission 161271) | Hydrothermal vent microbial mat bacterial communities from Southern Trench, Guaymas Basin, Mexico - 4872-18-3-4_MG | ecosystem: Environmental > Aquatic > Marine > Hydrothermal vents >...
AAATCATTCTAACACCACAAAAAGTCTTATCATCAAGACCCAATCCGCGTGCCCCGCCTGCATAGAGACTATAATTAAAATTATAATACTTGTTATTGAGCTTCTATTTTAAGTCATAAGAAAGGAGTTTATGATGAGATGGATTACTCTATTTGCAGGGTGTATGTTTATGCTCTCTTTGAGTACAGGCGTGGCTGCTCAAAAAAAGAAGGACAGTGATATAAAAAAGGCCTTATCAGAGCTCGATTCGCTAAGGAACTGCTATCTGAAAAAATTGAAGGATCTGGACAGCAGAATCTCTGCCATAGAGAAGGCGAGAAAGGAAGAGAAGGAGAAGGCAGAAATGGAGGCACTTCTCAATGCTGCAAGCGATCTCTCGAGGACAAAGAAAAAAGAGGAAGCTACGATTTCGAGAGTCTTCAGAGGAGGGCAGAGACAGCTTCAGGCGCTGAATCCCAACATTAGTATGACTGGTGACTTTTTTGGAAGTGTATCCTCAGGGAAAAGTGATGTCATAGTAAATGATGGCGATTTCACAGATGGACGGAATATGTTTTATATGAGGGAGGCAGAATTTCATATCATTGCTCCACTCGATCCATTTACAAGAGGTAAGTTTTTTCTTGGCATACCGGGAGTAGGAGAATATCCCTTAAGTTTTATGATAGGAGAGGCCTATATGGAATGGCTCAATCTTCCGGCCAATATGAACTTGAAGATTGGACTGTTTAATACACAGTTTGGAATATTGAACAGATGGCACGATCACGGTCTTCCTCAGGTTGACCGTCCAAGGGTGCTGACCAATCTTTTTTCTAAGAATAATTTTGCAGGGATAGGTGTTGGAGCAAACTTTTTGCTTCCCAGGCTGTGGGCCCATGTCAACGAACTCGATATAGAGATAGTTACAGGCGGAGATGGAGTGAGTTTTGATGATGCTAATGATAATGTCATATTTGTTACACATCTGAAGAACTATTATGACCTTTCGAGAGATGCCTATATAGAGATTGGATTTTCAGGTGCAAATGGATATAACGATAAAAAGGCAGGGTACAGAACGACCCTTGTGGGGTTGGATATTACCTATAAATGGGCTCCTGTTGACAGGGCTCACTATCGTACTGTAGAGTTCAGAAACGAATTTTTTTACAGCCACAGAAACAGAAAGGATGGAGCAATCGATAGATTTGGTTTCTATTCATACATCTCCAATAAACTCGGGCGCAGGTTCTGGATAGGTATCAGAGCGGGTTATTCGGAGTTGCCAACTGTTGTTAATAAGGAGTATGAATGGGATATAACTCCCTATGTCGATTTCTGGCAGTCAGAATTTGTCATGATGAGGTTCCAGTACAGCTATACTTACCGCAGTTATGAAGAGAATGATCATACATTCTTTATTCAGACGGTCTGGTCAATGGGACCCCATAAGCATGAAGCATATTGATCAATAATCTATATAGTATTTTTTATTATATGAATTAAAAGAGGAGTGGACAATGAATAAGAGTAAATTGATTTTCGTTTTGGCAGTAGTTTTTACATTTACAATGATATCTGCACAGGAAGGCAAACTCTATGTTGTTACTACATTTTCAGATTATGCTTCGATTGTAAAGGAGATTGGCGGAGATTATGTCACTGTTGATCACCTGTCACACGGCGATCAGGATCCCCATTTTGTGCCTCCAAAGCCGAGTCTTGCAATAAAGCTTAAAAAGGCAGATCTTTTTATAACAACAGGACTGGATTTAGAGCTCTGGGCAACAACACTGCTCGACAAGGCGCGAAACAAGAAGATCATGGATGGGGCGATTGGATATGTTACCGTATATCCTGGTATCGAGCTTTTGCAAAAACCAACGACTGCTCTGAGCAGGACAGAGGGAGATATTCATGTTTATGGAAATCCTCACATTCATACCAGCCCCAGAAACTGGATTCCTATTTCAGAGAATATCCTGATTGGATTGAAAAAGGTAGATCCGGATCATGCATCATATTATGAAGAGAGACAGAAAAGGTTTGTAGACCGTGTTTACAGGGCAATGTTTGGCGATGAACTCGTTGATTTAATAGGCGGGCAGCAGCTGATGGATCTTGTTAAGGCAGGCACATTCTTTGATTTTATTGAAAGGGAATTTAGAGGCGAGAAGCTGGTAAAAAGACTCGGTGGATGGATGAAAAAGGCCATGCCGCTGCACGGTAAGGAGGTCATTGCCTATCATAAAAACTGGGCCTATTTTGCTCATGACTTTGGGATGAAGGTTCTTGGATACATTGAACCAAAACCAGGCATTCCTCCCACACCAAAGCATGTTGAAAAGATGATTAAACTCATTAAAGATAGTGGGATTGATGTCATGCTGGTGGCAGACTATTTTGAGAAGAGAAAACCGACCACTATTGCCCAGAAGACAGGAATTATGGCACTTTTTCTTCCACTTTCTGTTGGCGGAAATCCAGAGGTTTCAGATAATTTTAAACTGATGGATTATTGGATCGATCACATAGTAGAGGCTGTTTCAGAATAGAATTACTCAATTTTAGGAGAATCTTATGTGGGAGACGTTTAATTTTTTATCGATTCAAATAGTACTGCTTGCTGTAGTAACATCAGTACATACATATCTGGGGCTGCATGTAATCAGAAGAGGTATTGTATTCAGTGATCTTGCACTGGATCAGCTTGCTGCACTGGGCATTATAATTGGTATTGGATTGGGAATAGGAGGAGGATCGACTTATTCCTACTTTGTCTCATTTGTTGCAGTGCTTATAGGTTCGGTACTTCTTGCATTTGTTAAGCCGAAATCAGAGCGAGTTCCGCATGAGGCTGTAATCGGCATAATATATGGATTGGCCCTTGTCAGCTCTTTCATGGTAGCAGATAAATTTAGTGGAGGCTCTTCATATGTAACCCAGACTCAGTCGGGATGTATGCTCTGGGTAAACTGGCCGCTTGTTGTGGTTACAGTTTTTGTTTATATTCTTCTTGGGATCTTTCACTATAAATATCGTCATAAATTTATCACAATAACCGAAAAACCAGGAACAATACCAAATGAGAATTTGTGGGACCTTTTCTTTTTCATCTCGCTTGGTATTATAACCGTGTTAATAGTTCCTATTGCTGGAGTGCTTTTAGCATATGGATTCTTGATGATACCGGCATCTATTGCAGCACTGTTTACTAAGGGATGGGGCGATGCACTGAGGATCGGTTGGATTGTTGGTTTTGTTGCTTCAATGGTAGGCCTGTTTTCATCATATTTTTTCCGGCTGCCATATGGGCCCACTCTGGTACTTTCTCTGGGCCTGTTTTTTATTTTTGCTCTCATCATACGGATCGGATTGAACAGAAAAGCATACAGTACTAATAACTGAAAGGAAGAAAAATGGAAGTAATTGGATTTTTATTTCCTCCATTTGTGGCATGTGCGGTCATGATAGGAATATTTGGTTATTTAGGCATTCATGTGCTTGAAAGGGAGATTGTGTTTATTGATATTGCTTTGGCCCAGGTTGCAGCAGTTGGTACTGTACTGGTTTTTACCCTGTGGAGGATCGAGGATACCAGCATAATTGCATATTTTTCAGCATTTGGATTTACCATACTGGCAGCATTTTTCTATTCACAAATAATAAAGCGAGTTACACAGATAACCCAGGAAGCAATTATCGGTGTATCGTATGCCGTCTCTGCAGCACTTGCTCTTTTTCTACTCGCTCTTGCTGCAGGAGGGGATGTACATTTAGAGCATATGCTGACAGGAAGCATATTATGGGCAAAATGGCATGATATTTTAATATGTACATCTGTGTATTTGATCGTGGGTCTTTTTCATTATATTTTTAGAAATAAATTTACAACACTTTCTAAAGATTATCGAAGGACGATTGAGAAGGATTCCAGAGCAGCATGGTGGGATTTTCTATTTTATGTATCTATGGGATTGGTTATAACAATTTCAGTCAGAATAGGTGGTGTTTTAGCCATATTTTCATTCTTGATCATACCGACTACATTTGCCGCAATTTTCACTTCGAGCTGGTTTAAAAGGATGTTGCTAGCCTGGCTTCTGGGAATTTCTGCATCTATTGTGGGACTGGCATTTTCCTATTCACTGGATTTTTCATGCGGTCCTTCGGTTGTTAGCTTTATGGGACTCGCTTTGATTGTTGCGGCTATAGTAAAAAGGTCACGTCGTGTTGCAGAGAGGGGAAAGGAGTAGATGAAATTAAAATTTAGAAAAATCAAAGAGAGATAAACAATATTTTTAAGCTCTGCAGGGGCTCTTGCCCCTGCGATTTTGAATTGTATTAATCTCACAATAATGATAAAATGTTGATACCATTCCAGTCTTGATCTGTATGACAATATCCAAAACTGCTGAAAAGATATGCCTCGAGTTGCTCTACAAGTACCCAATGGGGCTGAATTGGGTACTTGTGTATATACGCTGATTTTCTCCGAAGAAATGTTTCCCTATATACTGCCCCAGATCCGAGTCGTTCTGTCAGAATCTGTGAAATGACCTTTTGATATGATTTGGTGGAATAAAATTTTTTTAATAACAAATCTGCATCTTCTTGTATAATTTGCAGCTTGACAATAAATAATAGTACAAATAACAGATCGTTTTATAAAAATATGTTTCCAATCGATAGCAGTAGTTGTAAAATAATAGGTGTCACTATTATTATACAATTGAATGTAGTCTCTTGTACCCATTTGATTGTTTCTTGTTTAGCGCAGGGGCAAGAGCCCCTGCGGATCAATAAAATTTAGAAAAATCAAAGAGAGATAAACAATATTTATAGGGCATAGTTTCAGCACCGAAGTTCGGTTAATTTGAAATTATTGCAGTCGCTATCATATTATACCGACAATGGTTTTCTTTATCCATCCAACCTTTCCATCTGCAAGAACAATCTCAATCCATTCGTCAGACTCCTGGTCGATTCGAACCTTTGTTCCTTCATGTAGGGAAAAGACATCGATTCCATCCTCGCTGGGTGAGCCCTTGACATCCACCTTGTCCACTAGTATTACCGCCTCTTTTTTATTCTTCTCTGTGAGAGTCTGACCAATTATCCCAACAGAAAATAGCAGAAATATTGAACCCAGCACCATACTGGTTCTTAAGCTGAAGAGCCGAATAAATCTTTTTCTTGATAGTGTCCATATTATAAGAAACAGGAAGGCTGCTGTATAGAATCCTGCTGCTGTCCAGATCATGAATGATAGAGGAAAGAGATAAATAATGGTTCTTATTAGTTTAAACAAAAAGAATTCGGGCAGGGGTTTAATCCTGTCCACTGCTTTTAATCTGGCAAGTTGGAGGTTTGCATTCAAATCTTTATTGCCTGGTATGAGTTTTTTCGCCTTTTCATAAAACAGGATTGATCTGCCAATGTCGTTTAGCTTATAGTAGCAGTTGCCTATATTGAAGTATAGCTCTCCGCTTTCATAACCCATATCAAGAATTTTTAAATAGCTTTCGAGCGACTCCTTATATTTTCCATTCTTATATGATTCATTGCCCTTGTTAAAAAGATCGATCTTTTCATCGCCAAAGCAACAGTAGGATGCTGTTATTGCAAAGATGGCTATTAAAAAATATATATTCCCTTTCATGACGATAAATCCCTGTTTTGTTTTGCCAGATGCCGATCCATAATGACAAGGCACTCTTCTGCCTCTTTTAAAAATTTCTTCATCTCATCTATGGTCGATCCTGTGGGCGAGAATCGCTTCATATCACAAATATCGAGACATTTAAAGAATCGATTCAGTACTTCTTCGCTTACACCCTTTTTAGTCAACATATTTTTTACTTCATCCCTTATTATTCCTGCCTCTTCTATATTGAGTTTGTCTCCGATATAGCCGAGAAGAGCCTTTCCTACCTCTGCATAAAATTCTTTTTGACTCTCAACGTTGAGTAGAGAGCGAGCCATGGAGAGTCTTTTCCTTGCAAATTTTCCTGCCCTCCTGTTTCTGGCATAGGCAATGTCTCCTCTCAGCCGATCCTGATGTTTTCTTATAGAAACTGCAGCAAATAGCAGGATTAGAGGTGAAATAAAGATTATGATAAGAGTATAAGATTTAAAGATTCCCTCACCGATTTTCCGAAATGATGGGGGTTCTGTCATGATAAATCGGATCTCCTTTCCGACCAGCTCCACCTCTTCTTTTGATGTTATTTGCGGGATTGGTGTTGATATCTCTCTTCCCTTTTGCACGCGAATTGTTATTGGATCTGTTCTAAGTGTTTTATATGTTTTTGATGAAGGGTCAAAGAAAGTAAATGTCACAGGCTGAATCTTCTGGGTGCCAGCAGCTCTGGGGATTAAAACGTATTCGTATGTTCTTGTTCCAGAAATTGAATTTCCCTTTCTTTCAATCTTTTCTGAAACCTCGGGTGGGTAGGCTTCAAGATCATGTGAAAAGGATATTTCAGGTTCTGGGAGTGAGCGTATGTTACCAGTTCCTGAAATTGTTAATGTGTATGTTATTGCTTCATTTGTCTTGACATCTGCTTTATCTACAAATGAAGATATTTTATAGTCACCCACAACGCCCTTGAAATCTTTCGGCTTTCCATTCTCTGGAAGTGGGATAACATTTATTATAACAGGCTCAGAGCTTATATTTTTTTGGATTGTTCTTCCAAATGGATCACTGAAAAAATCGTCATTAAAGAAATCGTCGAACATGCTCCGTCTTTTCCTTACCCTTATTCTGCACTGAAGAACGAGAGGCTCGATTACCTTTTTCCCCGGAGTCATCGGGAAGAGGGCCATTTTTTTAATTGTTGCTACAGTATAGCGTTTTCCGTCAACTATCTCTGTGTGAGTGGGGATTTGCTGCCCCATTGGGAATTCTTCTTTCCAGAATCCAGTAGTAGCTGGAAGTTTTGTGAATCCCACAGGAGTCATGTTTACACGGGTATATATTTTATATGTTACTATTACAGGCTCGTTTTGATAAACTTTTTTCTTATTAACAACGGTCTTTATAAATATATCTTCATTGGAGATGTCTGACTGTCCCTGTTGAACATTTCTCTGAGATTGAGCCGATTGTCGTGGTTTTGATGACGATTTAGTAATCTCGATCGGGATTGGGTCTGTTTGATATGTTTTATTTTTAACTTTTATTTTTACGGGGCCAATCGTAAACTTACCTATCTTTGTTGCCTGAAAATAGTAATTTATTGTTTTTGATATAGATGTAACACCATTTATTATCTGAAAATTTTGTGATGAGCCACTTCCAAGAAAAGCGGCAAACTCATTCATGTCTGGAAGCTGTGGAGTAGAAGCCCTGCCTGCTTCATTGCCCGATAGCTCAACATTTAGAATAAACTGTTCATTGATTCCGATCACACTCCTGTCGACCCATGCCTTTATTTGAAAATCCTCTGCCGCTTGGACCGCAGAAATGGACGTTACTGTTAATGCAAACAGAAAGATTTTTCCCCTTATTCTCATCTTATTCTCTATTACCAATCTTTTAAAACCCTAATTTTTCCGCCTGCACGGGCGAGTTTTTTCTTCATCTTCTTCTGATTTTCTTTTAATGCATTCAGAAGGTTTTCGGCCTCCTCCTTAGACATCTCTTTCCTCTTTTGTTCTGCACTTCTTTGCTCTTGCTTCTGATCGTTTTGTTCTTTGTTTTGATCCTGCCTCTTGTTGTCAGGTCTGTTTTTTTTATCACTCTCCTCTCTTTGTTGTTTTTGCTGGTTCTGCTGCTGTTGTTGCTTTTTAGGGTTTTGTTTTAGCTTGTTTCGAACAAATTCAAGATTGTATTTTGCATCCTGATCGTCTGGATTAAGTTTCAGAGCCTGCTGATAGGCAATTATGCTCTCTGGAAGCTTTCCCGCGCGATAGAGAGTGTTTCCGATATTATAATAGGCCTTGGATTGCAGCATTGGATCCCTTGAGTCCAGTGCCTTCTGATATGCCTTTAGTGCCTTCTCATAGCTTTTCTTTTTGTATAGCACGTCTCCCATGTTAAACTGGATCAGTGGTGATGTCGGATCTTCCAGCAGAGCATCCTGATATTTATTTATGGCCCGATCATACTTCTGTTCGTGAAAGAGTTTGTTGGCCTCTGCTACCTTTTTGTGAACAGACTGAGCATTCAGGACCAGAGGTAGGATAAAAATGAATGTAAATAATAGAGCAGATTTCCCTTCACTCTTCTTCATCTTTACACGAACCGTCCTTTCCATTCCTTCTTTATCCTTCTTCGTTCTGGGATCAAATACTCCAAAATAAGAAGAAAAATTGAAAATCCAAGTAGTATCTGGAATCGGTCCTCAAATTGAGCATACTGCTTTGACCGCAGTTTTTTCTTTTCCATCTTAAATATTTCATCATATATCTTACTTAGTTCAACCTCCCCAGGCGTTGCCCTGTAGTATTTGCCCCCTGTCTCAAGAGCTATTTTCTCCAATGTGAGCTCGTCCAGTTTTGTCATCACTACTTTGCCATTTCTGTCCTTTTTGTATCCTGTCCTGTTTCCTCTCGAATCGTATACCGGAATTGGAACTCCCTGGAGGGATCCGATCCCGACACAGTAGATTACTATTCCCTCCTTAGATGCAATCTTGGCCGTCTCGACAGGTTTTCCAACGTGATCTTCCCCGTCTGTTATTAGAATCAATACCTTATGTTTTCGCTCCTTTTGATCAAAACTCTCTATTGCTTTTTCAATTGCCCCTGCAATTGCGGTTCCTGGAACTGGTATTATATCTGGTTCCATGGTATCGAGAAACATCTTGGCTGCACCATAGTCAAGGGTGAGCGGACACTGTACGAATGGTTTTCCTGCAAATGCAATGAGGCCCACCCTGTCTCCCTTAAGGTTGTCTATGAATGTTGCTATTTCATGCTTTGCCTTGGCCAGTCGATTTGGTTTAATATCCTCTGCCAACATGGAAAGCGATACATCGAGTGCAATCATTATATCCTGACCCTCTCTGCTCACTGTTCTCAGCTTTGTACCTATCTGAGGACGTGCAAGGGAGAGTATGAGAGACAGTATTGCAGAAGTCATTATTACTGTTTTCCATATCTGCCGTTTTTTGCTTACAGATCGTGTAAGGTGTTTCATAAGATCGGAATTCCCGAAGCGCTTTATTGCTTTGCGCTTCTGACTGAAGCTATAGATGAAAAAAATGATCAGACATGGAATCAGAATTAAAAGATAGAGAAGATTTTGAAACCCAAACCTGAACATTCTTCTCTACTGTCCTCCTATGGAATTTTTCTTAGTGTTGTATTGGCCAGAACAATCTCTGCCATAATGAATAAAAAGGCGATACCTGCGAAATAGTAGAAGAGTTCCGAATACCTTGTGTACTCCTTCACCTTAATTTTTGTCTTTTCCATTTTGTCGATTTCTCTATATATGTCTGAGAGTCTCTTCCTGTTTGTTGCTCTGAAGTATTTACCACCTGTCATTTCTGCTATCTTCTTGAGCGTACTTTCATCAATATCGACCGGAACAGGAACATACCTTTTTCCGAATATTGGATCATTGACGGGGTACATGGCCGATCCCTTTGTTCCTGCACCTATGGTATATACCCTGATGTCAAAGGCCTGAGCTGCCTGAGCAGCCGTAATAGGATCGATCTCACCTGTGTTGTTTCGTCCGTCTGTAAGAAGGATTATTAGCTTGGATTTGGCCTGACTGCTGCGAAGACGGTTCACTGCTGTGGCAAGACCCATTCCAATTGCTGTGCCATCCTCGATAATTCCCACCTTGATCTTTTCAAGAAAATTGAGCAGAATTCCATAGTCGAGAGTCAGTGGACACTGTGTGTAGGCCTCACCGGCAAATACAACCATGCCTATCCTGTCGCTTTTTCTTCTCTTTATAAATTCTGATGCTACGGCCTTCACAGCCTCTACCCTGTTTGGTTTAATATCCTCTGCGAGCATGGAGCTCGATATATCTATTGCCAGTATTATGTCTACTCCTTGCGTGATAACTTCTTCGCCCTTGATTCCCGACTGGGGTCTTGCAAAGGCGATTATGAGAAGAGTGAGAACAAATATTCGAATAATAAATAGAAGATGTCTCGGTCTTGTTGAGGAGATTGTGCTTATTTGTTTGAGAATTCCAAGATTGGAATAGCGTATTGTGCCTCCTCTTCTCAATTTTTTTAGATATAGATATATAAGAAGAGGAATCAGAATTAGCAGAATTAAAAATTGTGGATTTGCAAATCTAAAAAACATCGGCCTGGCTCTTATTTTATTTGTTCTGTATTTTCATTCCTAACTTCTGGCTCCAATGTTGTAACCTTTTCCTCCTCGCTTGTAACTGCTTCTGCCCGTTCTTTATTTGCCTCGTTCTGCTGAGTTTCCAGTACTACTTTTGTTCTGTTGATAATCTCGTATGCAAGATTTAAAACCTCTTCATTCTCTTCATCCGATGGTTTTAATTTGGCAAATTTAACAAGGTCGCACCTGTTCAGGAACTGTTCAAAAAGCCGTAACTCTTCACTATTTACATCCTCTCTGGAGAGGCGTAGAAGTACCTCTGTAGTTGTCATTTCCATTGCCGTTATGAAGTATCTGCCTTCAATGTATCTTCTGATTATTTCCGATATTCGAATGTAGTACTTTTTTATCTCCCCATCTTGCAGTAGATTTGAATTTTTCAGATTATTCAGCTCCTCTAGAGCAGTCTCATGGGGCGGCCTGGGAGGAGTAAACCGCTGTGCAAGAGGCACCTTACCGCTCTTTTTTCTTCTGTAAATAATAAACAGCACAATTCCAGTACTGATCAGCAGGACTGTTAATATTATCCACCGCAGTGTTGACCACAGATCTGCAGGAATATTGACCGGTGGTTTTATGTCGCGAATATCACCCTCTTTGCTTGGCTTGACGCTCTCTACCACAATTTTTATCTTTTCTGTCTGAAGATAGTATGAAGTAGTATCTTGTGGCAGAGTATACTTTACGGTCAATGGCGGAATTTCGAACTCACCAGTAAAAAATGTTGAGATGATATAATCCCATCTAGATATTATTCTCTCCTTTTGTTTCTTTGGTTCATGTACCCTGTAGTCTCTGATCTCGAATTGTCCCAGATTTGCGCCCATCCCAGGCATCTCGACTCTTACATCTTTATCGTGCTCTACTATTATAGAGTAGGTTATAAGATCTCCGATTGTTATTCGAGATTTATCAACGTTTGATGTGATCGTTATTGGCGACTTATTTGCATAAGCTGTGGCCACGATCATCAGGATGACCGCAACCAGATAAATGATTTTAATCGATTTAGGCTTCATAATCAAAAACTTACCGGTTATTTTATCAGGTCCTCATAGATCTTTACATTCTCTGCATTCATCATTCTCTCAAGCAGTCTTTCGAGCGCATTCTTCTGTTTTTCTTTCATCAGGTCTCTAACAACATCTTCTCTTACTTCACTGAACGGTTTTTGTCTCTTTATTTTACCCTTTTCATCCTTTTCAACATATTTTTCCATGTTTGCCTTGTAGTAGAGTTCTACTTCATCAGGAGTAATCTTAAGCTCAGGAGATATCTCCTGTTCAAGATATTTCTGAACCATAAGCTGTTTTTTTGCCTGGAATGTTCCCTCTATAACATCCTTATCTCTGTCCAAACCCTTTCGCTTTGCAGCGTCGTAGAAAAGCTCTGTTGCGATGTAGTTTTTTAAAAATTCAATCTTTGATTTTCTGTCTTTGAATTGGGATTGAAGGTATTCTGGCAGTCGACTTATGTAGTATTTCAGATCTCCAGATGTTATTTTGCGTTCACCTATCCTTGCAATAACTTCTCCAGGACGTGAACCCTTCTCTGCATGCGAGTCGAGACGGATTGTTTCATCCATAGCCTGTTTGGCATCTGCGGTTCGCTGTAGTCTCTCTAGACACTCGACTATTTTCTTGTTGACACTTTCGATTAATTCTGATTCTGGAAATAGATATTTTACTTTGAGATAATAGGACATGGCGTTTTCATAATCATGGAGTCTGTCAAAATAGATGTTGCCGATAATGAAGTTGATGTTTGCTCTCTGTTTTTTGCTGACGGGAAATTGATCCAGATAACGCTGATACTCTCTTATTGCCTGAGTATGAAGTTCTCTGTTATAGAGGGCATTCGCATAGCTTCTGATTCTGTCCGCATCCACTTGTGATTTTTGAGGATTCGAACAGAGAGAAAATATTAGCAGCAATGATAGAATCGTACAGAGAATTGAAATGTTCAGGTTTTTCATGTTCCACCCTCTAAATTTTTTCATGACTGCGATTATCTAAACCTCTTTGCCCTGGTTCTGAAAAATTTCATTAGAGGTTCAAAATAGGATTCATCAGTATGAATTATTATAGAGTCGACGTTCATCGATTTGAATAGTTTCTCTCTGTTTATCAATGCTTCTGATGTTCTTACATTGAATTCCTTTCGTATTTGCCTGTCTGATGTGTTTATCAGTATTGTCTCGCCTGTCTCGGCATCCTCGAGTTCCACATATCCGATAGCGGGCAGCTCTATTTCTCTTGGATCGACTATGTTTATAGCAACTATATCGTGCTTCTTATTTGCAATCCTGAGTGCATTCTCGTAATCTTCAGATATGAAATCTGAAACAAGAAACACAACGCTTCTTCTCTTAATTACTCTGTTGAAATACTCGAGTGCTTCACCTATGTCTGTTTTTTTCTTCTCAGGCTGAAAATAGAGAAGCTCCCGCAGCACCCTTAGAACATGGGTCCTTCCTTTTCTTGGTGGGATAAACTTTTCGACCTTGTCTGTAAATATTATCAATCCTACCTTATCATTGTTTTTTATGGCAGAGAATGCAAGTAGGGCACAGATTTCGACTCCTATTTCTCCCTTCATCCTCTCGAATGTTCCGAATTCTCCAGATGAGCTGGCATCAACGAGTAGCATCACTGTTAGCTCACGCTCTTCATCAAAGACCTTAACATAGGGATGTCCATATCTTGCTGTAACGTTCCAGTCTATTGTGCGGATGTCGTCTCCAATTTGATACTCCCTTACCTCAGAAAATTCCATTCCCCTTCCTTTAAATACAGAGTGGTACTCACCTGAGAAGACGTCGTTTACAAGACTCCTTGTTGTGATTTCGAGACGTTTGACCTTTTTAAGAACCTCTTTTGGAATCATCGTTATTCCTGTTGTTCTGTTATGGAACCTCAATTCTGTTGAGTACTTTTCTTACAACATCCTCTGATGTAACCTCTTCTGCTTCGGCCTCATATGTTACTATAATCCTGTGCCTGAGGATGTCCATCCCGATTGCCCTTACATCTTCTGGTGTCACATAGCCCCTCTTTCTCAAGAATGCATGGGCCTTGGCTGCCTTTGACAGATAGATCGATGCTCTTGGAGATGCGCCATATGCGATTAGTTCCACGAGGTCTTCGAGTCCATACTCTTTTGGTTTTCGTGTTGCAAATACGATGTCAACAATGTATTGCTGAATCTTTGGATCTATGTAAATTTCTTCAACAACCGATCTGGCATTAATTATCTCCTTTGGCCCGATTACAGGGTCTGCCTTTGGTTCAGGGCCTACTGACATGCGGCGCATGATCTCGAGTTCCTCTTCTGGTGTCGGATAATCGATTGAGAGTTTAAGCATGAAGCGGTCGACCTGGGCTTCGGGTAGGGGATAGGTTCCTTCCTGTTCTATCGGGTTCTGAGTGGCGAGAACGAGAAATGGATCCTCAAGGGCAAATGTATTGTCTCCTATCGTAACTGTTCGTTCCTGCATTGCCTCAAGCAGTGCCGACTGTACCTTAGCAGGTGATCGGTTTATTTCGTCGGCAAGAATTATGTTCGAGAAAATTGGGCCTTTTTTGGTCTGGAACTTTCCGTTCTTTTGATCATATATCAGCGTTCCTATAAGATCTGCTGGAAGGAGATCAGGAGTGAACTGGATGCGCTGAAATTTTGTCTGAATTGCATCTGAGAGTGTCCTGACAGTCATTGTTTTTGCCAGACCTGGAACACCCTCGAGCAGCACGTGTCCGTTGGAAAGAAGCCCTATAAGTAGCCTTTCGATCATGTACTTTTGACCGACTATTACCTTACCAATTTCATCGATTAGCCTGTCGATAAATATACTCTCTTTCTGTATTTTTTTGTGGATGGCCTCAATCTTGGTGTCCATTGAACCTCCTTTCAAGTTCTTGATGAGCGCTTTTTTTAAATATCTTCAATATCTTTTTCCCTTTTGATATTTGCTGTTCTGCTCTCTGCCTTTCCTCAATCATCTTTGACAGATTCGATTCAAGAATGGTTTCGACCGTTGTGTAGCCATCTTCTAATTCTGATTGTGTTGCATCATGGCCTGAGAATTTAACAACATCTGCAGTTGTAAAGAGTTTTTCGCATTTCCTTCTTGTGTTCTCATCCAGATCAGTTTCTTCCAGTTTTTTTAACAGCTGCTGAGTTGTAAGCTGTGTTGCCGATATTCCAAATTTTTCGGAAAGATATCTTCTGAAGAGTCTTGATAATACACCAAAGGCCTCATCTGTTTTCTTTGCCTTAAGATCAACGCTCTTTTTTAGTTCCTCCAGATAAATTTCTTCTATGATTCTCTGAGGCTGGGGAGCGATCTTCCCTTCTGATCTTTTTTTAATTATAAATAGAGATATGATGACGATAGTTATCAGAACCCCCAAGAATAGAAATAGTATCCACAGATTACTCTTATGCACATTTTCAGGGACTGGATCAACAACTTCGACAGAAAGTCTCTCTGTTTTGAGTGTGTAGGTTTTGTCTGTTTTTCTGTCCTTGTATGTAAGAAGAACCTCTTCTATATAGGCCATTCCCAGGGAGTGTGGCTTAAGTTTATAGCTAATCTCCCTTTCTGCCTTTTGACTACCCGATGTTCCTGTCACTCTGTTTGATACAGAGGTTCCTGTTATTTCGCAGTTTGATAATATTGGCTCCTCGATCTTAACGATTTCAATTCTGTTCTGGTCTCCTTCCCACAATACCTTTACTGATAGTGAGAATGTACGGTTTAATGGTACAGATTTGTGAGATATTTCTGCAGATAGAGTTACTCTTATATTTTCTGATGAGTCTGGAATAGAATATGTTTGTCCTGAAAGTATGGCTGAGAAAAGTATTGTTAAAAGGATGGGTTTGACTATACTATGTTTCATATACCTCCCCATATTTTATATTTTTTCATACTTTTCAGTTTAATAAAAGTTCCACTGACCAGAAAGATTAATTTTTACCTTCTAAATTTTTCAGCTCCGGGATATCATTTATGTCTCTCCCAAGATATTTCAACTCCCATCTTACTGATGGAACAAGTTCATGATCGGGATACTTTTCGAGAAATCTCTTATATGCCCTGCGTGCCATGGTTGTGTCGCCGATTGTGTTGGCATAAATGTATCCTATCATGAATTGAGATTGAGGAGCTGATCTACTTTCAGGATATTCATCGACGATTCGTTTGAATAGAGAGATTGCCTTTGAGAATTTTTTTAGGCCGCCGGTGTAGACAATGGCCGCTCTGTATAGGGCAGAATCTGCTAATGGACTCTCAGGATGAAGGGAGGCAACTTTTTCATAAATTTCGGCCGCCTTTGAGAATTTCTCCTCTGACTCTAATTTTTCAGCCCTGTTCATGAGCTGTTCATCTGAGAGTTTTAAGCATCCTGTAATTGATATGATAATGACTGTCACTGCAAATGATACTGTTATTAGGCTCCTCATCGATTACTCTCCTTATTAAGTAAACATCAATGTTTTAACCGGTTAGTTTAATTAGTCTTAGGAATAAAATCAAGGCTATTTTCTTTGAATATGATTTTGATATTATCTCCAGTTTTTATCTGGCCGCTCAATATTCTTTTTGCAAGTTCATTTGTAATCATCTTCTGAAGGGAACGTTTGAGAGGCCGTGCACCAAAGGCAGGATCATATCCTGTTTTCGCTAGATAGGCCCTGGCCTCCTCGGTAAGTTCGATATTAACCCCCTGTTTCTTTGCCTTTTCCGCTATCTTTTTAAACTGAAGAGATACTATTTGTTCTATCTCTTTCATTCCTAATGGATGAAATACGATGATCTCGTCGATTCTGTTTAGGAGTTCGGGTCTTAAGGTTTTTTTAAGCTGGCTGTTTACTTCGTTTTTAATTTCCTGATATATGCGTTCTCTATTTTCATCTGTTATATTTTGAGACCGTTCCATTATGAAGGGTGCACCGATATTGGATGTCATAATAATAATAGTATTCTTAAAATTGACTTTTCTTCCCTGATTGTCTGTAAGCTGACCGTCATCCAGTATCTGTAGTAGAATGTTGAATACTTCAGGATGGGCCTTTTCGATTTCATCTAAGAGTACTACCGAGTATGGCCGTCTTCTTACCGCTTCTGTGAGCTGGCCCCCCTCCTCATATCCTACATAACCAGGAGGTGCACCAATGAGGCGAGAAACAGAGTGTCGTTCCATATACTCTGACATATCGATTCTTATCATTGCATGTTCATCATCAAATAGAAATTCTGCTAGAGCCCTTGCAAGTTCGGTTTTACCGACACCTGTTGTTCCAAGAAAGATGAATGAACCAATGGGGCGAGCCTCTTCTTGAAGACCTGCTCTTGCCCTTCGAATCGCATCTGCAACAGCCCGAACCGCCTCATCTTGGCCCACGATTCTCTGTCTGATGCGTTCTTCCATGTGTATTAGTTTTTCTCGCTCGCTTTCCATCATTCTCGACACAGGGATCCCTGTCCATCTTGAGACGATTTCTGCAACATCTTCTTCTTCAACTTCCTCTTTAAGCATCTTTCGATCCTTCTGAAGTTCTACGAGTTTTGCATTGACCTCGTTGAGCTCTTTCTCGAGTTCCGGAAGTTTCCCGTACTTTAACTCTGCTGCCTTTGAAAGATCGCCGTCTCTTTCTGCCTTTGCAGATTCTGTCTTAACATTTTCTATCTCTTCTTTTAATTTTCTAATGCGCGAGATTGTCTCCTTTTCCATCTGCCAGTGAGCCCTGAGCTCGTCTGCTTTTTCTTTTAGATTCGAGAGTTCCTCTTTAATTTTCCTGAGCCGTTCTTTTGAGCCTGGATCTTTTTCCTTTTTCATGGCCTCTCGTTCAATCTCAAGCTGTTTTATTTTTCGCTCTACTTCGTCCAGCTCTTCTGGCATTGAATCGATTTCGATGCGAAGTTTGGATGCAGCTTCATCGATCAGGTCTATAGCCTTGTCTGGGAGGAAACGATCGCTGATGTATCGGTGTGAAAGGACTGCTGCCTCTACAAGTGCACTATCCTTTATCCTGACACCATGATGTACTTCATATCTCTCTTTCAGTCCTCTTAGAATGGATATCGTATCTTCAACAGAAGGCTCTCCGACGTATACCGGCTGGAACCTGCGCTCAAGAGCAGCATCCTTCTCGATGTGTTTTCGATATTCGTTTAGTGTTGTAGCACCAACACATCTCAAATCTCCACGTGCTAGTGCAGGCTTAAGCATGTTGGATGCATCCACGGCGCCTTCTGCTGCTCCTGCTCCAACAAGTGTATGCATCTCATCTATAAATAAAATTATCTGGCCTTCTGATTCGTGGATCTCCTTTAGAACGGCCTTGAGTCTGTCTTCAAACTCACCCCTGTATTTTGCTCCTGCTATCAATGATCCAATATCAAGAGCAATGATGCGTTTTGTTTTAAGGTTCTCCGGAACATCTCCTGATATGATACGATGAGCTATACCCTCGACAATGGCGGTTTTTCCGACACCAGGCTCACCAATGAGAACAGGATTATTTTTCGTCCTGCGCGACAGAACCTGCAACACTCTTCGTATCTCTTCATCTCTTCCAATTACAGGATCTAGTTTGCCCTGCCTGGCAAGTTCATTAAGATCGCGAGCATACCGCTTCAGAGCCTGATATTTATCTTCTGGATTCTGATCTGTTACTCTGTGTCCGCCGCGAATAGAGCGAAGCACGTTTAGAATGTTTTCCTCAGAAACACCTCCCTCTCTGAGAATTTCCCCTGCCTTGCTCCTGGATTCCGATATGGCAAGAAGTAGATGCTCGACGCTTATATAGTCATCCTTGAGGGCCTCGGCTTTTTTGAGGCCTCTCTCGAGAACCTGATTTAATTCTTGAGAAAGATATACCTGTCCCACACCTCCTGTTACTTTTGGGAACCGCTCGATCTGGTTTAGAACTTTGCTTTCCGCTTCTTCGACGGATGTGCCAAGTTTTTTTAGGATGGAACAAACAAGTCCTTCTCTATCCTGCAGAAGGGTGTAGAGGAGGTGTTCGGGCTCTATCTGTTGATTTCCATATTCACTGGCAAGAGTGTGTGATTTTTGTATTGCGTCCTGAGATTTTAATGTGAACCTGTTTATGTCAATCAATTAAGACCTCCGAGTTTTTAAATAATTCCATAATATAAATAGGGGGTTGTATCAAGAATCGGAAACTTATTGGAACCTTAAAGAGCGCAGAGGTTGGTTTTTAAGTGTTTCCATCTTGATATATCTTTGCCCTTTTTTAATACTCTTGATACAGCCCCTTTTTTATCATTTTCCTTCATCATCGTCAACGACCTCGAAGTCTGCGTCCTGTGCCTTCTTTTCCTTTTTCTCTTCGGTCTGTGATGTCTGTGATTGGCCTGTTCCGGTCTGGGCTCCGGCTGCATGTGTATACATATATGATACGGCCTGTTGCCACAGTTGATTGAGATTATCAGTTGCGGATTTTATCTCATCTATGTTTGAACCCTTCATTGCCTCTTTCACTCGTCCTACTGCTGCCTCTATTTTATTCTTTAAGTCACTATCGATTTTGTCACCCGACTCTTTAAGATTCTTCTCTGTTTGATATACGAGTTGGTCTGCGGCATTTCTTGCATCGACCTCTTCTCTTCGTTTTTTATCTTCAGCAGCGTGTTGTTTGGCATCCTTTATCATCTTATCGATTTCTTCCTTGGTAAGACCGCTTGAAGCTTCGATTCTTATTGACTGTTCCTTGTTTGTCGCCTTATCTTTTGCCGAGACATTTAGTATGCCGTTGGCATCGATGTCAAAGGTGACTTCGATCTGCGGCACGCCTCTTGGTGCAGGTGGAATCCCGTCCAAATGGAAACGACCTATTGTTTTGTTATCAATGGCCATTTCTCTTTCACCCTGCAATACATGGATTTCGACAGTTGTCTGGTTGTCTGCAGCGGTAGAGAAGATCTCACTCTTCCTGGTTGGGATGGTTGTGTTCTTCTCTATGAGTTTTGTAAAGACTCCACCGAGCGTCTCGATTCCAAGAGAAAGAGGTGTAACATCGAGAAGAAGAACATCCTTTACATCCCCTCCAAGGACTCCACCTTGAATGGCAGCGCCAATGGCAACAACTTCGTCTGGATTAACACCCTTGTGTGGATCTTTACCAAAGATCTCTTTTACAATTTCCTGAACTCTTGGAACACGGGTCATGCCTCCTACAAGCACAACTTCGTCGATATCGGTTGGTTTCAGGCCTGCATCATTTAATGCAATCTGACACGGTTCTATTGTTTTGGTGAAGAGGTCATCGCACAGCTGCTCGAATTTTGCGCGGGTGAGAGTCATGTTAAGATGTTTTGGACCAGAGTCTGTTGCTGTTATGAAAGGAAGATTTATCTCTGTCTGTGTAGATGTTGAAAGCTCCATCTTTGCCTTTTCGGCTGCTTCTTTGAGTCTCTGAAGAGCCATTGGATCTTTGGAGAGGTCAACACCTTCTGCCTTCTTAAATTCATCTACAAGCCAGTTGATTATGCGCTGATCGAAATCGTCGCCGCCGAGGTGTGTATCTCCATTTGTGGATTTGACTTCAAAAACACCGTCACCTAATTCAAGAATCGATATATCAAATGTGCCACCTCCGAGATCAAACACTGCGATCTTTTCGTTTTTCTTTTTATCCAGTCCATATGCTAGGGATGCTGCTGTTGGTTCATTGATTATCCGTTTGACCTCAAGACCTGCAATTATTCCAGCTTCTTTTGTGGCCTGTCTCTGGCTGTCGTTGAAGTAAGCAGGTACAGTAATAACCGCCTCTGTGACCTTCTGGCCGAGATAGTCTTCGGCAGTTTGTTTCATTTTCTGCAGTATCATTGCAGATATTTCAGGAGGGGAGTATTCCTTATCACCAATCTTTACTCGGGCAACATTGTTCTTCCCTTTTACTACTTTATATGGAACCTCTTTTATTTCCTCCTCAACCTCTTCATACATTCGTCCCATGAAACGCTTTATTGAGAAGATGGTATTGTCAGGATTTGTAATTGCCTGACGCTTTGCCGATGCCCCGACCAGTCTTTCTCCTTTTTTAGTGAATGCTACCATGGAGGGAGTTGTTCGAGAGCCTTCAGCGTTAGGAATTACTACCGGCTCACCACCCTCCATTACAGCTACACATGAATTTGTAGTTCCCAAGTCGATTCCAATTATTTTTCCCATTGTTGAAAACCTCCTTTTAAAATATTTTATTAAAGATCGTTATTCTTATTTTTCAGATGATTTATCTTTTGGTTTTGTATTTTCACTCTTTTTATCCCTTTCTTTACTCTTTGCATCAGAAGATGCGGTTAAGTCAGAAGCAGATTCTCCTGTTCCCTTCTTTTTGTAATCGGTGATGTAAAACCCAGAGCCCTTGAATATAAGCCCTGCTCCGGCGCTTATCAGTCGTGTAACTTTTCCCCTGCACTTTGGACATCTACTCAAAGGTTCTTCTGTTATCAATTGAAAAACCTCAAACTCATGATTGCATTTATCACAGCGATATTCGTATGTAGGCATAATATTTCCCTCTCTTTAGATTGTCTATTATTCCTTAACCCTGACTGTTATATACTGATCTCCTTCTCGACCATTTCGTTTTATACCCATTCCACTCAATCTAAATGTTGATCCGTCATGTGTACCAGGGGGAATCTTAAGCTTAATCTTGCTGCCGTGTACTGTTTTTACTTTAACGGTGGCACCCCTTGCAGCCTGATCTTTATCAAGATATATCTCACATGTAATATCGTTACCCTCACGTTTGAAGAAGTGATGCGGCTGCACATGAATTCTTACGATCATGTCGCCGGGAGGTGCCCCACCAATACCTGGTTCTCCTTCACCCCTCAGCCTGATTTCTTCCATTTCATCTATACCTTTTGGTATCTTTACCGAATAGGTCCTTTTTCCCTTTGCGACTCCTCTTCCATGACATCTATCGCATGGGTTGTGAATAATGTGTCCCCTTCCATAGCATCTGGGGCATGGACGGCTAACTCCGAATCCTCCATATCCGATTACTACTGTTCCTCGTCCATTACATTCAGGGCACGTCTCCACTCTGGATCCGGGCTTGGCACCGCCACCACTGCAGACAGGACAGACCTTTTCTTTTTCTACACTGAAGGATGTTTTCCCGCCGTTGATGGCCAGTTCAAAGGGTATCGTTAGATTGACTCTAATATCATCACCCTTAGTGGGGCCACGTCTTGACTTGCGTGTTCTCTGACCTATATCAAAGATTTGAGAGAAAACATCTCCCAGATCACTGAAAATATCGAAGCCTTCGAATGAGAATCCGCCTCCGCCTTGACAGCCTTTTCTGTGGAATCCTCCGAAGTTGAAATTATTGAAATCAAAGTTTGCCCCGGTGCCGAATTTTCGCATCTGGTCATACTTTTCTCTCTTCTGTGGATTGCTGAGGATTTCGTGAGCTTCCTGGATGTCTTTAAATTTTTCCTCTGCTTCTTTATTCCCTGGATTGGCATCGGGGTGATACATTTTTGCCAGTCGCCTGAATGCCTGTTTTATTTCATCCTGACTGGCATTTTCTGATACTCCAAGTATTTTATAATAATCTTTGACTCCCATCTTATCTATTCATTTCGATTGTCTCTGTACTTGCCGACCTTTACTTTGCTGGGACGCAGCAATTTTCCCCTGAATCGATATCCGGTCTGCCACTCTTCCAGCACAATACTGTCTTTATCCTGATCTGTTTCTTCGGTTACAACGACTTCATGAATCTCAGGATCAAATTCACATCCCACGGCTGGAATTTCCTCCAGACCTTCATCGGCAAGGATTTTATTGAATTTCTTATATATCAATTTTACCCCATCGATTTCTATAAAGTTGTTTTCGTTGTTGTGATTGATCATTCTTTTAAAGTCATCAAGAACAGGTAGTAAGTTTGAGATTAGTTCTCCCTTAGCCGTTGAACTAATTTCTGCCCACTCTTTTTCTGTTCTTCTTTTATAATTTATAAAATCGGCCTGAAGCCTCTGAAGTTGCTCGAGATAATCATCGTCTTTTTGCCGCACGGTTTCGTTTGAGCACTTTTCACTACTTGAGTTTTTATTCTGCTCTTCTGAATCGATCTCTTTTTCTGTATCCTCTATTTCAATGTTTATTTTCTTATTTTCCATTTTCTACCCAATTTAATTAAATTTTAAGAGTCTGGATGCGATACAACATCCAGACTCTTTTTGCTATATCGATTTTTTACACTCAGCTGACAGAGATGCTAATCTCTTTTGGTTTTGCCTCCTCAGATTTAGGTAGAGTAATTGTCAGCAGTCCATCCTTATATGTTGCCTTCACACTGTCAACCTTTACAGAAGATGGCAGACTGAAAGATCTCTCAAACGAGCCGTATTCCCGTTCAATGCGGTGGTAGGTTTTTTTCTCCTCTTCTTTTTCTCTCTTTTTTTCACCGGATATAGTCAGCACATTGTCCTGAAGTGAAATCTTTACATCCTCTTTCTTCATGCCTGGGATTTCGGCAACTACAATAAACTCATTATCGTTTTCATGAATGTCTACGGCAGGGTTCCAGACCATCGAACCACTGTCCAGCTTTGTTGGCGTTCCGGAAAAGAAGGCATTATAGAGACGATCCATGTCTTCCTGGATACGGGCCAGGTCCCGCCATGGTGACCAGCGAATCAGTGTCATGGTTAATACCTCCTTTCATAATCATTTTGTGATTTTGCCTTCAGGAAGTGCAACCATCATGCCACGGTTTAGAAAGTCGACTTATCTTCTTGATATTAAACTAGATAGGAATGAAGAATCTGAATATATGAATTGTGTCAGAATAACATTATAAATGAAATTGTGACACGTTAATGTTAATTTGTTGTCATATTGGCATAAAAAGAGGAGGCATGAAGGGCCTCCTCTTTGCCTGTTTTGTGTTTAACGACCAATTTAATCTGGTATCTCGACAAATGCATGAGAATCGATACCTCTGAATCTTAGATAAAAAATCACGACACTTCCCTTTTTAAATTTCCTCAATGCTTTTCGATAGTCTGAAGTTGATCTAATCTTGTAATTTTCAATTTTTGTGATGAGAGTTCCAATGTTGCGAATTCCACCCTTCCATGCAGGACCGTATCGCTCTATATCAACAACTATCACACCCTCGTCGCCTTCATCGATTCCGTACTGCTGACGATATTGGTCATCAAGATTTTTTACAACGATCCCAATATCAGGAAAGTCAGCAGCCTGTTCCTGTTTTTTGGGTTTTTCCTTTCCAGTCTCACGCTGTCCAAGTTTGATCTTGATTGTTTTCTTTAAACGGTTTCGAAGAATTGTTATCTCAACAAAGTCGCCTGGATTTTTTAATGCTATATAACTCTGAACCTGATTACTCGCATTGACTTTTTTTCCGTCTATCTCTAGTATGATATCGAACTGCTGAAGTCCTGCTTTCTCTGCTGGACTTCCCGGCTGAACCTTTTCGATGAGCACTCCAGTCGGTTTATCTAAGCCAAATCTTTTTGCCTTATTTTCGTCAACGTTGGTCATGGATATTCCAAGAAAGGCACGGACCACATATCCCTTTTCTATAAGATCAGAAGCTATCTTCTTTGCCAGATTGATAGGTACTGCAAATCCGTATCCTGCATAAAATCCTGTACCAGTTGCAATTGCCGTATTTATTCCGACGACCTCACCCTTTAAATTTACAAGTGGCCCGCCACTATTTCCAGGATTTATAGCAGCATCTGTTTGAATAAAATTTTCGATTGCATATGAGCCATATTCTGGGCTTGTCTCTACATCCCTTATTATGTTAATATTTCTTCCAAGAGCACTTACTATTCCTGCAGTTACCGTAGAACTCAGATACTCTCCAAGAGGACTTCCAACAGCGAGTACCCATTCTCCGACTTCCAGTTCGTCTGAGTTGCCTAGCTTTGCTGTAGGCAGATTTTTACCATCGATTTTAATTACTGCAATCTCTGTTAAAGGATCTGTTCCAATTAGTTTTGCCTTAAATGAGCGGTTATCCGGCAGAGTTACATCGAGTTCATCCATGTCTGCCACTACATGATTGTTGGTCAGGATGTATCCATCGCTGCTTATTATCACTCCTGATCCGAGACCTTTTATGACATCTTCCCTTTTCTGAGGCTTGTATTTGAAATCGAAGAATTGTCTGAATAAATCATCGAACGGAACGACTCTGCGTGTTATTGTTTTTTGGGGAGAGATCCTGACAACCGTTGGCACTACTCTTTTTGCAACTGCTGTAAATGCCTTCGCCGTACTCTGAAGATCAAATCTAGCCTGGGGGCTATTTTCTTTTGAACCGATATCAACAGTTGTTGTGTTGCGTGAAGCGATTCCCTTTGGTATCCAGTTGAAATTGACTGTTAAAACAATTCCGATGACTATTCCGATTAATATCAGTCCGGCAGCAGTTAGTCTTTTTTTTCTTGATGTCCACATGTTATCACCTCCAAATAATTTATAAATTTTTCTATCTACCAAGAATCAGTCCCTTGCACTTCTAAGCAGAAGAAGTCTTATCAGATGGAACACTGCAACAGCACTTGCTGCCACATATGTAAGAGCAGCGGCCTGCAATATCTTTTTTGCATGATGTGATTCCTCTTCTACAAGATAACCTCTCGATCTGAGAAGTTTTAATGCTCTGGAGCTTGCATTGAATTCTACAGGCAGTGTAACGATCTGGAAAAAAACAGCTGCTCCAAAGAGATAGATACCGAGGTCCATGAGCCATTTTGCAGACGGGTAAAATAGAAATCCAATGAAAAACAGGGGGAATGCCATCGATGATCCGATACTGGCAACAGGAAAGATTGATTGCCTTATCTGAAATGGTGAATATGCCATTTTGTGCTGAATGGCGTGTCCAACCTCGTGAGCAGCAATTGCAAGGGCTGCCAGTGACCTGCTTCTAAAGATAGAGGATGAGAGCCTCAACACTCGAGATCTTGGATCGTAGTGGTCGGTCAGCCTTCCTTCAACCTCTTCGATGTGGATGTTCTGGAGCCCGTTCTCATCCAATAGATTTCTTGCCGCCATGCCTCCAGTGATTCCAGAAGAGGCCGGTATCTTGCTGTATTTTGAATATGTTGTTTTAATCTGATATTGGGCCCATACCGCAAGAAGAATTGCTGGCAACAGTATAATTATTGTTGGATCAAAGAAGAACAATGGCATTTATTCTCTCCTTTACTTTTTACTGGATAGTAACATTTACGATATTACGCCTGCCCATAAAAAAAGTTCCGAATGTTGGTAATAGACTCGGTACGTTAAAAGTGGAGGGCAATATTGATTCCATTACTGGTTGCACTTAGATTGATTCTGCCAATTGGAACCTTTACCTCCATTGGAATGAAGGCAACATAGATAGATCCAGCACTGAAGAGACTGGATACGATACACCACGCAAGATCTCTCTTTGACTGGTCTGCAAGATAGTCTGCATTGGCCATTTGCTCTTCGCTTTCTGCCTGCTGTTTATGTTTTTGATAATCCTGATATTTTTGCACAGCATAAGCACCCGTTGCTAGTCCTAAAAAAATGAATGGAAGAAATGGATGGTTCTTTTTCAGATAGTATCTGGTTCTAGTTTCAAAGTCCCATATAGATTTGTCGCTTCTGTATATTTTTGAAATCTGTTCTATGGGCAGCACTATTAGTGTACCGCTGTCTGTTTTCAGTAGAAGGCCTCTTTCCGTTCTTCTGAGAAAGTGTCCGCGATATTTCTTATTGTTTTTCGTGACAATCAAATCTGAACTTAGTAGATTTGATGCAAGGCATAACAAGATTATTATACAGGTGATCTTTTTCATTAGTTTGGCCTTTAATATACTAAATGAAACCACTGCTACAATTACAAAATTTTTGCATAAATCATGCCACGTACTAATACTTAATTCTCTTTATAGAGTAGAACCATGATTCTTCGATTGAGATATCGGCCAACAGGCGAATTGTTATCACCGAATAGAACGTCGCCCTTACCCTTCAGCCGTATCTTTAATGGTCTGCTTTCACCATATCCTACAGGTGGATCAATTCTTTTCCATATTATCTGATATTTTGATGGATATCTCTGTTTAACTCTTTCTTTAAATGCTCTGGTAAAATTTTGAGCCCTTCTGTATGATAACTGTTCATTTATGCTTTGATTCCCAATTGCACATGCATGGCCTTCGAATCGTACACGCATGTCTGGATTCTTAATGAGCTGTTTTGCAATATCCATCATACGATCCCAGTAGAATTGATATACTGGTTCGATCTTGGCAAATTTTGCAGCACCGAACATTTCCCATCTTCTAAGAGTTCTTTTTTCTTCTATAAAGACCGAGTCTGTATGTGTTCGGAATGTTCTTCCAATTGTATCTTTTAGTACGAGATTGTATTTATATGTGGCATTACGAGGAACAAGCCTGCCGCTTAGGTTCATACCATCCCAGTTGAATTTGCCACTAATAAAGTTTCCAGAAACAATATCGGGAGAGGTTGCTTCAAATGGTCCGGGCCTTCCCTTTATTCTCCATGATTGTATTCCTCCGGAAGATACGATTTCTGCATTGAATGGAATTCCGCCACCGCTGAGTGTAGTATCAACAGATATTTTGTAGGGGCCGAAAATCTCTGCTTCATATTTCTGTTCTACCTTAAATGATACTACTCTGTTCTGCTCCATGACCCACTTTGCATCGAGTGAATCTGATGGCATTGGTCTGAGTCCAAGGATCTTATCGGGATGATCCCTAACTATCCTTATCTGTGAAGGGGCTACGTCAAGATCGATTAACATTGATTTTACACTTTCTGCTCTATCATCGGCGAGTGCAGGATCCTTTTCACCACTAAGAGCATCGATCGAGCCCATAACCTCAATCACGACACTTCTGTTCTTTTTTAATCTCTCTGCAAGAGTCCTGAGCGTTGGAAGGGCTATATCGTTTTCGGAGAAATATGAGGAATCGATTACAGCCGAATTTTTTTCAAAGTAGATTTCAGGAACAAATGGAAGTTCAATATAGTCGTAACCTGTTGACATTACTTCGAGTGAGTCGGGCGACTCAACAATCCCTTTTGGAACAGATATAAATTTTTCTTCTTTTATGTTATTGTCTTTATCTCTTTCAAGAATTAGGGAATCTGGATCCAATGCTACTCTAATAGAATGAATACCATTGTATTCTGTTTCCCATCTAATCTGAATTGTTGTATCCTGATCTGGTGATAGATTTTCGATTCTTTTTTTCATTAAAACTGATCGATTCAATTCGGGATCGTTAAAAAGATCCTCTACTAAAATATCGAATGCTCCTGTCGAGTTTGTTCCGCAGTTTCCCACGGTTATTATAAGATCGCCCTGTTCTGGTGTTACTGTTATCCATTGAGTAGGATCGAACTCAATCTTTTTTACTATCAGGTCTGGAGTGCTAACCACAAATTCTGATATATTTTCCCTTCCCCTCTTTGCGAGTCGGGCATGTTTTCCAAGATCATAGGCCACGACTGCCCAATAGTAGATCCCTCCTTCCATGACAGATGTTGAATAGGAGCTTGAAGATGTTAGCTCTGAAATCATGACAGAATCTCTTAGACTTGACTGGAAGAATTTTTCAACATCTTTTTCTGTCGATTTTACGATCCTCTGGAGTCTTGATCTGTCCCTGTCGATAAGCAGGATATATTTAACCTCATCAAAAGGATCTGGATCGTATGCATCTTCCCAGTCCAGTTCGATTTGTGATGACTTTCCCCTCACCCTCGATTCTACTATTTGAGGTTCTTGGAGATGGAAGGGCTCTGGTGCGATTGGGTAGTGTGAGATCGCTGCCCTGTAGGCCGGTTCAAGGACCTCTCCATATCCTGCCTCTGCAAGGTTGATTTCAAAACTGTCGCCAAACCTTGAAGGAAGACCAAAAATGGAATTTATGACATCTCCCCAGCGGAAACCAAAACCAAAACTAAAATCACCCAGATCTTTTCCATTTATTATATATCCAACGCGTGCACCTATGATATCTTTCCACCACAATTCTCCACCAATCCCAAATACCCAATCTCGATTTTCCACTTTGACTCCATCGGTTGCGATTAACAGACTCCATGCCCTGTAACTTCCAGCACGAAACGATACTCCTCCGCGAAGTGTAAGAGGCAGGGATGAGTAATTTTTATCAAACTGCATGCCTGTTCCGTAATTTAATAGTGCAACCCCTGCCGTGAATATTCCATAATCGAAGATGGAGAGTCCGAATCTGCCTAATCTGAAGCGATCGGGTCTGAAGAGAATTCCAGCATCTGCTGCCATTGCTGTTGCTGAATATGTGGAAAGTCTGCTTGAGATCGATTTAAAATTGACTCCAAGCGCAAGGTATCGGGAAAGCCAGTCGAGTCTCTGGCCAAATGAGATTGTTGCCACAAGATGATTTGCCGAGACTGGATCAGCCTTTCCTCCAGTCGCATCCCACGAGGGCATTCCAACATAATTTAATCCGAAACCTAAGGCGGTCTTTTTACTGCCGAGAAACCGGAACTGCTTAAGAAAGGTAAAGTCAGCTTGATAGACATCAGCAAACCATCTGTTGTAGGCTACAGACCACTGCCACCTTCTTATCAGTCCGACTCCACCCGGGTTTGAATAGATCGTATAAATGTCATCACCGACTCCTGTGAATATACCTCCCATGCCTGCTTGTCTTGCACCTGGATATATTTTCATGAATGGAAGTCCGATGTTCTGCCCTCTTGTATGTATGGTAGGGATCGAAAGAGTGAGAAGCAGAAGAATAGATATGTTTGTTTTAATATTTTTCATGGTATCCCCCTGCTGATCATCTTATTACTATAAATTTGCGGCTCTTATGAAAATCACCTGATATGAGTATTGCAATATAGATTCCACTCCCGACTGTATTGCCGTTTGAATCTTTTCCATCCCAGGTAGTGAAGTTCCACCCAGCATAATAGTTGCCGCTTACAACTTTCTTGATAAAACCACCAGAGAGGTCATAGACATTTATTTCGGCATATCGGTTGGAGCTGAGTTTGAAACGCATTCCAAGAGGTGTTGAGTCGTCGGGTTTGAACACGTTTTCATCTAGGAAGAATTCATCTGAGCTCTGAATCGTGAAATATGCAGTATCCGATTTTGTCTCGTTCCAGAATCCTGTTGTCTCAAAGATCACTCCCACCCTTTCTTTCTTTTTATCTGTTCTCATGCGTGTGTCACTGAAATCGGGTTCTATTTTTATCCATACATCTGGAGTAAGAGTTGTAGTCTCGATGAATTCGTCTGCATATGTGTCGATTATTGTTCCCTCCTCAAACAGGACCTTAAGATCCCATTTCTTTATATCAGATTTGACTCTTACCCTTACCTCAACACTATCAAAAGGTTCGATTATTGCAGGGGAGACCTGAATTTCAGGTTTTGGTAGATTTGTTCCTATTACCCATAGTGTGTCTGTAGCCGTATTATTCGAAGGGTTCTGGTCATCGCTGCAGTAAACAGTAGCACTATTTACCTGCGGACTTGGCTCCCATGGTGAGAAGTGCGAGCCGACCACACATCGATAACCTATCTTTTTTGTTTCTCCAACACCGATCAGTGAAAAATTCCATACAACAGAATCGTCGCTCTGAACGGCCGGTTGGACTTCAAAGTCGATTGGGGAGACAGAGTCGGCAAGAAAATCTACGACTCTGATATTTCCCCCTAGTCCTGCTCCTATATTCTTTATTGTGATTTCGTATGAAATCGTGTCGCCCTGATGTGCAAAATATAGAGTGTCACCATGTTCTATAGATACGGAATCCGATATTACCTTTTTTGAGATCTTGAGGTCTGGAGGAATCATTGGTACGTAGTAGATTCCCTTGCCCCGGCCAGTGGCAGATCCATGATGAAGTGTTATGTCCACTATCCGCCAGGTTCCATTTGTAAATGGATCCGTAGATGTATGAGCAAGAACATAATAACCTTTCAGCAGGCCGTAGATGGATAGATAGATGGAAGCCAGGTCTTCTGCATTTGGGGCATATTTATATATTCCTCCAGTTTCGTCTGCTATTCTCTTGAGATCGTCTCCGTTCACACGTCCGCCTAGTCCGATTGTAAATACTGGAATCTTATTTGTTACAGCATACTCTATTACCTCATCTATTGTATGTGTACTCTTGTTGTCTATCCCGTCCGTGTAGGCAATGACGGCTCTTCGCCACGACTCAGCCAGACAAAGGTCTATTGAAGAGTATAGCGCATCGTAAAAGGCGGTTCCCGATGCAGTGGAAATATTTTTTGAGATTGCATTTATCAAAAGGCTCGTATCGCTTGTAAATTCCTGAATAATATGTACAACCCCGTTGAATTTTATTATGGCTGCTCTGTCTATATCATTCATCTGACGGACAAAAATTCTGGCTGCATCCTCTGCCTTCTCAATATCGCTGCCCATGCTGAAGCTGTAGTCCATTGCCAGTGCTGCCGATATTCCCCTTCCTTCCACATTGTAGACCTCTGTTACCATATATTCTGGCGAGCTTTTTTTAATATCAGGATCGGCAGGTTTAGTTGTATCTTCCTGATGGTATTCAAGAAGCACCTTCCACACAGAATCCACCACAGCTCCTGAGAGAGTTGTATCGCTTGGTCCAAGCCAACGAGAGGTGTCTGCAAGACCCTGAATATAGAGCCCCTTCTGATTCTTAATTGTAATTAGTGAAAGAACAGGATTTGGGAAGCCGCCATGAACACCTTTGAAGATAGTTGTGTCTGCTATTGAAACAGATTCGAAAATAACCTGAAGAGAGTCTGATTGAGCAAGTGTTGAGAATGGTATTAGGAGGATTGTGGAAGTGATGAGGCAGATTGGTAAAATGTCTTTGAAATTTAGTCTCTGGAACATTTCTACCTCTTTTTAAATTTTATGTTATAGGATTTATTTGCAAGCAATATGAACCAGAGACTCACCCACCAGCAGCACTCCTTTATCTTTGCCTGCTGCCCATACCCAAGTCTCTGTCTGATAAATTTATGAGTGCTTTTGCTGGTTTTCCCCTAAGGCTTGAAAAAATTAGAAATTATCTATCAAAAAGTCAAGTAAAATATTTTATATCAACAAATTATTATAAAATTGTTTGGTTTCTAGACGTGTTACTTTTTTCAGTGTCTACCTTGAGAAGTAGCAGACCTCCTGTAACGAAAAACAATATCAATGATAGGACGCCCAGCCTGCTTGTCTTTGCGAGCTGGCTGACAATACCAAAGATTGCCGGTCCGATGATGCCAGCAAACTTACCGCTTATGTTGTAAAAACCAAAAAATTCTGCGCTCTTTTTTCTTGGTACCATGCTGCCAAACAGTGAACGGCTGAGTGCCTGAGTTCCGCCCTGAATGAGTCCTATAATGAATGCTACTATCCAGAAGTGGATTGCCCTTGTTATAAAAAAGGCCGCCACAGATACCATAATATATATTGCCAGCCCTATGAGAATTGTTTTTTTGGCTCCTATCCTCTCAGCGATTTTACCAAATCCAAGCGATGATGGGAATCCTACTATCTGTGTAAGGAGAAGCGCTCCGACCAGATCCATTGTGCTTATTCCGATCTCATCTCCAAAGGCTGTAGCCATCTTTATGATAGTACCTATTCCGTCGTTATAAAACCAGAAGGCGAGTAGAAATAGAAAGAGGTTTTTATATCTTTTTATCTCTTTGAATGTATTTATCAACCGGCCAGCAGAAATCTTTAATGGGTTTGTAGATATCGAGTCATGGAATTCTATTTTTGGTTCAGGTATGATCTTAAATAAAAACAGAGAAAAAAGACCCCACCAGACTGCTGCACTCAGAATAGATAACCTCATGCCTAGGATGGGAAGCATTACACTTGAGCCCTGAATCGATGTTTTTGGAAGCAGCCAGATCATTATAATATTGATTATTAAAAGAAGGCCTCCTCCGAAATAGCCTGTTGCATAACCTCTTGTTGAGACTCTGTCCATGTGTTCGGGTCGTGATATGTGCGGCAGGAGGGAATCGTAGAATATTTCGCTTCCCGCAAAGCCAATATTGGCAGCTATGAAAAAAATAGAAACCCAGATCCAGTCTCCTGAACCGGTTAGGGATATTAGAGCAGTAAATAGTACACCTATCGAGGTGAAGATTCCAATGAAAATTTTCTTTGATGAAAAGTGATCGGCTATGGGACCCATGATGAGGGCGATGATTGCTATGAAAAGCATTGCGGCAGAGGCGGTATAGCCCCAGAGCGATGTTGCTAAGTAGTGGTGCGATTGTGGTATAGCGGCTGTTGATACATTTCTGAAAAATATTGGGAGAACCGCAGCCATGACGGTCGTGGCAAATGCCGAGTTTGCCCAGTCATACATACACCATGCATTTATTATCTTTTTATAGATTTTTGTGTTCATTACAACATCTGACCATGATTATCTTCCTTCTGAAAGACGCTCTATTAGATAGTAGGGCAAGTTCTCATAACGCATTTTGTTCTGAACAATCTTAATTGGATATTCTACTCGCCTTAAATAGAATCTGTTTTCACTTGTGTCAAAGATTCCATAGCAGCTTCTGTTGTCGCCATCGCGAGGCTGTCCCACACTTCCGACGTTGATTATATATCTATATTTTTCATTTATCGTGAGGTTTGATGCACTCAGTGCGGTTATTTTTCTATCCTCTTCCATAACAAATGCCACAGGAGTATGAGTGTGTCCAACAAAACAGAGACGGCTCTTCAAAGCACCGAATCCGTTGATGACATCACTCTCACTGAATAGATAGTAAAATTTATGCGGCTCATGAGGCGATGAATGAACCAGTGTTATTTCATCCTTTATTATGATAAACGGGAACTCCTTTACTCTTTCTACATTTTTCTTTTTTAATACATCTCTTGTCCAATATATGGCCTCTTTGGCATAATCGTTGAAGTTTCTAGCAGAACAGAGGTCTGCCGCAGCATAGTCGTGATTTCCCATTACAGCCTTTTCTACAGATGAGAGTACCATCTCTATACACTCGTTCGGGTTAGGTCCATAACCGACTATGTCGCCGAGGCAGAAGATATGATCGACTCCTTCCATCTCGATGTCCTTTAGGACATTTTCGAGTGCTTCGAGATTGCTGTGAATATCTGAAATGATTGCTATCTTCAAGTATTATCTCCTTCCACAAGCTGTTATTGTTTTTTATCGTTTGATTCTGCCATACTGCAAAAAGTGAACCATATTCACATCATATCTACTGGATCGACATCTATTGTGATTCTTACATCTGGAAAATATGTCTTCTCATAAAAGATCGTAAGATTGTTTCTTATTATTTCACGGATTTTTTTTCCAGAGGGATCAAGACTTTTTTTTGATTTGAAAATCATCTGATATCTATAGTTATCCCTTATTCTCGAAATTGGTGAAGGCGCAGGCCCCAGCTTTTGAAAAAAATCTTCTTCTTTTATAAGATCAGAAAATATCTTTGAAGCCCTTTCTGCACTTTCACTGCTTTTAGAGATGAACCGCAGTAGTATGAGTTTCCCCCATGGAGGATAGTTGAGTTCTTTCCGCTGCGTTGATTCGTGGTTGTAAAATGCATCGTAATCCTGCTTTTGGGCAAATCGAAGCACAGGGCTGTCTGTTGAGTAGGTCTGGATTACGACCTCACCCTGTACCCTTCGTCTTCCTGCCCTTCCTGCTGCCTGTGTCAAGAGGTGGAAGGTTCTCTCTGTTGAGCGGAAATCTGGAAAATAGAGACCAGTATCTGCAGAGATGATTCCAACGAAGTTTACATCTGGAAAGTCGTGTCCCTTTGCAACCATCTGTGTTCCTATGAGGATCTTAGCACTTCCCTTTTCAAATTCTCTTATAATATGATCGTGAGATCCTTTTCTTCTTGTAGAGTCGAGATCCATTCTAATTGTTTTTAAGTCGGGGAAGAGCCGATTGAGTTCTGCCTCGACCCTCTGAGTGCCCACACCTCTGTAGTTCAATGTTGAGCCGCCGCATCTGGAACAGGTGTCTGGTGGCTTTTTCTTGAAATCACAGTAGTGGCAGATCAATAGATAATTCTTTTTATGATATGTGAGCGAGATATCACAATTTGGACAGTGCTCTATGTATCCACAATCTCTGCACCTGAGGAACGAGGAATAACCTCTGCGGTTTTGAAGTAGAATAATCTGCTCTCCCCTTTCCAGATGTGTTTTCATTCTTTCTATGAAATGATCTGTAAATACATCATTCCTCGACTCCTTTTGATCGACCACGGTTATTTTTGGAAGGGGGGTGTTATCGATCCTGTTTGGAAGCCTTATCAGTTCATATTTGCCCTTTGTTGTATTGAAGTAGGATTCGAGACTCGGTGTGGCAGAACCAAGGATTACAACGCATCCATTGATTTTACCTCTCATTACTGCAACATCCCTTGCATTGTATCTTGGAGATGGATTCATCTGTTTATACGATGTGTCATGTTCCTCATCCACTATTATTAAACCTAGGTTTTTCAGTGGGGCAAAGACTGTTGATCTTGGGCCAAGTGCAATCAGAGAGCTGCCCTCTCTTATCTTTCTCCATGAGTCATACCTCTCGCCCTGAGACATTCTGCTGTGAAGCACTGCCACACTATCGCCAAAGACGGCACGATAGCGAGATACGGCCTGTGGAGTAAGAGATATTTCAGGAATGAGTACAAGAGCCGATTTTCCCCTGTTTAGTGCATGGCGTATCGACTCTATGTAGACCTGTGTCTTTCCACTGGCTGTGACTCCGTGAATTAAAAATACCCTGAATTCCTCTCTATTCAGTGATTCTCTGATTTTTTTTAATGCGCTCTTCTGATCTTCAGTAAGCTTTACTGGTTTTGGCCCTTTTTTTGTGATTTCGGAATAGGGGTCCCTAAACACCTCTTTATTTAGGATTTCTATCATGCCCTTCTGCTTCAGTCTGTTAAGAACTGAGAGCTCTACAGATAGTTCTTTCTTGCTGGCCATTCCGTCTGAATCTTTAAGGTGCATGATTACTTCATACTGTCGGGGTGCCCTCTTTTTCAGCTGGTTCAATAGATCTGGATCAGGATCAGACTTTAGATATATCCATTTTTCCGATTTTATACCTATGTCAGATTCATCGAGAACATGTTTTAGTTTTATCAATCCTGCACTCTCAAGTCTATAGAGATGCCATCGTATCCCTTTTATGTTAGTCTTCATTTTTATTTTATTTAGAGTGGTCTTTTTTTCTCTCTCTATTATCGACAAAATTTTTTTCTGCGTTTCTGACAGCCTTTTATTTAAATCTTCATGATCGATCTTCTCTATTATTATTCTGCTCTTTCTGTGCATTCCTGGAGGCAGTGATGTGCGAATTACATCTCCCCATGAGCTAAGATAGTACTCTGAAACCCACCGTGTCAACTTTACCAGTTCTGGAGTAAGCAGTGGATATGGATCACAGATGTCTTCTATTTCCTTGAGCTGGCGAATCGAGCTCTCTTCTGCAAGTTTCACTACAAACCCGATTACTCTGCGATTTTTTAAAGGTACAACGACCCTGTGTCCTGGTCTCAGATCATTCAGGAACCTTGAGGGAACGGCGTAGGTAAAACATTGAAGTGGTGGTTGCGTAAAAACTACTTCAGCATTTTTATTTTTTCCCGGGTTCACATTTCAATATAAAAATGTAAAAAGTTTTATGCAATGGAAATGAGGCTCTGAGATATTTTTTCCTTGTAGATGTTTTTTTTATATGATATATTTAATATTAAAGATCGATTATAATCATTACAGGAGAATAAATTGCTTAGAAAAAGTTTTTATATAATTTTAACGGTTCCTGTTTTTTTGATGCTTATTCAATGTGCAGGCAACAACAGATTGGCCAATCTGAAAGAGGTTAAAATAGACAGGCCCGACAAGAGAGCCCTGGAGTGTTTTATCGATGGTGTTATGTATGATATAGACCAGAATTATCCAGCAGCTCTTTTAGCATATCAAGAAGCACTCCTTTACGATTCGACATCATCTGAGATCTATTTTTCTGTCGGTAGGGACTATTTCATGATGGGCAAGGTCGAGAGTGCTGAGATATTCTTCAAAAAGGCTCTTAGGCTGGATCCTAGTAATGGAGATGTGAAGAGGTTTCTTGCAGAGGTTTATCTTAGAAGCGGCCGTCTGGCAATGGCTGAAAATATCTTTAAAGATATGCTGAAGAGTGACAGTACAAGAGTTGATCTCTATTTTGATCTGGCCCAGATATATCTTCAGACAGATAGGCTGAAAGAGGCTGCAGACATATACAGCAAGATTCTATCAATGCAGGAGATTCCAGATCCAGGGATTCTACTGCGCCTCGGAGACCTGTTTCTCGAGATGAAGCGCTACGATGAGGCAGGTGATATATATAGAGAGCTGGTCCGGCTTGAACCCGAGGAGGGGTTTGGCTACTATGGAGTGGGTTTGAGTCGTGAGGCGGCCGGTGATACTTCTGGTGCTGTATTCTACTACAACGAGGCAATAAGTAAATCTCCAGATCTCAAAGAGGCGGTTGTCAGATTAAGCCAGATATACATTAACCAGAGGAAGTGGGATGATGCACTTCAGCTTCTTAACAATGCAGTAAGGATCGATTCCTCAGACATGGTTAGCTGGCTTGAGATTGGAGACCTTCAGAGGATGAAGGGAGACACGGCTTCCTCAATTGCGACCTTTAAGATGATCATCGATAGATTCCCACAGGAGTGGCGTTCATACCTCGAACTTGGTCGGCTATATCTGGATGGTGCCAGGTATGAGGAGGCATACTGGAAGTTTAAGAAGGTCATCGAGCTTAATCCAGAATCGTATTTGGGATGGCTCTTTGTGGGAATATCTCTTGTTCATCTCGACAGCCTCGAACAGAGTCAGTCCTATTTAAAAAAGGCTCTTGATTTTGAACCAGAAAATACTCTGGGGAACTACTATTTGGGTTCAGTGCTCTCTCAACTCAACAAGTCTGAGGAGGCAATCTACTATTTTGAACAGGTCTTGAAGCGCAGACCTAATTGGGTGGCTGTTTTAGGAGCACTTGCAGGAGAGTATGAAAGATTAAAAAAATATTCGATTGCAGACAGCCTTTTTCGAAGGGCCATAAAGCTGGATTCAAGCAATGCACTTGTATTGAACAATTATGCATACAGTCTATCTGTAAGAGGCATTAGACTAGATGAGGCTCTCAGGATGGTTAAACGCGCTCTCGAGAGCGAACCAGAAAATGGCGCTTATCTCGATACTATAGGCTGGATATACTTTAAAATGGGCAGATATGAAGATGCACTGAAGTATATCAAACAGGCCTTCATGGTACGGGATACGAGTGCAGAGGTGGCAGAACATCTGGGAGATGTTTATGAGAAACTCGGCATGAAGGATAAGGCTGTGGAGTTGTGGAAGAAGGCGCTTGAGCTGGACAGGAATAATCTTGAGATTCAAAAGAAGATTGAGAGAAATAGATAAGCATTTATAGATGAAAAGTGTCCATTTAAGATTTACTGTTCTCTTGGCAGCACTCTCTTTAAGTTGTGGAGGGACCTTTTACGGGCCCGATCTAGTATCGAATTTATCTGCAGAAGAATTAATGGAGAGGATCGAATTCGCCTCTCAAAAAATAAGAACATGCAGGGCAAATGCAAAGATAGCGATTGTTTCTCCAGAAGGATCGTTCAGGGGCTCGGTAAGACTCAGGATAAAGATGCCCGATTCGATCTGGATAAAGGTGGAGGGAATTTTAGGTGTGGATGTGGCGGTTGGATCTTTTGGGGCGGGAAGATCGATTTTCTATATGCCGAGAGAGAATGTGGTCTATATGGGGAGAATAGAGGCACTTCAGGAGGAGAATATTCTTCCACTGAATCTTAGTTCTTCTGATATGATTTTACGGCTGCTGGGACTTTTTATTCCAAGATTTGAAGGTCTGGATTCTACATTCTCTATAAATAAAGATGGTGGAAGGTATCTGATAAGTTATGACCCCAGGGAGAGGGTATGGATAAGATCCCGTGATCTTGTTGTTGAAAAATGGGAAAGAGTGAATGATTTTGGGGATGTGGTGCTCTCATGGGAGGGTAGGAGTTTTCGGAGAGTGAAGGGAATTGTACTGCCGAGAGTTGTCAGAATAACAGACTACTCGCTTAGAAGAAGAGTAACACTTATCTATCAGACTGTAAGAGTCAATCCCTCAATGAGCAAGAGATGGTTTGATATAAAGATTCCAGATGGGGTAGAGGTAGTTGAATTATAATAATAAAGCCAAAAAGGAGAGGATCAAGTTGCTTGATATTTCAGTCGTTGTGCCTGTCTATAATGAAGAGAGATCCCTTGTAGAACTTCATGATCAGATTTGCAGGGTGTGCGAGAAAAACAGACTCTCGTTCGAAGTGATCTATGTTGACGACTGTTCTACAGATAGATCTTTTGATATACTGAGCAGTATACACAAAAAAGACAGGCGGGCAAAGATCATTCAATTTAGAAAAAATTTCGGTAAATCTGAGGCTCTTGCTGCAGGCTTCTCTGTTGCTGCTGGTGCAATGATAGTTACAATGGATGGAGATCTTCAGGACGATCCTCTGGAGATTCCGAACCTTATAAAGAAGCTGGAGGAGGGTTATGATCTTGTCTCCGGATGGAAGAGGAAGCGAAAGGATCCCATTACAAAGAAAATACCCTCATGGCTGTGGAATAGGGCAGCATCGATGTTAACTGGTGTTAAAATACACGATTTTAATTGCGGTTTAAAGATATATCGAAGAGAAGTTGTCGAAGTGCTACATATATATGGAGAGCTTCATCGCTATATTCCTGCACTTGCATACTGGGAGGGATTTCGTGTCTCTGAGATTGTTGTCAATCATAGGCCAAGAAAGTATGGGAAGAGTAAGTATGGTGTTTCAAGATATGTCAAGGGTATTCTTGATCTTATAACCGTATTGTTTCTAAGTAGATATACAAAGCGTCCTCTACATGTTTTTGGATTCATTGGTCTTTGTTCCTCTCTTATAGGAAGCGGAATCACGCTCTATCTTATAATTCTCCGTATTGCAAAGAAGACATACCTCAGCAACAGACCCCTGCTTTTTATAGGAGTGCTTCTTTTAATTCTGGGTATACAGTTCATATCGATCGGTCTTCTTGGAGAGATGATCACAAGATCGATTGTTAAGGGCCAGCACTATTCGATACGCCGCAGACTGGGAGTCTGACATGAAGATTGTTCTTATTGGCACTGCATATCCCATGCGGGGGGGAATTGCCCACTATATTGCGCTTCTCTACAATGCCCTGAAAGAGAGGGGTCACAAGGTCTGGGTTGTATCTTTTAGCAGACAGTATCCAAAGATACTGTTTCCGGGAAAGACACAGCAGGATGAGGGAAAGGAGTTGATTTCGGTAAGGTCAAAACCTATCCTTGACTCTGTTAACCCGATTTCCTGGCTTAGGACAGCGATGTGGATCTGGAGAATAAGGCCGGATATAGTAATTTTTAAATACTGGATGCCATTTTTTGCATTTTGTTATGCGGCCGTCTCTCTGATCATAAAATTGTACTCCAGGACTCGTGTTGTCTATATTTGTGACAATATCACTCCCCACGAGAGGATTGCAGGCACATCAATATTAACCCGTATTGCACTTGGATTTGTAGACTCATATATTGTTCAATCGAGAAGTGTACTGAACGATCTTTTACACTATAAACCCAATGCATCATTTTTTCATACTCCACATCCACTCTATACAATATTCCCATCTGGTATGGGGAAAAAAGAGGCGAGGGAAAAACTCGGCATAAAAGAAGGTAGAGTGATTCTCTATTTCGGGTACATACGTCGATACAAGGGATTGAGATACTTGATAGAGGCTATGCCAGGAGTTTTGGAGAGACTCTCTGTTCGTCTTTTGATATGCGGAGAGTTTTATGACCAGAGAGAGGAGATTCTTGATAGTATAGACAGGCTTGGTCTGAACTCGTGTGTAACAATTTATGATAAATTCATACCAAACGAGATGGTTGGAGTCTATTTCAGTGCAGCAGATCTTGTTGTGCTTCCATACATATCTGCAACTCAGAGCGGTATAGTACAGATAGCATACAATTACAACAGACCCGTAGTTGTTACAAATGTAGGAGGACTGCCCGAAGTAGTAAAGAATAATCAGACAGGGTTTGTCGTTCCGCCTAAATGTCCAGAGGCAATTGCAGAGGCCATTATCGATTATTATAAAAAAAATCTTGAAAAGAGGTTTTCAAAGAACATAATTTCTGAGAAGAAGAAATATTCATGGGATAAAATGGTTGAGGCAATAGAAACACTTGGAGTAAGATATAATGAAAGTTAATAACAGCTGTATTCATTTTAGGGGCGATGTTCCATGTATTCCACACAAAAGAGATGGTGTTCACTGCAATGGTTGTTTAGATTTTAAGCCTGTAGAAAAGAGAATATTAATAATAAAACTCGGTGCAATTGGGGATGTGATTCGCACAACACCAATTTTAATTAAATTGAGAAAGGAGCTGAAGAATGCAGAGATTACATGGCTGACATACACTCCTGAGGTGCTTTCGAGTGAATGGATCGATAATATAATAGATGTCACTATAGAAAATATCGAGTGGGTTAAGAACAACCGTTTCGATTGGCTTATAAATCTGGATAAGGACAGACTTGCAATATCTCTTGCCAAGAGCATAAATGCAGTGAAAAAATCGGGTTTTACAATGGATGAGTTTGGCAGGTGTGCCCCTTTTGGTACTTCTGCAGAGGAGCATAAGTGGAGTACAGGAATCTGGGACGATGAAAATAAGAGTAACACAAAAAATTATATGGATGAGATATTCGAGATTTGCGGCTATAGATTCGAAGGAGAGGAGTACATTTTAAGAGATGATCTCTATGGTTCTGTTGATTGGCCCATTGACCATAAAAAAAAGGTTGTAGGTCTGAATACGGGCTGCGGTGGGCGTTGGGTATCGAGGTTGTGGCCTGAAGAGTACTGGATAGAACTGGCAAAAATGTTAAAGGATGAGGGGATTGAGGTAATACTACTCGGTGGAGAGCAGGAGGATGGTAAGAATAAAGAGATCTCAAAGAAAAGCGGTGCAAAATATTTTGGTCATTTTGACCTGAAAAAATTTATAAATCTTGTCAATAATGTAGATTTAATGGTAACTGCCGTGACAATGGCAATGCACGTGGCAATAGGTCTTAAGAAAAAGCTCGTTTTGTTCAACAACATATTTAACAGAAACGAATTTTATCTTTATAGTCGCGGTGTGATTCTTGAACCGGAGATGGAGTGTGGTTGTTTTTACTCTCCTCAATGTCCAAACCAGTGCATGAGGTCGCTTGATCCGGATAGAGTGTTTAAACATGTATTAAAACTTTTAAAATAAAAGATAAAATAGAAACGGATATAAGAAAATTTGAAATACGAAGCTGTAAAGAAAACACTGATAAAGTTTGTTCGAAAGTCTATTTTATTTAGGAAGATGTTTTATTTATTTTTAGACCTGATCTTATTAAGATCATGGTATGTAAAAAAAGAGATTAAGAAACTTCATTACAATAAAAATGATAGACTGAAAATATTGGATGCTGGTTTTGGGTTTGGACAATATAGTTATTATTGTAGTAGATTATTTCCCAATGCAGAGATATTGGGTATTGATATAAATGAATCTCTCGTACTTGACTGCAGTGATTTTGCGACAAGAATTGGTCAGAATCGTATGTCCTTTAAGAAACAAGAGTTAACATCAATCCGCTATAAAGAAAAATTTGATCTGATATTATTGATTGATGTAATTGAGCATATAAAAGAAGATATAAGAGTCTTAAATGTTCTTTTTATTGCTTTAAATAAGGGTGGTAAATTAATTATTTCTACTCCATCGGTTTATAGAAAATACAAACAAGATGAAGAGTTTGTTGACGAGCATTACCATACTGGTTACTCAGAAGGGGAGATAGTTGAAAAATTATTAAAAAGTGGATTTTGTAATATTGAATTAAAATATAGTTATGGTTTATGCGGCGATCTTTCATGGCGGATTGGTATAAGAAATTGTATGAAGATTCTTGGGAGGAGATTTCCTGTAAAACTACTTGCTCCTGTTTATTTCGCTGTTGTTTTTCCAGTTGTCTATATTCTTATGATTTTGGATTTTATTCTGCCAAACAGGAGGGGAACTGGATTTGTGATTACAGCTTCAAAGTCAGATTAACAGATGAATAAAGTATTGATAATATCATACTACTTTCCACCAGCAGGTGGATCTGCTGTACAGCGGATTTTGAAATTTGTAAAATATCTCCCTGAATTTGGATGGCATCCTGTTGTGTTGACTGCAAGAGGAAAGGATTATCTCCTCAGGGATGACTCCTTGATGGATGAGATTGATCCTTCAATACCGGTGTACAGAGTTCCTGCAATAGATCTGTATGATTTATATTTAAGATGTACCCAAAAAGGGGAGAAAGGTGCCCCCGATCTTTCTGCTATCGCTGCTGGAGAGAAGCAGATAGAAGGTGCATTGCATCGGCTGGCACTCCTTGTTCGGGCCTGCCTTTTTATTCCAGATGCAAGAATCGGATGGCTTCCTCATGCAGTAATTCGAGCCAGAAGTATCATTAAAAAGGAGAAGATAAAAATCATATTTGCCTCCTCGCCTCCATTCACAACAGCACTGATAGGAGCACTGGTGAGCAGTTTAATGAAACTGCCCTGGGTAAGTGATTATAGAGATCCATGGACTCAGGCCTATTTTTATTTTCCAAGGCCAAAAATCTCGCGTATCTTTGAAGAGTTTCTTGAGAAATTGTCACTAAGGTCGGCATCCTTTGTGATCTCGATTAACAATAGAATACTTGATGGGCTTCACCTAAAATATGGACTGCCAGTGAAGGAAAGGGAGGCGGTTATTCCGAATGGATATGATCCTGAAGATTTTAAAAATATAGACCCTGTAAAGGACAAACATTTCACGATCACATATACGGGTACTTTGAATTCCAGGATGCACCCTGCAAGTTTTCTTGAAGCGGTTGCACGGCTGTGTGAATCAGAACCTGATTTTAAAAGGAAAGTTCGGATAAACTTTATAGGCCGCATTGGTGAGGACATATTGCCTCAGTTCGATGATCACAGGTTGAGAGGAAATGTAAGATTAATAGACCATCTCTCACATCGCCAGTGCCTTCGCTACACTCTCGGGGCCGATCTTCTGCTGCTTCTGATACCAGAATACGAAGGCAATGAGTTGATAGTTACAGGTAAACTCTTTGAATATCTGCGCTCAGGGAATCCAATAATCTGTATGTCTACAAGTGGAGATGCGGCAGATATAATAAAAAAGACAGGAGCAGGATTTACTGTTGATGGGAAAGACATCTCACAGATTAAAAGGGTCATATACGATTGCTTTCAACGCTGGCGTGAAGGTAGGAATGTGTGCGCTAGAAATGTTAAATGGAATGTTATATCTCAATACGACAGGGTGAATATTACACAACAGCTTGCTAACTTATTTACTAAAATAGCAGAGAAGACAGGATCTGGTTAGAGATGAAGATCTGCCACATAATCGGAACAAGGCCTCAATTTATAAAATATTTTGCCCTGTCAAATGTAATAAAGACCAGAGAACAGGGAAGGATTAGTGAGGTCCTGATTAACACGGGTCAGCATTATGACTACAACATGTCCGATCTCTTTTTCGAGGAGTTTGAAATAGCCACTCCGGATTATCATCTTGGTGTTGGGTCAAACCATCATGGCAGACAGACTGCTGATATAATTGTCAGAGTCGAGAAGGTCTTGCTCGATGAAAAGCCCGATGTTGTGTTGGTATATGGCGATACAAACTCTACTCTTGGAGGTGCAATTGCTTCTGCAAAGCTAAACATAGCTGTGGCTCATATAGAGGCCGGATTAAGAAGTTTCAATAGATCGATGCCAGAGGAGATAAATAGGGTAGTTACAGATCATGTATCAAAGATTTTGTTTTGTCCTGGCAGAGCCTCGGTGGAAAATCTCTTAAAAGAGGGATTTAAGGCTGTTTTTGATGAAGGCAGACTAATATCGGTTGAGGATCTTACTCGTTCATTAAAAGATTTGGACACCGGTGGTGATAGTCCGATTGTCATCAATACTGGTGATGTAATGTATGATCTCTTTATGCATTTCAGAGAAAGAAAATCGGATATAGTGGAGAGTCTCTGTCTGAAAGAGAAAGAGTATGCGGTTCTCACTATTCACAGGGCAGAAAATATCCATTCGTCTCAGAGGATGAATAGGATTGTCGATTTCGTAAATAGAATGAGCGAGAGGTTTGAAATCATTTTTCCAATTCACCCACGGGCCAGAGAAATTTTCATTGGAAAGAATAGAAGGTTGTCAAAGAGAATCAGAATAGTGGAACCATTGAGCTATTTCGATTTTCAAACACTGTTGAGCAGGGCAGTTATGGTTCTTACAGATTCAGGGGGAGTACAGAAGGAGGCCTTCTGGCTCAGGGTTCCCTGTGTCACAATCAGGGAAGAGACAGAATGGATCGAGACAGTAGAGAGCGGTTGGAATGTGCTTTATCGAGATTATAGTGGAGAGCATAAACCAGAGGATACGGATTTTTCTGTATATGGTGATGGTTCTGCTGCAGAGAGGATAGCAGCGGTTTTAGAGTTTTTATTTTAAAGACTAAAGAATGGAGCACACAATAAAATCGATCATAAAAAAATCGATAATGAGTTGTCATAAAGTCGGTTCACTTTTAGATCGTTCAATTTTAGATAGAGACATTGAGTGCAGATGGCCACCTGTATTTATAATAGGTGCTCCTCGTTCTGGAACCACACTGCTCTACCAGATACTCTTTAATTCTTATAGATTTTCGTGTTTTCCCAACATTGCAAATCTGTTCTATATGTGCCCTGTGACCGCTACTCATGTAGGATTGAAAATGTTCAAGAATCACAACACCAATTTTGTAAGCAGATTTGGATTCGAAAAAGGAATTATGGCTCCAAGCGAGGGGGGCAATATATGGAACAGATGGTTTCCTTATGAGAAAAGGGAAGGGTTTAACTACACTGCAGAGGGATACCTCTCAAGAGATGCAGTAGAGGCTATCTACAGGACTGTGGCCAATCAGGAGAGGCTCTATGGGGGTCCGTTTCTTGCAAAGAATGTTAAAATGTCGGTTAGAATTGGAGCCCTCTCAGATGTGTTTCCTGATTCGGTATTCATACAGACAAAGCGCAATTCATTTGATGTAGCTCTTTCCATCCTCACGATTAGAAGGAGGATGAATCTTCAGTGGTGGTCAGTGATGCCCAGAGAGATAGAGAGTCTGTGGAATCTATCCGATGTTGAACAGGTTTGTTATCAGGTCTACCATATTGAGGAGACGATCAGGAAGGATATTGCATCCTATTTTTCTGGCAGGCTGTACTTGGTGGAGTATGAAAGGCTTTGTGAAAGGCCGTTGGAAGTTTTGGATGAATTGATCAGATTTCTCTCAAATTATATCGGAACAATACAAAGGAAAGATTTTTATATTCCATCACATTTTAAAAAGTCGAAACCAGATACAGAAGGTCTTATTAGCAGTAATGAACAAAAGGTCATGAAATCGATATTAAAAAGACTGTATGGGAAGTGAATGGAAAAAGATAGATTAGCGGGGCAGTATGAGCAGTTCAGAAAATAAAGATAAGTATCGTGCATTTTGCAGAACAGAAGCGACAATTCCAATCTTTTCGAGAGACTGGTGGCTCGATGCGGTTGCCGGGAGTGAATGGTGGGATGTAGCAGTCGTTGAGAGAGATTCGGAAATCGTTGCATCTTTTCCATACGTATTTAAAAGAATTCCTTTAGTTAGGATAATAGGAATGCCGAGGTTGACTCAGACCATGGGAATCTGGATGAGCTACCCTGAATGGCAGAAGGTTGCAACGCGGCTTGGTTATGAGAAGAGGATCGTAACAGAATTGATCGACAACCTTCCACGCTTTGATATTTTTAAGCAGAGATTCCACTATTCATTTACCAACTGGCTGCCATTCTTCTGGAGAGGGTTCAGGCAGACAACAAGATATACATATATACTTGAGGATATAAGTGATCTTGACAGAGTATATTCAGAATTCAGAGAGAATATAAGGAGAGAGATAAAGAAGGCAGAGAGATTGGTTGAGGTCTCTTGTGATGAGGATGTAGAGCTGATTTACAACCTCCAGGAGCTGACATTCAAGAGGCAGAACAAGAGAGTTCCTTTTTCCTTAGAGTTGTTGAGAAGAGTCGACAGTGTGTGTAAAGAGAGGAACTGCAGAAAAATGTTTTTTGCTAAGGATCACAGAGGACGGGTTCATGCTGCTCTCTATTTTGTCTGGGATGAGGAGAGTGGATACTATTTGCTTGGAGGGGCCGATCCTGATCTGAGAACAAGTGGTGCTACATCTTTTCTGATGTGGGAGGCTATAAAATTTGCATCGAGTGTTACCAGGAGATTTGATTTTGAGGGTTCGATGATAGAGTCGGTGGAGCGTTTTTTCCGAGGATTTGGAGCCATTCAAAAACCATATTTTTATATTTATAAAAGAAACAATATATTTAAATTTTTTCCGTACACAGATGTTTAAGACTCAATTTAAAAACGCAGGTGAATTCGACTTTTTGGTCTGCCCTATATGTAGATCGAGTCTTGTTTCTCATAGTAGGCTCTTTAAGTGTTCAGAATGTGGAAGAGAATATCCGGTGGTAGATAACATCCCCGATTTTTATCCAGAGAATAATATTTTCTCACCTCAGGCTCTCGATTTGGAAAATCTATATGAAGAGTTTGGAAAACATATGAGCCGTAAGAATGACTTTTCAAACAGGCTGCGTAAAAAGTTGATTCTCGATTCAGTAGAGGGGAAAAGGATTCTTGAGGTCGGCTGTGCCGAGGGATGGATGACCGAGGATATTGTGAGAATTGCAGGAGAGGTGATAAGCTGTGATATTTCTATAAATTATCTCAGGAGGGCAAGGGATGCAAAGATCGATGCAAAATTTATCCGTGCAGATTCCCACTTTCTGCCATTCAAAGATGGCTATTTTGATTGTGTTGTAATGGCAGAGGTTCTTGAGCATCTCTACTCTCCATTCAGAGCGTTAGAGGAGATTTATCGTGTTCTGGCAAATGATGGAGTACTTCTCCTCTCTGTACCGAACCTGTTTACTCCCTCTAATATTCTCTGCCATCTGCTGTATAAGAGGAGAAATTCTGACGACCTACATTTAAATTTTTATGACACATTCTCAATTGTCAGGTTGGCACAGATGGCAGGCTTTGCTGTGGAGATGGTGAAAAGCTCCTTTATCTATTTTCCACCATTCAAGTGGCTCTTTATGTCTTCGCTGGTCCAAAACATTCTATCTTTTGTATTACCAAATTTTGGAGACAAAATCATAATCAAGGCAAGAAGAAAAGGATAATGGAAAACGATCTCTCATGACTCCCACTCCTGCCACATTTTCAAGAAAGGTATTTGCCCAGGCCAGCGTCCAGGCACTTAAAGCCCTGCGGGCATTTGTTGTCCTTCCAGTAATCATAAAGACGAGTAGTGCATTTTATTATGGTATTTGGTCCCAGATAGCATATCTGGTTACTCTTCTTACACCGGTCCTTACGCTCAGACTCGATGTTGTGTTTGTTCGCTACTTTTCGTCTGTTAAGAATAGGAGCGATCTCAGGAAACCATTCATTTCAATGCTATCTTTGATTATCATAAATCTGGTACTATTTTCAACAGTTGCCTTTATTTTCTCAGAACAACTGACAAAGATAGTCTTCAAACATTCAGGATTGAGCGGCTTTTTAACTCCTCTGATAATTCTTCTTATAATAAGAACCCTTTTTCTGTTCACTCTTTCTTACTACCGCTGCCAATATCAAATAGGAAGATATTCCTTGATAGAATCTTCGTTAATAATCGGTGATATTATTATCCTCATGTTTTCTATAATTGTGCTTCATTATGATTTGTCACATGCATTGTACTATCTCATCTTGTATGATCTCCTTGTGCTGCTTCTGAACTCTATCTCTGTATTGAAAAAGATAGGAGTAGGGATTCCGGATTTTAAATATTTAAAACCCTATCTGTTTTATGCGCTCCCGCTGGTTCCCAATGTTGGTCTGCTGTGGCTTGTAAACTTCAGCGACAGGTACTTCATAACCAGGTTTTTGGATCTGGATAGTGTCGGGGTATATGCTGCATCATACAATCTGGCCCAGCTACTCATGCTGCTTGTTGCACCAATCGGATTTGTACTCTATCCAACAATATCAAAACTATGGGAGGAGAAAAATTTTAAAGAGGTCAATTTCTGGATAGAAAATGGTGTTAAATATTTTTTAATGCTGGCAATCCCGATGGTAGTCGGCATATCACACTTTGGTCCATATGTCCTTCTTCACCTTGCTTCTGAGGAGTTTATCAGGCATAGATGGTTAATATTTTTACTTTCAGCAGGATTGTTGTTTTTCTGTCTTTCTCAGATATATGTTTACATGATTCATCTATTTGAAAAGACGATCTGGATTATGTATGTATTTATTGTTATAACGATTGTAAAGATAGTTATGAACATCATTTTGATACCAGTCATCGGAATAACCGGGAGTGCTGTTGCTACACTGGTTAGCTATTCGCTTCAGTTTATAATAATCTTTATCATAATAAACAGAATATCTTCACTGAAAATACCTATCAACTTTATTCTTAAATCATTAATCTGTTCAGCAGTAATGTTTTTAGTACTTCAGTTGTTTCCGAAACAGGTTCTTTTGGTAAACCTTGGTGCTGCACTTTTTGGTGCTTTTGTCTATTTTTTGATGATGTATGTTTTAAAGGCGGTCGGAGCAAAGGAGATAAATTTAATCAGGGAATTTATAACTACCTTCTCATTAAAGATAAAGTAGGTGTTAGCCTTTTAAAAGCCATTGCTCTATCGCTTCCCTTCCAGTGAGAAAGAGTGCACCGCGTCTTTTTCCTTCTTCTATTATGTACTTATAGATTCTTTCCCATCCCCTGTATTTGTGATCTGAGAAGTAGTTGTTGTGCCACAATACTGTTAAACAGCCATTTACACTTTCTATTTCATCGAGTAAACTTTTAACAGTATCTATTGTGCTTTCACCCGGAAAGTTCTCCTTCTTCCTGAGTGCATGATCCATAATAATTAAGGGAAGTTCGATTATTCTATAGGCCCTGTTTTTCTTGAAATCAAAAGGGTGGAATGGGAATGCAATTCCATTCCGAAATCCTGTGGAATTCGAAAAGCCGAGTGTGGAATCATATTTTAGATCGGCCTGTTCAAGCACATCGAATGTTCTGTTCATATCGAAACACAGATAGTGGAAGCGTCCGCCAGAAACATCTACACCAAGTCGGGTGATCTCACTTTTTAGTTTTTCTGCATCCAGATGCGAGGAGATGCTGCCGTGAATTCCAATCTCACAACCAGCCTCTATGAGCTTTCTAACAAGAGAACAATATTTGTGTTTAAATATGTTGTAGTCAGAGTTTGTTGGAATCTTTTTAGGAAGAAGAAGTGCTCTCAGTGATTTTAATATTCCCTCCCTCTGGGTCATGAAATAGAATGATGATTTTACAGAAGATTCTCTCTCGATCGAGAGTATCCTGTCAAAGTTGAACCAAATATCTTCATCAAATAATCTTTTATATAACAGATTAAAAATTGTAGCTGGCCTGCCCTTTCTTATTTCTGAGATTCCTTCTTCCAGCCAGCCGCTTTCTATTCTATCAACATCGTGAGTGAGAGATATTGCAAATGGGGGGGGCCCCCATGGTGATCTTGACAGTGGAATTGAATAGATCCTTTGAATCCCGGTCATCAGAATATCAAAATAGTGGTTTACTACAGCAGTGTTTGCAATGTTTAAAAGGTTTTGAATGCTTGCATCATATGGAAATCTGAAGGGTTGATGTTTTCTCATGTACACTGCTTCCTGCCATCCGCTAAGAAAGAAGAATGAGGATGCCACAATGTCGTAATTGATAATGACCTTTTCGTCCTTTAACTCTATGATTGGATGCGAGTCGGTATCATCAAAGAGAAATGGAATCTTTCTGCCCTTCCAATCTTTCCATACAGTCTTTTTATGATCATATAGGTTGGAGCAATTGAAAAAATTCGTATTGGATGCTTTTATGTTTATTTTATGATCTGTAGTTCCATATCCTATGTCGATCTCGTCGGTTATTCCAAACGAGTGTTTAAACGTTTCAATGACATATATGTATTTAGGATCCATACTCTCAACTCTATTTTTGATCGAGTCCAATCATGTTGTAATGAATATTGTCTTTTTTTATTATTTTATCAAGTCTTTTTTCTAATCTTTCCTTTACTTTTTTGAAAGATTTCAGTATAATTATCTATTGAATATGGACAATAACCATCTAGGAGTCGATATGTCAAAGAGAAAAAAGAGGTATAAAAAGAAGACACACGTTGTGTCTGGATCAAGAGAGATTAAATCTTTTACGATTCCAATTTGGGAGGAGCATCCCGATCTTACTTCACTTGGAATAATTCTTCTACTTCTTTTGATCTTTTTTTTCCCTGTGATCTTTTCAAACAAGACCCTTCTTCCGCCAGATGCTATTGCCTCAAGAAGCTTTCACTCTTTTGTTAAAGATGCATTGAGTAGAGGAGTCTATCCTCTGTGGAATCCATATATATTTTGTGGAATGCCGTCGCTAGCGAGTCTTTCAACAGCACCATATACAAATATATTGAACCAGATAATAATGAAATCAATATGGGTGTTGAGCTTGGGATTCATTGATCCTGCCACAAACTTTCTAAGGATATTTGTCTACTACTTTCTGTTTGGTGCTTTCACATATCTTCTTCTGCGGTCAAAGAGGCTGAATCCTGAGGTCGCCCTTTTTTCTGCAATCGGCATCGTTTTCATGCCTCAGATAGTAGCCTATTCGGCATTTGGTCACAATACAAAGTTGTGTACAGCTGTATTTATTCCTCTGATATTTTTGCTCGTTGACCGGCTGTTAAAAAAACAGAATATTTTCTATTTCAGTTTAACTTCACTGGTTGTTGGCCTTCAGTTTTTATGTGCTCACATCCAGATATGTTTTTATACACAACTTATGGCCGGTCTGTATCTTATATTCTGGATTGTAAATACCCTGAGAGAGAGAAAGAGTGCAGGGAAAATAGTGAAGGGAGTATGTCTCTATGGTGGTGCTGTCCTGATTGCCCTTCTAATATCCTCTGTTCTATATTTTTCTGTCTGGGAATATTCACATTATTCTATAAGAGGAGGAGGGCCGACCGGAGGTCTTGAGTATGGATATGCAACCAACTGGTCTTTTCCGCCGTCTGAGATTGCAACATACTTTATTCCATCTTTTATGGGATTCGGAGGAGACACATACTGGGGGCCGATGCCCTTCACCGACTTTCCCCTCTATTTTGGATTGATAATTTTCATGCTTGCGGGCCTGGCTTTGATCATAAACAGGAATAGAACGGTCTGGTTCTTTACAATTCTAAGTGTGATTGTTCTTTTTATTTCTTTTGGTAAATATCTGCCTGTTCTTTATGGGCCGATGTTTAAGTTCTTCCCATTCTTTAATAAATTCCGGGCTCCCAAGATGATTCAGGTACTTCTACAATTCTCAATGGTCATACTCGCAGGATATGGTCTTCAGGGAATCACGCAGTTTCATTCAGAAGGGGATGGGAAAAGGATAGGGAGTGTGAAAAGATATTTAATGATTTTTGGTGGTGTAGTATTGATCTTTTTTTTGATTCTTCTTTTTGGCAGGGATTTCTATATGGGTTGGGCTTCAAAGGCGAGAGGGGGCAGAGTTGCAGCGGCTGCTGCCTATGATAAGGCCATTGTAGATGGACTGAAGGCAATAGTATTTTTCATATTTAGTTATGCAATCGTAATGAGGGCCATGAAGAAAAGAATAAGCTCTAAATGGGTTCCATTCGTACTCGCAGGATTTGTATTTATAGATTTTTGGATCGTGGACCACAGGTTTGTTAATCTGAGGCCAAAGAGAGAGGAGAAATCCTATTTTCAAGAGACATCGGATGTAAAGTTTCTTAAAGAAAAAGATGGAGAGTTCAGAATATGGCCAATAGAAGATCGGAGGATGAAGAACAGCCGTGGGCCAAACTGGTATATGTATCATCTGATCCAGAGTATTTCAGGATATCAGGGGGCAAGAGTAAGAATATTTGGTGAGTTGAGAGACCAGTTTCAACCCTATCTTTTTTCAACAAAGAGTCCAGAGCTGAGGAGAAGGTTTCTTAAGCTGACAAATGTAAGATATGTAGTGAGTCCATTCGATCTGACCCGGCTCGATTCTACATTTAAACCTGTCTTTTTTCCACTGAAAAAGCAGGATCGGGCCGTATATGAATTTACCGATTCCCTGCCACGCATCTTTTTCCCGCATCGGGTCATCCAGGTAATTGGGAAGGATAATATCCTCAGGTATATGATGAGCAGTGATTTCGATCCTTCAGATGTTGCAGTAATTGAGAAAAGGGCGCCTTTAAACATTTCATACTCTGACAGCAACAGGGCAAAAATATTAAAATATGATATAGACAAAATAGAGATTGAGGGAGAATTGTTTACAAACTCGCTGCTTGTTCTGAGCGATGTTTACTATCCTGCAGGATGGAAGGCCTATGTGGATGGTAAAGAGACAGAGATATATAAGACAAACTATGCATTTAGGGGAATTTTCATGCGGCCTGGACGTCACAAAATAGAATTTGTCTTCAGGCCAAGGAGCTTTAAAATAGGCTTGATAACATCGATTTCTGCATTTTCTCTTGTTTTACTTGGACTTGTAGTAGGTATAAGATTGAGGAAAAGAAAAGAGTGATCTATGAGGATGATCTTCCAGAGAATTTTTGGTGGTTTCAGAGGATTGCTTCTCATCTTTATTGTGGGGGCAGGCCTTTTCCTTCATCTTTATACACAAAAAATAATAAACCAGCTTCGTGAAGAGGCCAGGTCTTTAGTCTTGTTCTATGCACAGATGTATGCAAAGGTTGCCGATGCAGAGTCATCAGAGGATATTACATTTCTATTTGATCAGATAATACGAAAGACAAATTTCCCCCTCATACAGACAGATTCTGAGAACAGACCTGTTGGATGGAAGGGGCTCCCATATGAACCCTCTGATATGTCTGAAAGGACTCTCCACAGGATAGAGCAGATTGTGAAGAAACTCGAGAGGCAGATAGAGCCCGTTCCGATCAAATATAAAGATACTCTGCTTGGCTATCTCTATTATGGTGATTCTCGGCTTGTACTGCAGCTTCAGTGGCTTCCTTATGTAGAGATTGGAGTTATCGGACTTTTTATTGCACTTGGATTTGTTGGATATGCAAGCATAAAGAGGAGCGAGCAGAGAAGCATCTGGGTTGGTATGGCAAAGGAGACTGCGCATCAGCTCGGAACGCCAATATCTTCACTGATGGGATGGCTTGAGGTGATCAGATCAAAAGGAGTTGCACATTCAGAGGAGGTGGTCAGGGAGATGGAGAAAGATATTTCCAGACTCCAGAAGGTAACGAGGCGTTTTTCACTGATCGGATCAAAGCCTGATTTGAAGAAAACAGTTATCTCTTATGTACTCAAGGAGACGGTCGAATATATGAGAGCTCGTGTTCCAACCATGGGACGCAAGGTAGTCATAAATTGTTCATTTGATAATGTTCCACCACTTGCGATTAACAAAGATATCTTCCAGTGGGCAGTGGAGAATATCTTAAAGAATAGTCTTGATGCAATGGACAAGGATGAAGGAAGAATATGGGTTAGGCTGGGAAGCGAAAGGAAAGGGAGAGTCTTTATAGAGGTTCAGGACAACGGAAAGGGAATCAACCCATCAATAAGAAAAAAGGTTTTTAAACCAGGTGTATCGACCAAAAAGAGGGGATGGGGTCTCGGATTGAGTCTTGTCAAGAGAATCATAGAGGATTATCATGGTGGACATATTTTCATAAAAGAGACAAGATTGGGGTGGGGTACAGTGGTTCGGATTGAACTGAAGTGTTAAATTGATTCTCTTAAGAGCAATTTTTCTTACCTTTTCGTGTTAAATCAATAGTAATAAACATTGTTTGGAAAGAGTTTTACGATGGATGATGCAGCATTGATGGTTCGTGTAAGGGATGGAGATGATGTTGCCTTTAAAATGATAGTCGATAAATACTACCAGCCGGTATATCAGCTGTGTTACAGATATTTATCGAATCAGGAGGATGCCGAGGAGATTACGCAGGATGTTTTCATACGGCTCTATAATGCTGCAAGTTCATATGAACCAAGAGCAAAATTGTACACTTTTCTTTATCGTATTGCTGTAAATTTATCGCTTAATAGAATACGCGATAGAAAACTTAAGAGGTTTATCTCTCTTGAAACCTTGAAAAATAACAGAGAAGGTGTTATGGACATGAGAATGCAGGCAGGTCCTGATAAGATAATTGAACAAAAAGAGAATCAAGAGATCATAAAGAAGGCAATCGATTCTCTTCCTGCCAGTCAGAGGACTGCAGTGATTTTGAAGAGATATAATGAACTTTCTTATGAAGAGATCTCTGAGGTGATGGAGTGTTCTATCTCTGCGGTCGAATCTTTACTTCACAGAGCAAAACAGAAGTTGAAGAAGAAACTGAATCATTTAATAAAATAAGATGCGAAAGATTACACAATCATTTGGTGTTTAAAGTATGAGACAACAATGGAGCAAAGAAAAGTGAAATGCAGAAAAATAAAAAGAAGGCTTTCGGTATTCATTGATGGTGAGGCCACTCCTGAGCTTGAGGGAAAGATAAGAGATCATATTAAGAGCTGTAGCATGTGCAGAAGAGAGATGGAGGAGCTTGAGAGGATATGGAATCTTATAGAGAATGTGTCTGTACCAGAGCCATTGCCCCACTATTATACAAGACTCAGGGCAAACATAAGATCAAATGTCAGGCCTCGATGGCGCTTCAAATGGGAGGAGGTACTTGTTCCTGTTACGACAGTAGCAGTTATGGCATTCGGCATCTTCCTTGGAACACTGTTGTTAAAGAATCATGATCAATTGGCCCTCGAGAGTCTGTCTAACGGCAGCGAAGAACTCACTTATCTCTATCTCGATACTTTTGATGATTTCCCAGATGCTTCACTTGTAGGAATATATTTTAATAATGGTGAGCAGGAAAACAACAAGGAGGCCTATATCCAATGAAGAGTCGAAAAATATTAATACTTCTAATCCTCTCATTGGCATTCAACCTGGCCTTTGTTTCTACCTTTGCATACCGCCTCTTACAGAAGGATAGATCGGTTAGAAATTTTCAAAGAAGGGGTCATAGTATCAGAGAGTCCATTCAGAACAAGTTAAATCTTACAGAAGAACAGAGGAGAAGAAGGGAGGAACTTCACAGAGAGTTAGTAGACAAAATAAGAAAGATTCGTAGAGAGTTAGGAAAAGAAAGGAGAGTGCTTGGTGATCTTATATTGAGTGAGAATCCTGACTCGGCACTCATAGAGGAAAAAATCGGCCGAATTGGTAAACTTCAGACAGAGATGGAGAAGGAGGTCGTCTATCAGATCTTTAAGGAGAAGGCAATCTATACACCTGAACAGAGAAAGTACTTTTTGGATATGATAAGACGGCGTCTGAAGTACAGCGGCAGAAGGAGAACTCCTGAAAAGGCCGACCAGGAAAGCAGTAGTAAATTTAATAAAAATAAAACGGAGGCTAAGTAAAATGCTTAAAAGGAAAAATGTTGTAATTATGCTGGGTATCGTATTAATCATGAGCCTTTCAGTCTCTCTTATGGCTCAACATGAAATGAAAGGAAAGATGAAGGGTACTGAAGGTTGGAAAATGATGTGTATAGATGATCTTTCTGATCAGCAGAAACAGGAGATTCAAAAATTAAAACAGGCCGTTCAGAAAGAGACCCTATCTCTTAAGAGCAAGCTTCAAGTGAAGAAAGCAGAACTGAACGATCTCTTGATGGCTGAAAACCTCGATAAGAATGCAATATACAAAAAGATTGATGAAATCAGTGAGATTGAAAAAAAGCTTAAGAAGAAACATATCGATACGATGATCAAGGTTCAGGCATTATTAACACCGGAACAGCGCGTAAAGTTCAAAAGCAGATTAATGAGGCACAGGGGAAACTTCGGTGCAATGAGAGGTCATGGATTTGCCAGAAAGTTTAAGAGAAAATCAATGATAATGATGAAGAGAAAGTAGTTATCATCCAGTTAACATGATACCCTCGGGGAGAGGTGGCATTGGATTTGAGATGCCACCTCTTTTATTTATAACACGTTCTTTAAGAATTTTCCTGTTAGCGAATGGGAGCACATTGCAATCCTCTCTGGTGGGCCTTCTGCTACTATCATTCCGCCATTTTCACCGCCTCCTGGCCCGAGATCTATAATCCAGTCGGCGCATTTAATTACATCTAAATTGTGTTCTATTACAACAATTGAGTTTCCGTCTTCGATAAGCCGGTCGAAGCATTGGATGAGGTTAGATATGTCATGGAAGTGGAGACCTGTAGTGGGTTCATCGAATAGGTATAGTAGATTGTTTCCACTCTTTTTAGTCATATGCAGGGCAAGTTTCAGCCGCTGGGCTTCTCCTCCAGACAGTGTTGGTGCCGGCTGACCGAGTCTTATATATCCGAGTCCAACATTTTCCAGCATAACGAGTTTTCGGGTTATTGAGGGATTGGTTTTGAAAAAGTTCAGAGCCTCTTCGACCGTCATGTTTAAAACATCATCTATATTTTTCCCTCTATATCTGACCTCAAGAACACTCTTTTTATATTTCTTGCCATTGCACACATCACAGGGAATGACAACATCTGTCAGGAATGCCATATCGATGACTATCTGTCCGTTCCCTCCACATTTTTCGCATCTTCCATTACCAGAGTTGAAGGAGAAGGTAGCAGAACTATATCCACGCATTCTGGCAGCCCTTGTGGATGCAAAACATTTTCGAATTATGTCAAAACACTTAATGTATGTTGCTGGATTTGATCTGGAACTCTTGCCAATCGGTGTTTGATCTACAAGAATGGCATCATCAATATTCTCGATTCCATCTATTGAATCAAATCTGCTGAGCTTTTTGGGCCATGCCCCCTTGCTGCGTTTTATTGCAGGATATAGCACGTCCTCTATAAGAGTGCTTTTACCGGAACCCGATACACCGGTGATTGCCACTAGGCATCCGAGTGGAATTGTTACATTTATTTTTTTTAGATTGTGTTCGTATGCTCCTTTTATAAGAATATATTTTCCATTGCCGCCTCTTCTACACCTTGGTACTGGAATCGACCTTTTGCCGGATAAATACTGGCCTGTTAGAGATTCGCTTTTTAAGAGATTCTCAAAGCTTCCCTGGTAGACCATGGCGCCTCCCCTTTCTCCTGAAAGAGGGCCTAGTTCTAATATCTGATCTGCCGACTCCATCATGGTTTTGTCGTGTTCGATAACTATTACGGTGTTGCCACTGTCTCTCAATCTATGAAGAATCTGAATGAGACGCTGATTGTCTATTGGATGCAGTCCGATTGTTGGTTCATCTAGTATGTATGTTGTGCTGGTGAGTGTGGAGCCGAGCGCAGTGGCAAGGTTAATTCTTTGTGCTTCACCTCCTGATAGAGTTGCAGACCTTCTATTTAGTGTGAGATATCCGACTCCGATTCTGTCCAGATATGAGAGCCTTTCAAGAAGTTCCCTGTAAATCTGGTCGCAGATTTTTTTCTCAAAACTTGTCAGCTTCAGATTTTTAAAAAATAAGTGACACTCTGTAATGGTCATACTGGAAATCTCTCCGATGTTTTTATTTGCAACGTATACCCACAGAGCCTCCTTTCTCAACCGTGTTCCACCGCATTCTGGGCATCTATTGTATCCTCTGAATCGTGATAAAAAGACTCGCACTCCTATCTTGTACTTTTTCTTCTCTATCCATTTGAAAAATGGGTAGATTCCGGGAAATTCTCCATCTCCATGTTTTAACAGATCTATATGTTTTGCTGTTAGATTTTTAAATGGAATATCGAGAGGAATACCGTATCGAGGTGCAAGGCGTATCACTCTGTTTAATATGTGTTTATGAGTGGGTGTATTCCACGGGACTACTGCTCCCTGACGAATCGATTTACTCCTGTCCGGCACAACTTTATCCATATCGATGGTAATTACATCCCCAAAACCTCTGCATACAGGGCAGGCACCGAATGGATTATTAAACGAGAAGAGTCGGGGCTGAGGCTCTATGAATTTAAGTCCACATCGGTCACATATAAAGGAGCTGGCAAAATGGATGGGTTCCCCATCTTCTGGAACAACTGCCATGCGTCCCCTTCCATGGTGAAAGGCAGTCTCAATGCTGTCAGAGAGCCTGCCTATATCGTTCTTATTAACAGTGAGCCGGTCGGCAACCACAAGAGTATCTTGATCGATCTCATTTGCATCTACTTCTTCAATATGATGCGTTTTGCCCTTTATAATGAGACGAACAAAGCCCTCTGCTCTGAGCCTATCTAATAACCCATCTGCATTATCATCTCCCTGAAGTGGAGGAAATGCAATGATCAATCTGCTTCCACTTGGTAGTTTCATGATCGACTCGATTACATCGCCTTTTTGTTTCTTTTTTACCTCTATTTTGCACTGGGGGCAGATTGTTTTCCCTATGCGTGCAAATAGAAGCCGAAGGTAGTCTGTAACCTCTGTGGCTGTTCCAACAGTGGATCGATATGTATAATATCTGTTTTTCTGTTCTATTGCAACAGTAGGTGATATTCCCCTGATTTCATCTACATCAGGACGATCCATCTGTTCGAGGAATTGGCGTGCATAGGTAGAGAGAGATTCTATATATCGTTTCTGTCCTTCGGCAAATATTGTATCGAGTGCAAGGCTCGATTTACCCGAGCCAGAAGGGCCAGTGATTACGACAAATCTTTTGCGGGGTATATCCACATCAATGCTTTTTAGATTATGGACTCTTGCTCCGCGAATTGAGATAACATCCTGCATGTAGAAAGTATATAAAAAAAATTCTATTTTGTAAAGAACATTGTGGCAGATGTTTAGATAAGGCAGCTCTGAGTGTTTTATATGATAGTATTGCAATGCTATTATTTTAATGTTACCATAAGACTTTAATATTTAATATATTATATCACTATATTTTTAATCATTTATAAAACGATCTAAATAATTTTCTCTATTTATTGATAAATTTTCCCTATTTGAATTATTGTCTAAATTCTTCTTGCAATTACATGTATATAATTTTATATTCTAATATTATTAATCTTTAAATAATTTATGGTAAGCAGATGAAGAGAATTGAATTAAAAAAACGGCTCGTTTCAGGGATCTTAATACTGGATGGCGGAATGGGTACAATGCTTCAGCCTCATCTTGGTCCTGGAGCATGCATTGACCTTGCAAACATAGAAAGACCTGATATTGTCAGAAAGATACATTCTGAATATTTAAAAGCAGGCGCAAATATTTTGTCAACAAATTCGTTTGGTGCAAACAGGATAAAGCTCAAGGAGTTCGGACTGCAAGAGAGGATGGAGCAGATCAACAGGGCTGCAGCAGAGCTTGCAAGGAGTGAGGCAAATGGCAGAGTCCTGATAGCCGGTGTTGTTGGTCCTACAGGTAAATTGATAGAACCACTGGGTGATCTTAAATTTGATGAGGCTCTTCAGGCGTATCGAGATCAGGCCACAGCGCTTGCAAAGGCCGGTGTTGATATTTTCCTTCTTGAGACTTTTTCTGATTTGAAAGAGATTAAGGCTGCAGTGATTGCCATTAAAGAGAGCACAGAGCTTCCTGTAATGGCCTGCATGACTTATGGTGATGATTTCCTCACTCTTACAGGAACAGATCCTGAGACTGCAGCAAATGTACTCGAATCTCTGAGGGTCGATGCAATGGGCGTGAATTGTTCGACAGGCCCAGAGCCAATGATAGAGATTGTTGGAAGGTATGCTCAATCGACAGGCCTGCCCATAGTTGTTGAACCGAATGCAGGGATTCCACGGGTGGAGGATGATAAAACGTCCTATCAGATTTCGCCAGAAGAGATGGCCAGTTATGGCAGAAGGTTTGT